>Ga0136643_10000837_pt1 | contig 35742 bp, 28 predicted proteins | sample TergutLab28metaG_FD_96883 | JGI IMG/M metagenome (GOLD analysis project Ga0136643, IMG submission 96883) | Labiotermes labralis P1 segment gut microbial communities from Petit-Saut dam, French Guiana - Lab288 P1 (version 3) (version 3) | ecosystem: Host-associated > Arthropoda: Insects >...
CGTATAATTTTTTTTTTTTTTTTTGTGTGTGCGGGGGGGGTGGCTTGGGGGGGGCTCCTTGGTTCGGTGGTATGGGCGAGAGCGAGATGGTGGGGGGGTGAGGAGGGGGGGGGGGGGGGGGGGGGGGGGGGGTTGTGTTAAACACAAAAGTAGTGTATGGTAACCAATTATCCCAGTTACTCTGGTCTTCTAAAATAAAGCATCTGAGATATTCAACGAGTACCCGATGTACTCTCCAGGGCACCGTTGGTTTGTGGGTGGTAAGCAGTAAACTTTATCTTCTTAACTTTCAAAAGTTTACAAACATTTCCAAAAACTTCACTCATAAAATTGGACCCTTGATCAGTCAGTATAGTCTGAGGGATACCAAACTTCAAAATAATTTCTTCCACAAAAGCCCTAGCTATCGTCATGGCGTCCTGCTGCCCTATCGGTACAGCTAAAGTAAATTTTGAAAGCTCGTCCTGAAATGTCAAAACATATCTGTGTCCATCCACAGTCTAGTTTAAAGGTCCTACAATATCCAGAGCGCATTTTTCCCAAACTATTTCAGGAGTGGTAGTAATTTTCATGGGCAATTTAGTCTTGTTTTACATAATCTTGTTTCTTTGACAAATCTCACACTGTCTTATATATTCTCCTAATTCTTGTTTCATATCAGGCCAAGTAGTAAAAATTTCATCCTATTGTATGTCCTATTCATTCCTAGGTGTCCTCCTAGCGGATTATCATGCATCTCTTGGAAAATCATTAATTTCTCATCTATAATTAGCTCCAATTTATCGTCTTGTCCATCAGTACAATTTTCTGTGATGTGAATTCTACTAAGCGCGTCAGCATTAGTATTACTAGACCCTTTCTTGTATGTAACCTCGTGTTCATACTCTTCCAATTTTAGTCACCATCTCAAGAGTCTTGAACCAGGATCTTTAACACTAAAAATCCAAGTTAGTGGGCAGTGATCTGTTACTACAGTGAATTTTCTACCATATAAGTATTGTCTGAAATATTTACATCCCCATACTATGGCTAACAGTTCCTTTTCTGTAGTAGGATAATCTCTCGGCATTATTGAGGGTTCAGCTTGCATAAGCAAAGGGCAAACCCTTCCCCACGGGTCCTTGGCTCAAAATGGCTTCTATGGCATCATTACTAGTGTCTGTAGTCAACACAAAAGGTCTGGTAAAATCAGGGTACTGCAATAATGGTTCAGTAGTCAGCAGCGACTTCAAAGTAACAAAAGCCGTTTTGGTTTTGTCATTCCAAGTGTAAGGTACATTCTTTTTCAATAATTCTGTCAATGGCTTGGCTATTTTGCTAAAATTTGGAATAAATCTTCTATAGCATCCAGTTAAGCCCAAAAACCCTTTAAACTCTCGTGTAGTCCTGGGTTTGGGGTAATCCCTTACAGCTTTTACTCTCTTCTCATCAGGTTTTGCACCCGTCTGCCCTATAACATGACCAAGATAAGAAACCTCCCTCCGTAAAAACTCACACTTATCTGGCTGCAATTTCAAATTAGCTCATCTTGTTAAAATCTTCACGGAGTCTTTCATTGTGCATATTCAAGTTCCCCCCAAACACTACAACATCATCCAAATAAACTAAGCACTCAATTCCTTGAATGCCACTAAGAACAGTAGTCATTAATCTTTGAAAAGTGGCGGGGGCGCCCTTCAGACCAAATGGCATCCTCTTATACTGAAAATGTTGTTCCCGGGTACTAAACACAGTTTTTGCCTGATCCTCGGGTCTCACAGGAACCTGGAGGAATCCACTTGCACAGTCTGTAGTGGAAAAATACTTAGAATTTCCCAGCGTGTTAAGTATCTCTGATATAACAGGCAAGGGGAAACTGTCGCCACGGTATCCTCCATTTCTTTTTACCAGACGCATCTTCCTTCTTAGGGATAACCAAAATCAGCGAGTACCAAGGGATAGTGCTTGGCTCTATTATCCCATCTCGCAACATCTGGTCTGTTTGTCTTCGGACTTCCTCCCTATGTACTTCAGGAATCCTCTTTGGTTTAGAATTTATCCCACGTGTAGGGTCTATGGCAGGAGTAGGTATAGCATGCTCTGCGGCGGCAGTAAATGTTAGCTCATCTCCCAGCAAATAAAGCACATCATTATATTCCTCACAAATCTTAATAAGTGACACTCTCTCCTCACTATTTAAGTGTTCAGTCCTTAACTCATTCAGTAATTTAGAGAGCCTGTTACCATTTTCATTCACTGAAGCAGAAAATATTAAAACCGAGTTGTCGTAATCATTCTCTACCTCTTCCAACTCAACAAAAAGGGGCTCAATAGTAACATCTTCTTCGGAAGTGTTCACAATGCCTGTAACACAGTAACCGTCAACTCCCTCGGTTAGCGCTTCTGCTAAGTATACCCCTGGCGCTAATTCTCCCTTAGAAATAATTTCAAATCCTCTTGACTTAGTAGGCTCTAGATTTTAGAGTTAGGAACCAGGTTAAGTCAGTCGTCTCGTCAGGCTTGTCATCAAAGTCCATCACTACCTCACCCATAGTAATCTCACGATTACAATAATCAATAGTAGCTCCTTTGTCCCTCCAAAATCCTGACCTAATATCCTGTCGTATCGACAGTCAAAACCTTCTCCCATAACATGAAGCAGGTGAGGACACAGTTCCTTCAGTTCTCAATAGTGCGTTAGAAATTCCCTTTATATTAATGCCTTCCGTGGACTCATAATTAATTTCAGGCCTCAATATAGCACCTCTTACAATTGAAATCTTGGCTCCACTATCTATCAAAAATCTTAACCTCTCAGTCCTACCCAGGTCCACTCCAACTGTTACAGTATCTAGTCTCGACTTGCAGTGCTCCTCACACTCATTAATTGCAAATTGTGGACAACCATTTACCTCGTCCGACAGGCGGTTGTCGGGTTGCTTGACAACTCCCTCCTGTCGTTTCCCGACCTGATCCAGCCCTTACCCTGGGCTCTACTTAAATTATCAGTGTCCCTACTGACACTGTCCTTGCAACAAGTGTCTCTACCGACACTCCCAAACACATTGTCAGTGTCTCTACCAACACTGCCCTTATACTGAGTGTCTCTACTGACACTCCCAAACATTTTATCAGTTTCTCTACCAACACTGCCTTTATATGTCGGTCTCTGCCGACAATTCCGGGCAACGTGCCCTCCACGCCTACAATTAAAACAGTCTTCACACTGGTAGGGGAGAATTTGTTTAAATCTATGCACTTATTAGCTGCATGTCCCAGCCTGTTGCATCTACTACACCATAAGGGGGGCCCATTAGATGTAGAGGGGGATCTTTCCTTCGCTGAAAGAATAGAACTTTCTTCCTCCAGTGACAATTCAATACCCTGAGACAGGAGGATTGACTCTCCTCTGCTTCGAACAATAGTTTGGATGCGTTCGTTAGATAAGCCTTGTATAAAACAGGCCTTCCCTAAATGGTTGATCAAGCCTATGGCTCCTAAAATCTCCTCAGGCTTAAAAACCTGCCTAGCAGCCTCCCTTAGGTCAGTCTGCAATTCATCTATCTTATTCCCCCACGAGGCTATGCTTTCATTCTTGCCTTGCCTCGCACTAAACATTTTGCATGCATAATAATCTAGCTTATGCCTAGTGGCGTAATTTTCCTCTAAAATGGCCTTAACCAGTTCCCAACTGTGTGTAAGGTCCCTAACCATCAACTTAGATCGGGCATCTCCAGTTATCTTGGCTTTAACAAATTTCAATAAAACATCATGTTTTGAGGGGTCCACTAATTCAAAAACCACATCTACATTTTCAATCAATTCCCTTAGCTTTCTTTTGTCACCATCAAAGGGGCTACCATTGTCTGCTTCCATTCTGCTTCATAGTCAACCAACCACTATTATTTACTCGCTCGGTCGCAACCCTACTACTTCAGTAACTACAGTACACTCGATTGGGGTGGTATCCGAGCTCAGCCCCTGTCCTACAGTATTATTGTAGGTGTTTGGGTGAGGTTGTCATCCCGATGGGAAAACCTCTCGGATATCTAGCCAATTCCGGTTGTGAATCAGTAATTGCTGATACTCAACCTCTACTGTACGCTATCATGCCTGTGATTACTCAGCCTAGGTGAAATCGGAACTCAGCCCCTGTCCTACAATATTATCGTAGGCAATGTCGTCATCCCAGAGGGAAAACCTTTCCGATTTACAGGCTAGGTTCGGTTGTGTATCAGGACTCAGCCCACAGTCCTCAGTATTATCGAGGCATTCAGGCAATGTTGTCGTCCCAGAGGGAAAACCTTCCTCATATCCAACCTTAGTTCACAAGCGATACTAACAGGGAACAATTAGAAAATAGCTGACTTTCCAGTGAATCTGAACTGAATGCAACTCACCAGTGATGTCTTCAGGGCTGTGGTAGAACACAGGGGCATCCCATGAAGTTTCAGGAGAGTTGTGGTAGTACATGGCTGGTAGAGTCGACAGGATGCAGTACCTGGTTGGCTTTCGCTGTTCTGGAGTCGGTCAGATGGTCCAGTACCTCCGGTGGCTAATGGAGTCTTCTTCTTCTTCTTCTCAGTAAGGATCTTCGGTGGCCTCTAGAATAGCCTCGCCTCGATGACTGGTGAATATGAGTGGTGTTGCCTTGTAATTGATCAATCTTCGGCCAGTGCTCGTGTAGTCGAAGCAAGATGTCTTGCAGAGGGCAACCAGAACGTGATACAACGCAGGGCAGTGCCTTCACGCCGCGACAGTCGCTATGCAACCTCTAGCGGTGCTGGTGATGAATGAATCACGAGACGTAGAAGTTTTATGTTGTAATCTCTTCAGTCGGCTGTGTCCAACCCCAACTTCTGACACCAGATTTGTCTGATGGCGTGTTGTATCCCTGGGAGCTGGAGTAGGATCTCTTGTTGACCGAGCGGAAGTCGTGGATAGACCCGTCAGACACTTAAGAAATAACTTTCAAGTCCGACTTCAGAGGTAAGATATGTATATATTTTATATTACAGGAGATGATACAGTGTGACGGCAAAGCGTCGAACCAAGAGCTGAGTGCAGTGTCTGAAGTGTCCCCCAATGGCATAGTTATATTATATTATACAGGGATTAAAAAGTCCGTGTGAGAATTCGCAAGGTGACACAAAGGCGGGGCCAAACATATCATTGACTGAAATTACTATTAATACAACCTAGGGGTGCGGTCAACTATAGCTATTGGTTAATTTTTTTACATCTCCAATCGGGTCTACAAGTGGCCCTCTTATGATACCATAGCGTCATAAGTCACCACCTGTCATGACCCTCCTTGGAAAGATAATTGCCTTCTGCAATACATCCTGTGGGGTGAAAAGTCATGTGCCTTAAGACACAGGTGGGTTGCAACCCAAATAATCACCTGTTTCCTGCAGGTGCAAAACTCTAACCGGGAAGATCCAGGTTGTAATACCTGTCGTATTCGACAGAACACATTCATGTTGGTGTACTCAAACTTCAGGTCAATTCTGTTGGAATGAAAACCTGACATGATAAAACAGTAAGCAAAGCACCAAGCATGAATGATGGTTGTGATTAATAAAACAATGTGGTAACAAAAGCTCAGCGACTACGACAGTTGAAAAGGGTACTTCACAAAGTATACAAGCAGGAACGCATGTCAAATTTAGCCTGAAGTGGTCTAGGATACCACATTTTGAACACAGAGTGAGACACAACTTGCACATGCTATTTTATCCAAAAAGCATAATCCACATGCTCACCATTAAGTACTATAAAACCTACCTGAAATTCTGGAGGATCGTAATAATACCTCCAGTGTATTACATAAAGGGATAGTTTACGCCATTTTGCTTCTTTCAGCTTGCCTGATAGTACATCAAATGGGCCAACAAGCAATAGGCCAACATCTTTAAGAGCCTCTGGAATAAAGTTGAAGTAAAAGATTAAACCAACATTTCAGACTCACACTGCGGTCTTTTGTGTTACAACACTATGTCATCTGGAAGGTGGCATCAATGACTTTTAAAGAACTTCTTCCCCTAAATGTTAAGGCAAAATGCACCCCTGGCATTTTAGTACCACCTACAAGACTAAAGGTGTCATAACCAGAAGACCACAATACAAGCTTTTACAACTGCAAAAACCTAAAATCACATTAAAATTTAAAATTTATATAATGGCCTAAACTTTCAACATTGATCAAATGTCTATACACCTTCCAGCCCTAAATATGTGTATTCTCCAAGCAGCTCTTACTGAAGAATGTGAAAACACAGAGAACAGACTGTTAGGACATGAAAATGTAGAAAATGTTCATCCTTCACACACTTCAAAAATAAAAACTGAGCTGTAAATATATAACCAGGGTTACACAAATTTTATAAAAATAGGGCAACCATCTCAAAATTCTGGGTGCGAGAAGGGTAACACGAAACAAGTTTCACACTAAGGACACACAAATATTAGGCCCCAAAGTACAAAATTTAATCACCTGCATTACCTGGTGCCTGCAATTTGTGCAACCCTGTATAAAACATTCTTTAAATACCCATGGTTACCCAAACATAAATACTCCCATTCTTGGGCCTTGAGGAATCTAAATGAAACAAATCAGACTCACTTTCAACAAAGATTTTGTGTAGACATGTGGTATGGCCTCAATTTCAACAGACTTTTTGAAACATTCATGTTTGAACACCACTTAACTGCAGAGACGAAACTAACTTCCTTCAACACCATGCGTCTGATCCGCTGGATATTGTGCCAACAAATGTCAGACAAGGTATGTGGTTTCAGCAAGACAATGCATCACTGCACTTTACAATAAATGTACAACAATTTTAAAACCAGCAGTATGAAGGTCGCTGGATCCCCTGGACAGGGCCACAAGCCTGTACAGATATGACATCTTTCGATCATGAATGACAGAGACATAAGAGTCTTGCTTGCGAAGCAAAACAGCATATGGTAGCAGAGATCAGAAAATCACACCTGCAGGAATAACTGTAAAAGAATAACCTGTGTTTTGTGCTTGCTTCCATTAACAACTTAAATTGTCTGTAACTCCTTGAATAGCGAGAACATGCAAAATGATTGCTCTTTATTTTCAACTTTCCAAGGCTCATATGAATGTAGATGAAGTATCAACTTCCTAATGCTGGACATCCTGTATAAATACCAGTCACAAAACATGAAAAATTCTTTGAATGTGTTCATTGCTTAGCACTGTGCAGTAGCTGCCTAAATGAAAAAATCTATTTCCATCGTCACACCAAATAAAATATATTACAAAACATTTCGAAAACACGCTGTTTTCATCTTCAGGCAAAGAACCTGCATAGAAACACACTAAAGAAGCAAAATTCAGAAAATGGATTGTGGAATAGGAATGTTGTTATATATGGCAAAATCTGTGTTTAATATTATACACAGGGTGGCGTGGAGCCGACTGACACATTTCAAATTTGAATATTGCGCTGGCGCGATAGCTTGTTGTGGTTGGCAGGAAGGGGAACGGTAGAGGAGAGGACACCATTTCATATGGTCGGTCGCAATGGAGCGCTGGAACATGCAACAACGTGTTACATGTGTTTCTAGTTATTACCAAACAAAGTCTGTGCCAGAAGTTCAGTGTGTCTTTAGATGACCATTCAGTGTTGGTCGACATGATTGCATACCGTCTTGGAATACCATATTGGATTGGGTGAAGAAATTGGAAGAAACTGGTAGCGTGTTCGCTGTTTGCCGTGAAGCATGGAGCTCCATGAACAGTGCGGACGCCAGAGAACCTGCAGAGAGTGAGGGAAGCTTTTGAACGCAGTCCTCGACGCTCAGCGCACCAGCACTCTCGCATTTTAGGAGTGAGTAGAAAACGTTCATTTTGAATACTCAAACAGATCAAATTTCACCCCTACAAATTGCAAGTTGTGCAACAACTTAACAAGAGAGACAAGGAAGCACGAGCTGCTTTCTGCACCGCCATGAGCGGTTTGCTATGGGAAAACGCAGACATCCTGAATAATTTGCTAATGACCAATGAAGCTCAAGAACAGAACAGAACATGCCATACTGGTCACCAGTGAACCCTAAGGAACTGCATGAAATGGCGGTGCACTCTCGTAAAGTGACGGTTTGGTGTAGAGTTCGTACTTTCAGAATTCTAGGCCCGTATTTCTTTGAAAATGACAATGAAGAAACAGTAACTGTTAATTCAGAACGTTATGTGACTATGTTGGAAGGCTTTGTTGAACCTCAGTTACGACGGCTTGGCATTGATCCCACAGCCCTTCATTTTCAGCAGGATGGAGCAACAGCCCATACCGCAAGAAACAGTATGGCTGTTCGTGAAATGTTCGGAACTGATACTTCTCATTTCGGCGACACTGCTTGGCCTGCTCAGTCGCCCGACCTTACTGCACCATATTTTTTTCTGTGGGGGTTCCCGAAAGACCGTGTGTTCCAAAGGCGTATCATGACTATTCAAGAACTCAAACAAGCCATTGTTGACAAAGTTGCGGCTATTGATGAGGACCTACAAAGGCACATGTACGGCAACTTCTAGACAAGCTTTCAACAATGCATTGATGTAAACGGAGGCCATCTGCCTGATGTAATTTTCAGAAAATAAGCTTGTAATCTGTGGGTAATAAATAGCATACGTGGACGTATTTATAGACGGTTTCGCTTATTTTTCCCTTTTTCCATATATTATCTATGACCATTTGAAATGTGTCAGTCGGCTCCGCGCCACCCTGCATAACTTACCTTCTCAAAACTTAGGAAACTGAAAAAGGCCAGTTAGAATACAGAGCAGAAGTGCTACTCAATTGAACATGGCACTCATTGGAAGTCCACACATAATATATAACAACATATAAATTACAGCATTTGAATATAAACAACTAGTAATTCACAATATTTTAACTCCCTTTACTACAACATACACCAAGATCATGGCACCCAATGCTGCAATAAAACAACTTGTCTCTGCAAAAAACCTTTAGCACTTGGAATAAGAAAACCATATAACATGTCCTCATATGTAGAAAGCATACACATGAAACACTGACAATTTACACTCTACTAGTATGAGTATGTGCTCTGTCCATTGTTGTGTCTTTTTTTAATATGGTACCTGCACGGAAACATGTTAAAGAAGCAAAATTCAGAATGTGGATAGTGGAATAGGAATATTATTATATGTAGCAATACAGCCACTGATTAAAACCAGCCAATGTTACAATACTTGCAGCTTTGCAACTACATGCAACAATTATGGCAAACTTTATATGCAGGTGATTTAAAGTTTACAAAGTTACATGAGGAAAAATACCGGGGTGCTGATAAGTCCTTAGCCCGACTGGGAAGGAAACAAGCTCAGAAGCACGTCAGGGACACATGTAATTTCAACAACATTAAGACACGAGCTGTCATCAAGTTTTTTTTCTGCTAGGCAAGGTGCCAAAGGAAATTCACGCCATTCTGACAGAAACATTAGCTTGTTTCCTTCCTGGTCGGGCTAAGGACTTATCAGCACCCCTGTATACCATACCTTCGGGTTTATCTGGTGACAGGGTCTTACAAAATGACCAAAATGAATAAAAGTCTTCTGGCATCTCAACAAGAAATTTCTGTATGATAGACTCCTTCGCATCTGCAGGTGTGGGAGGAAGATCATCCTCAGGAGGAACCACGATTTTACATTCATTCTCAACTGCTGCTGGTACAGTACTTATGGACATCTTTTCATTTTCACATGGAGCCAATTTCTGCTTCTTCTTCACAAGTCCTTTTTCAGCCTGAACACAAAGCAGGGTGGATAAACCACTGTCAAGAGGAAATCTCCTTCTCTACTAATTTTGTGAAACACTATATCGAGGCCACAGAACAGGTCCCATGCATTAACCCCATCCACATTAATTCTGAGCTTCACCTCCAGTCATACAATCTTTCATTTCACCCAAATGTTGGTAGTAGTAATGTTTGCCAGCAACCAACATTGGCGAACATGCCAGGGGGACAAAAGGTGACTACACCAGTGAACAATGACAGCAAAGCCTCCACAGTCATCATCATAATCATCATCCATGGTGCTTTTACCCATGGCCTCCCATAACAGTGATTAATTCAATGAAAATCACTACATGGATTATATTTTCTGCTTATCCTGTATTTAGATGGTACGACAGTTAACCAAATAAGATGGAGCCATGCCATGTTGGCTTCTCACTACAGATGCCCACATCTAATCCCATACCAGTTCAGTAGGATCAAAAAGTGCATTCTTAGATAGGCTGGCTAGAAATTAACAACACAGATGACAGGTCCAACCTAACCAAAATCTTTATACTTATATCCACACTTATTCAGTTCCGTGTCAACTTGTGGAAGGACAGCATGCATCAAGACTGTACCATCCTAAAGCCATCAGTAGCAAACTTCAAGTTATACTAGTAACATATTCTAATAATTTCAAAATACAGAAATAATAATATAAGTATGATTACTGTTACAGTAATATATGACACTACGATGGAGACAATCCAAGATTAACATCCCTGTTTGGACACACTGTAAGAAGGAAAACTAAACTCAAGAAAAAGAAATTATGTTCTAATAACTTCAGAAATTTTTAGAGAAAATTTCAGTGGAAATCATGAACACGTGTTTATGAAATATCACTACATTTTTAACATTATTTGGTGTTACAGACAAGTAAATACATATATATAAGCCATAAAAAAATTAGATCCTCCACTGGAGGGGGGGGGGGGAAGAGAAGAGACAGACAGAAACAGGCTGAAGAGAAAACATGGTAAGAAAACAGAATTTTATGTAATAATACACAAATATCAGCAAATAACTCCAATTCTAATCTTAAAAAATATGCTTCTAAATAGTTCACAAATAGTTTTTTTTAGAATAACAAATTTTAAATGACAACTTTATATACATAACATGATTGGAATACGTAATATTATAACATCAACAACAACAGCAGCAGCAGCACCAACAGCAACAGCAACAGCAACTTACATGATCCTCCACTACAACAATATGAAAACATCAGAATGACATAAGAAAAAATATGAATGTCCAGGAGCAAAACCCTAGGCAGAAGACATGCCTATACTTGCCTACATGCATGCATACATAAAACATCCATGCATATATACAGACATTCCCTGGGTCATTTTGTGTGCCACAAAGATAACAGAATGTGGAACAAGTCATAAATCCATACATAAACACAGTTTTTACAGTGTAAAATACTATACACATATACCAAACAGCATTAGAGATCAACTTAACACACAAAAAATTTATCCACGGTGTAAATGGAGTGCATATTTAAGTATTTCCTTAATGCTACATTAAATTTTGCCTTTTCATTCTTAGGGACTGTCAGACTACATGGTAAAATGTTGAAAATTTTAATGTCACCATAGACCGCACTTTTCGAAAAGAAGATGGGTTGACATTTGTTCTATGAAGATGGTGCTCATTCCTTGTATTAATATTGTGTACAGATTAATTTCTTTGAAAATTTTCTTGATTACTGACAATGAAGTTCAGTAATGAAAGTATATATTGGCATGGACCAAGCAGAATCTCCAGTTCTTTAAGACTTCTTCGCAAAGTTCTGGGTTGTGCACCAGCCATAATTCTGATGATTTTCTTTAGTAAAGTGAAGGTCTTCCCACTGTTGGAAGAGTTGTCACAAAAATTATTCTATATTTTATAACTACATGAAAGTATGCAGCATATATTGATTTGAAAGTGTAATGTTACTGATATGGACCACCAACCTAACAGCACAACGTGTTCCACTTTTGTCCTTGAAACATCAGATGTCTATAAAACAGCAGACAGGATATGGCTAAAGGTTGGCAAACTCTTTCCAGATGCAACTGTATGTATGATAACCATCCAGAACGAGGTCACTACTACCAATAATTATAAGAAGCATACTTTGAAGGCTCTGAACATTATTAATGATATCTGCAGAAAATGCCAAGAGAAATCAGCAACCATTCCACATATAACTGGTGCCCATCATGCACTAGCTCAACGCAATTACATCCATCATCACAATCAATTAGCCAACACTGTCTGTCAAAAATTGGCTATCAAATGTGGACTAACAAAGGGAGCACCAATGCCATATTATAAACATGAGCCACAATTCATGTTATAGAACTCCAACTGTAAACTGTGCTATGACAGGTAAATAATAACTGAACATAACAACCATAATAATGGTTCAGACACAATTATGCTAGACAAAACCATCAATGAAGCATACTTAATACATGCATCAATTTCTAACAGTCACAACCTTCACAGTACCATCACTGAGAAGCTCCAGAAGTATACAGACCTGAATACAGAGCTATCAGAATATGGCAATTGAAAATGGCCTATTTAATACCATTAGTAATATCCACAAAGGGTGTTATTCCAAACAAGTCACATGAAAGTTTAGAACTGCTTCTTCTTCGCCCTGGTTTATATATTCTAACACATCAAGCAGTAAAAATACATGCCATACAGTCACAAACTTTTTGACAGAACAGTGGATAAAAAGTGCTTGGTCAGTGAAACCTGTATTCATCTGAGAACCAGCTAAAATGCTGTGGTTAAGGAACGTGGATGATGATGACAATGGCTCAAGAGTTATGAGAGAGGTAGAACCATTTTAAGGAGCTGACAGCACAGGTTCTCACCAACCTAGGTGAGCAATAGTACAACTTGAAGAATAAGCCATTCACTTCCCTCACATAAGACAGTCCTCTCATAGTAAATAACTATGTCTGACCAGAGGTACGCCTGTTCAACTAAAGACAGTGGATCTGGAGGAGTAAAAAAAAAAAAATTAAAAACAAGTCTAAGGTGTAAACAACTGTACCGCAGGACTCCAGAAGCATCTGAGGTAGAAGGTTAGAAGCCATAAACAGCGGACCTGCTAAACCCAGTTCACACAGCCTTATTGTGGCAATGGTGTTTTGTTACAATTTATGCTACATCCCTTTGCTACTTGTGGGATAGTGATGAAAAGAAAGGATAATCAACAAAATTCAAATAACACAAACAAGCAACAGCTATTACTGGAAAACAGGAATGGGAAGATCAGGAGTTACGAAGAACTGAGTATCCCTAAGGCTGAGGATGGTTACAGCAATGAGGCAACCCAAGTGGACGATCCACTCATAGACAAAATCACCAAGCCCAAAGTACGCCCAAAAACACAGAAGTAAAACAAAGAATGCCTTCAACATGGGAAGAAATAAGTAAAGTTATATGGTGCTACATGCATTGTACAAAATAGTGCACTAACTGAAGAATAAAAACCAACTAGATGCTACTTATTATTTTATTGTACTTCTTATAGGCTCAACATGTTTCAGGCACACCTATGCCCATCATCAGGAGCTCACGACTGTAATGTTGATTACCACGTTGGTCGTCTCTTTCTGTAAAGATGGAAGACGTAGTGTTAATGTAAAATTATGGTCTTAGTGTGAAGTTCTTTGTTGCTCGGTTGTAATTGATAACATGTTTCTACTAATTTTAATAGTTGTGATCCTTTGTGTGTGGTGACTGTAGTGTTCCCTTGTGTGTGGTGAGTTTTTTTAAGGTAGTGGATTAGTAATTCGATGTGTTGTTAGTGTTAATTGAATTGTGAATCTGAAATTGTACATATCTTGGTTGCTGTACGTTGAAAGTTAGGTGCGGGTAGGCTGGAGTAGTGTCTGGGCTGCAGGTTATAGCATGACTCGTCTTTTCATGTAGTGTGTGGGGAGTGGGGGTTAATGGCCGTTTGAAATAGTGGGTTTAATTTGCCTGGGTATTGTTCCAGAATTAGCTTGCCTTCTTGGTGGAGGGTTTGGATGCAGTATTGTTTGTAGGGAATGAGCATACTTGGGCTACTGAGAGGTTTTAGCAAAGTCATTGTACTGTTCATCTGGCCATATTCATGCTGATTTTGCAGAATATGTTGGACAAACACCGATTGGGGATTATTGCTCCTAATGTATCTGATGTGCTACTGGAAGTGTATTTTCAGGCTGCGTCTTGTGGGGCCTACATATGACAGGTTGCAGGTATTACATGTTAGCTGATAAATTCCCCATTTATTGCGGGGTGGAAAGTCGTGGTTCTTTGGAGGTCTGATAAGGTTGCCTATGGTACTGTGGCATCTGAATGCTACTTTTACATTTGTGTTTCTGAATAAGTTCGTAATCCTGCCTATGTGCAGGGAAATGAAGGTGAATGTTGCCCATTTTCATGTTTGTGTGTGGTGCTGTGTGTTTTGTCTTTTACTTTATCTGGCGTCTTAGTTTTTGTAATATCGTAGGTGGAAAACTGTTGTGCTGTGCTATGCGGAGGATTGTTAGCCATTCTCTTTTTTGGCGTTCGGCATTAAGCAGGAGACTGAGCATCCTCTCGATGTAATATCTGTATGCTGCCGATTTGTGCTCATTAGGGTGGTTAGATAAAAAATGAATTGTGGTGTCTGTTGTCGTGGGTTTTCTGTAAATGTCAATTTCCAGGTTGAAGATTCCTCTGATAATTGTTAAATCTAAACAATTAATGCAGTCATTAGATTCCTGAGTTGGGTTAAATTGAAGTTTTCATGCATAGAATTAGTATATTGTACCAAGGTGTCCTGATTAATGCTTTCAGTGTGAAAATAAAAAAGTATTGCACTGTTTATTACAAGAAGGTGTGTGAAGTATGACAACAAAGAAATCCAGACCTTAGAATGAACATGAATGCTAAGAAACTCATAAACCATAAGAACTATCCTATGCACAACAAAAAGATTACACAGCTACAGATTGAAGAAATAAAGAAGGAACTGCAAGAAAGTCAGACAAATAACTTAAAAAAAAGTAAGAAAGAACAGTTGGAACAATTGTGTATTTTGAGCAATGATGAGCTGAAGCAGAATTCAGCACCAACAACACAAGGTATAGAGAATCAATAACAAAGGAATATCAGAAAATTTAAAGAAAAAATTACAAGCACTCATTATCAGATGGCACAAACAAACTGGCAAAACACCAAGACCATAGAAACTATAAAATATGTTTACAAAAGAAATAAAGAAAACTGATATGTGGCAGTGGCAAAAATACTAGAAAATTAAGATTTAAATCATACTAACATGTAAGATAAAACACCTCATTTATGCAACAGCAATGGTTATTATAGAAGAAATATATGGAACAAGAAGCTATAAATCGGAAACACAAATTAAAAAACAACCCAGTGGGAGATGTATACAGGGTAGCATAAATTGTGCCAAGAAATGACTGTCAGCTTCAGCAGATGAAGACACAGATTATGAAAAGGAGTACTTAGGAAATATAACAGAGAAAAAAGGAAAATTTGAATCACGTGATCAAAGAGTTTAAAAAAAAGTGTTAGCAAATATGCAATAGTCATCTAGGTACGAAAAAAAAGACAAAAACCAATATAAAAACATACTGCAACAAATTCTACAATCTTCTGAGGCAGAAAAATGCTGCTGTGGAAAACACACCACATTGTTTTGACATATCTGAATCCGAATATGACAAGTAAATTGCCCTACCACCCACCAAAGTCAAGGGAGAGGGGATTAATTAGAAAAACAAATTTTGTAATAAAAAAGTAACATATTGGTTTCTAATTACAATATACAGTACCGAATAACAAACAATGTCTCTCTATACGGTATCCTAACTAGAAAAAATTCACTGAATACTCACTCTGTCTTCTTCTGCCTCTCATTTTCACCAGCTGGTGTCTCCCTTATAAGACTAAGCATCAGTCAGCCAAAATATTTGGACTCCATTTTCCACTATACCTCATTTCAGTTTGGGAAAAATATGATGGAACCTTTTTCCATGTTCATCAGAGATGGCTCCCATGTTTTCAGGGGGGAAGAAAAAAAATCCACGTGGGAATGCAAAAAAATGAAGTTTCAATGACATGTTACACCCCCTAACACTGTATAATGAAATTAGTTCCTGCACAATTTCATTGTAATTTTCTGCTTTTTCATAACCTAGAAAGCTGCTGCAGATGCTTTCAAATGCCTTCCAGGCTTTTCTTCTGTAGAATGTAATCTGGTGCTGAAGTCTTGGTCTTCGAATAGTTGACGAATTTGTGGACCAATGAAAATTCCTTCTCTCATCTTGGCCTCATTTATGTTGGGAAAGTTTTGCCTTAAATAGGCAAACCCTTTGCTTTCTTTATCACTTTCACAGATATTTTTATCAAACTGAGCTTGATATGCAAAGGAGTCAAATAGGACTTTGACTTACCCCTTAAAGCAGGATGTCCCACGTTCTTCTGACCTGTTGTTGTTTCTGAAAGGACAGGCCATTTTTTTATTCTTTAGTGGCAGTCCCTCACTCGGCTGTCCAATTTACATTAAAAGCAGCAGAATTTAGTGTACCTGCCTTGCAGCACAGTCAGCATTGCTATAACTTTTAGGTCAGAACATATATTCCATCAGTGCTCTTCATACCGCATTTTTTGCAGCTAAACCTCAAGGTTCTTGTATGTTTCTTTCATGTGAACTGTATGAATCAGTGGGATAGAAGGGAGCTTATTTCCACTGAGGAGTAACACTGCCCTCGAACTGACCTTAGATGAATCAATGAAAAGCCTCCACTGTCCAGAGGTGTGTTCCAGTTGCAATTCCTCCCTTAATGCTTGATGTTATTGCAGTACCACATTGAGAAATACATTGCTATGTCTGACTGTCTCTTCCCATAAAATGATATTATTACACCGCTCTCAAAAAGATTCCACTACTTAAGCCAAGACCTAAGTAGCTGAGCCTCTGTTTTGTCATTGTTAAAAATGTCAGTGTGTTCAGCATCCCTTTTGTTTGCAGTGTGACAATTCCCACACTGCAAATTGCAGGGACGCCAAACAGCTGCAAGGAAGCCTTTTCAGTTTGAAATATCGTTTGAGACAATATTATTCTAGGTATTTAAGTGACTTAAATAAGTAACAATAATGAACAGCATAAAAAAAATTGTCTCAGTCCCAAATTTCATTTTTTTGCCATTCAACTGAAATATCAACTGGTATCATCAAAACAGAGGATGATATAAACAATTTTATTTACAGTTACACGTTTGTAAACCTATTTCCAACAAAAATCTACCAAAATTATTTCAGGGAGGAAACTGATGGCAACCAGTGCAACCCGGAACCTCTCCAGTCCTGTGGGTGTCAGATTAATAGAATTTAACAAGTTAAAAGGCATGTCCATCATGTTGTCATCTTATCTTGATAACCCTTCTATTTGTATGGTTTACCCATACCTGCTGCACTAGGTATGGACTTTCCTTTTTCAAACCTGTATATTTTTAACACATATCTCAATTATTATATTCATCATTACTTCCTTCTTCCATGGAGCAGGGTCCTTCTTGAGAAGCTAATTGGTTCTCAGCTTGTCAAGAAATTCCCCGCATTTTATGGAACCCGAAAGTTCATTATCACATTTACAAGTGCCCACCACCTGTCCCTATTTTGAGCACGCTCAATCCAGTCCATGTCCACCATCCTACTGCCTGAAGATCCATCTTAATATTATCCTCCCTGGGTCTTCCAAGTGCTCTCTTTCCCTCAGGTTTCCCCACCAAAACCCTGTATGCATCTCTCCTCTCTCTCGTATGTGCTACATGTGCCACCCATCTCATTCTTCTTGATTTGATCACCCAAATAATATTTGGTGAGGAGTACAGATCATTAGGCTCCTTAGTTTTATGTAGTTTTCTCCACTCTCTCCATTTGTCCCTCTTAGGACCAAATAGTTTCCTCAGCACTGTATTCTCAAACACCTTCAGCCTATGTTCATCCCTCGATGTGACAGACAATGTTGCACACCCATACAAAACAAAAGGCAAAATGATCGTACTGTGTATCTTAATCTTTATGTTTTTGATTATATTCCCCATACAGTTTCAAATTAAGAAACACTGGCCACGATGGCTAAGAATGTTTGATTTTCTACTCATCTAGCTACTTGTTATTACTGCAGCTACTCAGGATAGACTTGCATACTCATTACAGTACATCATAATCTTAACTCAACTGCAAAGTCAACAACGCAGTTAAATTTCACAACCAAAATTTAACATCCTCTCACAAACCACAAATTTCACAATTAGAAATTCGGAAGTGTACATAAATAAACATGGTCCATATCTGTGCATTACTACGCAAGTGTGTATGTAAGTCAGGTAAATTAAATCTTACATACTAAAGTGACCTAAACATAATGATCTTGTGTATCAGCAACAAAACACAGTCAGAAAACACTGTATTTCAAAACAGTTGCATAAAATTCTAATAATTGCCAAACACATACAAGAAATTCATCACATAAATAAAGTATGAGGCAACATTATTCACAAAAACAGATGATTGTACTGGTCATCTGCCTAAGATGACACTTTGTCTGCTGACTGACAAAGGTCTAAGAAATCTACTCTTCTTGGATATGATGCTGCATCACTGTGTTGCCTCAAAATGTCAAGATCTGATTACCCAGTGAAGGAGCATCACATTTCAAAATGGAGTTCTCAGCTACACTCACACAAAAACCCCAAAACTCACATTACAAAAGTTTATTTATTTTAATATATCTAAATACTCAACAAACAATAGAGGAGGGGTAATTCAGGAAAGAAAAGAGCAGAGAAGATAGGAAAGCTTGCCAGATTCTTCCAGTAAATATGCAGTGCATTTCAATAACACTAATATATAAAATATGTAATACACTCTAATGACTCAGTTTTAGAAAGAGTCACACATGTCACTTCAACATTTTTAGATTCATATAACTGAGACTGCAAGCAAATTTTCTTGGCCACTCAGTTGGAATAAGAAATCATGAACTTGAACTGGTCAAGTTCAAAGCTTAAAAATGAAATGAGTGGACATGCATGCAGGGGCAACCTTAAATGCAGTCAAATTGAAGCAGCATTACAAAAACTGTATCTAGTCCAGACAAATGCCCTCATCATTTTTTCTTGTCATATAGAACTGGTTACTACCGGAAATGCATGAAAAACTTGACAGAACATTCTACATACCATTTAGTCACTTTCAAAAGTAATATTGTTAGGTGAATATGCAAGCATAATCATCACACATGCCTTAATTCTTCATATTATACTATTCTCACCATACAAAATTTTCATCGAAGAAGCTGAAGTTGGTTAAGAACATATGCCAGCAAAAAAATGTAATCTGCTATGGCACTTAAGTGGTTAAGGTTACAGCTTGGGTTAGTGTGTATTAAATCACAGACAGAAGTATCCACTAAAATGGTTCTGTGTAACAGTCATGCTTACAGTTTGAGTTTGTGTGCATAGAGACCACACTCAGGTCTTATGGTTGGCGTTGGAAGGGGGGCCTGCACAAAGCCTTAGAAAAGGTAATCCACTGGAGCGTTTCTGTTTAGAAGTCAAGGTTATTATTTGAGTTCATGCTTACTCAAAACCTTAGAAAAAGCAATCCATTAGGACGGAGGGGAAGCATGTGGCCCATTCGTCTCGATATTTCCGTATTTCATTCACACATGATTCTGCATTGTTCCTAGCGTTTTATTTTAAGTCATTTACTGTAGAATTCTACGTACTAAATATACTTCCAAGAGAACTTTACTAGACTACATGAAGGGTACAAATTCATGTACATATTAATATTCCAATCTCACTACTCAGTACTGCCATCATTACACACTAAACTCCCACTCGACGATTCCTGTGTTTAGTATAGTAAACGGTTCGGTGATGTCAATTAATAACGCGGTATTTTATCACACAACATATCCTAAAATAATACAAACATTCGATTTTCAATTCAGTTTTTTTGATACCGAATAATAAAAAGACCGATGCATCACTACTCTAACATGCCGTGTAACTTACTTCGACGGTCCTCTTTGTCGGGTGCTTGTACTTTTGATGATGTATTGCATTTTTCTGGTAGCACTTTTGGCCATACTTGCACGACAATCGTGTGTCACTATCATATGAAACTGAATCTTCTTTCCCATTACCCGCCATTTTAAGGAACTGCATGTAGCTACCGTTCGACTATGTTGCTATCCGTGGATTCAGAGTGACGTACTGGAACGATCTGCGTGACCAGTGGGTAAGAACCCCCATACCACGGATAACAGCATTATTTATCCAAGTGCAAAATCACCAATTACTAGCAGGAAAACAGAGACCACTGAATTCCAGCTCGGTCAGTTATACGCAGTACGTTTTCGTACGGGCCGTACAAGCCAACACCATTATATACCTGATATTCCATGGATCTCCCTGAAACTCCACACATAACTGGCAGCGCATGCTCTGCAGTTTGTATAAACATTGTTGCGATCGATAAAAAAAGAAGAACGTCACTTAGCATGAAGAAGAATGTACTTTAGCCGTTGTCACTCGCTTTTATTACGTGGATCAGTCTGAAAATTCAAACATATCATTCACTGCTCATGTCGTGCAAAAGTGTTAAGTTTCGTTGCGATTCGTCAATAACGAAGGGAACTTTACTTGAAGAACAAAGTACCTTCGCCGTTGTATCTAGCCTTATACTCAAATGAATCTTTCTGAAATTCCACACCTATCATTCACTGCTCAAGCACTGCAATTTTTATAAGACTGGTTGCATTCGGACAATATCCAAGAGCAGTTCACTAGAAGAAGTTAGTATCTTCGCTGCTGTATCTCGTCTTCTACACAAACAGATCTTTCTTACAATCCACACCTATCACTCACTGCTCAAGATCTACAATTGGTATAAGATTGGTCACAATCGGTCAATATCGCAGGGCACTTTACCAGTAGGATATAGTATCTTTGCAGCTAAAATCGCGCTCTGTAGTAGTAAGGCGGCCGCGTTCGCACAGGAAATACAATGTAACGTGACCATAACTTCATATGTTAAAAGATGGCTATTGGCATCAAAGACGCCATATGAAATCAAATATGGCGGCTATGTGCACTGACACCTAGCTTCAGTGGGTTGACATGTGAATTTGATTACATTCCATGTCTGGAGGCGGCGTCAAAGCGCAACTTGAACTCGTTATAGTCACATGGGTTTGTTTACATCACGTGAATTTATGTTTACTTTCCATCGTTGGAGGCTATAACGATTTCACGTTGGGGTTTGAAGTCGCCTTTAGCCACGGAATGTAAACAAATTACAATGACTTAACCCAGTCAAGTTTCGGTCTTATTGCGCTTAGTCACCATGCATATTTTCATATGACTTCACTTCAGACAGGTGATTGACCCCAGCCGCCATCTTTGTTTACGTATGACGTCATTGCCAACTTATTTGGTTTAATTATGGTGCAAAAATGGAAACTTGCTATTGCGTTAGGAAATGAGAGTCCCTCCATGTTACAAAAAAAAACTGTCGTTAAATATGTTTGGAGCCCACATTCAGCACTTATAGGCGGTAGGTCGAGCGTCAGTACACGAATTTCTTCAGTAGGCGCGAGTTTTGTTTCGAGCCCTTATTCGGGACAGATTTAGGTGGAGCGCCAATACACGAGTTTCTTTGGTTGGCGCAATAAATGTTTCGAGCATTTATTCAGCACAGATAGGCTGTATTTCTAGTACCATTGCATGTTTCGAGACCATATTCAACACAGAGCTCCTTCGGTGGTCTAGAGGTAGCGTGCTGACCGTTGGTACCCAAGTTCGCGGGTTCAAACCCTGCCGAAGCCGTCGGATTTTTAGGGCGAAAAAATCTTCAGCACGCCTTCCTTCAGAGGGGAAGTAAAACCGCCGTTCCCATTTCGTAGATTTGCGGCATGTAAAAGATTCATAAATTTACGTGGAAGTCGGAATTTAGGCAAAATTACTACCGGACATCTTTCTCGCCCACAGTTCCACCTTTCGCTGCTAGGATCTCTCTTGTCACTGCGGACGAAGAGACACGTGGTGACGAAGGTGAGGACGTATAAAGGTGGGGGAAAGCAATGACAAACTACCCCCAAGAACTTGCATAGGATGCAGTGTGCCAAAAGCCATATCGGTTCCATAACCGGGCTTTGGTTCCTACCGGACCGGCCTCTAGGGCTGAATATTAATGAATGAACTGGTAATACTGAGTGAAGATACACTTTGGCTGCTTAGTTCAGTTTTTCATCTGTGAATAGAGTGTTATAGTGGAACTTAAATTATAAGGATAACATCATTCTTGTTTTCAAATATTAAGTAAATAGTAATCACTGATTTCAGTTATTTTGGGATGTGTGAGTCGTGAAATATAAAATAAATTATTTTGAGTAAAGATATTTTAAAAATATGAAATAAAATGCTTTGTTTTTGTTACATTTATATAGCTGTAGCAACTACACATGCCACATACTTTGCATAGAGCAATGTCTGGTGGAGATAAAGTATTTCAAATTCTTGCTTAGGGAGTAGCTAAAAGATACGTTACTTTGAATACATGCTATGTATTAGGGGTGTACAAATTAGTAGAGCATTTGGCGAATGTTTACAACATTCTGCACAAGCACCCAGGCTCACTTACACGTTGGCCAGTGATTGTGATGTAGGACTGCATAGAACTCTATATGTCTGTCTGGTATGAAGGCTACAGAATCAACTACGCCAGCTCTTCTGTCAAATTCCGTCTTCTAGTCTTGTGCCAATTTTCACGTTCCCAGGTTTCACAACTGGAGAGTCTGATACAGGGCCCTTCATTTATCCGGCAAATAAAATTTTTCACTATCTGTTCTTTAGCTTATTGCATTACATTTGGTTAACTCAGTAAGCTGCCTATGCCTGCGCTACTGCAGAGGTTAACAATAGACATAGATTAGATTTATTATTATTATTATTATTTATTTACTGCAATTGGGTTGTTACCCGGTGGCAGTGGTTATTTTACATGTAAACAAAACATTAAATTGGTTACTACTAGATTTATGTCGGGAGGGCTACAGGAGAAGCATGTAGTGGCAACTTGGAATCTGGGAACCATCTCAGCATTTACTTATAGACACAGGGAAACCAAGAAAAACTTGTATCGAGGTGGCCGGTCGCAGGACCTTCCGAGTACTGACTTCTAGCCAGCAGTCCGGCATCTAAAGTACAAAAAAAAAATACAACGCACACACAGTACAACAAATACACATAAGATGACAACAATACACAAAAATCAACTACAACAATACACACGGCCAATCAACAACAATTACACAAAAGACAATTTAAAACTAGCAACAATACATGGATTCAACTTAGAATAGAACATCTACAGAAGGTGAAAACACCCAAGTAAAAGAGTACTATGTTCAGTTTATTGTAATTGTTTTTTTCAATCATTAATTCACTACCGCTTTACCCCAGTCCTTAAATTCTCATCACTCACTACTCCTATAAAACTTTTCCATAAAGACTCGTCCCCCTCCCTATACTGCGCACTTCACTTCCCCTCATTCCACTTTACTCTGCTTCGTTCACTTCACTTCACTTTATTGCACTTCGCTACCCTCCACGTTAGATAACTTTTCACTTCACTTTAGACTTTTCACTTCACTAGACACCGCTTCTCTACTCTTTTCGATGATTTCTAACACACTTTACTTCCTTTTAATTCAACTCAATTATCACTTTCCTTGCCCTATTTCTAAAAGTGATTGGTTTGCATGGGAGAATTCGTAACACTTCTGCCGGTAACTGGTTCCAGTGTTAGGTGGCCCTACTTACAAAAGAATATTTCCCTATAACCGTTCTTTGTCTCATACACCTAATTTTCCTTTCATGATCTACCCTGCTCAGATAGTGTGGCAGTTCTAATCTGTCACCAATGGGCTTCTACGCGCGTTCCCCATAGTACGCTTTGAAGAGGACACATATGCGTGATAACCGTCTACGCGACACCAAAGTTCCCCAGTTCTGACCGTTCTTATGTCGTACAAATTTGGCTGCTTTCTTTTGCACCCTGTCTAACGCACTTATTTGTCCCTCCCTGTACGGATCCCAGCACGCGGCCCCATATTCAAGAATCGGACGTACAAATGACATGTAGGCTAAACTTTTGGTATTACTCTTACCCTTTTTTAGTATTCGCATTGTGAATTAGCTATCCAGGCCTTTTTCACCGCGTAGTTAACTTGATCCTCCCAACTTATGTTGCTGTGTAAGATTATTCCAAAATATTTACAACTGCTCGCTTCCGGTATTAATGTGCCCATTAACGAATAATTTAGTGGATCCTTTACTCTAGCTCTCGTGAAGCGAATTACCTTAATTTTACTTGGATTTATTTTCATCGCATTTTCAACCGCCCACTCCTCCAGTCAGTCCAGGTCCTTCTGCAATTTTTCAATGTCTGCATTATTTATAAGTTTTCTGTAAATTACACAGTCATCAGCAAAAAGTCTAATAGTTGATTCCATATTCCTTCAAATACTGTATACTTTACGTAGTCTAGGAACAGAAGTGAACCTAATACGCTTCCTTGCTGTACACCTGACGTTATTCTAACTTCTGCATTTAGTTGCCCTCCGACCCTGACTCTCTGCATGCGACCTAAAAGGAATTCCCTTATCCATACCACTACCCTAGAATCCACACCCGAGTTTGGAATTTTAGTTAGCAACCGACCATGCGGAACTAAATCAAAAGCTTTCGAAAAGTCAACTATATTAGCGTCAATCTTGACTCCGTTATCCAGAGAGTCCGCAATGTCCTGACATACCGCTATTACTTGACTTTCGCACGAATATCCCGGTCTGAATCCATGTTGACCCTAGTAGAGCCAATCATTCTTTTCCCACACTTGCCTTAGATATGAAGCTATAACGTGTTCCATTTGCTTCCAAACTACCGAGGTTAAACAAACCGGTCTATAATTCGTGACTAATGACCGATCGCCCCCTTGTGAATAGTAATCACCGTGGCTCTCTTCCAGTCACGTGGCAGTGTGCCATTTAATTTGGATTTTTATTTCTAGTAGTCGTGCAAGGTACGGAATCATGGCTTCCCCATCCAATTTAAGAATTTCTCCAGCGACCCGGTCTGGTCCTACTGATTTGTTTTTCCCTATCGCTTTAATCCTTCTCCTAATTGTTTTAATATCGGTTGTGAATGGATCATCTGTATTTTCACTCTGTATGTAAAGAATATTGTCATCCCTGCTGAATACTGTCGAATAATAGGAGTTACACGTATTGGCCTTTTCTATTGTGTCTGTAATGATCCGTCCGTTACAGTCCTTGATGGCGGGAATATTTTCCTTATTTCCTTTACCACTTTTTACGTATTTGTAGAACTCAGACCAACATTTACCCTCTTTGATTAGTATTGATTTTAAGAATGCCTCCTGTGCCGATTTCTTGGCTGCAAGTAGCTGCTTGGATAGTTGTTTCAGTTTCTCTGTAGAGTATACTCCTAATTTTCTTCTATTACGTTCTTTTCTGACTTTCGGTTTTAATCGTTCAATCTCCTTGTTTTAATATTCGGGTTCCAAATTTTTTCTAAGTGTTTTGTGAGGCACAAAACGTTCTATAGTCTCGTGTACTATATTTTTTATATTATTCCAAATCTCCTCCACGTTGCTGCCATTGCTTGCCCAAACTACAAATTTATCGCAGAGGAAGGTTTGTAAGCGTGAGACATCTGCTTTGTTGTAAACCGGGACTACCCTTTGTACTGGGGTTCAGTGCATGTGTCCTCCGATTCCACTTCCAGAATCACTGCAAGATGATCACTGACCCCTCTACTATACCGCTAGAAGTGACTGAACTTTCCGGTCGGAACAAGTAGACGTCCAGAAGAGCATCCCCTGGGGTTGGACCGTCTATTACCTCTCTGTAACCGTCTTCCCACTGCAGCGGCAGTGGGTAAACCATTCAAACATTGCAAATTAATATATGATGTATGTGTTAAATGTGGATCCTACATGAAGCGTCATAAATCCAGATGCAAATATTTCCTGATCATCTGTTTCATACATTCCAACATTCTACAAATATACGAAAGGGTTTCAAAAACAGTTTCCACTCTAAACAGCTAGAAAATATGGAAAAGGCGTATGCTAAATGTGGAAATACTACTAGACGAAAGATATGCAGTAAGTTGTTTGAACGATTCTTCAGTCTGAAATACGCACGTGGTCGGATAATAAAGCTCGTGAACTTGTTGCGGTAAAAGTGCTACATACCCCATGGCTGAATACCACCATGATCGCCTTCAAAGTACTCCCCTTAGGAAGCTATGCAACGACACCAGCGCCTAGTCCTCCCTTCAAAATAATTTTGGAAGTGGTTTTGTGGAATGGCCTTCAGAGCTGCTGTTGCATTTGTCCTGCTGTTATCAATGTCATAAAAATGCCTTCCTTTCAATATTTCCTTTAATTTCGGGACAGAAAAAAGTGACTGGGGGCTAGATCCGGTGAATAGGCAGGGTGTTCCAACACGGTTATTTGTTTAGTGGCTAAAAACTACTCACATACAGTGCCGTGAGAGCAGGTGCATTGTTGTGATGCAAGATCCATGAGTTGTTAGCAAAACGTTCGGGTCGTTTCCGTCTAACTTTTTCACTCAGCCTTTCCATTACTTCCAAATAGTAAACTTGGTTGATTGTTTGTCCAGTTGGTACAAATTCATAATGAACAACCCCTCTCATATTAAAAAAAAGTCAGCAATATTATTTTGACTCTTGATTTGAACCGACGGAATATTTTTGTTCGTGGGGAATTGGCAGTCTTCAATTGTGCACTTTGCCGCTTCGTTTCAGGGTCGTATTGGTAAACCCATGTTTCGTCACCTGTGAAGACACTGCCCAAAATGTCATCTTGCCTCTCAAAAATGTCTTGACAAACTGTGGGTCTGCTTTTGTTCTTCGGTGAGCTCCTTTGGGACCATTTTTGCACACACCTTCCTCATGTCAAGATCTTTAGTTAAGATTTTCCTAACTGTTTCTCTGTCTATGTTCACTTCTTCTGCTATGCTCCTGACAGTCAGCCGTCGATTTTCACTCAAAATTTGACGAAATTTTGCAATGTTTTCTTCAGTTCTGCTTGTTGACGGCCGTCCTGATCTCACATGAGAACCTCGGTACGTCTTTACACCTCCACAATCTCTCTTCGTATTCCGATGTAACCTGCATGATTTCTTCCACCATTTTATTTGCGAAAGAAGCAACACTATTCACACCACGCGGGAAACGAACAGGACCCAGACTGAAGAGAAAGCGATGCATTGTGCGTGTATTATGCGAAATGCATTGTGGGTGTTTGAAACGGAAACCACCACAACAGCGACACACGCGGGGGTGAGAGAAAGATTGGAGCCCAGTTACAGCAGTGTAGCCCAGCCAACTGCGTGCGAAGATTGTGTTCACTAGGTAAAATATTTCGCTATAAGGTATCGCGCACTTCATCTTTATTACAGATGTTACATATATTAATACCATGAAGTACCTCACACGATTGATGGAATATACAGTTTATCACTTACATAATTCGGTTTTTTTTGGACCTGTGTGTGTATGTATATGTGTACAAAGCTACAGACACGACTACGTATCCATTGCTGTTACAGATGTCTAAATTCACTCTCTCGGAATTTACTACACAGTCACTGTAGGAACACTTTAACATTTCTGCTGTGTTTATGTTGGGGTTTTTGTTATGCCAGTTTAATACAAGCGTCTTAGCTTGAGGTTTGTGTTTTTCATCTTCCACTAAGTTCTTTTCTTTGGTTCGGATTTTATGTATATAGTTTAGGTTTCGTTTGGTGAAGTTTGAGGTTTGAGGTTCATCGGGTGTTGTTTGTGCCAATTTAAGATGGGTATGTTAGGTTCGGGGTTTCTGTTATTTGTCAGTTTCACACTTTTTTCTCCTTAATTTTGGTATGTCAGCATGGCATTTGAAGTACACTAATCCTGTGGGCCCCAATAGTGATGTTCAGTGAATAATATGTGTGAGAATAGATGGTAGATGGGCTGAAGAAATTATGTGTGAGGGTGTGAGTCAGGCTGGGGTGAAAATAGTAGTGAACTTACGTGTTCTGTAAAAGTCAAGGAATTGAATGAATAGCTGAGAAATTGTTGGCTTCTCAGGAAAGAGCTGCAGTATTATCAGATTTGATGAAATTTATGCTAATGCTTTTCATGACGTCACTTTAATGTTATGTTTATTTTACAGAGCTTCACAGATTCTGTGCAAGTACTGCCAGATTCATCTTGTGAAACATTTCCATAATCATCTGATGGTACACATGATGTTTGTAATATAAAGTTTGAAGAAGATGTAGGTGTAAGAGAGGAGGAGAAGATGAATGTGAAAGCACAGAATGGCATAGGTGATGAGGAAGAGGAGTGAATAGATATAAAAGAGGAAGAGGAGGACATGGATATAGAAGAAGATGAGTATGTTGATATAAGAGAAGAGGTGAGTCATGAAGATACAGTGTAAAGTTTTATGAAATAAAGGCTGAACCACATTAGATAATTTATATATCTGCTTGTTCATTTTAGACCCACTTCAACAGTTCTAGAAATGCCACTTGTCTTTTTAATATCCACATGTACAGCCACTTTAAACAACTACAATTTTGGGAATAGAAGTTTTTATTGGGATTTTTTTGGAGGGTGGGGGGTGGTTGGTTGAATTTCTAATAAGGAGTTAGGTTTGTGAGTAGTTGCAGAAGATTTGAAAATATGTTTGTATCTACATATAGGAGAAAAATCCTTCTCTTCAGGACGTTTCCTAAAGTCTTGACCGAATTTAAGTTCTGGTACAGTAAAATTTATTTAATCTTGCACCCTGTGATTGGAGAGGTGTCAGAGGATTAAGTATTCCTTTTATAAAACAGTATCTGTACTGACCTAAGTTCCTAGAGGTAATTCTTCCCCTGTGTTTCTTTGCACCATAGGTGGTTAACAATCCAATCTTGTATCCTGCCATAATGATACTTTGGTTTGTAGCACTACCAGGTTTCCAAATTATTTCTAGTGTCTCCAGAATTGTTATGTCCCTTGTTTTGGCAGCAACTGCTTGTCTACTTATATTGGGTTGTTTGGGAGCCATTTTAATAGCTCAGTGATCTTCATGAAGTGCAGATTACAAAATATGAATTCACAGTATCAGTATGCATATTAGACAGTACTGAAACCGGAGCTTCTGGGTTTAGGGACTATTTTCTTCAACTGCTGAAGTATCAGTATAACTGTAGTATCAGTTCCATATTAAAGGAACTGTACTGTATTTCTGATGCTCCCTGAGATGTATTAAAAGTTGAATTGTGATTTATTATAGGGAACTTAGATTTCCCCAGAGAGAAGGGGTTCTCCTTCTAGAGAGTGATGCTGCATGTAGCAGTTTAAATGGTCACTCTGCAGGAAAAGGTGCAATGTTGGTTTTAGATTGATTCTACAAAGCCCTAGGTGATGGAGAACAGGTTTTTTTTTGAAGGTACTGACTGTCTGTACTCTGCATTCCAAAGTGGTATGACGAGCCTAAGAGTGATAATTGCCTCTGCAAGAAGTTTTGGCTGGGGAAGCAATGAAGCAGTGAAATGGCTGTATCTGGTAACTTGGCCAAACACTCTGACATACAGACTGAAAACAGAAGATTTGAAACATTATAATTCTCACCACTGACCAGAATCTCCATTTACTTAGCAGATAGCTCTCTGCTTCGTTTACTGTTTCTTATATCTCTGAACATTTTGTCAGGCTGTCCTATTAACATGTGTGGTTGCCACCAAGATTTGAGTTTGTTGTTAATTGGATCCATGGTATATAATCCACATGCTAGGTTTTATTACTCCAAACTTCTTACCTATCTGTCTTACGATTATGGCAGCTTCAGCAATATTTCAGACATTGATTTGTGTGGGAGTGGTGTGAGAAAGTACTTAATTGATGTAAGTGTTAGAAACATTTTAGACATAAAAATTACATGATGATGGAATGTGCTAGTGTCTGGCTTGCTGGCTGGCTCTCTGACTATCTTATTGCATTACAATAACAGACTGAATGCTGTAATGGAATGTAAAGTGAACATAGAGAAACTGGAACTGAATGACACATAAAAGCTTCTTTTGTGTTGTGAATGTGATTTCTTGGATGAAAACATAAACATGATGAATAAATATTCAGAGTTGTGTTATGTATCTCTCTGGAGTTTGGTCTATAAAACACAGCAAACTGTATGGGTGGGTACACACCAACAGAGTCGATTCCAGTCCAGTCGGACTCTAGATTCAAGAGGATTTCACACTGACCGAGTCGAGTCCAATCAAGTCTGCGAGAGTTTCAGCAGGTTTTTGGTATTCTTTGAACAGTGCACAATAAGGAACCCTACTGCAATGGAGAATTTTAACATGCTTGTTTTGTATGCGATTATATGGAGGAGGTAGCGTCATAAGAGGCGGAACATGTGGGAACACCCGATTAACATAAAGAGACCAGAATTTAGAATATTTAGCCATTTGTATCTGGATCTGCTCGAGGATGAAGAGAAATTTCATGGGTTTTTAGAATGTATATAGAGCAATTCTACTGTCTGTCACAGTTGGCGGGAGAGGAAACATAAAAACAAAACACCAATTATAGGAAGGCGATGACACCTGAAGAACGACTTGCAATTTTTTGAGGTGCGTCCTATAAAAATCTATAGGAGTCAAGAAAGGGTTTCTCACTATTACTGGAGTTTCCCTTTTTCTTAATTAGTGTCCTAGTTAGTAATATTATTTACTCCAATTTACATATTGTTTCTTCAAAAAAAAAATATATATATATAGATAGGTAGATAGATAGATAGTGAGAGAGAGAGGGGGGGAGGGATAGAGAGAGAGAGAGTAGCCTAGGTCTTTTTTGTTCAATTAGAATTGTAATGGCTATTCAAACCCAGGATTTCCTCCATTCATTACCGATTTCTTTCAAGGAGTCCAAATATTGTTTGCCTATATCAACAGCAGTTAATTTTTGTATTTTCCTTCCTCTTTTAATTCCTGCTGGCCGCTCTTTTTGAATCAACCCTCCTTCCATTTTCTGGTCATGAATTATATTTTCTCCTTCGAGTTGTTCAGAATTGCTGATTTCAGTTTCATCTGGATAAGTGAGTGAAACTTCCGTTGCAGTTGCTGTATCTGGAACATTTCCATAGTTCTACGCTGCAAGTAGTACTCAAAAAAATTCATGACATCATACAGTGTCCATTTCCCTTTCACCGTAGCCCCACTTCGTGATATTTTTTCTTTTGATTTTCTTCTTTCTCTCATAAAATTAGTTCTTAAATTGTGCACTTGGCCTTACATTTCTGGGAGTCTGAGAAAGAAAGTCTGTTTCAGGTATCTTGTACATGAGTCCAGAAAAGTCATTTGTAAGGTACTGCAACCAATATATATAACAGTCCCTACATCGGAAGTATGGCTGCGAATTGCAGATGAGTTCAACGAAATTTGTAAAATGCCTAATTGCATAGGAAGCATAGACGGAAAATTTGTTGCATCAAATGCCCACCAAATGTTAGATCTTCGTTCTTTAATTACGAAAGCTTTCACTCAATGAACCTGTTAGATGTGGCTGACGCAAACTGCTACTTCATGCTGATTGATGTAGGAGCTGTTGGATGTGAAAATGATAGCAGTGTTTTTAATAACTCAAGTCTTGGAAAGGCGTTTAGTTCTGGTGACTTAAATGTTCCTCCAATTATAAATATTGCAGGTACAATAATAAGTATCCCACTCTACTTTGTGGGGGATGAAGCTTTCCCCCTGAAGCCACGAACGTAATCTGATTATAATTCACTAACAATAAAGAAAATATTGAAGTGGTACATTTCATTGCTTTTATTACTTCCTTCTTTCACCTATCCCTTGATTAAAACAACGATGATGGTTATGATGATGATGATACACTACATACACATTACACTATCTATAATTTGAAGCCAGTTGAAGGTTAGTTGTCACTCTTTACTATGCCAAAAGTAACACATAAAAGCTTTAAATAGAAAGCCTGATAACAATAAGAACATTAGTACTGTTTTTAGTAATGGTGTTGTTTTTTGTTGTTATGAACATCAACATCAGTGTAAGACGTGGTTCCGGTGTTCATAAGGTGAAGCATAATAAATTGCCTCGTGGTCCTTAACTAAAAGAATAAGCTTTTCCGCATCCATTTCTTCCTCAATAGAGCAGCCATCACCCACGATCACTAGAGTCTGACTGACGAAAATGGAACATGTGGCATCAAGACTGTTGACTCGGCAAGACTTGTGTGACTTGACTCGGTTGGTGTGTACGCACTGCAGCGGCTGCCTTTGTAAGTAAGCAACAGAGTCTCTGTCGCGTCTTTGTGTGTCTAACTGTATTGGATTGGACTCGAATCTTTTGGTGTGTATGCACCCTATGTCAACATCTGTTCACTATGTAACATACAGTCTTGTGCCGTGTAACGACGTTATGGTCAACAGCAGACCACAAATAGGAAAGTGGTCCCATGATATAATGACTTTGTAAATAATAATATAATACTTATCATTGTGTTAAAATTGCATACAGTATTCACTATGGTAAAATGCTGTACCTTATAGCCTAGGTGTGTAGAAGGCTATACTATCTAGTTTTGTGTAAGTACACTCTGTGATGCTCGCACAATGATGAAATCACCTGACGATACATTTGTGTTAATGTACAGAAATGATGACATATTCATTGCTGTCAGGGATGACTAAATTCACTCTCCCAAGCTTTACTATGCAGTCACTGTGATAACACTTTTAAAATTTCTACAATGGCATGTTAGGGTTTTGTTGTGCAATTTTAATACAAGCATCTTAGCTAGCTTTTCATCTTTGAGCAAGTTTTTCGTTTGGTTGTTAAAGTTTAATATATTTAGTTTAGTTTAGGGTTTGTGATGTTTGAGGTTTGAGGTTCATTGGATATTGTTTGTGCAAATTTAAGATCAGTTTGTTAGGTTAGGGGTTCTGTTATTTGTGAGTGTCTCATTTGTTTAGTCATTTTGGTGTGTTAGCACGACGTTTGAAGTGCACTAAACTTACGGGCCCTAATAGCGATGTTGTTCAGTGAGGAATAAGTGTGAGAACAGATGGTAGATGGGCTGAAGAAATTAGGTGAAGGGTTATGAGTCAGGCAGTGGTGAAAATAGTAATGAATACACATGCTCTGTAAAAGACAAGGAAAATTGAATTAATAGCTGAGCACCTGCTGGCTTCTCAGGAAGGACTGTTCTCTGTGACATTGAATGCTATTCATTGTAATGATTTTAACAGTTATAATGTTGAGAATGTACAAAGCAGCTGCAGTATTATCACCCTTCATGAAAGCGTATGCAATTCCTTGTCATGATGCATGTTACATTATTTATATTTTGGTTTTACAGAACTGCACAGATTCTCTGCACATTCTGGCAGGTTTGTCTAGTGAGAAATATGCAACACCGTCAGATGGTGTGTGTAATTCCAGCAGTATAAAAGCTGAGGAGGATGTAGTAGTAATAGAAGAGGGTTTCACAGCTATAAACAAAGAGGCGGATATAGGCGTAAAGCAAGAGGTGATTCCTGAGGATATAACGTTTTCTGGAATAAAGTATGAACCAGACGAGGTGAGTTCGAGGTTTGTGTGTATGTCTGTTAGTTGACACATTTTACCATTGTACAGAAATATTGTTTTTTGTGTGTGTACGTGATGTCAATATTTCTGTGCAATTAAAACAGCTGTCTTGTTGGGAATGAAAATATTTTCTGTGTTTATTATTTTTTTATTGGGTGGTGTGTAGGTGGGAAGGTCTGTACTAGTTTGGTTGGTGTGCAGGTAATTGCAAAGAAGATTAAAATATATTACCTCCATGTAGGAAAAGTCCAAAAAGCACATGAACCAATTCCGTGTTCTTATACAGCAGAATTTATTTAATCTGGCACCCACAGGACTGGAGAGGTGCCAGATTATTAAATATTCCGTTTGTCAAACTGTACCTCTTCTGGCCTAAGTTGTTACAGGTAATTTTATTCTTGTGTTTCTTTATACTATAGTTGGTCAAGAATCCGTGTCATATGTTGCCATTATGATACTCTGGCTTGTAGCAATTCCAGGCTTTGTAATTATTTCAAATATCTCAGGAATTGTTATTGTTATGTCCCTTATTTTGCCAGCAGCTCCTGCTTTACTTATTTTGGTTTCTGTGTAAGCCATTATAATAGCTCAGTCACCTCAGTGAAATCTATATTGCGTAATGTGAAATCACAAACTCATTATCCACAATGGAAGGTACCGACAAAAGAGTTTCTGGAATTGGGGGTTATTTTCCTAATCTGCTGAAGTATCCGGATTTTTTAAGTATGAGTTCTATATTAAAGGAACTGTACTGTTTCTAAAGCTCCCTTAGTTGTATGAAATGTTGAATTGTGATTTGTCATAGGGGATTTAAATTTCCCCAGAATGCAATGATTCTCCTTCTGCTAGAGAGTAATGCTGCATGTACCAGTTTAAAGGTCACTCTGCATGAAAAAGTGCAATGCTGGTTTTCAAATGATGCTTCGAAGCCGGAGGTGATAGAGAAAAATATTTGTGAAGGTTCTGACTACCTGAACCTTGCATTGCAACCTGATATAACAAGCCTACAAGTTATGGTTCCTCAGCAGGAAGTATTGACTGGTGTAGCAATAAAGCAGTGATATACTAGGTTTTTTTAACTCCAAACTGCTTACCTATCTGTCTCATGATTATGGCAGCTGTAGCAATATTTCTGGCATTAATTTAGATGGCAGTGAGTATAGGCGAGTGTGAAAACTCTATCCAAATTAGAGAAAAGTTTAGACTGTTTGAATTTTAGTGTGAATTTACTCCCATAAGGAGGAACTTTAACAATGCAATTTGTGTGACTTCTTTATTTTTTTGATTTCCAGTTTACTTTGCAAGTAATCCAGTCAGTTAACCACAGCGACATTCATCTAAACTCTGCTGCTGTTGGTAGACATAATAAAGCCTATGTGGAATTATTTTAATTGTAACTTACTGCACAAAAATTTCCTGGGTCTCAGAGATTTAGTACTGTACTGTGGACTCAAGTCTACCTCAGAAGATCTGGTGCACTCAGTCGAACAAAAATTCATCAGTGTGATATTTTGTACGTCCCGCTCGGGCAGTGATGCGCAATACAGTTGCCATCATAATTCGAGTTGTTTTTTTCCCCCATATTTGCGCATTCTTCTTGTTTCTCCATCCTCCATTCATTACAATCAATCACACCGCATATATATTAATAGAAGACAACAATACATTTCCTTAATTTGAAATTAAAACATTAATTAAACTTCATTAACTTTCCCAGGCACGAGTCTAGCTAGCTGTGCTGTTAGGGTAGGGATGGATGAGTCGACTGGACCGTTCCGTTCTTATAGTCAGGAAGCTTAGCCCAGAGAGTTGAACACGTGCTGGCAGTATCCTTCGGAAACAAAGTATGTTGGTTCGAGTCCCACTATCAGCATATTTCTTTATGTAGCCCAGGCTGTTGAACACAGGGCACAGTAAGGGCAGGGGATTATAATTTTTTCTACGGGAAAGGAAACGAGAATCATCAACTGGGAACAGATTTTTTTGTGCACCATAGGTTAGTATCAGCAGTGAAGAGAATAGAGTTTGTTAGCGATAGGTTGTCGTATATAGTGCTGAGAGGTCGCTGGCTTCATATCATTTTAGTAAATGTGCATGCACCTAGTGAGGAAAAAAGTGAG
>Ga0136643_10000839_pt1 | contig 35707 bp, 23 predicted proteins | sample TergutLab28metaG_FD_96883 | JGI IMG/M metagenome (GOLD analysis project Ga0136643, IMG submission 96883) | Labiotermes labralis P1 segment gut microbial communities from Petit-Saut dam, French Guiana - Lab288 P1 (version 3) (version 3) | ecosystem: Host-associated > Arthropoda: Insects >...
CAGTCATGAAACCACAACTATGGTAGTATGGATTTATGGTGGTATTTAATAGCAAAAAATAACTACATGTTTCGGCCAATAGCGGCCATCTTCAGGTTATTACAATTTTGCTCAAAGAATATCATATATAAGCCTATACTGAGAGGTGATGCTGAGATCTCATCATCGTTACGCGTTAAAATCACTTTATTTAGTGGGAAGTCTAATGGTCAATGACTGGTAGGATGTAAGTTTATGGGTAGGTATTAGGGGGGGGGTTATTTGGGGGCCGTGATAATAGGTTGTGTTTTCTATGGTATTCAATAGTTATTTTTTGCTATTAAATACCATCATAAATCCATACTACCATAGTTGTGGTTTCATGACTGATATTTACTTCACTATTAGTCCTACATGTTTCGATCATACGATCATCCTCAGGGAGGACACTTTGTTCCTTGCTAAAGTTACAGTTTAAAACACTCAGTGATTTACTTCGTTATAATTAATTTGGTGCTGTGGCAGCTGCTGCCGCATTAGAATTAATTTGGTGCTGTGGCAGCATGTCGTGGGTTATGTGTGAGTCGGACGCTGTTCAGTTGAGACCTGCTGTTGATGTGTAAATTTTTTTTCACGTTTAGTGCGTGTTTGATTAATCAGTGCGTCTAATTTCTTGTTGAGCTTTTGGTATAAATTATCCATAAGCCTACTTATTTGTGCGTCTATATATTCTTGTATATGCTGCCACATATCTTTATATTGCTGTGCTCCTTTGTACTGTGTACTTCTCACCTGCTGAATTTCAAACAAATCCGACGATAATTAGGAAAGAACGGGAAACAATTCATTTACACCATTCGCCAAAATATGGCTTTTGCTGAACATATTTTCACAAAACTTATAAACGGTCGGAATTGCGTGCAGGAAGAAACAGCGTGTGAACATTTTGCAATGGGATGCCAACTTTGACAAACCTCAAGCATGAGTAATTACGCAAAAGCACTGTGTCACAACGGATACTGGACACAAACACTGCACTAATCGCTTTACAATGCAATTTGGCGATGAATGAAGTACACATTAATCAACAAGCCCGCACCTGAAGTTTTCTCTCTTTGTGCTGGCAGTTACCAGCCGGGCCACTGATGTTTCTACATTCAAAGGAAGTGTTGCATAACATTGCATACATAAAACATCTGCTGCAGTTATAAACCGGTGGGTCGCCGACGCATCCGGAATTCTATATTAAAGTGTTCCTTTCATATGAATGTAAAGCATTAGAGCAGGGATCGGCAAAGTTCGCGATAATACTTACACATGTGAATTTCCAAACCTATTCGCGGGACCATTTAATTTGTATTTCTTGATAAATAAATAAATAAATAAATCCCATCATGTAATAACATTTACTAAATGAAACGACAGCAAAAAAACAGCTTAATACTAACTAGTAAACAGTCACAAAAGAGAAATCATGGCCGTTAGATTACTTTAAAATCCTACCTATAAAATATCTTTAAATTTCTTTATCCGAAAATTAAGGTAAAGATGTCTTCTTTGATCGCCGTGGGCCAATCCATCCATCCATATATGGCGCCACATCCCCTTCCGGGCCTTGGCCTCCCTCATAAGGCGTCTCCATTCATCCCTATTTTCAGCTCTTCTCCTCCATCCTCTTATCCCCAACAACTGTAATGCATCCCTCTGGACCACATCCGCCCATCTGGTTCTTGGTCTTCCCACTGTTCTTGTGGTGTAAAAGTTCCCGTTTAAACCCTTTTTTGGAATCATTTCTTGTTCCATTCTTATTATGTGACCTGCCCATCCTAATCTTCTAATTTTAATGCCCTCCACGATGTTTTACTCATTATATAAACTGTATACTTCACTGTTCGATCTGGGACGCCAGCGTCCCCCTTCGTCTGTTGGGCCATATATTCTTCGCAATATTTTTCTACCAAACGTGTTAAGCCTCTGCTCTGCTGTTTGTGTTGGTGTCCAGGTCACACTTCCATAGCATAATATTGGCTTAATTAATGTTGTGTACAATATTATTTTGTTGTTTCGATGTATTTGTTTAGATCTAAATATGGTTTGCAGGGAGCAGCAGGCTTTATTAACTGTCAGGATCCTAGTTCGGATTTCTTACGTTTGCCGTGGGCCAATAACAAGCGGTAAAGGGGCAAGGGTTTGGCGACCCCTGCATTATGGCATACCGACATCAATAGACCGCTATGAAAAATAAATTTCCAAGTTCTACTTTCTGATAAGGAAGTCTCTATGGACTTCTGTCATTTGTCGTTCAGACAGCTTTTAGATTAACACCGGCACGTTCAGACAAAAGAAATATTGCCCAAAAACACGAATATGTATTGGTAGCCTGGCCCTTTCCCGGTCATTTCATAGTTTTTTGTACCGTAAAGGTAAAGTGATCCCGTTACAGGTCCGGTGTGGGCCAGAGGGTGGGTAGAGGTATAGCTCTACTCTTCCATGACCGCGGCACTAGAAGGAGGTGAGTGGTCAGCAGCACGCCCCGGCCGCACTTTACCCCCAGGAAAGACCCGGTACCCATTTTACTGGAGGCTGGGTGGGCCACAGGGCACGTTTGGACGGGCGGCAGCCCGTAGTCAGTCGCTATACCGACTGAGCTACCCGGCCCACTTTTGGTACTGTACCTAATAGAAAATGTTTTGAGTAAAAAAAGAAAATATAGGATCCATGTCTGTACTTCTATCTTGCTAATATGCTCACTTGAAGCTACTATAAATGTTTGCGTTTTGCGTGTAGAGGCCTCTGCAATGGGCCGATCCCTCGTCCAGGGAGTCCTGCCTAGTGTGTGTGTGTGTGTCATTGAGTGTGATCAGGTGCAACAACAACAACAACCACCTACAACGAGTAGGTAGAAGGGGTCAGATTAAAAAATCCATTACAAGACGAATCTTTCCGCATCACATGTTACTGCAAGAAACTTACAATTTTCCATTTCTTCCAATACAGAATTCATGAAGCCATGTCTTACGAACGTCATACTGAATCCAAGATCTAGTTTGTCCACACACACACACACACACACACACACACCATTGTAACTGTAAGCACAACAAGAACCATACACACAACGTATTTGCTAATCCTTCCCGGTACGTTCAATACAAATTATTTTCTCACTCACCTGTAATTTTTGTTACACATATAACTAAGGGGGAAAACAATTGTATCCAAAATACGACTTTTTTCGGAATTGTTATGGTATGCATTTCTGTGCATTAGATTATAATTTGTGATACAATCACCAACAAAAAGCACGATATTGCAATATATAATTTTACAATTAAAACTGTAATCTTCCGACATGCATCGATTCTTGATCGGAGTTTTATATTTTAGTTGTAAAATTATATATTGCAATATTGTGCATTCTGTCGGTTATTGTGTTATAAACTGTTCAGGCTTGTTAACAAATATGTTTCCCTCTAAAATCGTCCGTAGTAGTATATAAATTTGTGCACCACCTCCCTGCTCAAACCCTGCACCCCAGCTGCTAAAAAACTTCTCACGTGAGCTGATGGCAACATTCTTGTTTCTCTCCAAGAATCCTGATCACCACATTCGGCCAGCACGGTCGGTATGTCTGGTGAAACCGCGTTCAGACTTGAGCCGCTCATCTCCGCCTAATCCTTTCCGTAGTCACAACAATACCGAAACAAATTCTTCCGACTCATTCTCTGAAAAGACAATTTCTGGCCCACATTTGCAAGAACTGACAACACCGAAAATACGTTCAACAGAAGATTTGGGAATACAATATTTTTCTACTGCTGATCGTGCGGGAACTTCTTTTATTTTTTTTTCCTGTTACTTTTTGCTGTATTTAATTCTTCGTAATTCCACCTTCTTTTCTTTGTTAGTCTGCAATGACTAAGGACCTAATGTCCGTAACAAGTCTCAATACTTGGATCTTTAGAATATTTTACACTAAAGGTGTTTTTTTATCTATACTTTTACGTTCATCCTTATAATCATAACTTCCCAAATTTTAATAAAAACAGTCTCAAATATAAATGTCTTGACAAACCACGTGTTACTCTCAAATCAAACTACTCACTTTAACCTTTTAAGTGCCGAGTTAAATCCCATCTGCCATCTGCTGGCATTATTCTGGGCTCATCATATTTTCCACGTTAGCGGGTTAAGGGTTAATGCACCTGACGGCAAATGGACTTGGATTTCCACATTTATCTTCAACACTGTCAAGTCGCCGATGTTGGACTGTACTTTTGCCTGCATTGATAAAGATTAAAGTATTGTGAAGACTTCTAAAGAAAGCATAATTTACAACGGTATTGTTAACCTTAGGTTTCTTCAAGAAATCTGTAGCATGAAGAACAATTCCACCAACTCAGTGGTGGCTCAGCCTCTAGTCATGAAAAGTGCTGCCACTGGCGAACAGATGAAGAAACTTGCCGTACCGGTAAGCCATGTTTAAACCAAAAAATGCGGAAACGTTGTATTTTTTCGGATTTATATGTCCTGGAAAGGCCCCCCTACCCTTGTCCCACTACTGAGAAACAATACGATTTAAAATTTAACGTATATTTCTGCCTTATGATTGGAGCTACAATCGCATATGTATACAGGGTTATTCAAAATTATTGTCGGTGTTTTAACAACTTGTCATACACAACACACTTGAGATAGGAGTATATGTGTTTTTTTTTAATTTAATAGAACAACACTCCAAGTTTTTGTTACATACCTTACAGGTGCTCTTTCAGAATTTCTAGATCCATCGGTGCAACTACATACTCTTATCTCAAGTGCATTGTGTATGACAAGTTGTTAAAAACCCCACAATCATTTTGAATAACCTTGTATATTGTGCAATATTCTTTCATCTAGAAATACATGCAAAAGGTAAAGTTTTCCCGTTACAGACCCAGAGAAATACATGTACTAAATACAAACCTGTATAAATATGTTAATAGTCAGGTTCTTGTGGACTCCTCTATAAGCAAATTTTATTGTAAAAAAAAAAAGGGACTAAATGGGGTTTCTTGCATATAAAAATGCACTTTATTCGACTTTAACGCACAGAAAATAAACCAGCCATCAGGTTTTTTGATACCCAAAGGCAAGTAATAGCTATGACCGCCTGTAACAGAAAGTAAAAAGGTAAAGCAGTCCCGTTACAGGCCCGGAGGGGCCCAGAGGGTTCCAGGAAGTTAAGGTTCTCAGATTTCGTGACAACGGCACAAGATGGTGGTAGTTTGTCAGCCTTATGCACCGGCCGCCTTTGCCCCCAGGAAATGCTCCTGGTACTCATTTCTGTTAGAGGCTGAGTCGACCCCAGGGCCATAGTGCGGCCTGAAGGATTTTATTTCAATGAGTATGAATTACAAATCAAACATTTTATTAAAACTTTTATTTGGCTCGATAATTTAAAATTTGTACAGACTGGAAAATCGATTCTTTCTTTTAAAATATTCATTTTGCCCCAAATTTTTCTGCCCCTGTACTCTGCCGCCCAGAGCGGCCGCACAAATCCCCCTCCCCTCCAGCTACGCCACTGTCAATCATATTACCATTACACAGCGTATTGGCCTTAAACCCAGTACACTCTGAAATTATTTCATCGGTCAAACTTGTTTAAGTAATCGGTTCAGAAGAAATTCTGGTTACAAAGTCTGTCCGAATAGAGCCCTTGTGTATCTAATTACGGACTTGCGAAGTCAGACTTTAACAAAGGCCAAACAAAGAGTTTATAAAGTCACGAGAACGTCTGAACTTTTTATTCGAGAAGGAAGGAAACACAATCCCTTCCGTTCAGAACTCATAACAAGAGAACTTCTACCGTCTATGGTGTCAAGTCTGTAAATAAATAAACGAACAAAGACAAGAAATATCAATTTCGCTGAAAGCAAACTTTTTAAGTTCATCGATTCCCTTTATTTCCGAACAGACGTTGTTTCTTCTGTATATGTTAACAGTTGCAACATTTTTGTTTATACTTAAAAAACAAAAAAATATTTAATGTTGAACAACTATGAATTTCGCGATGTGTGCTGGTCACCTAGTATTGGCAGGATATTGACATAATATAATTTATTTGGGCTACATATGTAGCTCGAATGGGGCAGACAAAACGTGCAGAATTTTGGCGGGTATTTTTTTTCGAGGTCAGGGGGAACGCGGTGGCACAGTGGTTAAAGTGCTGTGCTACAAATCGGAAGGTCGCTGGTTCGATCCCAGCTGGTGTCATTGGAATTTTTCATTGTTATAAAATCCTTCCGATCGCACTATGGCCCTGGGGTCGACTCAGCCTCTAACAGAAATGAGTACCAGGAGCATTTCCTGGGGTAAAGGCGGCCGGTGCGTAAGGCTGACAAACTTACCACCATCCTGTGCCATTGTCATGAAATCTGGGAACCGTAACTTCCTAAAACCCTCTGGGCTACTCCAGGCCTGTAACGGGACTGCTTTACCTCATTTCTTTACGAGATCAGTTACTTGGAAAAACAAGAAATAAACTACAGGATAACGTTGTAAAAACAGTTTGTGAGAGTAGGATCGCGCCCAGTAATAAAGGTTTTGGTCGGAGCAATGTTTAACCTCCCGAAAATTCTAAGGAAATTTAATATTAGCTTTGTTTGAGAGATCATTTATGATTCAGCCAGTTCTGTGTGATCGTGTGGGCACCAATAATTAATAAAGATTATTAAATTACTAGGCGACGTTGTAAATTCGGTGGTTATACATTATAGCACCAAACGCGATGAAAATACGGTTAGCTACTTATTTTACCACATTTTGTAAATTACTTACATAGTGTCTTGCCGAACAATCTGCGGCTCTATCATTTCGCAGCAGCTTTCATGACCTCCTTCAAGGTTCTGTTTTAGAAACTGTCCATGAAAGAGTGGGGGGAAAATGACCTGCAAATTCTCAGTCAGAATAACCGGCCGACTATCGGCATTCTAATGTGGTTCCTAAAATATTAAACATTGTGACCGGTCTAGTGGTCAGAGTCTCTGACTACTAATCATGAGGTCCGGGTTCGATTCCCGGCTCTACCGTGGGAATTTTCCCTGAAGAGGGGGGATTCCCGCGGTGACCATGGTCTGGGTAGATTGGTAGAATTTAGATTTAAGGGTCCTCCTGGCACTACATCCTTATATCACCACTCACATCATCATCGGGACAAAGTAACTGCGCCTCATGGGCGTCCCAACCTCAGAAGTCGGTTACACTCCTGCCAAGCGCAGGAGGGAGGACCACGAAGTCCACAAGAACATGTGATGGCATTGGACAAATATATATATATTAAACGTTGTGGAGGCAAGGGAAGGGATTTCTACCTTCAGCACCATTACATATCGATTCTGGGGTTCCATCCAGTCTATTTCAGATCGGAAACAAGAGATCTCATGTCTCGGAGATAAAGCTGTAGCAGTGGGACATTAAATGAATAACACAAATTCAGAACTCGAGGGAAAATAACCCTAATTGCTGTTTCCTTTCCATCAGTATTACCCAGATCTGCAAATAGTATTAACAAATATTTTGTTCCATTTGTAATACAAAGAAAAGAGGCATATTCAACTTCATCTGCTTTCGGGGTAAGAGCAGTAGCGCGTTTTCTTCTGTCAAGGAGTAATCACCGGCACCGTTTTGTCACGGAATGAGAACCGGCATTGTAACTTTTTAGGAAAAAAAGTGATGGTTAAAATCTAAGGCAAAAGGGAATGTCTTAATTAGCTGAGCGGCAAACTTGAAAATGAAGATAATTCACAGTAGAATAATATAAACAGCCAACTAGATGCAACAATTATAATTTTATTAATAATTTCAATGAGCTCAACATGTTTGGGGCGATAATTTCGCCCATCCTCAGGAGCACTAGACTGTGTTTACAGCTTGTGGTATAATGCACAGAAGAAGTTGCCTGCTGGTGATCAGGATAAGATGGAACCAGTTCCACCTCATCCTGGTCACCAGCAGGCAGCATCATCGGTGCTTTATACCAAAAGCTGTAAAAACAGTCTAGTGCTCCTGAGGATGGGCGAAATTATCGCCCCAAACATGTTGAGCTCATTGAAATTATTAATAAAATTATAATTGTTGCATCTAGTTGGCTGTTTATATTATTGTATCAGTGATGCACGGTCACACAAACATCAAATTCACAGTAGAATTTACTTAATTACATGACATAATCCTTCCGGCCGCACAGTGGGCTGGGGTTGACCCATCCTCTAAAAGAAATAAGTACCAAGACTATTTCCTGGAGGGTAAAAGCGGCTGGTGCCTAGGGCTGACAACCTTACAAGTTTATGTGCCAAATGTCTTGAAATCGGGGAGCCTCAACCTCCTGAAACCCTCAGAGCCTCTCTGGGCCTGTAATGGGATTGCTTTACCGTTTGTTTTTTTTAACTTTTGCATGACTGGTTGACTGGCGAACCAGCCGATCATGGAAAAACGCAGTAAAACAGAGACAATAGGATAAGACCGGCAGTATACATTTTACAGATTTTATAGACTTTATAAGTAAAAGACAAACTTAAGACTAACATAACACTTACTTTGTCGCCCCCCCTCCATAAAGCATCTTGAGACTATGGAAGAGTTTTCAAGAAATTTGTGACGAATACACCAGAGGCCACCCAACGTCTGTATTTGCTCAATTCACACCCACACAACACCAACCTGCCCCTCATGAGAACTTCCGTAGTGCACGTGACATTAGCGCTAGTCGGTGTAGGAGTATTAAATATTGCTTGGTAATAAGTGTGTGGAAAATACATATCTATTTTACGGTATTATTTTTGCAGAATGTAAAAAATCGAAATATACAATTAAAGTTTCGGTGTAATGTGAGCCATTCGAGCCACGATTATGAGAATTTTATGGCCGAAGTGTCTAAACGTTTCATATCAAGCACTGTTTACGCTTCCACTATAAAAATAAATGGCAATTTTTCGAATTATCACGTAACGTGTGTCAAATATAATTTCGTCTGAACAAGTGCCAATGGATAGCACGTACAGAAATAGATTGTTTAATGTTTAATTTGTAGTTCTTGCTTGCCTCACCATAAGCCAGCAACGTTACCTGGCGGAGAAAGAGAATACATTGAATCGCAAAACAATATTCCACAGAAGGTAATCTGGCTGGCGAAATTGGAGTGGCGATCGTGTTTGTGTGCCCTTTATCAACGTGTCGGAAACCAGCGATGTTAATATGATATGAAAGAAACATATTACTGTTCCGGGACTGCACTGTGTCTTCCAAATGAGTCTCATTTGACCAATCCATTTGCTAGGAAAAAAAAAGAAAAATTCGATACACAACTCTCCCCGCTAAAGCCAAGCATTTGTGTACCTCTAAAAGACACAGCAGAATGTTTTAACAAAAATGACAGCCTGGCGGCCAGTTACTTAAAAATGTATCCTACACGTCAAACGTAGGCTACTGAGACTTTGGATTCTGAAACTCAAATTCTAAGCATGAATTCCACAATGTTAATTAACTCAATGACATTAAGTCCTTCTATAGTCTTTCAACTTGCCTACTTAATTGCTTAATTACTTAACTACTCACTTATTACTTACTTAATTATTTAATTGTTTAATCACTTGCTTAATTACTTACTTACATTATTTACATTACTTACTTACTTAATTTCTTACTTACTCACTCCATAGAACAGAGTCCTTCTTGAGAAGCTAGCCGGTTTTCAAACAGTCAAGAAATTCCCCGCATTTTATGGAACCCGAAGGTTCATTATCGCATTCACAAGTGCCCGCCACCTGTCCCTATCCTGGGCCACCTCAAAACAGTCCATACCCCCACATCCCACTTCCTGAAGATCCATCTTAACATTATCTTCCCATCAACGCCAGTCTCCCAACTGGTCTCTTTCCCACATGTTTCCCCACCAAGACCCTATATACGCCTCTCCTGTCACCCATACGCGCTGCATGCCCTGCCCATCTCATTCTTCTTTATTTTTTCACCCGTACAATAGTAGGTGAGGAGTAAAGATCATTAAACCCCTCATTATGTAGCTAGTCTTTCAATACTAAAGAAATTTTTCACTATTTATGGAACCCGAACTTTCAACAACACACACAGGAAACCTGGATGTATGCAATATTCGTAGCTAACATAAGACTGCTTCAAAACGTGCCGCCTGGTCTAATAAAACGCAATTTTCTCTTGCCATTAAGTGAGACCCGCTATTCTTGCGCTTAATGAGAAGTTTACCATCGAATAAATAACTAGAAAAGTTAAAGAAAAAATAAAAATTCCTCAAACTTTGCGTACTTCGATTCTCATCTGCACTTCCACGCGCATATCATCGTAAAAACTAAGTCACATAACAGCATAACACAGACTGGGCACAGGGCCAGTTTTACGTACTGTGGAAAGCGAACGGCTATAAATGTAGTATAGAATCTGCAAAGAAGAAATAAGAAACAACTTACATGTAATATGAACAGCCAACTAAATGCAACAATAACAAATATTATTGATAATTACAATCAGCTCAACATGTTTCGGGCGATAATTTCGCCCATCCTCACGAGCACTAGACTGTGTTTACAGCTTGTGGTATGATGCACCGGCGATGCTGCCTGCAGGCAGCATCGCCGGTGCATCATACCGGCTCGCCGGCAGCCCGGATACCACCCTAGCCGAACCGCAACCTAACTCCAACACACAGCAATCCAAGAACAATACAGCCAATGTGGTAGTTCAACAACACAGTCGCAAACTCCTGAAGATGGACATATTAATGCCCGAAACATGTTGAGTATCTAAGAAGTAAAGTAAATAAAACAAGTGATATCTAGCTGGTTTTTTATTCTTCAGCTATCACTATGATGAACGGCCCAATAAACATCAGATCTTTGAGACTGTTTGAAGAAGAAAAGTTAATGTCACTTAACAGGGCTTCTTCAACTGATTTGTCTGTATTAACCATTTAAAGCCAGTCGGTTACTTTACGTATGTACCGCCATGTCTAGCACTAAAAAATTCTACCTTCTGCCCGCAGTGGTCGTCTTTGTGTTTTTGCATGACTGTTAGAACAAAAAGCGATTATTTCGCCATACGACGTTAAATCCTTAGTATTTATAGCCGAGAATCTGTGTGTTTACTGTGCGGTAGGAACTCAATCGTTACATATAAAACAAATTACTGTTATTATTGAAAGAGTTAAACAAGTTTCTTTATTACTCCAGAACTGCACTCTTCTGGGTTGTTACGCAGCAAGTAGTGGTAAATTTTTGCCGACGTTTCGGGACAACCTATCGGTCCCATCCTCAGGATTCGAGAATCCAAGTTAAGTGACTCTTTGTGCCTTGACAAACACGTTTCTCTTCTGCGTATCTCGTGTAATGCAGAACACTGGAGTGAACATGGATGATTCAATCGTATAAATATAGAAGGAAGTTTTGGGTCACAATGTAGTGTACCATTGCCGCAGTTTCTGTCACACAGCGAAGAAAGCTATGAATAATTCTCAATGAGCCTAGTTGGCCAGGAACCCAGCCGAAACTCATAGCGAATAAATTCTGCGTACAAATCCAGAGGATAACAATAAACTGCCCAGCGAAATAAGATTGGTGTATATTTACTGCTGTTCAGATCAGTCCCTTTTTTGTTGAAACAAAATGCCTAAACGACACGTGTTTTGGCCTACATCTATGTATGCATGAAGGCCTCTCATCGCCTGGCTACGGTGGAATTCACTGAGAGGGTGTTTCCACCTTGCTCCCGATGTCAGGACGACACTGAAGATGACAATTATGGCTGGTGCAAGTGATCGACGCCTTATGTTGAGAGCCGAAGCACGTCCTAATCTGGTATTTCCGATATTTACATAGTTCTGAGTCCGTCAGAGACGAAGGAAGAGCATGGCATGCGGAAATGTCCGGAGGGCCAGCGCCTCTCTCGCAAGACGTATTACACACGTATACCTTATGCCACATAAAGTGGATAACTGAGAACTCTGACTTCCGAACTACGATTGTTGTTCCACACATTTCTTTTCTGTGAAGAATTCTGATAGAATTAAGGGTTACCATAGAAAGATAGCCCCTTTAGAAATAACAGTGGCTGCAAAGATATAGACCGAAGGCAAAGATTTTTCCATGTGCTGTAATTTCAAAGAGTGCTGCTAGCTGTAGTGAATAACTTTCTTGAAGATATAAACAATATGAAGTGCGACTCTAGAAATGGCGTTTACTAACTTCCCAATGTATAATTTTTATTCAATCGTCCTTTGATCTAAGACACAGTAAGCCTCGACTATCCAAAATAATTGGGACCCAGAAAGTGTGGGTCATCAAATTTTCGGATAATGAAACATGCATGACAATATTATCATCAAATACTGTAATTGATTTAGGAAATGGTTTGTAAATGATAAACGGAAAATACTGAAATAATGGTGCAAACTAAATTTATCTTGAACTTATTTAACTGTTTCACACAGCTTCAGTAATAAATCCGCATATTTATATAAAAAATAAAAAACAAACACAAGTTATTACATGGTGCAGAAATAAGTAATATAAATTTGAAAAAGTATTTTTTTAAATAATCTTTAATTTTTCTATGAATCGTGTTCGATCGTCTTTTATTCGCAGCTAGCTGTCTCATCCTTCGTTTTACAGGTGGTGGTTCGGATAGCTGACAGTTAGGATGACTGACGTTCGGATAATCCGATGCTTTACTGTATTATCAATCGGTGATGATGATACTATAATAATAATTATTATTATTATTATTATAATTCATTTTCAGGGCATAATCTTCTTTGGTCCAAATTCACGCAGGATTTTTTTGTCAATGACAGTGCATTACTTCACTTTGTACTAAATCCAACCAAATACGTCCCTTACTCAATGTTTTATATTACATTATGTCCAACATGTTTCGGCTCGGAATCAGCCATCATCACAAAATATAAGGGAACATGTAAATGTATGTACAGTCACACTGGACATGCGTCTCTCTATACGCATATAAGACACAGCGGCATCAAATCCGTTGTTTTTTTTTGTTGTTATTGTTGTTCAACATTAATCTCAGTATATAATTTGTACACTTAAAATATTGGTAATTAAAAGTTAAAAATTCTAAATGACAAGCACGCATTATTTACAATAAGCTTTTTAAAGATCAAGACATGAGAATATTAGAGGTCAAGAATTGGGAGAAGGTCGCTCTCGACAGGGATGAATGGGCAAAGCTTCTGAAGAAGGCCAGGGCCCATCAGGAGCTGTCGAGCCAATGATGATGATGATGATGATTTCAGATAATCATTTGTCGTAAATAGCATAGAAGAGAGTGTTTTGTTTTGCAGCAAAACATCGATGGGACTTCGTCGCTCGTTATTATGTGACCTTCATGTTCCGTTATGACACAATGTCACGGTGACCACCAAAGTGCACACCGTACAGATCTTAACTTGTAATTAGTGGGATTTTAATACACATACAAGAAAGTATTTGTTATCTACGTCCTGGTTGTTTTAACTTTTTTTTGTAATGTGTGGATGTTTTGGTAATATGTGTACTTGTATTTACTGTGTTTTGTATTGTTTGTACTGTGTTTTTTGTATTGTTTCATTTATGTATATTTATTATTATTTGTTTTGTCTCTACTAGTGTAAGGACTACTGCCACCGAGTGACAACTCAACTGCAGTTAGTATTATTATTATTAGTAGTAGTAGTAGTAGTAGTAGTAGTAGTAGTAGTAGTAGTAGTGGAAGTAGTAGTGGTGGTGGTGGTAGTAGTAGTAGTAGTCGTAGTAGTAGTAGTAGTAATAATAATAATCTTTATTGTTAAACACCGCTCTTAAATGAACTCATGTTATTATACTATTTCGTGACTTTAGTCTCTGTTCTTGCTCTTGTTTGTGCTACTGTTGTTGTTGTTGTTGTTGTTGTTGTTGTTGTTGTTGTCGTCGTCGTCATTTTTGTTGTAGCACCATGATTATTTTAGGCTTGTTTACAAAATTGCGAAGATCGACTAGTAGCTTCATCATGTCCGTCTGTCTGTGTGTCTGTTTGTTCATTCGGCTAGAACAGCTCGCTCCCACTGGACGGAGTTTCATGGAATATGGCATATGGTTATTTTCCGAAAGTCTGTCAATAAACTTCAAGATTCACAAAGTTCTGACAAGAACAACGGGCACTTTACATAAATACCTAAGTACGTGTACGATAGTATCTCGCTTAGTTCTTCTTCGAATGAGAAAACTTTCATACAAGTAATAAGTTGTACAGAAAATCAAAACACAAATTTTATGTCCAACAAATTTTTCCAATAATCGTGTCGTTTATGAGATAATGTGGAAAAATATTGTACAGCCAAGCAGGTCATAGATGGCAACATAATACGGCGCAAGCGCTTTGCATACTGGATAACTACGGCTACAGACGCACGCTCATTACTGCTTTTCCACTGCAACATTGTTTGCAGGAACGCACCTCAGTGTTACCTTATACATACATGGCCAGTCTTGTTGTGTTCCAATACTGAGACGCTTCCTGCTGTAACTGAAGAATAAAAACCAACCAGATGCCACTCATTATTTTATTGTACTTCTTATATGCTCAACATGTTTCGGGCACTACTATGCCCATCATCAGGAGCTCACCTAACCGCACCTAACCTCCACCCTACAGCAAACCAAGAACGAAACGACCAATGTGGTAATCAACATTATAGTCGCGGGCTCCTGATGATGGGCATTGTAGTGCCCGAAACATGTTGAGCCTATAAGAAGTACATCATCATCTTCATAAACATCAAGGATTGGACCCTTTGATCCGTTCCGTCTCCAGAGTTACAGCTGCTCGCGCCAACGCTTCTTCGGTCTTCCAATTGTTCTCCTTCCTTGTGGTCTGTACTATAAGAAGTACAATAAAATAATAAGTGGCATCTAGTTGGTTTTTATTCTTCAGTTACCAATGATGCACGGTCCAACAAACATCAAATTCGCTTCCTGCTTTAGTAGGTGCTACTGGGCATGAGTCATGTAGCCACTGTAGGCCAGTGGATGTGCAATGTTCGGTGAGTTTCCAGCCCGCAGTATGCTCGGATTGTAGAGATAACAAAATACCGCATACAATCTGTCAGCGCTTTGCAGGAAGCATTCAACCGGATAATGTACTATATTTATATGTTTATCTTGACATATCATTCAGTAATTTCCCAGATCATCCGGACGACGGGTAGGTTATGCTTTGTGTCCGTTCAGAAAATAGAGAATTTAGACTGTGTTCGCGGCTGCGATTAGTGGTTAAGCCGCGTGAAAATTCGACTCTGTGATATTTATTATAATCATAAACAATAAACCATTACAAACAAAAAAGTTGGTTACGGCAGGCCCATGTGAACAGGAAAAGAAACGTATACCATAAAGTGAACAGCTGAAACGCGGGAGTGACGCTAGCATGATTCTAATGAAAATTTATCTTCGTGCAGCGGTGTTATTATTGGTACATTTATTTAATGTGGATGGACTTCATTCGGGAATACGTATATCAGGATTGCGCAGGACGAACTTTGCGTGAAGAATCGGGTCCGACAATGAACGTATTCGTGGATGCGTAAGTGGTTGGATGGATTGATGGATGAATGGATTGATAGATGGATGGATTGATGGATGAATGGATTGATGGATTGATTGATGGATGGATGGATGGATGGATGGATGGATGGATGGATGGATGGATGGATGGATGGATGGATGGACGGACAAGCGGATGAATGGACAGATGGATGGTTGAAGGGATTGATGGAACTATGTACGAATGGAAACATGTATACATGCAAACATTCTACGAATTCATTTTTCTGAACAACGTTTGAATGAAACATATATTGCTCCGATGAATTCGCAGCCAGTTGCAGTAGAATTAATGCAGAAATAAACGTAGGCCTCCATGTAGAGTGCGCGTCATTTTCTTCCTATTTTAACCAAACTTGAATGTGTTGGAAAATTTTAGTAAGACTCCCAAACATCAAGTGTGTTTGAAACCCCGTCCAGTAGTTCTGGTGCTGTCGGAAAAGCAGTAGAGGAGCAACCCCAAAATAGCTGCTATAATCGAATGCCTTGAAAAACATGCAACAACACCCCATCCCACACCCAAAGTACGAACTTAGCTCCAATTTTCCCTAAATAAGGAAATACCTTGCACCTATTTTTCTTTAATGTTTTATGAAAGTGTTTTAAGTCAAATTCTTTTCTCCGTCCGTCCGTTCGTCCAATCCAAGCACTGTTTCTGAGTATAAATATACAATGACGTATCAGTCAAACACAACAAAACTTGATTATGTTTATTATTGTATTATGGCAACATGTTTCGATTCTTATAGAGTCATCTTCAGCCCCTTCTAAGACACAGATCCTTACTTAGCAATGTTTAAAATGCGTTGTGGGATCCCAAACGCTTACATTCTCGACATAACTATGTATAAAATGCATGTGTCGTTATGTTGTTATTATTATACAATCAGGATACTTATTTCTAAAACTTTAACCGGTACATATGAAGGAGGTTCCACGTATGTATTTGAGATGTGTTGCTATAGAACTTTGAATATTATTTTATATATATTGTTGCTATTTACAAAATATGTATATAAGCGTTAAAACGCTAGAACATTAAAAACTATGCAGTAATGTTGCGCTTGGTAAGTGATATCTTCCCTATGTTGATACTATATTCTTGACGGACGTTTAGGTTCTTATCCCCAGTGTTGAGTGGTTGGATTTCTATAATGACAGTGAAGGCGTATTGATGTCATTTATTTCATGAAAAAAAATGTTTCTGAGACCAGATAAACTAATCTGGTGCAGTAATGTCAGGAATGTGCGAAATCAAGCAGTCCAAGAAGAATATCGGGAAAAATGCACAGTTTCTGACATTCTTCTTGGACTGCTTGGCCCTTGATGATGGGACCAATAGGTTGTCCCGAAACGTCAATATGGAATTACAACTCTATGCTGCGTATAATCCCAAAAGAGCGCTGATCTCATCTAAATGGCGGCGGAAGCCTGAAATTATGCTTGTCCTGCGGTTTTGTTTTGAGTAGAACTGCAGTGTTAGGCTCGTTCGCAAACCTGCGAAAAGCGACTATTAGCTTCGTCATGTCTGTCCGTCTGTCCGCACAGAAGAACTCTGCTCCCACTATACGCATTTTCATGAAATTTGATATTGGAGAATTTTCCTAAAATCTGTCGAGAAAATTCAAGTTTCATTAACACATGACAAGAATACGGGTACTTTACAAGTAGACCAATATACATTTTTTATCATATCTCGCTCAGTTATTCCTAGAATGAGAAATGTTTCAGACAAAAGTTTTAGAGAAAATCAAAACACATTTTAATGTTCTATGACATTTTTAAAATTATTTTGCAGTTTATGAGATAATGTGGAAAGACATTGCAGGAGCGGGTACGCCACAGATGACAATATGGTGCATGCTGGATACCTAAGGCTACAAACAGATTCTCAGAATATGTAACACTTATTGCTTTTCCAGAGGTGCGTCCGCCCTGGGCCGCAGCGTGTAGTGGACGGCAAAGTGAATATTTTAAACAAAGAAAAATTATTTTCTGAGCTCAACGAATTTTAAAATTAATAAACCAAAATAAAATTCAATTCAATAAGTGACTGTGTTCTTTTAAATTCATAATTTCTACAAGAGGCGGCCATTTTGGTTAGTCGTCCCGCGTGCCGGAACAAGTACGTACGTAGCTGCATATGAAAATAATGTGATAAGAACGAAATTTGAACCTAAGATAAAGTAACAAAATCCTGTTAAAAAAACAATACCGACAAAAAAGATCGTATCATATTACTAGGATAAATACATCACGGAGAAATTAAGCCACGATTAATTATTAAAGAAGGATGACAAAGCGCAAAATGTTTCTCAGTAACTGGGAACAGAACATTTTGGAGACATAGGAATATATGGAAGGATAATATTAAAAATAATATGGCAGAAATAATGTATGAAGATGCGGACTGGAATCATTTGACTCATGCTAGGATCTATGTAACCCAAATAGGAAAATGAATGTGGAAAGTACAATTAATTTACGTCCCTCAGTAAAGTATGGCTTTTACTGCACCTACTTCCACGAAACTCACGCTTGTTCTACACGTTTTTGGATATCAGTTTAGCCGTTGTTACGAGATAACGGAAGACCAAAGAGATGGGCGTGGTCTTACAGCCCTAAGGCATTTACTTTTCTTCGTACAAAATGCCTTAAAAGCAACACAAAATATAATATGTACATAGGACTTACGGTAATAAAATAGAAAATATATCCAGCAATTAGACCTTAAGTGATAAAACAAACTGTAACGACTACTTTGGACTCAAAATGTACGGGACTTTGGGTTATAAAATGAAGACTATACAGTACGTAGACCTTAAGGTTATAACAAAGAAACTATTGTGGGTAAATATTCCCTGAAGTTTCACAACACAAACTGTAATAACTACTTATGCCTTAGGTTATAAAACACCAAGTGTAATTAGTATTTAGGCATCGAAGTTACACAACGGAAACTGAAATTGGTACTCTGGTGGTCACGTTATAAAACGCAGTGTGCTAGAAGTACTTTGGTCTTGAGATTCTAAGACACAAAGCGGATTAAGAACTGTAAACGAAACTGTATTCAGTACCGTACATACCTTAGCCTGACTCATATTCACGTTCATCTTCTAGTTTGTGTTCCAGTTCAGTCTTCTATACACTTCTACAAATATGCGAAAGGGAAAAACATTATCTACTATGAATTTTTGCCGGACTTTAACCTGCTACCAATGCTTACACATCATGAGTTAAGACCAACTGCATATCTACCACAGATCATCTAGTATAATATCTACAATCCGTGCTTTAACCATTATGTGCTGCTCTCTAGCGGCGAATTTGTGAAGATCACAGGAACTTCACGTTGCAATGAAGAATGTAAACTGGTACACGACAAATATGCCTTCCGCGCACGTCTAAATTAAATATCTAACTTACAGAATCTACTCATGTAAATGTAAACATCTTACCTTGCCAGATCATAATGGTCTCCATCCTGCTTATGAAACACAGTTATTGTCAGCAACTGTCACTAATGATGCTGTGATTATGCCTTTGTTACAAGTATTTGTTACACAGGCCAATACTCACTTACTTACTTACTTACTCCATGAAGGAGAGTCTTTCTTCGGTTTTCAGCCAGTCAAGAAATTCTCCGCATTTTACGGAACCCGAAGGTTCATTACCGCATTCACAAGTGCCCACCACCTGTCCCTATCTTGAGCCAGCTCAATCCAGTCCATAACCCCACATCCCACTTCCTGATCCATCTTAATAATATCTTCCATCTATGCCTGGGTCTCCCCAGTGGTCTCTTTCCCTCAGGTTTCCCCAACAAAACCCTACATATGCCTCTCCTCTCTCCCATACATGCTACATGCCCCACCCATCTCATCTTTTCGATTTTATCATCTGAACAATATCGGGTGAGGAGTACAGATCATTAATCTCCACATTATGTAATCTTCTCCACTCCCCTGTAACCTCATTCTTCCTAGGCCCAAATATTCTCCTCAACACCCTATTCTCCAACAACCTCAGCCTACATTCCTCCCTAAATGTTAGCAATCAAGTTTCACACCCATAAAAAACAACAGGCAAAACTGTAGTTCTGCATATCTTAATCTTTAAATTTTTGGATAGCAAACTGGAAGACAAAAGACTTCAATCTGCTCTTAATTTCTTCCTGAGCAGAATTTGGGCTTCTTAAGGTTGCACCTAAATATTTGAACTCTTCCACCATTTCAAAGGATCTATTATCAATCTTCATAATGTGACTTCATCCTGCATTCTGATCTCGAGGCATGACCATATACTTAGTTTTATCAGTATTTACTTCTAGACCATTATCCTTACTACCCAGTATCAAAGCTTCTGTTTTCCTTTATAGTATGTAAGCTTCCACCCAATACATTAACATCATCAGCATAAACCAGAAGCTGATGTGAACCATTTAATTTCAAATCATCCTGGTTTACCTGAACCATCTTGATGGCGTACGCTAAAGCAAAGTTGAAAAGCAATGGTGATAAATCATCTCCTTGTTTCAAACCATTCCTAATAGGAAACATGTCAGACAAATTCTTGCCTACCCCAGCTCTGCTATACCTTTCAGTCAGACACATTTTTATTAGACTTACCAGTTTCATGGGAATACCAAACCCAATCAGAATATTATACCAGACCTCCCTCCTAATTGAATCATAAGCTTTCTTGAAGTTTATAAAGAGCTTATGCACTGCTTCATTGTATTTCCATTTTTTCTCAACTATATGACGAATGCAGAATATATGATTAGTAGTTGACCTGTTGCGTCGAAATCCACATCGATGATCCCCAGTAATTTCCTCTGCATATGCAATTAACATTGACAGCAGGATGTTGGATAAAATTTTGTACATAGTTGGCAGAAGTGACATGCCTCTATAATTACTATAATATGTTTTATCGCCCTTCTTATAGATAGGTACAATGACCGGCTCCTTTCACACCTCAGGCAATTCCTCCTTATTCCAAACAGAAATAATAAGTTTATGGAACTCATTGCAAATTGTTCCACCCCCTGCCTTAATCAATTCTGCTGGGATTTGATCAATACCTGGTGATTTGTGGCTTTTCAGCTTTTCAATAGCCAACTCAATCTCAAGCAACAACGCCGTCAAAATGGCTCACGTGTCACCGATCTCAGATCTCATACCACTCACAATTATGCAATACTGTTATTCAGATGATAACAGCAAAATTCTTCCTTGTGGAATAATGAATGTTGAACACAGGTAACAAAAACAAAGAGCTAACAATGAACAAGCAGACTACGAACACAATGGTAACAAAAGATCTGTAATAGAATCCATCATACAGTAATGACCATTGCACTGCTGTTCTAGTGCACATGACAACTGTATAGAAATAAGAAGCAGTCGCAATATGACAAACAAATAATATTCCATTCTGTATACATGGAGCAAATCTACCCTGCATTTAGTACTATCATATGGTTGTGTTTCCTGCTACCCTAACTGCAGTCTACATTCTAAAGAATGGGAAAGCAGAAAAGAAAAAACTACACGTTTCTTCTACTTTATACGAATATTTACTGCTTTACATATCAGCCCTTACAAAGTAATGTTCTTTACTGTCGCGTATTCAATACCAGTACGTCTTCGCTGGTACCCTGTCCTCTTTTATGCCCATTTGTTCCATGATATCCATTTCAAAGGTCTTTAAGGCAGGTTCAAAAGTGATGGCCGTCACTTCTGGTGCATTTGTGTCCTTCTCTGACTCTGGAAACATAAATATTGACCAAATAAAACAGACCATATCACACTTTAATACAGCCTGTCACATCACATGTCTAATAGAATTTCTTGCTGACCCTGGAAGAAATAAAGTATTAACAGTATATGCAGATATGACCCTCTTTCATCAAAATAATCAGTGCCACTTCTTTTTCTGCCTGTGTCTTAGGTGACATACACACACATACAAGAAGAAATTGGTTTCAAGTAACTACTTTCACACAACATGAAACTGGTGCTTTGATTCCCAAAATGAAAGAGGCAGACTGTATACAGTGAATTTCAAGCAACTACAATTTATTGCTTGTAAACTCATGTATGCACACTGTTTTTTTTTATAGAGGGAGTCAAAAGTGCTAGTTTCATGCAAATGTAGTTCCATGTTGCATGAAACTGGTCACTTGAAGCCAGTTTCTACGGTTTGTGGACCATCTTACTTTTTCATATCAGTTGAAATTTCACAGTGCATTCAGGAGGAAATAAGCGAGTTTGCACCCTGCTGTCTTGCTGGGACATATGAGACACTGGATTGAACATCAAATGGCAGCACTTCAATAAATTAACATATTATCTTAGAGTTTCCTCTTGCAACTACTTTTCTTTTCTCTCAGCTTTTCATAAGCTTACGCCTCATACCACCAAACAGTTTTAATGTGAAAACTGCATAATATATAACCTATGTTTATTGCTTAGCTACAGCCAATTACAGCTCCAGAATATGTCTACCTGATCAGGCTGCCTTTCAATTGAAATGCTGGAATCTTCCCAGTCAAATGTAATCACAGTTCCTGGAGTCACTATGCTTAATATATATGTAAATTTACCTTGATTGTATTCAAAGATTAAAATTATGCAGTGTGTACATACGGACAAATTTATACTTTCTATTTACATCTGAACTGAATTCATTGTTTCCCAATCATTCTTACGACTATCATGGCCTCTTATTCTTGACAATACCTAAATGAAGTTTCCTCAGAAACGCACACACACATATAGGGCTTGCAAGTATTGACACTGCAAACATGCTAGTAACAGTAATCAGGTGTAAAATACCTCAGGGCTTAATGCAGTCACATTTTATGCAAATATGAAGTAGTGGGATACAAAAAAAAAATACTAATTCATTCTCACTTTATGTGAAAAGTTTGAAATAATGCAAATCCAAATTATGAAGAAAATTACTGGAGGACAGTGTGTATCCTAATTAGGCACCTTTTATAGTTCCTGTTCTGTCAGTGTTGTCTGAACATGATAACTTTCTCAAATTTTGTCAGGCACTGTACTATAAGCATTAATAAAACTAATTATATTAACTTTTATTGTTTACTTATTGATATTGGGCTTAAACGTATATTTAAAAGCACAAGTGCATTACAAGTGCTGTAGTTTTAAGTGCTAAAATAACATATTCTCCTACTTCAAATTTATTGCTATGGGAAAATTTGTCTTGATTTATACGAGGTCTTCAGGAACGCATCGCCCACATAAAATGGGAATGCACTGCATCCAGAGAGTAAAATATTTTAATTAAAATAGAGCATTACACTGTGAAATGAATGGACAAAATTAAACAAAAGAACATATAATTACTGCTGCAACAAAACAGAAATGGTGCAAGATCAAATCAAATGGTAGCTTTGGTATTTATCATTGCAGATGCTCACATTCTACAACTACAGAGTTCATTAGGATGGAACAATAAGCATACGTAAGTACATTTGGTCATAACAGCTTCAGTCTGCATGAAAACTATGTTTACCTGTGTATGATCCTTTGGTTTTATAGTCATACGTCTCCTCTGCAGCTCTTGGGGTTGGGATAATTCGACCTGTCCGTACAGACACACGAACCTTCTGCCCAGCCTCTGTGTACCTCCATTCTATTGGTGAAGGTTTTCTATAAAACAGCAATAAAATGAAAAAGGTAAAATACTAAAACCTTACAGTATACTACAGGGATCAATGTCTTGCATGAACAAGATACGTCACAGCAACAGACTATGATTACACTCATACACAGTAGAGTGCTAAAGGAACATGACTTAACATAACAAATAACTGCCTAAACAAAACAAAATATATTCAGTTGCAAACAAATCATGCAAATCACAGCAGACAAGACATTAATTTAAAAATTCGTATAAGAAGTAAGAGATCAGTAAAGTAAAAAGTGCTCATAAATTTGATGTTTGTGTGACTGTGCATCTCTGATACAACAACATAAACAACCAACTAGATGCAACAATAACAATTTATTAGTAATTTCAATCAGCTCAGCATGTTTCGGGCAACAATTTCACCCATCCTCAGGAGCACTAGACTGTGTTTACAGCTTCTTCGGTGCTTTATACCACAAGCTGTAAACACAGTCTAGTGCTCCTGAGGATGGGTGAAATTGTTGCCCGAAACATGCTGAGCTGATTGAAATTACTAATAAATTGTTATTGTTGCATCTAGTTAGTTGTTGATATTATTATAAAAAGTGCTAACTGCCTTCAGGTTACTTCTAGCATTCCGGCTTGAAAATCTCATAAGGACAAAATTTGTAAAAACATTTTCTAAAGTAACAGAACCTTTGGGTTCTGCTATGAAGATGTTACTTAGCTACATGGCAACAACCCTACAGCTATGATAAACCCATGAGAACACTGACTATGATTACAATAAACATTCAAGGTGCTGCATCATATAAGCAGTTATTTAAATTTTAAACTGTGAGAAATTATTCAGGCTACCAATCAGTACTTAATACTGCAGTAATACTTTATTAAAATCAAAAGTGATGACACAAAACTGTTCCAATATTACCTTTCTTCAAAAGATAGGATACCTTCTTAGACCACATTTTCAGTGTGAAAATCAGGATGCATCATACACACCAGACATGCTACTATTATGCATACAACACCACCAATATGTGACACAAACTTCTGTGCATACAGTGTGATTTGAGAGGTCTGATGCACAACATTTTAAGAACAAATACAATCTAGATGAAACAGCCAATTCCAATACCCATCACTGATACAGATAACACTGCTACCCCGGCCAGAAATACTCAATATTTTGTACCACTGGTACTGTAATCATTTGTCTTAGTGAAGTATTTTTCTCTGTTCACAGTCACAAGCATCAGCTTTCATTAAAACTTATGTGGGAAAACAAAGTTATCTCAATTATAATAATTTGATTTGATTAGAAACTTTTTGAATTATAAGTGGAAAATATGTAAAAAGTAAGGGCTGAAGGAAGGAAGGAAGGAAGGTAGCTGTACACAAACTCAAGTTTGGCACTAGAAGAGGATGACTAGACAATGCCATGCCCCACCCACTTTACCCCAAGGGTAGAGACACAGTACCCATTGCACAAGACGCTTGGTGGGTTTTGGGGCCGGTCTGCACGGGTCCAAAAAATTTTTCTCCCACTAGTTCACTGTCCAGCCAGTAGCAAGTCACTGTACTGACTATGTTATCCCAGCCACTATAATATGTAAAGGACTTAAATATTCTGCAGAATAAATCAGAATCAAAGTAACGGTTCAGCTCCTTGAAGTCCCAGACTACAAGACACTAGGGTTTTATGGAGATAAAAATCAGTCAGAAGGTATGCCTATGTGAAATACATTTATGTCTCAGTCTCTTACATGGACTTTTACCTTTAAGTTTTCCATATGTAAATTTGAATGCATTTCTCACTTCAACTGTGTACTACATGTACTGGCCTCCACATAGTCTTCGATATATAAACAGTAATAATATTTGGTGTAGAATAAAATATAAAACACTCACTATTTACTATTCTTTACCTTGCTGTCACTTCTTCTCCCTTCAGTCCAAATGTTCTCTTTATTGTTTTGTTCTCAAACACTGTCAATCTGAGCTCATTAAGCAGTAAGCTCAAGAGCTGCTATAATTAAGCATATAGCAGTCATTATTAGCCTCTAATACATAATGTACTTACAGATCTGAGGGATCCACCAATGACACTGCATTAGTGACCAGCAATGGCTGCTCTGATTTTATATAGATCCCAGGGAAGTCTTTACTTTTTCCCATCAACTTGAGTTTACAGTTCAGACCTTCAACAATAACCCAGTTACGTTCCTGGAAAACCTGACAGATAATGCCTTGTTTTCCCTTGTCTCGTCCAACCAATACCTCCACCTAAAACAAAGCAGTGAAACTATGTACTCCAATAGAGTACACATTCTGCCACAATTCTGTCAATGTCCATAGTCTGATTTGTTTGTTTTAATCATATTGTACAGTTGAGCTCTCAACATAGAATAAACACAGGGGGATCTTCATTTGTATTAGGAACATTTCCATTCTCCTGTCATGATAAAATATTTGTGGTGTCACTTCATTATTTTCCTGCTTCTAAATTCATTTACATAACTAACAATTTCTTGGCCCTGATAATCTAGTTTTTTGGCCATGATTTACACTGAAAGGACAACAAAAATTACAGTAGGTTGAGTAACTTCTCAATCAAAAGTTTGTAAAATGTTCTGAAAATTATCATTTACCCTTTCCTTCAGTGTTTTACCCCACCTTATTACTTTTAAGCTCTTCCATGTCTCTTGGTAGAATATCAGTCTTCTTCTTTCTTTCAAAGTGAAAACTGAATTTGCATACAAATTACTGACCTTCCCTCAAGACTATATGCATAGTGTCACACATCATATGAAATCCTGAATTCTAAACAATGCAATGCATCTTTTGGCAAGCAGTCGAAACATTCAGTAATTACAGTTGCTGAAGAAGAGCTCTGGAAATCCATCTGAGAGACAAATGAGTAAGGTAAAGCACATTTTACAATTCCCTCTCTGAGACAGAATTATAAGTCAATGGATCAGCACCCTCTTTACAAACCATATGGTCAAAAAATAGTTGTTAGGGTTCTTATACCAATCAAGGTTGTTACAAAGTTTTGAAGGAATGTGCCACCTCCACCTTCATGATGACTGAATTTAGTTCTGGTGGATGCCACGGTGACTGCGAAACAGGGTGCATGTCATGTATAGGAAGGCTGCAAGGACTGTGGCCAATTGGAGCTACATGCATGTAAAAGGGGATAGATCTTGCACTGAGTCAATGGAAATTTAAATTTCAAAGTGAGATACACAGCCCTTTTATGGCTGCTATGTGATGAAAAATGTTAGAGTAGTTTGATGTTACATGCAGAAGGGTTCTCTCTGGTTGTGATCTACCTAAACCAAATTCAGTCACCCTGAAGAAGGAAGAGGCAAGTTCCTTTGAAAAGCCAGAACAAACTGATTAACCCTGCACAGTGTAAGAACCCAGAATAATACCATTTCAACAACAATGACCATGAAAGTTTGAAAACTTACATAAGGCCGTAAGGTGTTCTGCTTGCTCATAGGTCCACTGGCTCCAAGTAAACAAAATCTTACCAGCTAAAAATCACTGAAACCTATTAAAGTATCAGAGATGGAATGTGGATGGAAACCCAAACAGGTTTGACTTCCATCTTATGAAGTCATTTTACACACTTTACACAGAGAATATAAAAAAAGTGAATATACATTTATAACAGCATCTACTTATTGAAAATATGAATAGAGAGAGACAAACCACATGAGTACCTAAGATAGGATAATTATATAGTTATCTCTAAATACACATTGCTCTCACCCTGTCTCCCTTGAAAAAGCTCCAATCACGGATTGGTTCAACAAACACTTTCTTGCGCATCCGTCCCCGCTCATTCTGCATTTGGAATTCTGTTGTCCAGGGTCGATGAATATCAAAATAGTATTTCCTACGTTTTACCTCCCGTTTCAGATATTGAGGGCCTTTTGGTGTATGCCAATATACCTGGAAGGCAAAGATAAGAACATGTTGCACAAACGTACACATATACATGCCCCCCCCCCGCCACACATACACACACACACACACACACATACATGAAGGAAAAGTAATGTTTAAACATAAAACCTGGATACAACAGCACCGTTAATAGGATTTTATACACTTCTCTGAAGTACATGCCTCACTGTTTGAAATCTACCGATGAATGGCTGTTGGCAAGCTAAATTAGACAAACATGTGCATTACAATGAAAGAGTTAAAAAGAGAACAAATAGCATCTTTAATTATACAGTGACAGACTTCACTAAACACAGATGGTGGAGTGGAAATGAACAGTTTCAATTTTGCCCATGGCATTGATGTTAAATTAAATCAAATTTAAACAACAGCACTCACTCTCAAGAATGTTACACAGCTTTACTGAATCTGTACAGTCTTCCACAAAACAATTAATCAGCAAACATCTTGTCTTTCTTCACTTCCCATTTTACTAAACAAGCTGCTAATCTCAGCATCATAACCAACTCATGTTTAAAAGGTTTGCCAATTGTACTTCAGCTGGTACCACTCTCAGTTCTTCAGCACTTCAAGTGTATAAAAATAATTAATTGTTATCACACACTTTGGAAGCTATAACTAAGGATAATGTTACTAAATATGTGATAAAACTCCTTTTTGTACATCACCAAAGCTTTTAAGCACCTCACACATTATGAGCACACCTGCTTCATCTGCAGATGATATCAGGTTAAGTTCTTGACCCTCAGGTCTGCTATTATAAAACAAAATCTAATATTTTTCCAAATACTTCTAGGCAAGTACTCAGACTGTGTTACATAATGTACTCAAATGACAGAGCATCATTAAATAAACCACAAAACACAATAAACATCTCATACTTTAGTGCATTCTGACTAGGACATCGTTCTCCTACTGCCCTGGATTTTGTTCTTCATCTTACTGCATTTTGAACTTTTCTCTATTCAGTCTTTTAAGTATCAGTTTATAGCTGAACCCTGACTGGCTCCACGTTGTACTATGAGTGGAAGCACAGACATGTAATCTATTGTTAAATCATATTCAAACAAACTGCTTCTCAGTTTACATTACTGTGTATGAAATACTGCTCCAAATCAATAACATTATACTAATTTCTGTTGCAGTGGAATGAATTCAAACACATTCACTGAAATGTATTTCTAGATGTACTAAACACACTTCATTACTTTCAAAATCAGTATAGAATGAAATAAAGTGCACTGTAAGTATATATAAATTGCATCGTTTGCAAAGCCAAGTCAAAATTAATCACTTCCCTCCTTGGTACACTTGATAATTGAGAATAGGTGACTGAAGGGAAAAGTGCCATAAAGGAAATACTGCTCTCCACAACCCCAAAACTTAAAAATGTACTTAACACAGGATTAAATTCAATCCTCCACTTCAAACCAATAAGCCCTGAAACCCAGCATTTTATAGCAGAATGCACTGAAGTTATCATTACAGAAAACAAAAAAACAAAAAAGTTACTGTGCATACTGTATCCCTGAAACTCCCAAATCTAAGCTAGTCCTAGCTTAATTTGTCATTCAGTACAACTGCATAAAGTGACGCACAGCCAGCCCCTAAAACATAGAGATTAATGTATATTTTACTAAAAGTAAGGTTAGGTTATACCTGTTCCATAGCCTTCTTGATGTATGAATCTGGGAGATTTGAATATTGCTTCGTTAGATCCGCAACTTTACACAAAATAGATGACAGCCGCATATTTAATAAGTGTGTAATATTCGAGTAACAACTATTAACTACAGTTCCTCAACACCGTTTCATAACCAAAAACTATTCACACTTCCTTTCGCAACATCGAAACTCACAGTACCACGCACAGTAAAACCTCGGACAGCTATGTTCTTGTTACTTTGGATGACAGATCACGTTTTGGATGATAATTCGTAGACGCGAGTAACCATCTGAGCCAGTCGTTGGTTCGGACAACCCCATGAAACTATGGTAGGCGGGGCGCGCAACAAGAAATTGACCACAGATCAGCTTGAATAAAGTGACATCTATTCGTAACCCACGGTACCAGCGACTGAATTGAGAGGCAGCTATTTCCTGCTGAACGCAACAGGTGTCAGAACAGTAGTGAGTCAAATGATCGCCTGTGCTGCGACCGGAACCAAACCAAGACACCTACTTTACTTTGTGGTGATCACAGAACATCTGAGTACACCACACTTTGCCTACGACTCGTATATTTGCAGATCACTAATAGCATAGCGTACAAATTTGTCAAAGACTCTAGATATACATTTCATATTGTGTAATCGACTCGCAGTATATACTCTTTGACCATGATGAGGCGTACCGTGCCTAGGTTGTTGTCACAGTATGGAATCACACTCGTTAAAATAATGCGACAACTCCACAGGCAGTGATTACTTATGCCGGTAAACATGTGATTCAGCCGAGATTTAATGCGTTAAATTTCCAGAAGTTCATAGTTTTTTACACCACGTCCCCATCCCGTAAGACTCGCATCATCAGCATTGTATGGCGAGGCTTAAATAACTAATAAAATCAGTTCACATGTCTGTGCATGTAATATAGCCAGTTGACGCTGTCGTCAAAGCAACGTGTTGTTTGTCGGGGCACGTTGTGGACGAAAATATTGATTTTCACAAGGTGTAATTAAATGCAGGCCTTTTCATTAAAGTTCACACCATATAACCTTTCCAGCATAGACTTCCTACAACGTCTTTTGAACAATCTGTTTGGGATATAATTTCAAACATATTTTTATCTACAGTTGTAGTACAAAATATCCTGTTTTAGCCTCGTTGGGCTGTTATGTTTACTGTCGTATGGGTATGGCCAGACGCACACTATGGTGCTTAAATAATTTCACGGTTTCTCTCATACTAGTGCAGGGCCGATCCCCGGAGCAGTGCAGTCTACAGCGTATGTCCGAAGCCGCTTGATTGCTGGGATTGCGCTTTCGGATCCCGCTACAAGCACGGATATTCATATGTTGTGTTTCTTGTGCATTGTGTACGTCCTACTGTGGAAGGGCTTAGGTAGGGTGCGGAGAGTGATATGGCATGGTCTACCACTGTCTACAGCCGTCATAGTAAAGATACGTCTTGGTTTTTGTAATAACCACCAGAGTGCGGGGAAATACATGTACGCAGCTCGGTAGATATCTAAGCTGATCGAGCGTTGACCCGGTTCCCCGAAAGGAAGGAGACCGGGATCGACAACTTACCCTGGCTACCCGCAAAAGGCGGCCATGTCGACACATTGAATCGTGCCTACAGGCACTTTTCGACTACCCTGACTTTTTTCCGTGATTTTTCCTCAGTTGTAAGGCAAATGCCATGGTATAACACGCAAAGACGGGGCACGGCCCCCACTCTTCCCAGGTTAGGAGGCTAAATTTCGAAATTTAACGTAACACATGACCATTCTGGTTTCGAATCCCAGAAAGACTTCCAGCCAAAGTTATGTCCCCTCATAAGGCCTACTGCCTCTTGAGCAATGGTGCTCAGTTTGTCCAAGTCGAGGTCGTCAACCGCCATGGGAAAACGTCAGCGTAAGTGTAATCCCAGTTAGTGTTTAACGTGTCTGTAGTAGCCCAACGATGTGGTTAACGCAGGAATGGCTAAACAGACCAATGAACGTCCACTTCCGCTTTCGCGCACACCTCCGCCCTCAGCTCTTTGGTTGGTGGTTGGTGGGGAAATACATTCCTAAAGTCCTATTGCCTCTTGAGCAATGGTTCGCAGTTTGTCTACCGCTCTTCAACGACAGAAAACTCGTTAGCGCAAGCGCAATCGCAGTTGTAGGTTAAGGTGTGTGTTACTGAGCCCAGCGATGCGGTAAGACGCAGGTATGGCTAAACAGACCGAGGAACGTCGACCCGCCTCCAGTTACCTCTTTGGTTGGGGATATACATTCTGATCCATGTCTAGTAAAAATCGTTAACTCAAATTCTGGGAGATTCACATTTTTTGGTTTATGACGCCATGTCGATTGGTTTCTAAGGAGCTTACTGCCTCAATCTGCGGGATTTTGGACCACTGGGACCCTGAGGATAGAGATGGAAAGTTCCTCTGAAACGTTGGTAGCGTGTTACCAGTTACATGACATCATATATGTGTAACTGAATGATTACTCTTCAACAACACCCCTGTCAGCACCTCAAATCTCACATCAGAGGTATTAGGTTGAAAGACACCGTTAATCCTACTGTGTTATTGCGTACCCGAGTCACATTCATTTAACCCTTTAAAGCCTAGTGGTTAGTATAGTGGTAGCTCACGCCCAAAGTGGGTTTGACCAGCATGGTTTTGACTGTGCAGTTGAAAATAAACAATGTTGTGCTCTATAGATTTTATGTTCCTTCTTCTTCATATTTCTTGTTTCTCTTTCTTGTGATTTGCCAAAAATGACCTGTCAGATTATACAGTTGAATTACGTATCAGTGCTTCTGGGATGTGACATTGCATCACTGGGTATTGCTCTCCAGTCTTTTCAGGAAAATACAGTTGTCTTATCTTCAGGGGCCCAGATGTCAGAAAAGATATTTCAGACATTTAGACCCTTGAAGGTGAAACCTGTGCAATGGCGTGAGAAATCTAGAACCAAATACCCAGTGATGCAGCATCACATCACAAAATAACCACACTGCTGCAAAAATCTAAAAACTCAAAAAGTTGTGTAATTTACAAAATTTGTATTGTTATCCATCTTACCTTGAATATTATAGTAAGTTTAGCGTATATTAAGTGTTCTGAGGTACTAGATTGCTTTATTATCAAATTAATGGTGCTGTGTCAGTATCACATGATATGATGCATCTAACAGCAGGATGACTGCAAATGAAGTATCTGAAAAGATGAGGAAGGAAGCAGTAAGGCCTATTGTAAAATAACATCTAAGAATTTTCAAGGAATTGCCTAGAAAAATCATGTAAAATCTCAAGATATCTAGCCTAAACCTGGGACCACAACAGTATGAAATATAGGGATGAAATTTGGTACAATGATAGATATTAAAACAAGTAAATGAGGATCAGTATATTAAGTTTCATTTGTTATTTTTCCATACTTTATATCAACGCTTATATCTCAGGCTACTTAGCATTGAGTAATATGGTGATTGGTGAATGGTGAATTCGAAAGGAATTAGAAGGAAATTGCCATAGCCTACACAGTCTGACAATTATATAATGAGACATTTTATTTTGACTAAGACAGAAGCGCTATCTATGAAGCAATGCATGTCATCCATGTGACCAACCTTCATCTGTAATCTGGCAACACCGCAACGCCCCACGCTGAGCATGACGGAAAAACGGCGCCATGTTTCGCAGGTAGTGAGAGGACGTGGTCACAGTAGCGGCGTGGAGCAGAGAGCGAACAGTAAATTATGTTTTAAACTCGGGAAAACTGCAGCTGAGACTATGGAATTGATGAGACAAGTGTACGGGGATAATTGTTTAATTCGTGCACAGATATTCAGGTTGTATGCACGATTCAGAAGTGGTGTGGAAACGATTGAAGATGAAGCCAGGCCTGGGCTTCCATTTTCTGTTCGTAACGAGGGACTCATTGCGAAAGTGAGAAAACGAATACAAGAAGAACATTGTGTGACTTTGAGAATGATGGCTGATGAGTTTCGTGTTAACAGGGAGACGATTCGTCGAATCTTGGTGGAAGACTTGGGCAAGAGAAAGGTCGCTTCCCGGTTTGTGCCGCATGCATTGTCTGATGATCAAAGACACGAGCGTGTTCAGTGCGCAAAAGACGTCATTAAAACTGCTCGTAGAAATAAAAATTTCTTGAATTCGATTGTAGCTGAGGATGAAACTTGGTGTTTTCGCTATGCTCCCACAACTAAACGCCAAAGTGCTGAATGGAAGTCACCAGCATCACCAAAAGGCAAAAAAGTTCGTCTTCAAAAGTGAAGACAATGCTTTTGTGTTTCTACAACATCAAGAGAATTATTCACCACGAGTTTGTCCCTGAGGGACAAACTGTCACTGGAAGTTTTTATTTGAGTGTTCTGGAACGCCTATGGAAGAGGGTTCGACGTGTCCGGCCCAAGTACTTGGCACCAGGCAGTTGGTTTCTTCTTCACGACCATGCACCGGTTCACCGGGCAGTTGCTGTACAAGAATGTTTAACCCGAAAACAAGTGTGCGTGCTCCATCATCCGCCCTACTCTCCTGATTTATCCCCCTGTGATTATTTTCTGTTCCCCAAACTGAAGTTACCATTGAAAGGGCGCCTGTTTGAAGGTGTTCAAGACATCCAAGCGGCTGTGACATCGAGTCTTCGGGCCATACCACAAGAAGACGTGCAGAGGTCCTTCCAGTCTTTGCTAGATCGTGCCATTCGCTGTGTCGATGCAGAAGGGATGTACTTTGAATAAAATACAGATAGTACTCAAGTCTTTTCTTCCAGTTTTATTCTATAACCTCAGTCTCATTACATAAGTGTCGGGCTGTGTAGTTAAGCTACTAGCTTGCCATTTTCATGAAGGAACTGAGGAAAATTACAAAGACCCTCTGTCAGTATGACCAGTATATCTGTTTAGACTCAAACCAGCACCTAACAAACGTTAAGTCTAGATCATCAACACTACTCCAACCTACTCATTCAGCATCCATTAACATATGTCAATAACAATAAGTTTACTCTCGCACTGATTCGCAAAACTATTTACATATTTTCATAAACCCACTCTGATAGAAATGTAAACTGTGCAAATAATCACAAAATGTATCCATATATTATCATGTGTACACTTCAAAAATCATGTGCATAATGTGGCTTACATTTTAAAAATTTCTTTAAAATGTTGACTGACTTTTAACTCAGTATCACGTGACCATACAGACTGTATGTTTGAAGCAGTATAAATCTTAAAAAATGTTCTTACAGCAGCAACTGTAATAAAACTTTTAATAATTCAGTGGTTTAAAATGTTACAATATGCTTGAATTAGCCTGCTACAGATTTTGTTTTCCAAATGCAGAATAACAGATAAGTTTAATTGACAAGTGTACAAGAAAAGAGCTCTAATTTTTAATGATAGTATGAAACGTGAGGACAGTATCCAGGTCCATTGGCTGGTTGAGCAGGAATACCCCGTCTGTTAAGACGGCACACATGTTCCTCCATTCGTCTCTCTGCGTCAGCAAAATCCACTGTAACGCTGGACCAGAGTCGTTCTGCTGCAGCAGCTGCTCTAGGCCACACCCTTGGTGATAAATTTGTAGCATCCACAAACTCGCTCCACATACATGCTTCCCCTCCTATGACTAATCTCTTCTGTGCGGCAGTACCAAAGAAGTTACCTGGATCACATTCATAAAACTTATGCCAGTCACCACCGCTTTCAAGGTGATCAAGATACCAGCACGAAGAAAGAAGAGCTTGATATCCTTGTGCTGTCACCTGTAACGAACCAAAATAGTGTGAAATAAGTGATAAGTATTTCCAAATGGACTCTTACATACATTGCTCCCTGTAATGTCATTACATATGCTGCAATATGAGTACTGTAAATTTGAACAAAAAGCTGACAGATTGCATGTTATGTCTATTTAAAGCAAGTACATTACAGAAGGTACAGCTGTAAACTGGGCAGACCAGGTAGGCAGGGCCCAATTCACAGACGTGTCACCAGGGCAGTATTTGTTACATGACTTGGAAAATGTAAAGGTAAAGTTGTCCATGTGCACACCATGAAGTCATGAAGGGAAAGGGAGGTATAGTTCCTTCTATTGTTAAGCTCTGCATTATGTAGGGCAGAGGTCAGCTTTATGTCCTAGCTGCTCTACTGCCAGGGGAAAGAGCCCCTGATTCCAATTTCATAGGAGGCCTGGTGGACCCCAGAAGTAGACTGGATTTTTTGTAGAAGAGATAAATCTATGGGAGTTGCTCTTGTGAAAATAGATACTCAGTCACACAGAGTTATGACTCTAATTTACAGTGATTGTCTCACCGCTGCTAGTTCCAATTCCATGTTTTCTTTCCAAACATGAACAACTGTGTCTAGTGGCAGGATGACTCCATTGTCAAACACTTCTTGCCAAACCACTGAGTTGGCACTCAAATTTGAAGCAATCTCAATCACTCGCTGAATATAAATTTCTTCAAGTTTCTTGAAATTTCCTGTTATGTTTCTAGCTTCCATAAATCTTAGAATATATGGATTGCTGGCCCTGAAAAATGAGTAACCAATTCATAATTGAGCTCAATAAATTAAGTACAGCATTATAATACTCTAAATTATTTTATTGATCATAAATGCTTCTTTGTAGTAAGTGCTGATAAAACTAAGTACATGGTCATGTCTCGAGATCAGAATGCAGGACGAATTCAGAGTGTGAGGATTGATAATAGTACCTTCGAGAGGGTGGAAGGGTTTAAATATTTGGGAGC
>Ga0136643_10000840_pt1 | contig 35701 bp, 12 predicted proteins | sample TergutLab28metaG_FD_96883 | JGI IMG/M metagenome (GOLD analysis project Ga0136643, IMG submission 96883) | Labiotermes labralis P1 segment gut microbial communities from Petit-Saut dam, French Guiana - Lab288 P1 (version 3) (version 3) | ecosystem: Host-associated > Arthropoda: Insects >...
CCAGAACAATACAACCCATGCATTAACTCATCAAATAAGTCGCAAGCTCCTGAGGATGGATGTATTAACATCCGAAACATGTTGAGCATTTAATAATGAAATAATAAAGCAAGTGACACCAAGTTGGTCTCTCTTTATTCAACTATCAAGATGATGCACGGTCCAATAAACATAAGATTCACAGCAATATATCTTCGGTTTCAATAAAATGCAGGAAATTATCGACGAGCTAAGGAACTACTGGCTTGTCTAGAAAGACTGATCGATGGAGCTTGTTATTTTTGGTCGGATTCCCAGTGTAGTAACACGATTGGGAAACTCATTAGCGGTTAACAACACGTGGCTCTAACAGCCACTAGTCCCTCTCCACCCCTTGTCCACCTTTCTAACAGTGACAATCGTCGGGTCACTTTTCACTTACCCTGTCAGATGTCGATAGCATAACAAAGGCAGAGAGGAGAAGGCATGTGTGGAAGTGGATTCGTGCATTTTTGACCTTAGTACTAGATGAAGGTGAGTGGTTGGCTAGCTTCATCGCTCTGCCGCTTTAACCACTGAGAGAGATCTGTAGGTATCCAGTATGCAAAACCTGGGTGGGTTTCAGAGCCGCTCCAGAAACCTTTGAGAATAGAAAGATCTCTCTCCCCTAGAAGGGGTGACCCCTCTACTTTTTTTTTTTAGGAAAGATTTATTACAAGTTAAGTATGTACAGCGTGTTCGAGGACAAGTTACAGAATTGTTTCCTAACCAATATGAATAAATATTAACTACTGTGGTATAGTATAGCGCGTTTCATATCCATACAGTAAATATCATTGACTAATACAGCCCCATGATTATATGGTTAACAGATCATAATATATGATCCTCCTGAAAGCAAAAGACAGAACTAACAATGTGTCTAAGACTTTCGCCTTGAGTGCGTCGAAGTTAATTTCCACCCACATTGACCTTGGAACTGTGAAGGATGACGGTATATAAAAACAGGTATACCTGACAAGCCACTGTTTTCTAGCCTAAGGAGCAGGCTAATGCAGCAGTAACGCGTCAGACTTGTATTTTGCAGGTATCCGATTGGTTTATCGACAACCTGACATGTTTTCCGCTGTATTCTTAAAAGGCTAAGATAACAGTATATGTACATCATTCCTTCGTCCCATCGAAAGGACTTGAACTGCTCATCATAAGACGCAATGTCACATCCCGGAAACACTTGACACTGCTGTGAGAACCGCGTATCAACGGTCGAGTTTTACTTGAATGTAAATTGCTGTAAGAATATTCACATGGAGAACAAGAGGGAAACCTTGCATATCTTCAGTCGACACTCCCGGTGACCTGCCGAGATTCCACCAGGGTACCTATACCTGTACCAATTCTATCGCAGCTTCTAGTGAATTTTTACACGTGATTTTAAAGAAGTGTCAGAATGAGTTAACAGGCACTTACCGAAGTGTTCATGGCGTCTTGATTGTGAGAAGCCAGCTGTAACACTGACGGTACCTGCTCATTTTGGGCACGAAGTGAATGTAGACGCGGAAGTTAGTTGTCTGCTCTTTCTGTTAGGGCTCGACCTGTGTGTGTGGGCTAGCGTTGTGTAACTGCATACAGTTCCTTTATTATTATTCTATAAGCCGAGTCGGTGTCTCCAGTGGGCGGAGTGGGTCATCCAGGAAGTGCGATATAAATTTCACTGAAACGCCATTTGTAAGGCGAACTATTTGCACGTACAAATACGCATACACAATATCAGTCCACCGTCACATGTTTCGGCAGCGGACCCCAGTCTTCAGTAAGCCATACCAGTATTTAAAGCTTTGTTAATTAAGATAAAATTTGTAGTGTTAAAATACATGGTATCAGAAAGAATTGCAGCCTTGTTAAAAATATGAATATGAGTAAAAGTATATATATATATATATATATATATATATATATATGTGTGTGTGTGTGTGTGTGTGTGTGTGTGTGTATGCATCACAAGTGTATAAAAATATGTGGTACTTATGGTGCACTTAATATTGATACAATATTATATTATATGTGCTACTCGCATGCCACTACCCTGCATATCGGCAGCATAACAAAAGGTCTTGAACAATGGATGAAGTCACGTAAAGAAAACTTCCCATGCCATGGCTGAAAATTCAGCAGTTCGAATTTATTCTTCGTTACAAATTTTGGTGGGAAATCAGAAGAGTTTAAAGTAAATTTAGTGGGTGTACAGGAGGTTAGGTGCGGTACAGGGAGCACTGTAAGAGTTTGGGATTAGTTTTCTTTCTATGTAAATGAAACGAAAATCTTGAATTGGGAAGGGGTTTTTTGTACACCACAGAATGATATCAGCAGTTAAGAGAGTAGAGTTTGTTAGTTATAGTCTGTCGTATATAGTTCAAAGTTCGTTTTTAAGATATCACTGCTTTGAATGTGCAAGTACCTATTGCGAAGAAAATAGATGATTCAAAAGACAGTTTTTGTGAGGAATTAGAGCAAGTTTTCGATAATTTTCCTAAGGACCATTGAAACGTATGCCAGGCGATTTCAATGAAAGATTGGGGAAAGAGGATATTTTCAGACCGACAATTGAGAATGAGTGCTTACATCAGGATATTAATGATAATGGTGTTAGAAATGTAAACTTTGCCACATCCAAAAATGTAGTTGTTAAGATCACGACGTTCTTGCTTCCAAACTTTGTTAAATACACCTTGACATCTCTTGAGGGGAAGACTCACAATCAGATTGATCACGTATTAGATAGGAGATGACATTCAATTAGAGTTATGTTTTTTCCAGGGGACCTGACTCTGATACTGATCACTATCTGGTGATTGAAAAATTAGGGAAATACTGGCTGTAAGTAAAAAAGCAGCACAGAACTTTAAAGTGGACAGATTTAGTCTCAGGAAGCTAAGGGAGCTGGAGGTTAAGAAACAGCATCAGATCAAGTTCTCAAATAGGTTTGCAGCTTTGGAGAAAGTGAATGACAACGAGGACATACACAGGGCATTGGGAAACATTAAAGGGCATATGAAAATCTCAGCTAAAGAGAATCTACGTCGGTATGAAAAGAAACAGCATGAACAATGCTTTGATGAAGAAGGCTCACGATTTTGATCAAAGGAAGCAGGTTAAAATAAAATAATTACAGGATCCAAACCAAAGCAATGTAGATAATCTAAACAATGCAAGACTTGAAGCTAGTAGACATTTCAGGACCAAAAAGAAGGAATATCTGAAAGCTAAAATCGATGACTTTGAATGTACGTAAAAGTAAGACAGAAAATATCAGAGATGTGTATAGATGCCTTTAGTGACTCTAAGGATGGTGACCAGCCTAGACCTAACATAGTAAAGGATGATAAGGATGGTTTGGTTAAGGACTCCCACAGTATTCTGGCTAGGCGGAGGAACCATTTCTCTCAACTATTGAATGTACATGAAGTTAATGATGTTAGGCAGACAGAAATACACACGGCAGAACCATTAGTGCCTGAACCGAGGTCCCTTGAGGTTTAAATGGCTATAAAAAAGGTAAAGAGATACAAATCACCAGGTATTTATCAGATTCCAGCAGAAACCATTACAGTAGGAGGTATAACACTACATTCTGAGATCCAAAAACTTATTAATTCTATTTGGAAAAATTAGGAATTGCCTGAGGAGTGGAAGGGGTCGATCATTGTGCCTATCTGTAAGAAGGGTTATAGAACAGATTGAAGTTACTGTAGACGCATATCACTTTTGTCAACAAAATTTTATGCAACCTCCTACTGTCAAAGTTAACTCCGTATGCAGAGGAAATTATTGGGGATAATGACCGTGGATTTCGACGCAACAGGTCAACTACTCATCTTATATTCTGCATTCGTCAAATACTTGAGATGGAATGGGAATTCAGCAAGGCAATGTATCAACTATTTATAGACTTCAGAAAACCTATGATTCCGGTAGGAGGGGGGTTTTGTATAATATTCTCAATGAGTTTCTTATCCCCATGAAATTAGTAAGGCTAATAAAATGCGTCTAAATGAAGTCTATAGCATATTGCAAGTTGGCAATCATCTGTATGACATATTGCCTGTCAATAATGATTTGAAAAAGGGAGATGTTTTATCGCCATTGCTTTTCAACTTTGCTTTAGATTATGCTATTAGAAGTGTTCAGGTAAAACCAAGCTGGCTTGAAATTAAATGTTCAACATGAGCTTGTGGTTTATGCTGATAATGTTAATATACTGGGTGGAAGCATACATACCGTAAAGAAGAACCGACGCTTTAGTAGTTGCTAATGAGGAGACTGGACTGGAAGTAAATCCTGGGGAAACTAAGCATATGATCATGTCTCGAGACCAGAAGACAAGACAAAATCAAAATATAAAGACTATTAATAATTTCTTTGAGAGGGTGTAAGGGTCCAGATATTTGGGAATAACTCTAACGAATTAAAATTCAATTTAGAAGAAAATTATGAGCAGGTTGAGATAATACAATGCTTGCTATCATTCGGTGCATAATCTTTTGTCTTCTGTTTTCTATTCAATAATATGAACATTAGGATATATCGAATTATAATTTTGCTTGTTTTGTATGGGTGTGAAACTTGGTCGCTCACATTGAGGGAGGAACAAAGGCTGACAGCTTTTGAGAATAGGGTGAAAAGGAGAATATTTGGCCTTAAGAGGGACGAGGTAACAGGGGAGTGGCGAAGACTATATGATGAGGAGCTTTATGACCTGTACTACTCCCCAGATATTATTCGGGTGATGAAATCTAGAAGAAAGAGGTGAGTTCGGCGTGTAACAAGTATGGGTGAGAGGAGCATACAGGGCTTTGGTGGGGCAACTTGAGGGAAAGAGACCACTTGGAAGAACCAGACGTAGATGGGAGGATCATATTAAGATGGATCTTCAGGAAGTGGGTGGGGATACGGACTGGCTTGATCTCACTCAGGATAGGGACAGGTGGCGGACTATTGTAAAAGCGGCAATGAACCTTCGGGTTCCATAAAATGCAGGGAATTTCTTGTTCTAGCTGAGAACAGTTTAGCTTCTCAAGAAAGACTGTGCTCCATGAAGTGCAAGAATAGTGTTATTCTTCATTGTTTTGACTCGTAATTGAAAGAAAATGAATATTTCGGACATGCGCTAGAACTTCTCTTACCAGGAGCTTTTCTGATTTCTGCCTTCATAGACCCATTTGAACAAGACAGGCAATTTGCGTATAACGTAACATTGAGGTGCGTTAGGGCAACTATTGTGCAGTGGAAAAGCAGTAAGTATTACATATTCTGAGAGTGTGTTGGTGACCTTAGGTATCCAGCATGCAATGTGCATGCGCCGTATAGTCGCCTGTGGTCTGCCCGACTCTACAATATTTTTCCACATTATCACATAAGCGGCAATATAAAAAAAGGTTTTTGCACATAGAATATGTGATTCCATTTCCTCTATAAATAAGTCTGAAATATTTCTTATTGTAAAGAGAAATGAGCGAGATATGATCAAAAATGTATATTGGTCTTTATGTGAAGTATTCTTGTCACATTTTAATTAAACTAGAATTTTCTCGACAGATTTTCGAAAAATACTCAAATATTAAATTTCATGAAAATCCGTCCAGTGGAAGTCAAGTTTTTCCATGCGGACGGACAGACAGACAAGTCGAGGCTAATAGTGGCTTTTCGCCATTTTGAAAACGCGCCTAAAACACAACTACTTGTATATTTTTACACAGCTATAGATCTACGTTAGCAGCGGGATTCGAACCAGCGACCCCAGTTTAAACGTGGTTCGTATTAATACTATGCCGAATGAAATTGTGAATATTTTGTAGTTCGACGCTATTTAAGTTTTACGTAGAAGAAGAAAACTGATGGCAGAAATAAAGGCAAGGGGAAGAGTTACTATTTCTGCCTTCCAATTCCGTCACAAAGTGGCCCAGACATGAGCCCTACACTTCCTTTATATGCGGTTTGTTACGTGACGAAGGTTAATCGGAGGAAGTGCTAATCTACGTAAAAGCAAAGGTTGCTTCACAAAATGCTTTTGATTGCTTGACCTTCGCTGTCCAGTGTCGTCACGCTACCAGGCGAAGAGCGACGCTTAACATTCGTTCAGCAGTGGTATCTACGCTCCTTCACAGAGGGAGCAGGTACAAGTATTCACATAGCTGAGAAATCAGGAACAGCGTGACAACCCAGCACGTTTTCCTCAATTTGTTTAGTTGTTCATAAAACCACTGGACATAAAATCTGGGTTTCATTTCAGCCTACAAAGTTTATTTCACATTTTTTCCGCTATGATACGAAAATATACATCAAGTTACTCTCGAGAAAAGTGAAGAAATTGCTTATGGGTCAACATGTAAATTTCCTGTTGGTTTGGATGATTTTAAACAAATTTGGAATGGATCATTAAATTTTAGTCAAAGTGAAAAAGACAGACGTGTTTTATTTAACCACTCTGTCGATTGCTAACTGTAACAATCAGATTAATAACTCTCCCAGTGCTTCATCGACCACCAAAATTTTCATGTTGACTGGCTTGGGATCGACACTTGTTCTCCGCTGTGAGAATCCGGCGACATGTCCTTGAGCCGTAACGAGGCCTCTCCGCTGTCAGTTTAAGTAAAACCTCGTGTAATGTTTCTGTAATTATTTCGTGGGAGCAGACAGGCGGAGGGACAATAAGATTTTAGTACGCGCTCAGTAAGAAGGCAAATGCAAATGGAGAGAAAACAGTACAGAAATATAGAGTAAGATTAAAAAGAAAACACAAAAGGAAGAAACGTTAATTGATACATTTGTCACCAAGGCAGTATTGCCTACTGTTTATTGCTCGTCGTGTCAGAGTGTTCTCAGTGCATCTTTGCGAGTCCCGCGACTATTTAATGACGCTACATCGACCGCAGGGTTTTTGCGTTGCTGAATAGCGTGAGAGAGTAATTTTAGGGAGTGAAATGGAAAGAAGAATAATGGTAGCGGACTGCCAACAATATACAGCAATCAGATCATCCTTCATTTTATGACAGTTCTATAAAACGAAAAAAAATTATAAAATCAGAAAAATAAAAAGAAACTCGAAGGCGTGGCAGATGAGCCCCTTGGTGGCTTGCGAAATGTTTCAGAGCCTCACCAGCTAGTACTTTCGTGTGTATGTAGGCCCCTGTAATTTCACAAATTATGTGGTCCCCTCCTCACCAGAACTCTGTGCTGCAATTTATTTTTGTCCGTCTGATAAATTCGTGGGTTATTTCAGGACGCTGTTTCAGTTAACTAAATGAATAACGCCGGTGAGTAGCAAACCCAGCTACTCAAGAAATTCCTCAGTTGTATGTAAATCGACGGTTCATTCCCAACTAACGCACACAGTAGGAATCAAAATTGTGCATAAATTAAAAAAAACTCGTATTTGTTTTGGTGCCCAGATGCCATCTTGAAGAGTCTCAAATAAAAAAGAGGGAAAGCCCTCCCTGATGATTGCGCCTCGGCGCCAAAACGTGTAGGAGTTTTCTCAAAACTCACGTACATTTGTAATCCTATTGTGTGCATTTGTTGGTGGATGTGCTTTGTTGTAAGAATAAAGCACGGAATGAATAATATCAAATGTTTATGCCCTTGTACACAAGAGCCCGCCACTTGTTCCTATCTCAAGACAGAGAAATCCAGCCCAGTCCCGTTCGACCCGATTCTTGATGTCATTCCAAAAGATCTGCAGCGATGCGAGGCTGCGTGTTTAATTTCATAACATGTTCAAGTTTTAAGATGAGAAGTTATTAGTCCCTCGCCGAAAACCCAAGCTGGATGACCACCATCTCTTGTGCTCTCTGCTGCTGCTTTTTAAGCGCTTTCGCACAATTGCGAAAAGCGTCCCTCCGCATAGAACAGTTCGGCTCCCACTGAGCGGATTTTAATGAACTCTGATATTTGAGTATTTTTTTTCGAAAAACTGTCGATAAAATTCAAGTTTCATTAAAATCGGACAAGAATAACGGGTACTTTACGCGAAGACCAATATACATTTTTGGTCACATCTCGCTAAATTATTGTTAGAATGGGAAATGGCTCAGACAAAAGTTGTAGAGGAAATCAAAATACACATTTTGTGTTCGGTGACATTTTTCGAAAATCGTGCCATTTTTGAGGTAATGTGGAAAGATATTGTAGAGCGGGCAGGCCACAAATGAAAATAGGGAGCATGCGCATTGCGTGCTGGATAACTAAGGCTACACACACACATACACACACACACACACACACTCTCTCTCTGTCTCTGTCTCTATTTTGCAATATGTAACATTTATTGCTTTTCCACCGCAAAAATGGTTGCAAGAACGCGCCTCCTTGCTACGTTTATACGCATATTGCCTCTGTTGTTAAACATATTCGCAGCTAACATGTTCATCTGAAAGCCGCCTCCTGTGTCCGCAACATGTGGATGCTCCGTGCTGTGTTGACAGAGACCCACTTATCATAGCTACTTTAGCTGTAGAAGTCAAATGGGATGATTGGTTAGTAATAAGGAACTGAAAGAAAAGCGATTTGAACAAATCTGAAGCCACTATACTTGCTCTGGGTTGGAGGGACTGGGAAATTAACGAGAAGTCTGTCAGGGTAACTGGTAACCCGAGAAAAATTCGTAACGGCCAACGTCATAATGTAGACTATAGGTTTACTCTACACTGCACCGAAATATTCATTTCCTTTATGTTTTTGTCATAAAGGTGTATAACAGCGGTGACGAATTCTCTTGTATAGCTTGTTGAGCGCCGTTATACCAGTGAATCGAGGGAAATTACTGCCATTATCTATAAAGAAATAGAGAAACAACGAAAATTATTTCATTCTGTAATACATTAATTTGTAAAGCTGAGTTGTTCATAGGCTACGATTGAGAAGTGGAGAAAGAACGTGCATGCTTAGGCCGCGTACGCTCTTGAGCATTCTGCAGCAAAGTAAGAGCGTAAGATACTCGCGCGGCGTTCTGCTCGCCCCGAGGTAACCTTTTGGCGCCGGAATTATTTTTTTAATTTTAGCACACTCTGTATATAAAATGTGAATAATACAGGAACCAAACATGTTAGAATTATGAAACAAACTGCATTTTGAAGAGAAAAAAAGGAATTATTTTTTTAATTTTAGCACACCCTGTATATAAAATGTGAATAATACATGAACCAAACATGTTAGAATTATGAAGCAAACTGCATTTGGAAGAGAAAAAAAGGAATTATTTTTTTAAATTTTAGCACACCCTGTATATAAAATGTGAATAATACGGGAACCAAACATGTTAGAATTATGAAACAAACTGCATTTTGAAGAAAAAAAAAAAAGGAGATTATATACCATGTTTAAAATATTCGGTACCTATATTTGTTGAATAAATATATAAAATGCAACTTTAGAGGTTAGCGGTGCGGTACGACCACTATAGTTGACGTTAGGCGTCTAAAGGTTAAGTTTCGTACAAGAAGGCGCGCATTCTGGCCAGCGGGTTTCGCGCTGTGATTCACCAGTTTTCGCTGCTCCAGATGGGAAGATGCCGTCTTTACAGTTAACTAGCGCTGCCTTCATATTTGAATATCATATGTCGCCCACAAGAAGAAAGCGACGAGAAAGAAGCTGGTGGTAAACGGAGTTGTACAGAAAGAGGTCTGTGTATTGTGGTACTATTTTGGTAGCAGATTTGAAGTGCCTAGAATTTAGTGGAAGGTACAAAAAATTTACTCGAATGGCACTAGCAGATTGTGAACTACTGATGAATTTAGTCGGTCCGAAAAATGTGAAAAGTGATACCAGATTCCGATCAGCTATTCCAGTTCAAGAGAGAGACCGGCAGTAACATTGCCATTTTGGGCCACAGGCGACTAGTACGCCCATCAGCAATGTATTTTCCAAATTTCTAAGCAAACAATCAGTCAGATTGTACCCGAGTTGTGTCAAGCTATTGTTGAGGCACTGACGGAAAACACACAGGCAAAAAAATTATGTATTGTACAGAGCAACCTGTTTTGCACGTAAAATCGATGGGTTGGAACATTGAAACAAAATATATTTCTTGTAATTTACACAGTTGAAGAATAAATAACCAACTAGATGTCATTTGCTATTTTTATTTTACTTCTTAGAGACTCAACATATTTCGGGCATATTAATGCCCGAAATATGTTGAGTCTCTAAGAAGTAAAATAAAAATAGCAAGTGACATCTGGTTGGTTTTTTATTCTTCAACTATCACATTGACGCACGGTCCAATAAACATCAGATTTAATTTACACAATTCAAAGTCACATCAGAACACTCATATTTACGTCTTCTTAACCAGCACAAAAGAAGGAGTGATGGGAAAGGAAACCTGGGATGCTGCCGACAGAGTGGAGACAGGATATGAAACATAAAAAATCCCCTGGTCGGCAGCGAATGTGATATGGTCTATTTCGTGCCGCACTTTATTCGTGGTGAGCGGGAAATAATTTCGCAAATTGTTTGCATGGAAAATGCCAACATTTCGGCATTCGTCGTCGTCTGCGGAGGCGGCTGCCGCTGATGACGACGTCAGTATAGTAAATGCCTCTGTTACTGTCCTCTTCACCCGGGATGAGTGGGTGTGTAGCTTCTCTTCTGTCGCTTAGTGAACCTGAAGGTCTTATCTGAAACTAATTTACATGGGAGGTCCCTGCAAGGCCTGTGATCGACTATTCCGGCTGACACACGTACACAGTACTTAGTTCTTGTGGCTTTTCTTAATTTTATTTGTAGAAGTTCACTCTTGGTTTACAGAAACTATCAGATTATAACGTGTTAAAGTGCGTGTCCACGGCACGTGCACATAGTTACGTGTCACTTTTTGTTCGAAAATTTATATTAAAACTGTCCCAAACTGACAGAGCACCCAATTTTATGGACGCACTACTCCAACTGCCAAAACGGTGTGTCTCCTCGCTTGCATCTTCTGCGCTGTCCAAATCAAATGCACCGTATGTACTACAATGATCCTATTGGTCGAAATTCAAATTTAGAGAAACCCCATAGGCCGAATTTAACTTGTTGGAAAGCCAAACTTCATTAGTTGAATTAATTCAAGTCAGTAGACCCCAAAATTACAAGAAAGGAACATTTGAGTTTGTTGCCCACTGGCAGTCCTACAGAATGAATTGCGTCCGCAGAAGTGTAAAATTCTAGGTTTTCACTCAGAAACACCGAGCAGCAAAACTACTAACACCTTGACAGCTAATAGATGTTCTGTCCAGCCTCAAGATTTTGAATGCCTTAACTGCTCCCATACACTCCTGCTGTTTTCCCTAATTGTGTTATTTACAGCCAAGAGGAATTAATCTAAATCAAGCTTGTTCAGAGTATGAACTTGAATCGCCGGTCCGTTTCAGGACTTGAACCTGAAGACCTGCAACATCTTCTCCAACATTTCGCACTCTTCCCTTTCATTCATTTTCTTCTTGGGTTGGGGAGGCACAGACAGGGAATTGACGATCTAATTCGTACTTGTTTCTGCAACAGGGCCTTCTTCAGCTGTCATGTGTTCACTTCTAACAATCTGGAAAATTTCAACAATCAAATAACAGCTTTTTCTTAATCATATTGTACTTTCGATTAACGCATATTTACAGTCGACGATACAACCTTACGAAATAAATAACCTTTAGAGCCCGTGCAGAAACCCGTCCTTACTTGATGTAGCGGTGTAACGTAACGTAACGTAACGTAATGCGTGCTGGAAAACCGACAGCGTGGGGGATCAGCCCGAGCGGCGCACCGATCACACCGTCCACATCTGCGAATCCGTGTTGCATTACGCTGTTACGTTGTGGCAGAAAGTTCAAGTGTGTACGCGACCTTCTGGCTTGAAGCGCGCGCGCACGTGCATGTGTGATTGAGACATACAGAGACAGAGAGAAGGCGATGTGGTTTTCTCCAGGGTCCATTAGGTACAGTGACGAGGACAGCTTACCATATCTTCCCTTGCGTAACAAGCGAGAGAAAGAATTCTGAAGCGACAGGTAGGCTAGTGTAGCGATAAGGGAATGACACAGAGTTAAAAATTTTATTAGTTGCCAACCTGTTCTCTTTTTGAGGAAGGTCTTCAGTGTTGTTGCGCCATGTTGTTTTGTAATTGCTTCCCAGCGTTTCTACGGAAGGTGCCGCCTTCATCTTCAGTGTTATGACCCGGTGGAATGACTCGTATCTCTGAAGGTGAAGGCGATATGTTTCTTCGAATCTTCGGGAACAAGGTAGCTACCCAACGACACAGTTCAACAACCCGGAAGACCTGCTTGCACTACAGTCATACGACGGAAACCTTAAATCGCTGATTTCGTTATGTTGATAAAACATTTCTTTTTTGGGGGGGCGGTCCCAGTGGCCGCGCGGTCTAAGGCGTAGGTCTGCGGCCTCTCGCCTGCTGAGATTGTGGATTCGAATCCCACCAGGGACGTGGAAGTCTGTCTCTTGTAAGTTTAGTGTGTTGTCAGGGCCAATCACTCGTTTAGAGAAGTCCCATCGAGTGTGGTGTGTGTGGGAGTGACCGTGAAGCCTCGATAATGAGGAGGCCCTGGCCCAATGGAGTCAGTTGCGCTAAGGGGAAAATAGTTAGATATATAGGTAGATAGACAGATAGACAGACAGGCAGATAGATAGATAGATAGATAGATAGACAGATAAACAGGCAGATACATCTGGCGTTCAGAATTCTAAGAATATGACTTTTCACAGCACGATGTGTTTATTGAAAAATTTACACGAGTCAACAGAAGGCTGGAATTTCATTTCAAATGACCAGAATATATCGGATAAGAATTTTAGATTTGATGTCCCCCTTTTACATGTAACGGATTATTAATATTTTTACTATCATTCATACTCCTTTCTTCACAACAGTTTAGCTGGTTCTCAAAAGATTGCGGGTGTCACTGACCAAGCACTTCATGTTTACTGTTCTGCTTCAACCGTTCTGAACATACCGCATGTATAAAGTATTCAGCATTTTGTGATTTAGAATACAGAGTTACGGAGCTGAGCGGCGATTAAGCAGTTTTAAACTTTTATGCTATTATTATTATTATTAACTTGGACAATGCTGGATGGTTAAATCTTAATTTCTTGGAGGGGGAAGTAGGACTAAAGAAGGAATTATGTACCTTGCCGTTACATCTGGCCTCCGGATCAGGATTCGCTACAGTTGCGGGAAGTAAGCGAACACATACTTACCGCCCGAACAATAAAACGGATCCGCATATTGCAGCTATCTCTCTTCTATGTAACCTGATAACAATGTACTTACGTTTCAGAGGAATTTGCTGCCTTCAACTTTAGGGTAGATGAAGCCGCGAACTTAAGGTAGGGTAGATATAGGGACTTGTTCTGCCAGAGAAGAACTCCAGTAGGCCAATGAAGCATTTAATTTATGTGGGCTCCAGCAGAAGTCTGCAGTAGCGATTTAGCAATGGCATTCAAGTGCAATCTTTAGCAACACGAACTTCATCCAAATAACGTACAAAATTAATTTGCCTCACAGAGAATGTGAAGCCATTCTATTACAAGCCTATTCAGATCAGATTTAGGTAGGTTTTCATTCTTTTTATAGCCCACGAAGGCCCTTAGGGTGAGTAGAGGTATATTTTTACTCTTTCTAGGACCTCGGCACTCTAGATGGGGGTGAGGGGTCAGCTCCACGACCCGGCCGCTTCTATCTCCGGAAAAGACCTGGTACCCATTGTACAGGGCCGGTCTGGACGGGCGGAAAATCTCATCCCCACTGGCATTCGATTCCGGATCTTCCAGCCCATAGTCAGTCGCTATAACGACTGAGCTACCTGGCCCTCAGATCAGATGTCAGACCTGTAAACTCTGTTTGTTCTGGCAATCTTACGAAACACATGAATTCAGTCTGTGGGCAAAACTCAACTTTAAAAATTGCAGGGTGTGTGGCACGTAGCCTGTAGTTCCTACTGTGCTTGAAGGGTTTACAATAAGATGCAGACTTTTCCGTCTTCATTATTCCGAATTGCTCAGCCATAATCACCCTCTCATTTAACTTTTTATAGTCCATGAATTTGAAATTTTATGGTTAGGAAAACTGAAAACCCGAATTTATTTACTTTTTCTTAAATCATGTAATGAAGTGGCAGCTGTATGTTTCATATACCATCGAATTAGCTTGGAAGGAACACAAATTTTCAGTAGGAAAGTATTTGCAAGGCGGTGAAATGTGGCCTTTTCGTGGTAGTTTTCGTCATACACTTGGCGGGAATGTGAGGAAGGAACTGTCAGGATTGCGGTAACGTATTTTAGAGCAGAATAGGGGCTTCTCTTGAATAAAGCTCTAGAGCAGGACTGGCTGACTTCAACTTAGAGGAGAGCCACAAATTTCGCTAAGGACTCGCCTGATGGCCGCACAAGTGTATACATATATCGAAATGGAAGGGCGGATTAAATTACTTAGAAGGTAGTTATTTAGAAACAATAATTTAGGCTAAATGTACGGTTGAATGAAAAGATATTGTGCCGTACTAAATTTTATGTTTTGTTGACCGTGCATCTCGATATAATCTTGTAAAGAAAAACCAACTTGATGCAAACTTATTCTTAGTATATTTCCTCAACCTCTACATGTTTCGGGCATATCTAGGCCCATCATCAGGAGGTACAACCGCATGTACGTGTATACAACAATTAGTAATTATTATTCGTTTTAGATAATTGTCTGTTATCCTGGTTGGATTGGAACCAGGACAACAGACAGTCATCTAAACAGAATAAGTACCAATTGTTGTATACATACGGTTGTACCTCCTGATGATGGGCCTAAATACGCCCGAAACATGTAGAGGTTGACGAAATATACAAAGAATAAGTTGTGCATCAAGTTGGTTTTTCTTTACAGAATTATGCCGTACTAATTCGATAAAATACAAAGAAATAATGGTTCACTGTGTGCTGCTTTACAATTGATGAGTACACTTTTCATATACTAAAAAAGTTGTCATGTTACGTTCTATAGACCTACAGTGAAACTGTATTACTGAAGCTATTCAGGTGACAGAGAGCCGCAAATACTTTCCTCGAGGGTCGCATGCGGTCCGCAGACTGCGCGTTGGTCAGCCCGTGTTTAGAGCGTCATCTCTACAACTGTTTGACACGTGCCTAGAAGCTGAATTTCAGAGAAAATTGCGTCATTCAAGCACCAGATTGGAGATCACTGAGTCACAATACAACGTTTTGTACCCACGCTTCGGTTATCTAAGGTAAGCTCTTCGGCCATTTACATGACAGGAGCTTGTGTCACTAAGTGGGTCACTGCGTAGGCGAGTGGCCGAAATTGAAAGTGTGCTGATTGTTGAAACCTGCTTACCATTAGCACCAGTCTAGTGACCTTGGCTTTTCCGTTGCTGTACATTGTTTATCTAATGAGGGTGCTTGAACAGACTCGGATTAAATAGATACCGATGTCGCCATTCTCACTTCTGTCTTTCTTGTAAAATCTCCTATAGGAATCGTAGACCGGAGATAAGCTAATCCTGTGTGGTAATTAAGCTGAATTTCGCGGAACGCAAGATGTTTGCTTTATGATGAAACCGTTAAATTTAATTTTGGTAATTTTTAACTGCATTTCTTGTTTTCCTCCCCATCTGTGTGCATGCCAGACGCAATGTTTATTTTAAATTTACATAACCAATATTAAAGTCGTGTTGTTCACAACATAAGTAAACATTATTATTTTTTAAATTCACTTTTTACTGAATTTTGTTTCAATTTTGCAACCAACGCTACACTTGTCTCTACAACGGTCCTGAAAATTTGGATTTAATCAAGAATATTCCACAGATAGAAGTTTTTGAAGACCACTGGCTGACATGATGCAGAATTCTCCTAATGCTTAGTGTTGCTAGAAATAAGTTACAACTTGTATTTAAACGACAGCACTTTCTCACTACCCTTAACTTTAACTTATATTCTGTGCTACTGGGGTGCTGATAAGTCCTTAGCCCTACCCTCGAAGGAAACAAACTAGAGCGACCAAGACGTACTAAACTATACCAAGAATTATGGCGTACAAACAACAGGAATATATTCCTGTTGTTTGTACGCCATAACATAAAATGTTACAACACTATACCAAGACTTATGGCGTACAAACAACAGGAATATGTTTCTGTTGTTTGTACACAATAATTCTTGGTATAGTGTTGTAAGTCTTGGTCGCTGTAGCTTGTTTCCTTCCGGGGTCGGGCTAAGGACTTATCAGCATTCCTGTACGTACATTGAGAAAGTAAGATAAAACCCAGACTATGTGAGATTTGAGATATTCATGACACTGGAGGTTTAGATTAAGGTCTTCCGGGTTATGGCACCCTATAGTCTGGATAGAGGTTACGGAAGTTTCGGGGAAATCAGCAGTCAGCATCTCACGCCCTGATCACAGTGGCCTGACAATTCTGTACGGTCTTTTATCGCTTCGCTTGTGGTGCGGCAGGCTCGAATACCGCTCTGGACATGCAGATATTCCAGCGTTCCTTTGTGCTGTGTTCTGCTCGTGTAGACAGACATTCGGTTTGCTTGAGAGGCGGAAGTTGCCAGGTGACTGACGGCGTAAGTAAAATTCCTTTTTTCAAAGGTAATAAAATTTACTGATTTCAAGATGAATACAATTTATTCGTTATTTCCTAAAAAAAAACTGGAAACGTTATTAATGTTTTAGGTTGATTAAGTTATCATAGTATAAATAAAGGTCTAATTCTCATTCTTAAGTTGTTCTCATGAATTTGTTATAAAATATCAGATTACAAAAAATACACTTTCTCGTGAATATATTTGAATAAAATGTTATTTCCTGCCACGACAGTACGCTCACTGCTTTACAAATCAGCTTGTACTGCGAATAAAATTCTTTTTTAATCTCACATTTTCCATACAATTTATTTACAGCTAAAATTTTATTACAAAAGCCAGGAACAAATCGATAGTTGTAACTAATAGATGCCTATGCTATTTCTCTGATAGAGATTAATTTTCATAAATAAGATACTTCATAAAAATTTACTTTCTGTGAGACCAATATAATACTAGAGACTATTAAAAGGCTTGATGTTTGTGTGAACGTTCATCACTGATACTACAATGATATAAACACCAACTAGATGCATCAATAACAATTTATTGATAATTTCAATCAGCTCAACATGTTTTGGGCGATAATTTCGCCCATCCTCAGGAGCACTAGACTGTGTTTACAGCTTGTGGTATAATGCACTGGCGATGCTGTCTGCTGGTGCCTAGGCTGTTGAGCTGATTGAAATTATCAATAAATTGTTATTGTTGCATCTAGTTGGTGTTCATATCATTGTTTTAAAAGGCTGTCGGTACACAGAAATGCTTTTTGGAACCGATTAAGACTTAAGACATAAGAAAAAGAAACATTTTTCTCACAAGCATCCTCTGGGCGTGATTTCATAATGGCGGTCGATCAGAAATATTCAACTTCACTGAAGTTTCTCAATCATATTTTTATGTAAACCAAACTATTCTTGAGTAATACAAAGAGAACTTAAAGGTTAAATAGGAAATACTTCTATAAACATTAGAGTTACGTTGAAGTTTAGTTATGAGTTCCTGTTTTATTTCATTTCTCTGCATTTTGGAATAACCATCAGTTTTGCAAATTTTAATTTATGAACATTAAAGAAACAGTGTCTGATTTTAATACTTATATAGAAGTGGTACTCAGAATTTGTTGTATTAGTGTCAACCATGAAGATACTGACTGAAGCCAGACACTTAGAACGAGCAAAACAGATTATCTGAGTGAAAGATTAGATATAAAATTGTTTGCTCAACAACTCAACTGATCAACATTCTGTGAGAAGTTTACACGCGTGATGGGTACTGAACAAGTAGTTCTTTGTTATCAGAACACAGTTTTCATGGACAACGAGAAATCTAGGCTAACGTCTTATTGCATGGTGTCAAGTTACTTCGTACGTGTGCTACAACTGCAGCTGAGGGTCTAAACCAGGCCGTCGTAGTCTAACGCAAGTATTACATCTTTTCTTAATCCCCATAATTTATTTTCCTTCCCCCTTCAGGAATATTAATATTTTTGGTTAATTCTTATTACAGTTGTCAATGGAGAGGAAAATAACTGCACAGTCACCACCATCCACTCTTATAACCAGAATCCCAAACACCGGAACCGCCATAACCACCATATCCTCCATAACTTCCACTTTGATAGGGGCGATAACCCCCATAGCCTTGACCATAAGAACTTCCTCCGCGATAACCAACGTCATATGGGCGATAGCCCCCATAACCACCTTGGCCATAGTATCCACTTGGTTTGTAGTTGTACCCATATCCGCCATAGCTGTAGCCATTCCCATAGCCGTAATTGGGTCTGTAATCATAGTCATAACCGTAGCTTGGCTTGTAGCCCCCATAGCTATAAGAAGGTCTGTAACCACCGTATCCCCCGCTCACATAACTCGGACCATAATCCCAGCCTCCTCCTCCTCCATATCCACCATAGCCGCTCCCGTAGCCACCATAGCCGCTCCCATATTTTCCACCGTACCCACTGTAGTAGGAACTCCTATCATTGTATCCGTATCCACCACTGCACAGTGTGATTGCTGCCAGGAGTATCACTGTCACGAAAGGTACCTGCAATGTGTCAGCGTATTAGTAGGGCGTAACGGAAATAATACTAACAGCGTCAAATAACCCACAATCAGTGTATTAATTGAATATACATTATAATAATGATACCAACAAAATCATCATTAGTGAATGTTATATACAACTTCCTAAATATTTCTGCCACTCGTAGGAGATTATTATACCTATATAAAAACTATTTCATTAGTGTGTATTTCGTTGGTATCGCTATTATATTACATATGTGTACGTGGTAGCTTCAAGAAGTCCCTAGAAATCGCTGGTATAATTCACAAGAATTGCTACATGAGGGAAATTTCTGTACAATGACATCCTTCGTCAATTTAGGGATACGGTCAGAAGGAAACGCACCGAAAAAGGTAGAACAAACAGTTGGTTTCTCCTGGAAGGCAGTGCTCCAGCACACCTTTCGCTCTTCGTCAAGACTCTCGTAACAAAGAACAATGTGACAACACTGGAACATCCGACCTGGCTCCAGCTGCTTTTTACCCGATCTATCGACTGAAATTAGCATTGCAGGGACGGTGCTTTTGCGATGCTACTGACATCATTAAGAATGCGACGGAAGAGCTGAAAAAGATTTCACAAAATGGCTTCCAGTAATGTTTCCAACACCTTTACAGTCGTTGGCAAAAGCGCATATCAGCACAAAGTGACTATTTGAAGGAAATGTAGCTTAAATGATTGTACTGTTTTGCATTTATCCGACATAAAGTGATTCCGGGAACATTTGAAGCTACCACGATTAACCGTAGACAGTCTTCTCAAATGCATTCTTTGGTATTTTGCATACCTCTTGACTTTAATGTTTATTTGTTTCATAGGTCTATACAAATGCACCGATACAGAGTCAGTTCCACTGGGGAGAATTCTTTGTTTTGTTGTTCATTCAATAAACGTAAAAAAAAATTTATACAAAATATGCAAATTTTATAAGCTTTGAAGTATGTCTTGTTCAGTAAAGCTGTTTTGTGTGATGAGTCGTTGTTCAGGAAGTTTATAAATGTGGGATTTGAGGTTTGCGCAGCCGTCTTCGCAGCCTGTGGTGTGTGACTTCCTCGTTACGCAAGTAGATCTCGACGTTTCTATGGATCGCAGCGCCTTTATCTTTAGGGTCAGGCAGTCCTCCAAAATATCGGGAAATACCCGCCCAATGACACATATCAAGTATGAGAAGACTGGAATTTTCACAGTGTACGAACTTTGAGATGAGTTTCTTGACAAATACTGATTACTCGGCCTACGTGGTCCAGCATAATTTTCGCCCCGAATGTTTATTGTAAAACCGAATATACATAAATGTAAAACCATAAACAATTCTAAGAAAAAATCGTGGAATCTCGGAATAAAAGATTTCTTCTTTGTTTCTTAATTATATATGCCGTGTATAGAGCTGTAACAAGTGCTTCGGACTTGCGGTCTGTCGTAGTGAACTGTGAGAAATCGGATGGAATGGATGTTTCTTGGGCTATACGACGACGTTATAGTAAATAAGGAGTTTAAATAGAGCTTAATAAAATGGATAATTATAGCAGTAGTTTCTGCAGGAATTTGGTGGTTGGCTGTCATTCCTTCCTTGCGAAGACAATTGAAAGTGAGGGGGTCAATTCATGACGGTCTGTTTCTTTCAGGATTTCACCAAAACCCTGAATGCATTTTCTTCTATCCCATACGTGCCACATGCCACGTCCACGTCGTCTTCTTTGATATTCTCACCCTAATTACATTTGGTGAAAATTACAAATAACGAACTCCACAAGTTGTAGTTTTCTTCATTTTCCTCTGACTTATTCCTCCTTACGTCGAAAAGTTTTCTTTAAAACGTGTTCAATTTAGGCATACCTGAAAGCGTACTTCGCCAATCAAGAAATAAGGAAATACTGACTTGTGGGATGTAATGCCGTGTAGTTTGGCACAAAATGCAGTCGACTCGGAGGAACCTGCTACCTCCATCTCCAGGGCTGCAGTGAATTCTTTAGAAACTTTGGTGATTATCTACCACCATGCATGGAATTTCTTACCAGATATATTAATTATGACGATGATAAAGGCATTACTGAAGATAGATGTACCAGTATGTGGACAGATGTCAAAGTCTTCCTAATGATTCCTGGATACATGATAATCAGTTATCTTCACGCTGCGCTCAAAATGCTTTCAAAGAAAATCTTAGTTACGTAAGATACTGCAGGATTGAGAAACTTTAAGCAGTAAATTAATCACTTAAAGGTGGATTGCCTACACGTTGCATCATACTTAGCGAACGTTCTGAGGTTGTCACCACAAATATGTAGTATCATTTGCTGAAAGCGACATAGAGTTGCGGCATTCCTGAGAACGCGATAGTCTCTCAGGCGGTCAGAACTAACATGAGGATGTGTGAATAGTGGAGGTAGAACTCCATACATTTTTCTACTTTACATTGTATGCGGTGAAAATTCAGCTTCACAGTCTGGCCGCCTTCTCACTTCCCCAAGAATAAAGTCTACCTCTGCCGAGAACTGAATATTTAGTTTCAATATGCTGATAAAACTGTCCCATTTTATCTGTTTTTTAAAATTTATTTTAGTATTTAGATTTCCATCTAAGTCTTGGTCTACGAAATGACCTCTTCGCTTCAGGGTTTCCGATTGTATTTTGAATACATCTCTCGTGTCGCTATGAGTGTAACGTATCTCATCCAACCTAGCCTCTTAAATGTGACCAGCAAAATAATATTTATTGAGGCTGCATTATCTGGCTACTCCTTTTGTCGTGTCCACGCACTGTCTTAAACCTCCTGTACCTAGAAGTTCTCTGTCTGTGTTATTCCCTCAGAGAAAAAGATTAAATTTCATAGCCATAAGAAACAAACAGGCAACGTAGGTATAACGTAGAATTAAGGAGAGTTCTTGCAACCATGGTTGCCATACAAAAACAATGAGTATTACATATTTTGAGGGTGTGTTTGCAGCCTTAGGTACCCAGCATGTAATGCGCATGCGCCGTATCATATTGCCATATGTGACCTGATCGTATGTACAAAATGTTTCCACATTATCTCATAAACGGCACAATTTTCGAAAAAAAAAATATTAAATTTGAAATGTGTTGTGATTTATTGTACAACTTTTGTCTGAAATATTTTCTTGTTATAAGAAGAACAGAGCGAGATACTATCATAAATGTCTATTGGTCTTAACGTTAAGTATCCGTTATTCTTGCCAGATATTAATGAAACTTAAATTTTCTTGACAGGTTTTCGACGAATACTGAAATATCAGATTTAATGAAAATCCGCCTAGTGGTAGCCGATTTATTCCATGCGGATAGACGGTCCAGAGGGACAGAAGGACAGACAAACATGGCGAAACTAAAAGATGCCTTTCGCAATTTTTTAACGCGTCTAAAAAGGTCGTAATTATCGTGTTGTATATTTTAATTTTTAGATTCTTGTCCTTAAGTGAAAGACGATAAATTTTGAACTGAACGACAGCGAGCATTCCTTCGTTTTTAATCTTCTCTTAATTTCTTAATGACTGTAATTTTTATTTACCTTCTCTTGCCCGTTCAAAATATTTGGTTGGCCACAACATGTACTTAAGGCAAACGTTCTTTGAATTTTAACACGTAAAACCTCGTGGCTGTAGGAAGGTGGGTATTTGGCCTGACGCTTGAACGCCTTTACAGCAGCAGGAATATCACAACTCCAGTACTGTAACGCAATGCGTGGCCGATATTTTGTGAGAGGTGTGCTGCTTACAACAACTTTTCGTGTAGCTCCTTTTAAGAACCTATAGACTTGACGTAATAAGGTTATTTAATGAGCCAATTGCTTAAGGTATGCCCACATATTTTGTCAAGGATTGTGGATCAAGTTGTTTGAGGGCATATTTCCTAATATTCCCAAGCGAAAGTTGTTAATATAACGACACTCTTAATTGCTAAGTTTAGAATATTGCGCCGGTGATAGTGAAATGAAAGGATAAGAATGATTGGTGGAATTATGTTGACAAGAAATGTCTGAGTTCTAAGGGAAACTTATCCCAGTGACACTTTCGACCACAAAACACACATGGACTCTCTTGGAATGACCCCAAACCTCGATGCCGAGGCCAGCGAGTAACCGCCCAAGCTATGGCACTCCCATACGTGTAATTTTATTCTCATTTGAAAGTCATTCCGATTCTTGAGCTGAAGAAAGAATTATGCTCCATTTTCAACAACAGATTTTGTTTCAAAAATCATATCTTTCCCAATCGTTAATTGTTTTGAATGTTTTCTTTCTGTGTATTCTTTATAAAATAATACACGGTTGATGAAATCAAGGATGTTGAAATTGGCGGAACGAGTAGCATGCATTGGGACTATGAGAAATATAAACCCATAGAGCATTTTTGGATGTAAAACACGAAGGAAAGTGAATACTTGGTTGATATAGGCGTAGATGAAAAATTATATTAGACCTATTCGTAAAATGGTTCTTAAATGAGTATGGCTTTTGTAAATAAAATAATGACACGTCAGATTCTAAAGAGGCCAGCGAATTTCCTGACTGATTGAGAGGTTTATAGAAAAGTCCCTGCAGTGTGGATTTAATTAGCTGCCAAATACATTTGCTTTGTATATATATTATGTGGACACTTGTTTAGAGGATTCATTTATTGAAGCTCAGCGACAGTAACCTAGGTTATCGACAAATGTCCAGAGATTATAGGCGATTAGATTATGCTGTCTTTACAACATTTTTATATAGAACACCTGACTTTCAAAGATCTAAGACGTTCTTCATCTCGTAATTAAGACCTCGTCACTGGGCTCTGTCCCAGGCCTTGGGACTCGAAACTTCATTAGCAAAGTTGCCTTCAAACATGTGCAATCAACTATGTATACGGGAACACGAAGGTTGGTAGGTGTGGCGGTGAAACTTGCACAGTTGAAAAAGCTGTAGGCTCGACAGGAGCCTGTTGTGCCCCATATCACTCTGATGTATGACATCCTCATTAAAGCATTTCTCGATATTTAAGGTAACCATTCGAAATCTCCCGTAAACGTAACGCGTAAATTACTTGGGTAAAGGCGAAAGGCTAAGTTTCTTTGCACACCATGTAGGCATATGGAGGTGTGGAGGTATAACTCCACTCATTCTTGGCTTCGATACTTCATAGGGGTTACATTACTGAGCTCTATAAAAATGTCGAAATAAAATAGGGACGTCATGAAAGAAAACTGGGCTCGGAATGGACTAATAATAAAGCATTGTACGTTATGTGGACATGTTTCTACTACCGTACACGTACCTACAGACCATATTCTCTCGAGATAACAACCACCAGATAATAAAAATATCCCTCATAATAGGCATCTCTTGTATGGAAAGTGCTCAATCGTACCACACAAGTTTGCAACAAAAAATAAATAAATAAATAAAAATAAAGAAAGAACCAAAAAAAAAAGAAAGAAAGAATATTTAACACAACATATTTCGGACTATGTGGCTATAATCAGGCATTGTAGTTATAAAGTACTTAAAGAAGGGTTAGTTGCAACAGTAAAGTTAACTATAGAGTGAGATCTCATTCTGTGTATTGGAAATAGAAATTCCTGTTATAATTGTAATATTATATATTGAGTAATCCACATATCATTTTAATTGCTAGAATTCAGGAACAGAAGCTTTTGCAGTAAATATATTTCAATCTCACATTATTTTGATGTACTTTTACTGTGTTTGAATAATTTGGAGTGTAAAAATGTAATACTTTTGTAAGGGAAATTAGGGGCTTTGGGGCCCACTCTTCCTCGTATTCAGTGTGTACCGCGGGCTGATCTCAGGAATAAAGCGGACGGAATGTGAAGCTGACCGATAGCCTGTCTAGTGTCAAGTTTAAGAATGACTGGAGCTATACGTGTAACCAACATATACTTTCATGGCTTGCACAGGGACAATTTTACTTTCCTCTAATTCCGTTCATCGACAGGAGAAGGTGTACAATTAAGCAAGAAGACTATTGACAAAAAGTATCATTATTATTTACCTGTCCATAGATCGGAACTTCAGTTTGGGTACCTGCAGTACTTTTTTTATGTTTTGCTGACCCTGCATCTCAGTACAATCCTAGCAGTTGACCGACTTAATGCACAAGTTATTGTTTTATAATAAGTTTATTATATCCCTCTAAATGTTTCGAGCAATATTGTGCTCATCATCAGGAGGCCAAATTGTAGTATACAGCATCTGGTATCATCACACTCTGTAGGTGGCCGTCCGATGCGCACCGGACGGCCACCTACAGAGTGTGACGATACCAAATGCTGTATAATACAATTTGACCTCCTGATGATGAACACAACAGTGCTCGAAACATGTAGAGGAATATAATAAACTTATTATAAAACAAGAATTTGTGCATTAAGTTGGTCAATTGCTAGGATTACTTGCAGTACGTTTAAGAAGACAAGAAATGTATTCTTCCTTGATTTTCCTTCCAATTCGGTATACATTTTTCTTCTAACATCTTTGCTGAACCGACACACAGAAGTAATTTCTCACACGCAATGTACAAGACACGGAATTTATCAGCATTTTACATGTGTTTTATTCTGACATATCTGCAACATTGACGAAAGTAATTCGTCATGTTCATAATTTATATTCTTCAGCCACTATTGTTAGAGTAACTGAACGAAATAGACAAAAAGACTGAGACAAGCAGCAGGTGTGGATGTGATAAAAATTGAATGCAGAATTTTAATCGGAAAAACTGAGGGAACGACCGCCTGGGAACGAGCCTCGAGAACATAAATGTGAGAGTGTGGACTGGATTCTTCTGGCTTATGTTACGATCTAGTGGCGGGCTCCTCGATTTAAGTCAAATTAATTTCTTCTGCAGCCGAGTCACCGTCACTTTTTTTTTATTGAGAGCTCATCTACTACGGACTTGTTAATTTACGAACTTGGCTGCTGCCTCGAAGGAAGCGAATCTGAAATTTTCTTTATTGTTTTCAGTTACCCAAGAGTCAATTCTGCGATTCTATATGAAACAGGTAACTTTTACGTTTATGGTTCCGTGCATCGCTGATCTATGTTTGTAATTGTCCAATGAGATGCAACACAAAGCAGTCTATTTATTATTCTGCAAGTTCACTCTACCTCCCTCCAACGTGGCCAAGCTTGGTCACGTTGGAGGGGGTAGCTGCACAAAAATATGACCAGTACCGGAGGCTGTAGTTACAGTGTTACGTGTTCCTGATGATGGGTGTGGTTGACACCCGAAACATGTAGACTGAACTTGCAGAATGATAAATAGACTGCCTTGTGTTGAATCTCGTTGGACAATTCTTAATATAGGTAACTTCTTTTTATATCATCCTTGACTGTAACTGTGACTGGCTCACGGGGTAACGTAGTTGACCCGTATTCGGGAGATGGCTGACTCAAATTTCTACCGGGACACCGACTTTTCTGAAGCTTTTGTGATTTTATTCAGTCTCTCCAGACGAATGTCAGGTTGATCCTCTGAAATAATCTACGGCCACTCGAATTACAATTCTTTCAGTTGCACAGAGGATCATCCATTCATGCCTACAGTTCTACGTAAGTGCTACAGTTGACGCAAAGTCTTTAAATATCCCCTGGTCCTCCCATTCTACTCTCATCCTCACAATAGTTTCCGCCCATATTTCGGACCGAATGCTATCCTTCATGTATCATAAGTGGCAGAATCTACACCTTAATGTTTGGTGGAACTGCTTGTAAAGTAGAGGTGAAATTGTAATGCTCCTCATGAAGGAATGTAGTGAAGTGGAGGTATAACTCCAATCATTCTTAACCTTGGTGGTAAATGGGGCGAGTGTTCGGCTTTACGTCACGGCTGTTTTACTCCTTAAAAAAAAGCACTGCTCACTGGAATTTCTTTTTCTGTGGCTTCCTTACCAACAGTGTGACAACGAGATTTACATTTCGAACAGTGACAGTTTTAAAATGTCTTTGGACACGATCCAGAGCCATTGGATTATTAACTGACCTGCGCTCAGCTGATGGAGAGCAAAGGTAACAACAAAGCTGGGAACCTGGTTCCATTCGGAAACTTTTAAATGTATTTATGATCATCCAAATCCATTTTCCTGTCACAGTGTTCAGTTAAGTATCACGAGATGAAAACGCACCGGGTTTGGTGGTATAGCTCAATGCATTTTAAATTCTTTGTCGGATGGAAGTGATGAATTGCTGTTTGGATAGGTCCCAGGGCCGGTGTGGATGCTGTAAAGTCAAGAAATATTTCTCTCCCTCTTGGAAATCGAACCCCGATTTCCCGGGCGCCGAAGCTTTTTCGGCTATTTTTTAACCCTAAGTCTTTGTTTACATTATTTTCTTATTTCCTTCTGGAGCTGAATTTTGCAGCTGTGTAGCTTGGACATTTTTATTAATTCCATGCCAAACACCAAACCTAATAGACGCACCTTTTTTGGTTCTTCGCGGCTATTATTTAAAATATTGAATAAATTTCATCTCATGTCAAATAAAGCAGTCAAATTTAGCAGACATTTTAGAGCCATAAGTTTCAATGCAATTTACACCAAAGACAGAGGCAGGGTTATATTCCGATCTGACTCACTCCAATTAACAGTCTCACATCTTTTGCGAATTGGATAATTTGAAAAACGGGACGGTGACAAAATATCTTTTCCAAACATTTAATTTTGTGCTATTTTATCAAATAGAAGGCTCTTAATTTTTTGTATAAACCGGAACTCCTTTCAGCAAAAGCTAACACAAAATATTCTGAAATCTTTGTAACATTTGTAACATTATCTACTCATATCCACGTAGACTAACAACACGGCCATTTTCTGAAGCATTCCCCATCCAAAATTCGAAAAACAGATGGGCGTGTTCCGTATTAAAATACTGAATTTACTCACCAGGGCTCTCATCGTGTGTGACGTAAATTGTCTTGTCACGTTAGCCTAACTGTCCTCTGGTCACAGCGCGCAGTATGTGTCTTGTTCCACGCTTTGTCTGCGCCTTTTATATCCTTTCCCCCGTGGGAGGCAGTGTAGCGTATCCAGGAGTTCACCATGTACTAATGTTTTCTGTAGATCAAATCACACAGGCAGGAGGTGCATTGCCCATTGTTAGTTTCCTGACTTCTTCATTACTGTGTTAATTTCGAATTAGTAGGCATCGTATTTAGCTGCCGTGTTTTCCGGTCTGTATTGCCACATAGTCTGGTGCTTGGATACCAACATTTCTGAGGGGCTGTTACCTACATAGAAATCATCCTTCAGCACTGGAGACGGAAGCAGCAAATTACTCCGAAACGTTTGTAGCTAGCCACCCCTCCCTCCCCCGCACTTCGCAGCGTCAGTTCCCAGACGACAGCAGTCGTCATAGTCAGGACGAAGAATGTTCCAAATCTTACCACTAGTAAGTCTACCTGAATATAATTAGCCCCTGAATATAATGGACTGCCCCATTTTTAGGCGCGTTTGCTAAATTGCGACTATGAACTTAGACATGTCTGTCCGTCCGTCCGTCCGTCCCTCTGTCCGTGTGGAATAACTCGGCTCCCACTAGACGGATTTTCATGAAATTTGATATTTCAATATTTATCGAAAATCTGTTGAGAAAATTGAGGTTTCATTAAAAACGGACAAGAATAAAGGGTACTTTACTTGAAGCCCAGTATACATTTTCCATCATATCTCCCTCATTTCTTCTTAGAATGAAAAGTATTTCAGACAAAATTTTGTAGAGAAACTCGAAATACACATTTTATTTTCAATATCTTTTTTTTTTTCGAAAATCGTAGAGTTTATGAGACAATGTGGAAAAATTTTGTAAACCGGTGCTGAAATACACACACTCAGGTTGTGTAATACTCACTGCTTTTCTCCAGCAACAATCGTTGCACGAACCCACCTCAATGTTACGTTATACGCACATTCCCTGTCTTTTTAGCAGTTGACTTGACGTAGAGCCCTTTCGAAGTTGTGACACATTGATGTGTAATCTGAATATTGAGTTTAATATCAGCAACTTTCGCGACACTCAAACTGATAAACCTGCTGTTGATGAAGGATAGGTCTGTGGCTATAAATTAAAGGTGTTTTGGAACGTGCTGAGGAAAATGTCTGAGTCTGAGAGACAGAGGAAGAAATGAGGACTGCAGAACCGTATATGATCAGAAGCGTCATAAGTTGAACCCCTCATCAAAAGGAATATTTTTAGACTATTTAAATGGATCGTGAAATAAGTGGCTCATATAACAACAGTCTACACTTTGAGTGGTAGCAAGGCAGCCATGTTGTAACTCGTCGTTAAAATGTTTGAGTTCAGGTGAACTACATGATATTTTTAAATAGACACAAAAGTCATTCGACTACTTTCATACTATACATTGTAGCATTACATTATATTATACTTAATTCAGGGGCAGAGAACGAATGGCTGGACGAAGACCTACATACACGGTTCATATAGTATTACTATGTTTCTGGTTTTATCCATTGTGTCATACTCAAAAACGAAAACAGAATTTCCGTAACTGGCTTTTTAACCGTCCTCAGATGATAAAAATGTGGGAGGGGGGATCCCTACTGTGGTGGGTCCGAACGAAAGACCTGTTCTAAGCCATCGAATTATAGAAAATTTGGCAGGGTTGTTCTTGGTTAGACATAGTTGGGATGGATATGAAAAATGCATGTAGTATAATTAAAAGTAGGTGTAATGATTCTCTAGAGAGTTAATAGTGAAAAAAAAATGAAAATATCTCTAGCCTCCAACTGGAATGTTAAAGAAGAACCGGGGGCGAGAAAGGCATATAGATCAATGTAATTCGAATGAAAGAACGGGGTTACCATTGTATAAATTGAGATTATGAAAACTAAGTGGTGAAAGGAAAAGTGCAGCAAAAGAAAGATGCGCCTATATCAAGGAGGTGCCAAAATGTAATGAGACGTAGAGGAGGCCAGAAAAATTTCTAAACATTAAATGGTTACTCATAAATGAAGGAAGAGCATACAGGATAGATCATAGAATTAAAAAAATTAGGTAATATTTTGTTTAAAGGGAAAGGCAAGTGGGAAAAAAAGCGCCAAAAGTGCAAGGTGAAAGGAAAGAGGGGGAATTGTAAGTGGAGATATTTATATGTCTATATTATAATTTATACTCAGATAAAATTAACACCTCCCAGAAAGAGTATTTAACTTAGATACATTTTAATCATTAGTATTAAAATGATGGGTGTGAACCGACAGAAACCCGGCGTTACTATTAACATCCACAGTTGTGAGAGAAACTCGACTAAAAATTTTTAATTTATTCGCAGTCACAGGTCCAAGTCGGTCTCAAACCTTTGTGTTGTTTCTAAATATGGGAAGGTAGAAATTGTCCGGACGTCTAGTAATTCTAATTAGACATAGAAAATGTACAGAAACTCTATAGAAAATCTATATATCTTGAAGATTTTGTTATGCACAATACCGCGCTGCTTTATATAAAAATATTATCGCTAATGAGAAATGGTACGTAAATTATCGCTCAGCTCAAAGTTTATACAAATTTCGTGTCTCAAGTTCATGATGACCCATTCCTCTAACTTTCGTGAGAAATTTTCTTATCGCTTTATCATCTTTTTAAAAGAAACTGAACGAATAAAAATTGCATACTACTTTTGCTGCTCTGTCATAAAGCTCATCTTTGAACTACGTTTCACGCAGCTAGACTTCCTTCCACCCCAGATATTCGCACGGTAGTAGATTGAAATTGTTTATATCAGGAAGTTTAAATCTTAAAGACTCGTTCCTACAATAGAGATGTCTATTTTGGAGATACTTCTATAATTATTTTCGTTTTTAGTATATTATTACATTTTTAGACACGTTCGCAAAATTTGCGAAAAACGACAATTAGCTTCGTCATGTCTGTCTGTCCACATGGAACAATTCGGCTCCCACTTCACGTATTTTTATGAAGTTTGATATTTGAGCATTTTTTCGAAAATCAGTCGAGGAAATTAAAGAATAACGGGTACTTTGCGTGAAGACCAATATAGATTTTTGAAAATATCTCGCTCACTTCTTCTTAGAATAAGAAATGTTTCAGACAAAAGTCGTAGGGAAAGTCAAAATACACATTTTGTGTTCAATAACTTTTTTTCTTTCGAAAATACCGCTCTTTTATGAGTTAATGTGGAAAATTATTGTAGAGGTCGAGAGACCACGGATAAAAATATGGCGCGTGCGCATTTCACGCTAGGTACCTAAGGCTACAAACACACACACACACACACTCAGAGAATGTAATATTAATTGCTTTACCACTGCAACAATGGTTGAATGAACGCGCCTCAATGTCACGTTTTAGGTATATTGTTTGTCTTGTTATCTTGGCAGTCTTATGCGAGAAATATTAGGAGAGTGGAGGTTGTAGTTGCCTTGGTACGAAGTGGCCACACACGCTTAACACACGGCCGTCTGTTGCGTAGAGGTCTTGCTGCCCTTTTCCAACACTGCGGTGCGCCTCTCAGCGTCTCTCGCTTTCAGGTCGAACGGCTTTTTTACATCAACAGAGCCGTGCGTCCCAAACACAAGTATCGCTGTCCGCTTAACAATGTCTTCTTTTTATTTTAACTAAATGCGCATATTGTTTTAAATACATATATTTATCACCTATTACACCCTTCATGTTCCGGTGTTTGTTACACCATCCTCAGGGAGACCATTGCGTTATTTGCTCAAGAACCGTATGCTTATTCCAGTGTTGTTACATGAGTTGTGTGCATATTTTGTTGTATCATATTCCTGCTTTAGTTTTAAGCATTTTATATTTGGTGTTTCTGTAGGTATTAATTAACTTTGCTTGTTGAGCATCGATTATTTTGAAGCTTTCAACTCCGTGCACTATTGCCGTCAATTTCTTCTTTTTATCCCAAATAAATGCACATAATATGTTATAGTCGTATATTTATCACTTCTTACAACCTATGTAATAAGTTTACAAAAAAAATATATTTCTTGAGCAAATAAGGCAATGGTCTCCCTGAAGATGGCGTTACAAACACCGAAACATGTAGGAAGTAATAGGTGATAAAATGTATTTTGGCACATTATATGCCTTTAGTTGGAATAAAAAGAAGAAATTGACTGCATGAATGTTGGATTTGAAAGTTAAAAAAATTCTTAACGTCTCGGCATTAATGTCCAGCTCCGGTCTTGCTCAGCTTGTTGCGAGTTTTGAGTATTTTAGGTACGCTAACGCCACCACCCTCGATTCTTTCATCTAGACGATAGATGTAGGGATATTAGGAATGCGATGACGGACCCCTATTCATCCTGCCATATTTTATCTTCTTCTATATCTAGTAATGTACTTAAAAAAACAATAATGAGAATTTTATCTTCTTTCATAGCAATGTAACCCTCGTCTATATGAATTTTGGGTCTCGGATGAGAGGCCCTTTACAGCGTGCCGTACTGTGTAATTTGTGTACGTGTATGACTTGTCTTTTTTTTTTGTTTGGTAACCTGTTTTAAAATTTACGTTTAGACCCGTAACGCTGCCCTGATATTTAACACACTTATTAGATTTTCGACCTCTTAATAATTTGCAGCTCGGCGCGTATAGCCGGCTCCGGCGATGCTGACGCACCTCTAAATCAACACACACACGCACGCACACGCAAGCACAAGAACACGCACACACATGCCAAGAACTGAATGCTGTTCTGCAGATTCTGTCGGGTTAAATTTCGAAAAATCCACGTAGTTGGCGTATTTGTAGTTATTGGCTTGTGAACGTATTTCACAAAATGTGTAGATATGTTTGTGAGCCATCTTATGCCAAGTTTCACGTGAGAAAAAATTCGTTCCAGTTTAGAGTAAGGACATTGAAGTACACAGGGTTTTAAAATGGTGCTCCTTCAGCAGCGGAAATCATGTTGGCTAGGAATATATTTTCTCGAGCAGTGATTCCAACCTTTTTGTGCATAAGTGTTACATCGATGCCAATCTCATTATTATTGGTTTAATTTTCATAAAGGTATCAAAATTGACTTCAAAATTTTAAAATTGGTAACCTATGTAACTTTCATCCTTCTGCGAACAGAGCCTTAAAATTAACTGGATAATCAGAATAGCCTTCAAAATTGAGGTTATGCCTGCTTTCTTTTCTCTAGCCACTGAGGATATTGGTTTCAGTAGCCTTGACATTTAGATCTCCTTCGTCAATTTTATACAAAATACGTGGGATAACCTGCAGAGAATCATACAACGTGTCTTTGTCACGAATGGCACAAAATTTTCGCTAAAAGCTGCTTGTCAAAGCAGGAGGGAACTGTTTGATTTCTGGCTTTCTCTGAGGTGTAAATGAGGCCTTTGTTCTTCTGGGACGTTATGAAGCGTAGATTTGTAGTTAGTTACGGACGTTACAGGACCGACAGGTTATCCCGAAACGTCGGTTACTTACTACCGATCTACGCTGCGTAATATTGCAGAAGAGCGAAGATCTCAGTTAAGACTTCTACAGAAATGAGTCAAGATGCTGACCGATCAGCCTCTTTATATCTCCCTAACTTAAGGATGCAGTGCAGCACTTTGGCTGGTCATTCTCCGCGTTTGTTCAACGAGGCCTTTTTGTTTGAACAGGTTATGCACAGAACAAGGTAGGTCGATTCAAAGTGACAATTTGGTAAGCGTGTGTGTCTTGAAGGTGTTATTACGGAATTTGTTTCTAGAGTGTAGTCAAGCACAAAAATTTAAAGCCAAAACGGCTGCTGTATTACAGGGCTTGGCTTGAGGTACGATTAGTATAAACCTGGCCGAAATTTCAATAGAGATTTCAATAAATTACTTCAAATAAGGATCCAACCACATCACAGACATCAGTACATTATGTGGAAGTGCTCATGACCTGCGTTGTGATTATTATCCTTAAACTTACTGTGTAATTAACAAGTCTTAATTTTGCTGAGTACGGAAGGCCACCATTCCATCCTCCTCTGAATCTCCATGACCTGTGACGGGAAAGCTTTACCTTTGAATTCCTGAAATATAACGTCCAATAAAATTGGTTCTTGTAAAGTACTACGTCGCTGGACCCAGTGGCCGCGCGGTCTAAGGCGTGGGTCTGTGACTGCTTGCTTGCTAGAATTGCTGTTTCGAATTTCGCCGGGAGCATGGATACCTGTCTCTTGTGAGTGTTGTGTGTTGTCAGGTAGAGGTCTCTGCGACGGACTGATCACTCGTCCAGAGGACACCTACCGAATGTGGTGTGTCTGTGAGTGATCGTGAAGCCTCGATGATAAGAGAGCCCTGGCCCAGTAGGGGCTTTTGTGCAATGGAGGAGGGAAAGTTAACACCTTTGCATTTGCCTTAAAAAAACTGAGGAAATCCATGCAAAACTTCAGTCAGGATAACCAGTCTGCAGCGAGATTTGAATGCGGGATCTCCCGAAGACGAACCAGATGTCCTCAACCTTCAGTACTGACTTTCGTTGGTTTATTGTTGTACAGAAACCGCCGAGAGTGAGATGGAAGTGTCACATTTGCATTACCCTTTCTTTTCTTACATTCTTTGTTCCTTCTTTCCTAGACACTCTCCTCTTAATTTTTTATGTGTTCCATTGTGTCCTTACTTCCATATTTCTTCCTGTTTTCTCAATTTTTTTTTTGAATTTATGTTATTATTTCAGCACAGAATTTAATAGTTAAGGCTTTCGGTAACCCATTGTATAAATTTAAAACAATTCGCTAGGGGAGACCTGCGCTGTTCTGCGATTTTGCGCATCGCAGAATAGTAGTTTTTATTTACTGAAATTTTGGGATAACTTGACTGCTCAATCGTCAAGAATCAAGCTTGATACTAGAGACCCATAATTTGTCCCGAAACGTCCGTAACTAACTACCATTTTACGCTGCTAAACTCCCAGAAGAGTGCAGGTCACATTTACACCTCAGCTGAAGCCTGAAATCCACAATTCGCTAGTCGCCTTTGTTGACTAGAATCAAAGCACAGACGTGTTAAAATATGAACTCCTTGACATTATGATGGGGGAATCTTCTGGTTATGGGTGAAGGAGAAGACTGTTGCGTTAAGCATGTTTTGTGTTGTGATCTTTTTATTTTGTGCGTAAATTAGCAAGATCCATGGTGGTGCTGGGGCTTGTTACACGTTTGATACTTTATGGGCTAGTGCCTGAACAACCCAAACGTTGCCTGTAGGCTTCTCCTACGTTGCGCAGTTGCGTTTACACACGTTTAGTTTTCGGCATTAAATCTTCGAATTTGAAGAGTGAAGTTGGGGTCTGCTGTAGACATTCCTTATCTTGTCTGACGAAAGAATTTGATGCATTGCGTCACAAATAGGGGAATCGGAGAGAAAGTGTGGGATGAATTACGAAACGGCTCAACAAAACACTGCTTGTTTACTGATAGTGCATGTTCTTACATTTTGAGATAACAGGAAAGTCAAAATATCGCCCAACGTCACGATTGAGTGGTTGGTATAAATTCCTATTCTGGTTGTTCCATGTTTGAATCTCGGACCAAAGGCTACAAAACTTCACTGATTACACTCGATATTTTTTTTTACGCAACTGCTGACATATTATCTCACATTAGATAATGATGGCCTTTTTCGAAATCCATAGTACATTTACATTCAACAATATATGAACCTCTGCAGTTGAGAAAGTGTTAGTAAATAAATTAAGAAATAAATTAGAGAGCTGTTGCTTTAAGAAATTACCTGTCGTTAATAGCATGGACCAATGTGAGAATAACTGTCCCTTGTTTGAGGTACTAACATACCTTTGTTAACTGTGGGCAATTGGTCTATATGTAGGGTCATTATTTTTTCTGATAAGTATTTTTTTGTCAATTTCTGTCGGCTGGCTCAACGGATTATCTATAATCCTTATCGAAAGCTCAGAGGCGCGGCCAAATAGAGGTGAGAAGCGACAAATTTGCTTGTCTCGTGTATATAGTGTCGGTGGCATACGTGAAATATGGGTGTGCAACTCGGTGGCGGG
>Ga0136643_10000842_pt1 | contig 35684 bp, 23 predicted proteins | sample TergutLab28metaG_FD_96883 | JGI IMG/M metagenome (GOLD analysis project Ga0136643, IMG submission 96883) | Labiotermes labralis P1 segment gut microbial communities from Petit-Saut dam, French Guiana - Lab288 P1 (version 3) (version 3) | ecosystem: Host-associated > Arthropoda: Insects >...
CGTATCACCTAAAATAGGCATCACTATACCAGATAAAGTAGTTAAACCAGCTACGCGGCTATGCTCTACTAAACCATTCATAAAGATTACAGTATAAGTAGGCGCATCAGGCAATAACTCCCAAGTAACTCTAAATGTAATTGTTGTGATATTAACATCTGTAACTTGATTTACTAACTCCCAACCAGCGAACCTATGAGTATTTGTATCAGCCGGACCCTCTGGAAGATTACTAAGCAATGTATTTAATTGAGTTTGAGTTAGATTAGACTCTCTATCAAACTCTACACTACCATTCATAAATACAACAGTGTAAACATGAGCAAGATATATATCTATATGGTTACTATGCTCTGACCACGGCGTCCACCAATCTGCTTGAAAAACTGCTGTTACTGTTATTCTATTGTTTCCTGCCACCAAAAACGGACCTACATCAAAGCTTTCTGGTGCACCCACATGATTGCGAACCCAACCTCCTGGACCTGCTGTTCCTATAAATTCACCATTGCGATATATACGATAATTGGTTGCATACCCCACACTACCGCCATCTATAAAGTTAAGATATACTGCATCCCAGAGTATGTTATTAGTAGTGCCATCTCTGGCAATAACAGGAGCAGACGGAGGAGGTAAGTGTCTATAACTTATTGTATTACTTGGTTCCGAAGTTGCTCTATTAGAATCTGTGCTAATAGCCCTAACTCTAAACGCTTGATTTGTTATTGGTCTAAGATACGATGTTATATCGTAGGTAAACACACCGTTTGAATATATAAATGAAGTTATTGGTGTCCAAACTCCGCCGTTAACTTCGCTAACGCTGATTTCGTATCCTGTTGCATTCGATACTGGATTCCAACTTAATATATTATTGTTTCGTGTAATAGCCGGTGCAACAAGCTGAGCTTCTAAAATTTGAATACTAATATTACTGCTTGTAGCTGATCTTGATGCTATAACATTATCTGTAACAGTAGCCACCACAAAATAAAGTCCGCTATTCTCTACATTTCTTAAATTTAAGCTAGCACCCTCTCCTACACGCACATCAGAACCACCACTTGTACCAACTCTATACCACGCAAAAGTATACACAGCACCAGGCAATGTGTTAGCTATAGTAGCGGTAAGAGTATGATAATTACCATTAAAGGTTACATTTAAATCAGCAATCGGAGCAATTACAGGTTCAACTATACGCCATACCGCTGCAAGAGAATGGTCAAACAGCGCTACTAAATTATCACCGTTTTCTATAATCATACCGCCAAACGACCAACCTATAAACTCGTAGCCTATAAATCCTACTGGCAAAGTAGGCGCAGTAAGTCCTTGGTATAATCCATCGGTAGATGTTATAGCTGGCATTTGTGCCGCAACCGGCGATAACGCAGGCTGAAGGTTTATAAAGCTTATTGTAACCGTCGCATGAGCTATTACAAAATTAGCATTTCTTGTGCCTGTATAATTGGGACCAACACCACTTATTGTTATGACATGCGTCCCTACTGCTGTTGCTCCATTTGGAGTAAAACTAAACTCTACTCCCGGTAAAAGCTGATGAGCCACCGAATTAACAGTATGAGTTACAAAAACATTAGCATTTATAAAACTACCGCTGTATATCCCTTGCGGTATATTAACGCTAATGCTAGAGTCAGCAATATTTCTAGGAGTAATGCTTATAATTACTTCTATAGGATTAGATGTCGAACGATTACCCTGAGCATCCTCAGCGGTAACAGTTAAAAAATAGGTGCCACTTTGAAGCACATTTGTAAATGAACGCTGATTACTAGAATCTACTATAGGACCAGTAGTAGAGCCTGAGCGCCAAGTAAACAAAAATGCTAAATTTTCGTTTGTACCGTCTACCGTAGCCGAAGCCGTAATAGTACGGAAATTCCTATCAAAAATAAATGCCAGTGTATTAGTAGTGCTATTAAAATCAGTACCACTGAGCGTAACTACAGGGTCAATCAATGTCCATACGGCAATCAACTGATGGTCTACCACCATATTTAGTGGAGTACCTGGTACTACAGCGGAGATACCAAAGTTCCAACCGCTAAAAGTATATCCTCTAAAGCCTGTTACAGTAGTATCAGGCGTAGGCAGGGTCGGATATGTGCCGTTTGCATTTGGGAAAACATACCACATATTAAGAACATTATCCCAACGGGCAGAAGAAGCGACAAACGATGCAGGTACCGGAGATAAGGCAGGCTGCAGATTTCCTAGGAATAATCTTGTTGCCATTACAACCTCAAAAGTTGCAGTTACTTGCCCTGTGTAGTTACCGATAAAATTAAAAGTAAAGTTATAAATGCCTGCATTACGCACCTCGCTAGCAGGAGGAGTTATAGTAAAATCTATACCTTCCATTAAGCGGTAAGTGCCGTGCATTATTGTTATTATCGGTTGTAAAATATTACCTGTCCAATTTTGACTAGGCAAAATAACCTCCGTTATCTCGTGCCTAGTTATATTAACATTAAATGTAAACCAAAACTCTGACTGCCTTCCTTCGCTATCGGCAGCCACAACTCTTAATCTAAATGTCTCTGTTTCTACTTCAAACAGCGATAATCTTTCGCCAACCGATAAGATAGCGGTACCGCTTGCACCTCTATGCCAAAAATAAGTATACGAAATAGCATTAGGATGTAGACTAGGGTTAGCTATCGCATTTGGCACTAAACCAACTGCAGTTATATAATGAAGTTCTCTATCAAATACAAAACCAAAAGTATTTGTATTACTATCCCACGAATCACCAACTATTGTTGTTCCTGTTGCTTGATTTAAGCTCCATCTGGCAATAAGTGTATGATCCCCTGCCATCCGAGGCTCTCCACCTGCGACAGCTTCTAAATTATTAGTAGTAAACCAACCCTCGAAGGTATATCCCGGTACCGATAAAGTAGGCCAACCCTCGGCTATCGTAGGATATCTAAAACCGTCTAATGGATCGTTTGATACCCAACGAAGTCTCATAGGTACTACAGTAGCAGCGGCATGAGAATACGCTGTCGGTCTAAAGTTTTCAAAGGTTACATACGGTGGGGCCGCATAGATAATAAATAACTTTTCGGCTATACCATCGTAATTGTGTAAGAAAAAGAAAGTAAATGTATAATCAGCTACAGAGAAGTATTCAGTAGCAAGATCCGGAGTTACCCAAAAATCTGCCGTACCTCGTAGCGAACCAGAAGTACCTACTCTTGTAGTAATGTTTCTGCCATAGTTATCTATAACACTAAACTCACCTATTGCATGGCTTCCGGGATTTAGTACAGAATGCATATTGCCATCAAATTCTACAGTAGGCATAGTGATATTAGCCTCGGTTAATGTTTGTCTTGTAATTGTTATATGGAATGTATGTGTATTAGACGAACGCATTCCTATATCGTCGTATAGCGTAATAGTAACACGATACCAGCCTGTATCCCATACATCTGTAAGATTGGTAAGACTAAAACCATTTATTGCAGGTCCGTTTAGAGGATCTGTATTAGTTATCTCAATTGCTTCCTCATCCCAGACCCCGTCAACAGAACGAAGCCATTCGATATAAACTCTTGTTCCGCTAAGTCCAAGTGCTGCGTGCTGAGGGTCTATACTAAATGTAAGCGGATTTCCGTCAAATGTACGGGTAACGGTTGTAAGACCTGTTGTTTCAGTTATCGTTGTAAGTGCCGCATTAAAACCAGAAACTGTATTTGTATCTTGAACACGGTTCGGAGCAATAATTTCTTCGTTCAAAATCGGCTCTGTCATTACCCAAACAGCAGTAAGCATATGTGAAAATGCCGACCTAAGTTCAGTACTGGCAGAAATAAAAACATCCTCTAATAATAACCGCTCTCTACCTTGAGTAATAACAATATTATTGCCGGCACCACTATTAATCATTAAATTACGAGGTGATAAATATCCAGTATATGTCCAGCCTATATGCGTATAACCTATCAGCTCTAATCTAGGTAACCCGATAGAAGAACCCGTTGTAAATACATTTCCTGAAAAACCTGCAAGCACATCACCATATGTCATATTTGACACAGCCGGTCTATTATCCCATAAATATCCTGCATATCCACTAGGGATATTACTTTCTGGAAATACTATGCCAGAACCTTGCGGATCACGGTTAAATGTACTATCGTAGCGTGAAGTAAAAAATCCCACATCTAAAAGATTTACTATTCTAAGATCGCCGTTAACTATTCTCTTATCACGAGCATACGAAGCTTCTGTAGCAGTTGCCTCTACATGATTCCTAACTCCTGTAAGTTCCGGTAAGAATCCTTGCGAATTTGCCCATGTTGGTAAAACTGATAAATTTACAGGTGTATTATATCCTCTAATATTAAATGCCGGCAAATGAGTTCCAATATTTTTAATAACAAATTGATTTATACTTATTTCGTGATTTAGATTTTCGATTAAAAGATTAAACGGAGCATGCGTTCCTTGTATCCAACCTGCATTATCAAAAGTATCGCTAAGCTCTACTGTATTTAATGCCGCTCTAATAAAGCCTGCCGATAATCCTGATACTCCGCCGTTATTTTGCAATCCCATAAGCGAGCCTGTAAAATAAAGAGTCGGGAAATGTCTTCTATCTTGAAACTCCGGATATCTATGCGGAACGGCAAGAATAGAATGACCTGTTTGAGCAATAGGATTTCCTGTTACCCTGTCAGCATAGTTAAAATCTATTCTATCTATTATAATTTTACTGTTACTTGTTGTAAAAGTAAACTCTGACCCTTGAGCCGGCGGTAGCTGATGAGTCATTGATTCTACTACGCTTATCATTGGCGAATTACCAAAGTTAGTAAGTCTTGTAACATTTGGTGTCCTGTTACCATTGCGGTCCCAACCCATTACAACAGCTTGGGTATTGTTTGATTTTGTTGCATGTACAAGTCCTCTATTTGGAAGGTTACTTTGGCTTATTATATCGCCACCATTTAGAAACATTGCTCCATTTAAAGCAGGATTTATAGAATCGTTAGCACTTATCCCTAAAATATAGTTATTTATACCGGTTCCTGCACCAGGAGCCATAATAGGAGTACCTACAATTATAGGATGCGAATTTGAGTCGCCCGTATTTTCAAATCTTCCGCCCGTCATGACAACATCGTTAGCACTTCTGGAAATAATAACAAACGAACCTACTGGTGATTCAAACTCTCCTGCTCTAATATAGCCTGCTCTACCGGCATCTCCTTGAAATACATGAATAAGCGGAGCGGCATTAAGTGCTATACTGGTGTTTTCTATTGTTCCGCCTCTTATATTAAATAACGGCAAATCACTATTATCGTCGCCATCTGCATGGGCACTTGAAGCAAACAAAAGTACACCTCCGGCTATACCGGTGGCTCCGACAGGTGTCTGCATTGCATTTACCACAATCGACGCACCCTGTGTATTTATTGATCCAGCGTTAAATGTAGGTATTGTTTCTTGCCCATAAATAGTAAGGGTATTGCCTCTCCGCACACCAGTCAAGTTGTTGCCGCCTTGATTTCTAATAAAAGCTAGTGAACCTGTTAGCAACATCGGTATCTCACCTGTTCTAAAATTACCACCCATTAAGTGCACATCAAAAGCCGAACCGTTAGTAGCAGTATCGCTAAGAAACATATTTCTATGAGCAGTAAAAGTACCGTTTAAAAACACTACACTAATACGCCTATCGGTATTACCGTCCATTAGTAAGGACTGCGAACCTAGTGTAAACATAGCCGATGGAAATAACAAAGGATTTGTAGTTAAAGACAACGCATTATTAAATACTATTACATTACCGTCATGGGCAATACCGGTATTCATAACAGGTCCTGGTCCACCGCTTGGATTTCCAACGGTTAAATTACTTCCGCCTGGGTTGGCTACTGCAGAGTTAGGTGTTTCATAAACTACACTCGCACTTGTAAATGTACCACCCGCTAAAAGATCATTACCAAAAGTCCTATTTGCATTAAGTATACCGTGGTCAGAGCGTATAACAGCACCTACAAGTATTCCTTGTGCAGCAGCGGTAGTAGGCATATGTGAAGTACCAAGTGCTGTTAGATTATGACCTGTGCTATAACTAATATCAAATGCCCTGTTTCTTATATCGCCGTTTCTTATATAAAGGCGGGTTCTGTTACCAAATGGATTGGTAAAGTTATTCGCCGCCATACGGATTGTACTAAAATGCTGTCCCGCACCTGTAGTAACACCGCCGGCAAAAGAGGAAATCTCTCCTGTTGTATCTATAACTAAACCGCCAGTAGAATTAAAGCGTATAGCATTACCTGTTTGATGATTAGCCCCAGATATTATAAATGTCCTACTGCCAACAGGCCCCGAAACACTAGAAACAAAATCACTAATAAAATCGCCAGAGTTTAACCAATCTCTTATTGTTCTACCTGGTTGACTGTGAAAATTATATCTTGTTTGAAAACCCCTACTTCCACCTGTAGGGTCTATATTGTTAATAAATTCATAGGTAGCAGGATGAGTAAGTGCAGGATTTGGATAGTCTAAGTAGGTTATCTCCGCCCCGTACGCTGTTGCCAACCAATCATGTAAAAAACGATTATAGCTGTCTATATTAGCTTCTAATATACTTATTGTCTGATTTCTTCCAGCATCCCTTCCTGTTATCTCGGCAAATCTCCCTAAACCATGCCCACTAAATTCCGTATTTGTTAAAACATTACGGCGTAAAGATAATTGAGCTTCGTTAGTAGCTCTAATGCTGGAGTTACCCACTACAAATAAAGAAATATTAGCATCTACATCTACACCGTGTGCTCTAGCTGACCCAAGAACACCCTGATGTTGATTTGGTGCAGCGACAAAACGAGGGTCATCAACAGCAAAACGAGACGAGCCTTGATTTTCTATATGAAAATTATTAAACCATACTCTAGTTACTGTCGCCGTTGCAGTGCTACCAAGCGATACCAATCCTAAAACATTGTTATTGCTAAGATTACCTGTTACGCTACCAGTATATACCCACCTACCTGTACCTGTAAAACGTACAAAGTCGTTTCGTGCTAAATTTATATTATTAAATTGCACACTTATATTTGAAGTCGCTGTAGTAGTTGTTAATCTATTGTTTATCGCGGCAGTTATGCTACTAGCTTGAGGCTGTGGAATTCCAGCTGCCGGATTTACCTGAACTGTAAGATTGGTCCCTTCATTACCATGTGCTGGATGATATATAGAAGTAAAATTTACACCAACTAATGCTCCGTTATGATGCAGTGTATACAAAAACGGATTTGACCCTGCTGTATGGCTAATCACAAAGTTATGTTGAAATGCTGTCGGCATACCAAAATTGGTAGAAGCCCCACCACCGTATGTAACCGACTGTGCAACCATAGGTGGGTCGCCCATAGCATAAGCTATTCGGGTATTTCTGTTTGTACCTACAAGCAAACCGCTCAAAGCAATCACCATTACTAATACAAAATACAGTATAAGTGCACTGACTTTCTTGTAACCTTTTATATGTGTTACATTTGTTTTTGTTAAATTATTCATTATAAAATCATTCTCCCTTGAGACTCTTTACTATATGCTATATATTGATATTGTGTACTCTATAAAGATTTTACCCAATATTAGCATATGCTTTTATGTAAATTACGAACCAACAATTCCTAAAGAGATTACTCAGTTCCAATATATTATATCACACTCAATAAAAGAATGCAACTAAAAAAATAAAAAATTTACACTTTTTTTACAAAAATAAGAAAAATAATAAAATTAAGTATTGGCATATAACAATCAATTATTGCTAAAATATAAAACAAGCAATTATGAATTTGTAAATACATGTCTAAATTTTAATGCTAAATAAAAAGCGTAACTAAAAAATGAGTTACGCTTTTTATTTAGTAATATTTATTTTATTATTGTTTTATTTTTTATTGAAACGGCTCAGAAGGAAAATACGGCGGTTGCTGAAAATCTTCGTGCGTGTATGCCGGATCGGGATTTTGACGCTGTGTTACTACCCCCGCTATAACCGCAACATTGAGTATCAACCCTATTATGCTAGTTATTAAATCAAAAGTAGACCCTGAACGCATAGCTATAAAACCTATCCCACCAAAAACCAAACCTAAAATAGCAAATACAAGTATCACAATAAGATATCGCCCTTTGCGAGGCTTTCTTCGGTGACTAAATACAAAATACAACACTAAACCATAATAAATGCCAGCTATAACTATTGCTATAATGCCAATAATCATAAATAAGGAACGAATCATCTCCTCCGATACCATACCGCCCATCCCCATATCCTCATACATCGCTATCATACTAGCTATTTGAGCATCTAGTGTAATGAAAGCATAAATCATTCCGGCGGTAATATTTATAAAAGCCACAATGTACACAATCGCTAAAATATAAAAACTTTTTTTATTTAATTTTGTTAAATTCATAAAATAATTTCTCCTACCAGTTTATTTTAATATAGTATATGCAAAATGTAAACTTAAAAATGAGTAAGGATTTTTATCGAATTCTCTAATTATTATTCAACAATGCCCTAACTGTTTTAAGATCACTACAAAACACCTATAATATTCTTTGCAGTAGATAAAAAACCGCCCATTGCTGAGCGGTTTTTTTATAAATAATTGATTTCTCAATAGCTATTTATTTAATGATTTTAGCGATAACGCCTGAGCCTACTGTACGGCCACCTTCACGGATAGCGAAGCGAAGACCTTGCTCGGCTGCGATTGGGTTGATTAGCTTAACTGTTATAGAAACATTGTCGCCAGGCATAACCATTTCTACGCCTTTTGGAAGCTCGATGCTACCTGTGATGTCTGTTGTTCTAAAATAGAACTGAGGACGGTACCCGTTAACAAACGGAGTATGACGACCGCCTTCGTCTTTTTTAAGAACATAAATTTCTGCTGTAAACTCAGTATGCGGAGTAATTGATTTTGGCTTAGCCAAAACTTGTCCACGCTGAATAGATTTACGGTCGATACCTCTAAGAAGTAGACCTGCATTATCACCAGCTTGAGCACTGTCTAGAAGTTTTCTAAACATTTCTACACCCGTAACAGTAGATTCTTTAGTAGCAGTAATACCAACGATTTCAACTGGCTCACCTACTTTAATAGAACCTCTTTCTACTCTACCCGTAGCAACTGTTCCACGACCTGTAATTGTGAAAACATCTTCAACCGGCATAAGGAAAGGTTTTTCGCTGTCTCTTTCCGGAGCAGGGATGTAAGCATCTACCGCATCCATAAGTTTAGTGATAGGATCGCAAGCAGGATCGCTAGCTTTATCAGCTGAAGCAGCCTCTAATGCTTTAACCGCAGAACCACGGATAACAGGAGTATCATCACCAGGAAAGCCGTATTGACTTAATAGGTCTCTGATTTCCATTTCTACTAGCTCTAGTAACTCTTCATCGTCTACTAGGTCTACTTTGTTCATAAATACTACAATTTTAGGAACACCAACTTGTCTTGCAAGTAGGATATGTTCTCTTGTTTGTGGCATAGGACCGTCTGTAGCCGATACAACTAGGATAGCACCATCCATTTGAGCAGCACCGGTAATCATGTTTTTAACATAGTCAGCATGGCCCGGGCAGTCTACGTGTGCGTAGTGACGGGTAGCAGTTTCGTACTCTACATGCGAAGTGTTAATTGTAATACCTCTAGCGCGCTCTTCTGGAGCTTTGTCGATTTGATCGTACGCCATTTTTTGAGATAGCCCTTTAGCTGCTTGTGTCATAGTGATAGCAGCGGTTAGTGTTGTTTTACCATGGTCAACGTGACCGATTGTACCGATGTTAACATGGGTTTTACTTCTGTCGAATTTAGCTTTTGCCATAATTTTTTATTACCTCTTGTTTTAATTTATTTTGCCGCTACTAGCGGAAAAGGGGAAAGATTTTCCGATTGATTACATTATAATTGACGGAAAATTTTATTGCAAGCAATTTTTTCAATTTACAAATTACAATGTGCAAATTACAAATATTTAGTTTATAAATGATAAATAATTCAATATTTGTAATTTGCACATTGTAATTTTGATTATTTCTTAGCTCTCTCTCCAATGATTTTTTCTGTGATTGATTTTGGAGCTTCGGCATAGTGACTAAATTTCATAGAGTAGTCGCCTCTGCCTTGAGTACGGGAGCGCAAGTCTGTAGCATAACCGAACATCTCGCTTAGCGGAATTTCGGCATGAACCTCTTGAATACCGTTTACCATATCCGTACCCATAATGTTACCCCTTTGAGAAGATACTTTACCCAGTATATCGCCTAGGTATTCTTCCGGCATAGTAACATCAACTTTCATAATAGGCTCTAATAAAACAGCTTTTGATTGTCTCATACCTTCTTTGAAAGCCATAGAACCAGCAATCTTAAACGCCATCTCAGACGAGTCAACCTCGTGGTAAGAGCCGTCGTATACCGTAACCTTAAAGTCTACACACTCGTAACCTGCTAAAACTCCGCTTTGCTTAGCTTCCTGAATACCTTTATCAATTGCAGGAATATACTCTTTAGGAATAGAGCCACCAACGGTAGTATTCTCGAACACATAACCACTGCCTGGTGGAAGTGGCTCCATTATAATTTTACAATGACCGTGCTGACCTTTACCGCCCGATTGACGAACATATTTACCCTCTACTTCCACTTTTTGTCTTATAGTTTCTCTATAAGCAACCTGTGGAGCACCGGTGTTAGCCTCTACTTTAAATTCTCGCTTCATACGGTCTACGATAATTTCTAAGTGTAACTCACCCATACCGGCAATAATTGTTTGACCTGTTTCTTCGTTGGTAAATGCCTTAAAGGTTGGGTCTTCGGCTGATAATTTTTGAAGTGCTGTACCCATTTTCTCTACATCGGCCTTAGTTTTTGGCTCGATTGCAACCGAGATAACAGGGTCTGGGAACTCCATACTTTCTAACACTATCGGCTTATCTTCGGCACAAAGTGTGTCGCCTGTAGTTGAGTATTTTAAGCCAACTAACGCACATATATCGCCCGCTCTAATTTCTGTGATTTCCTCACGATTGTTAGAGTGCATTAAAAGAATACGGCCTATTCTTTCTTTTTTATCTTTAGTACTGTTTAGTACATGACTACCAGATGATAGCTTTCCGCTATAGCATCTAAAGAAAGTAAGCGCACCTACAAACGGGTCTGTCATAACCTTAAAGGCTAGTCCGCTAAACGGCTCGTCATCGCTAGCTTTTCTATCTTGCTCTTCGCCTTTTAGTGTAACACCTTTTATAGCAGGAATATCAAGTGGGCTAGGTAGATAGTAAACAACTGCATCTAACAGCTTTTGAACACCTTTATTCTTAAACGAACTTCCGCAAATAACTGGATTGATTTTCATACCGATAGTAAGTTTGCGGATAGCACTTCGGATTTCATCAACCGTTAGCTCACCGCCTTCTAATACTTTTTCCATATAAGCATCATCGGCATCAATACACGCTTCAATAAGAATTTCACGGTATTTATCTGCATCCGCTTTCATATCGGCAGGAATTTCACCCTCTTGCATCTCGGTACCCATTTCGTTAGTATAGATTGTAGCCTTCATAGTAACAAGATCTACAATACCTTTAAATGAACTGTCTTTACCGATAGGCAACTGAATAGCAACTGGATTAGCATTAAGACGCTTTTTCATCATTCCCATAACATTATAGAAATCTGCGCCTTCTCTATCCATTTTGTTTACATACGCAAGTCTTGGAACTCCATATTTTGTAGCTTGTCTCCAAACCGTTTCCGATTGCGGTTGAACACCGCCCCTAGCACAAAAACACGCTACAGTACCGTCTAGCACTTTAAGGCTACGCTCTACCTCTACAGTAAAGTCCACGTGACCCGGAGTATCAATAAGGTTTATACGGTGAGCCGGCTGGTCCGGTGCGGTTTTCCATTGCGTTGTAGTAGCAGCCGAAGTAATAGTAATACCTCTTTCTTGCTCTTGAACCATCCAGTCCATAGTAGCACCGCCATCGTGCACCTCGCCTATTTTATGGCTTTTTCCACTATAGAACAATATGCGTTCTGATGTGGTTGTTTTACCCGCATCGATATGCGCCATGATACCGATATTCCGGGTGTTTTCTAATGAAAATTCTCTTGGCATAGTTTCTCCTTGAAACAATGAGAAATGAGAAATTAAGAAATGAGAAATTGTTGACTTATATAAAAAAGTTATAACATTAAATTTAATTGTCTTATTTTTCTAAAATAAATCCTTAATTTCTCATTTACCTCATTTCTAATTTCTCATTGAAATATTACCATCTGTAATGTGCAAACGCTCTGTTAGCTTCTGCCATACGGTGCATTTCTTCTTTTTTCTTAAAGCTCGCTCCGGCACTGCTAAATGCGTCCATAAGCTCGCCTGCTACCCTTTCACGCATTGTTTTTTCACTGCGTTTTCTAGCACTCATAACAATCCAACGAATAGCTAAGGTTTGTCTACGCTCGGGGCGGATAGGGCTTGGTACTTGGTAGGTAGAACCACCTACTCTTCTTGCTTTAACCTCTAATTGAGGCTTAACATTTTCTAATGCTTTACTAAAAACCTCTAAAGGGTCTTTATTTAATTTTTCTTTAATTAGCTCAAACGCTTCGTATACTATTGCTTGGGCCGTTCCTTTTTTACCATCTTCCATAATTTGATTTATAAATTTAGAGATGATTTTAGATTTATATAACGGGTCCGGCAATACATCACGCTTGGGCACGCCACTTCTTCTTGGCATAATTTGTTTTCTCCTTAATAATTAAATTCTTTAATTAAATGAGGAATTGGGAATGACAAATGAGAAATTTTGACTTATAATTTAAGAAAAAATTCTTTGTATAAAGAAGTTTATCTTAATTATATAATTTTATTTTTGCTACAAATAAAACAGGTCCGAATTTCTCATTTCTCATTTCTCATTTCTCATTGAAAACACACTTCGTGTAATTTTCTATTTTGGTTTTTTAGCGCCATATTTAGAGCGAGCTTGCATGCGTTTAGCTACACCCGAGGAGTCTAATGCACCTCGAATAATGTGATACCTAACACCGGGCAAATCCTTCACTCTGCCGCCACGCACAAGAACTACATTATGTTCTTGCAAGTTGTGTCCAATACCTGGAATATAAACCGTTCCTTCCATCTTATTAACAAGACGAACTCTTGCTATCTTACGCATAGCAGAATTTGGTTTTTTTGGTGTTGTTGTTGTAACACTTAGACATACTCCACGCTTTTGCGGATTTTCATCTAGGATAGGCGACTTACTTTTGTAAGTTCTATCTTGCCTTGCGTTTCTAATTAGCTGATTCATTGTCGGCATAATTACTCTACCTCCTTTTTTCAATGCACAATGAAACAATGTTTAACACACAATGAAAGACTTATTTAATATAAATCGAAATTGTGCATTGAGTGTTGTTTAAATTGAACATTACAGATTTAGTCTTGCCCCTAAAGCATTTAGCGATAAATATAATTTTTGCCATATACGCTCAAGGATAAACAAGTTGTATTTTTGATTGTAGTTTTATAAAAAAGGTGGCTTTACCATTTTCTTCGCAACAGGCTCGGCTTTTTTGCACAAGTAAACTACTTGCTCTAGGTCGATAATTCCTATAGCGTAAAAAATACACACAAAAATAGCGTGCCGAAACCGACACGCTAAATTAGTATATAGGTTTAATCAAAACCCGTCAACAATTATTTTTATAAAAATACAAAAGCCTGCACACTAATGAGCTTTTAACTATTTTCTTTTATTATCTCTATAGCTCTTTGCACTTCTTCTATTCTAGGACTTTGTGATCTATTGCTTATATATTTTTTGCATAGTTAAGTATCTCTTAGTTACATTATAAAAATGATTCGCTATTGCTTGTTTAGTCTATTTTTCGTCAATCATAGATAATGCCCTTTTTTTATCCACCAGTATGTAATATAATGTAGATAGTTGAATGCAAAAAATCGTTTTTTATGCCAATCTATTTATGAGTCTATATAATTGAGTATTAAAATTTAGAGTTGGGTGGTTGTGACGATTATGTATAAAGGCTAAACGGCTATTGCGGTTGTTATTAAAGGTGGTTATAGATTGGCTAGGGTTATTATGATTACTTGTAAAGCGATTGTACATCTCAGGCAAAAGTGGCACAAGCTGATCTGCAAATTCGTTATATAAATTAGTCAGCATTTCTTCTGTAAGATGATTTGCTACTACATACCGTGCTCTAAAAACAAACCTTTCTACAAATGCTCTGTTATTAAATATTCTGTAAAGATAATTAAACTCGGGACCTCTAATATTTCTTGGGCCATAAAGAGCCGAAAACCTTGTACCTGTGCCACCCATACTGTGATCCATATCATGTAAAATAAATCTCCAACGCCCATCATTATGAGGATTGCCGTCATCTACTGGATTTATTGCTCTATAAAATCTAACATTATTGTGTGGCCAATCGGTATTATTAAAAAATGTATTAGAAATATGATAATCTATAAAATTATCCTCACATAAAAACTCTGTAAACAACCTCTCTACCATAGAATCTTGATAAAAGTTGTGGAGATTTTGTAATATAAAGCTATTTAATTCTTCGTGCAGGCGCATCGTGGCTGACCCGCCGTCTGCTTCTACATCATAAAAATTGTTGTCCTGAAACATTGTTCTATCTACAATCGCAACATTGCCTCTATTCATACCCGTATGAGTAATTACAAATTCTTGATTAGAAGTATGTTCCCGCATTTGAGTAAAGCCCCAAAATTCGCCGTTTATAAACTTAACCGCTACTTGCTGGCGGGAATGTAGTACATTTAAGCCTGCATTAGCACTTGCTTGTTGAGTAAAAGCATCTCTCATATGGTCGGTTACAAAGTTGTTACCGCCATTCCAAAGTCTAAATCTTACAAAATCGTCTACTCCATCAAAAATCGGATGAGTAATAACACCTGTAAGTCCTCCTCGTGCTACATGAAGGTTTAGCGTGCGTTGTGCGTGAATGCGTGTCCATGAGCCTCCGAGTTGAGTGGAAGCACGGATGTTAAATTGCCTTTTATAACGGTTAGTTTCTTCGTTTACTTCAAAATATTCATAATAAAAAATACGGCGATAAGGGATATTGGGCGACCATCTATCTGCGTTTGTATATATGTAAATCAAATCTTGATAGGAAGCTGTTATAGCCATAACGGGAGTATTAGCAAAACGCTGTGTGGCATTCGGAGCTACAATATAAGTAGCTGTAATGATGTCCGAAACTGGGCGATCACCTACAAAAGCTCTAAACCTAAAAGCTGTGCCTGCTAGTATTCTAGCGTTATTGGCAGGCCTTATGCTATAGCGAGCTTGCCAGTTTTGCGAGTGTGAGGTAAGCGGTAGGCTATGCCAATCATTTGTGCGATCGGCAACTCGCATAATGCCGTTAGCTGGTACCCGTCCACTTACTGTAATGATACCAGACGAGCGTGTTATTGTGCGTGGTGCACCCGGGCGAGGTTCGGTGCCGTCTATTGTATAATAGATTACAGCAACGGGATTATAAGGAAAACGGACCGTTAGATCAAAAGCCTCATCATAAAAACCTGCCTCATGGCTAAGTGCTATAACTGGCGATAAATGTTCTATCCCAAGTAAGCTACGGTAGTGATTGATTTGAGCATTAAGTTGAGCAACTTGATTAGTTAGATTTTCTATTACAATAACTAAGCCTTCTAACTCTAAGTTATCCTCTAATGCTTTTTCTAATTGAGCCGTTAAAGAGCTAATTTGCTCTAACAAATCCGAGACTTGCTGTTGTAATTCGTCAATTTGTCTAATAAGATAATCTCTTTGACTTGGATATGAGGAGGTTTCTATACTTTCATCACATCCTGTAAATACCGTCCCAATAGCAAAAAGCATAACTATCGCTACTAAAATGGTTATAGTTTTTTTGATTTTTCTCATAGATTATCACCTTTTATAAATTAAAGAATATTACATTAAGCACTATGCCTTATAAACTAAGTACCAAAATTTTATTGTCTTCCGCTCATCGGGCAACCGCAACAACAAGTTAGGCAGACACTGGCACATAAGCAAGTAGCACAGGGACCTAACATATCTTGTTGTGGCATATTGGGATTTTGTGGATTGCCAAGTGTTTGCGGATTTGTTCGTGGATTACCCATTACATATCTTAATCTTTCTAATGCCGTAATATATTTTTGATTTTGCGGTTCTTGAGCTAATGCTCTTTCTAGCTGAGTTTTAGCTTCTAGCGTCCATTCTCTACGATAAAAAAGCATAGCTTGCGTGTAATGCCACTCAGCTGTGTGGTAGGTTATATTATCTAGTGCCGTTTGAGCATCGTTAAATTTTTTATCCTCTATTAGTTTTGAGATAAAAGAAAAATCGTAAGTGGGGGCAGTACTGTCGCCGTTGGCAATATTTTTTTTGGTAATAAAATCGCTTTCAATACTAGCAAAAGCGGAGTTAAGTTCGGTTAATTTATCGGCCGCATCGTTGCCGATTTTGCCTGGCAAAAAACGCTCCTCGCTGTATTTAGCTTTAAGAGTAGCATATTGCCTGCGAATAACCTCTTCTGGAGATGAAGGATCTATATTTAGAATTTTATATGGATTTTGCATGGATTTATTTAATAATTGTAGGGGCGACACTCTGTCGTCCGAGCTTTAGAAAAAAGCGTTATTATTTTATTAGGCTCGGGCGACAGAGTGTCGCCCCTACAGTAGTATGGTATTTTACTTGTTTTTAATTATTGTTGGCGTATAGCCCCTACAGCCTAACAGGTTTTAAATTACCCGTCATAACATCATCGACTTTTTTTCTCAAGCCTTCGTAAATAATATTTTTTAATAAGCCAATAACATCACTACCGTTAAAAATATGTTGAATGTTATTAAAACTTTCTATACATCGGTTTATATTTGTGGCAAAGATAAAATCTAAAGTTTCTTTATTTGCTTCGATAAAGTGTTCTTTTATTTGTTTTGGAGTGTCGTATTTTTCATGAAATAAAAAATTCTCATTCATATGTTTATTATAGCATAGCGGATTAAATCGCAACTTTTTACAATCTCTACCAATATCATCAAGGGCATCTATTAAATAGACGAACTTGCCAATATTATAGCATAACGATAATAATTCGTCATACTCTTTTTTTGTAGCTTCATCTACTTCACCTATCTCAAGCACTAGCTCCACAATATCTTTTAGCATATTAGCAAAACAGTCGGCTAATCTATCTATACTGTCGCATTGTTCTTTTTCTAATTTGCGTAATTGTTTGTACCAAAACGACACCTTTCCTTCTACTTTTGGAAGTGATTTGATGGCTTTTTTAGTGGGCTTACTTAACATCTTTTTGGCAAACTTATACTTTATTCCGTCTTTGTCGATAATGCCGTCTAACGCTTTGTAGTAACTTAAAATTACACTAGCGTTTGCAATACGAGTTAGGAGTGGAGTAACAGCAACACACGGCTTTTTTTTAAATGGATTAAGTATACAGCGTTCACGATTATAAATCAAATTTTCGCCCTTATAACTTGTTAAAAGCACGCTTAAAAAAGCAATGTCATAACTTGTGGTAAGCCTTGGGAGTTGCCCGAATTGCTTGCCTAGATTTTTACACATTCCGCAATAATGACTTTTATAAACCGCAAACTCGGGATGAGTTAGTTTTGATTTTATAGGTTGGATGTAGCCGTACATTTTTTTCAATGAGAAATTAGAAATGAGGTAAATGAGAAATTATTGATTTATAACGAAAAAAATTATTACCGAAAATTTTATATAAAATAAGTCCGAAATTTCTCATTTACCTCATTTCTCATCATTATCAAACAAACCCCACCTTTCTATATACTTTGCTCAGCATTTTTCTAGCCGTAAAACTTGCTTTATCACTTCCTTGCTTAAGTAGCTCCGCTAAATTTTCTTTATTTGCTCTAAATGAATTATATTTTTGCTGTAGCGGTATAAGAGTATCTATAACAGCTTTAGCAACACCTTCTTTTAATTCGGCGTATGACTTATTCTCAAAATGCTTTTCGGCAGTTTTTATTGGAAGTCCTAAAACTTCGGCATATATAACTAATAGATTACTAACCCCCGGCTTTTTGGCTACATTATATTTTACTTCTGTTTCACTATCTGTAACAGCACTTTTAAATTTACGCTCAACTGTAGCAGGATCGTCCTTTAATAAAACAACACCTTTGGGGTCGTTTTCAGATTTGCCCATTTTTTTATGAGGGTCACTAAGCGAAAATATTTTAGCACCTAATTTTGGAAAAATCCCTTCAGGTTCTACAAAAGTAGGACTATAACGATTATTAAAGCGATTAGCTATAGTTCTAGCTAATTCTAAATGTTGCTTTTGGTCTTTGCCGATTGGCACATAATGAGCCCCATATAATAAAATATCCGCCGCCATAAGAGTAGGATAGCTAAAAAGCCCTAAATTTATATTATCAGGATTTTTAAGCGACTTATCTTTAAATTGAGTCATCCTTCTTGCCTCTCCGTACTGGGTAAAGCAATTTAACACCCATGCCAATTCAGCATGATGAGGCACTTGTGATTGCACAAAAAGCACCGACTTATTGGGGTCGATGCCGATTGCCATAAACCAGCAAAAAAGGTCTAGCGTGTATTCCCGCAAATCCTTAGTCAAGATTTCTTCTGTGATAGAATGTAGGTCCGCCACAGCGTAATAGCAAAAATAATCTTCTTGCATCTTTAGCCAGTTTTTGCCGGCACCGATTAGGTTGCCAAGATGCAGATTGCCGCTAGGTTTCATAGCAGACAACACAATTTTTTGTTGAGCTTGATTATTATCCATTATATTTAACTCCTAAAACTTGGAAACAAATTTATTATAAACTATTATTTTCAATCTGTACATTGTAATTTATAACGCTGTTCCTTTTGTTGGCACAAAAAACTTATTTATATCAACGCCTTCTAATTTTAATAGTTTTATTTTTTTATCCAATCCGCCGGCATATCCAGTTAAACTACGATTTGTGCCGACAACTCTATGACAAGGCACAATAATTGATATGGGATTATGGCCAACCGCACCGCCAACGGCTTGAGCACTCATTTTTTGTTTGTCGAATTTTTTAGCTACTACCTTAGCTATATCACCGTATGTAATAACTTTGCCATAAGGAATTGATAATAGAATATTCCAAACAGCTAAACGAAATTCACTAGCATCTCCAAAAGATATTGGCACTTCTGCTATAGGTGGATTTTTGCCTAAAAAATATTTATCAAGCCAATTTTTTGTGATTGAAAAAATTTCTAAATCAGGATTATCTGTTAGATTTTTATATAGCGTTTGTCCGTGATATTTTTGATTATAGTTCCAAAGCCCCGTTAGATTTTGCCCATCGCTCGATAAAAATAATTCGCCAAACGGAGAAGAGATAGTGGTTGAGTATATCTTTAGTCTTTGTGTAGATTTCATAAAATAAATATAACAAAAAGTTAAAAAAACCGCAAGCGGATTTATGCTTGCGGTTTTTAAAAGTAAATAAGGTAAGAGCAATTTTTAAGTTCCCAAGTCTTAGAAAAAAAGGAGCAAATTTCTTTAAAGACTTGGGTAATAGAATGTGCCCCTACAATTTTATAACTACAAATTACGAATTGCAAACTACAAATTATTGTATTTTTATTAGTCCTAAATTAGTAGTTTGTCGGTTGTAGCTTATAGTTAATAATTCCCAACAAAAGTATCAACTAATTCTAGCGTAAATAGATTATAGCTAACTATCATATTATCGCTTACGGTAAATAGGTAGCCGTTATTTACAACTGCTCGGTAGATAAATTTGCTTTGTCGCTCTTGCCAAGCGTTCCAACGCTCTTCCCAATTAGAAAAGCTTTGATTCCAAATATTAGGTAAATTTATGCCCCTGTTAAAATTACTTATCGGCATCAGCATTTCTACATAAACAGGTTCTAATGTCCAATGCCAATTATCTTGATCTATATCAATTCTGTAATCTCTTACAGTTCTTGTTTCTCCCATAAAGGTTAGAGTGCCCGCATATCCGTCTATTGCAAAAAGGTAAAATCCTTGAGCATATGTCGCCCACTCCCAATTTGAACCTGATAACCCCTCGGCGGTAGCACTAAATCCTACAAAACCCTCAAGAGTTTCCTCGTCGAACATAAATAACAATGCTCTACTATTCCACAATATTTCGCCCCAAGTCCACGAACCATAAATTGTATATTTAGATAGGCTAATTGGTGCTAATCCTGTGCCCGGTCGCATATCGAATAATTCTATTTTTATGCCGATTTGAAGTGCCGAACCCTCGGGCGGAGCATCGGGACCGATACCAATCGCTAACCCTGTACCGGGGATTGCTCTAAGAAACATATTTATTCCGTCCGGCTCAAACGGCTCGGATAGTATAGGATTATAAGGGTCGGTAAAGTCTACTGTGAATAATGGGTCCCAAATTAAGTCAGGGGGCGAGGTAGAGATATATCCAAAGTCGCCTGTAAAAGTAGCCGAATCCAATGTTTCGCCCGGCGCTATTCCTAAAATATAACTAACCAGTTCTAATCGATAATTAAACACAAATATAGCAGAGGCAAAGTAAGAGTCTTCCATTCCACCCCACCACCAGTTCCACCAGCTACCGTAGGTTGTTGCAACACGCAGATATCCGTTATGCTCGCTAATTGCGTGTCTACTAGGTGAAGTGCCAAGCACAACGGCAGTACCGCTATAATAAAGAGTTTCAAGGCAAAATCTACCGATATATGTCCAATCTAACCACTGACCCATAACAGCCTCGCAACCGTCAGGGCGGTCAGCGTGTGTCATACACCAATCGCAAACACACCAAACATTATCTAACCAACTTGGGTCGCAATCCTCGCATACATCGCAAGGGATATGTTCTCTTGTCCAAACGGTTGTAGTTGTGTAAAGATTATATCTACTAATCGATACCGTACCGCTTGTTGTTAAATAGCCTTTTACATTCGGCTCGCTATCAGGTTCGGTTAGCTCAATGCTACCTAGTAGCATAAAGTTATGCATCCTGATACCCTCTACAGTAAAGAATATGTTGCTAATAGGAAGTGGTCGCAACTCTTCACTCTCACAAGTTCTAAAGTGCGGAATACTAACCTCTCGTCTACCGTACCACTCATAACGGTTAGTATGCGGATTCCATCTATGACCACTAATCCATCTAATACTGGAAGCATTTACCACAAAAAATAAAGTTTCTGTTTCCATTCTAACTCGACTTGTATTAAACCAGCCGTCAATTTCGAAAAACTGCTCTAACTGTGGATTTGCACGATTAGTTATATCATAAATTCTAAACTGAACCCGTTGGTGCCAGCTTCTAAAGGTCCATAGTTCTCTATCGTTAAGATCGTTATTACCCCAAACCTGCTCCTCCCAAGTACCGCCGATAATAATCATACGGTTGCCTCTGGTAAACATTTCTATCGGCGAAAAATTAGTAAATTCCTGAAAGAATACGGGTGTGATTTGCCCGCGGTTAGTGCGTACAATGGTAAGTCCTTGAGGCGATAGGCGGTAGATATAATTACCATCATTACGCACAATGTCGCCCTCATCCATACCGTCTACTTGAATATTGGTTTCACTTGTCGGTCCGCTATTGTCTCTGTCTCCGTCACCTGCTGCATCACCATCGTCAGGATCACCAATATCTGGTGGTGGTTCTACTCCACCATCATTCATGTTAGGACGGTTTTCGTTTATATTAAATAAATATTGTAGATGCTCCTCGCTTTCAACCGCAAAAGCCATATTTTCACCCGGAATTGGCGGACGGGTTTGAGGACGATTGTTTATAATATCGCCCCAATTTGGTCCATCTGTACTTTCGTCTATTGGTCTATTAAATTGCAGTAAAATCGGCAGAGTTGCCATTGCCAGCATCGCCACAACAATGAAGCCTGCCACCATTCTGGTAAATAGCTTGGTGCGGTTTTGCCTATGGCGTTCATTTCGCCTAGGCGGTTCGTTTGGCTCAGGGCTAAAAAAACTTCGCGCCCTTTCGTTTTCGATGCGGTTTAATACATCGTTTTTTAGATTTTCGTCGGCCTCAACGCTATCGAAAACCTCATCATAAATTGATTTTGACATTTAATTCTCCTTGTTTGTTGGGGGGCAATTAGATAAATGAGAAATGAGGCGAATGAGAAATTAAGGATTTATTTATTGAGTTTTTATATTAGCAATTTTAAATTGCCATTTAATTTATTATGGATGACCAATGGTCGCCCTCTTTTTATTTACTAAATCAACAATTTCTCATTCGCCTCATTTCTCATTTATCTCTACTCAACAGCTCCCTCATCTTACTCTGCACTCGGCTCACACGGCTTCTTATGCTACTTGATTTTAGCTCTAACATTTTAGCAATTTCGTCATATGTATATCCTTCGTAATGATATAAATGAATAATTGCTCTATCGTCGGCACTTAAACGCATTAAAGCATTCTCGACCATAGCTACAGCAGGATTTTCCTGAGTGTTAGCCATAATAGTTTCCTCGTTGAATACCTCTTTGTAGCGGTTGTAAGCACTGTATTTAACATTTTTGCTTTTGTTTGTAGCAACCTTTATGAGCCAAGCTTTTAGATGTTCATCTGAGTTAAAGACTTTGTTTTGTTGCCACAACACAAAAAATGTCTCCGAAAAAACATCCTCTGCGTCCTCTCGACTACCGGTAATCGCTTTTGCAATTCGCAAAACCATACTGCCATAGTTGTTCATAGCATTTTTTACAAAGCCTTCGTCCAACTCTTCTCCCCATCGTGTAATTTGTAATACTTAAATAAAGTCCTTACACTATATACACAAGCTACCCCCTTAATTTGTTGCAAGAAAATAAAAAAAATTTTGAAAAATTTTCATGAATTAAGAAAGCATAGCATAATTGGTGAAATTTGTCAATAGTTACAGTTTAATTATAGTTAATAAATTTGTATCATTGCCAAGTATATTTATAAGTTATGGTGGATATTAAACACCCATACAAATAAATATTTTAATTGTAAATTATTCAAGACAACTAATTGTATTCCTACAAATTAACATTATAAAAAAACCGTGTTAGTATTTTGACTAACACGGTTTTTTTATACAAGTGTAGGCGAAAAGAAGCATCTTCGATAGCGTTCACATGTTGTTTTGCTATCGGATTCCTACCATTACTGAGAATTATAAATCCTACACTATACATTATGCACTAATGAGAATTATTTTAATTCTAAAGTCGCACCAGCTTCTGCGAATTTCTTCTTGAATTCTTCTGCCGTTTCTTTAGATACGCCTTCTTTAACTGTGCTTGGAGCACCGTCTACTAACGCTTTAGCTTCGCCAAGACCTAAGCCAGTTGCTTCACGCACTACTTTGATAACGCCTATTTTGTTAGTGCCAACATCTTTAAGGATTAGCGTGAATTCTGTTTGCTCTTCGGCTTGCGGAGCAGCTTCGCCACCGCCAACTGCCGGACCTGCCATTGCCATAGCCGCAGCTGATACGCCGAACTCTGTTTCTATCATTTTTACGAAGTCATTAAGCTCCGTTACTGTCATTGCTTTGATTTCTTCAAGCATTTTTTCTAAATTTGCCATAATTTTTATTTTTTATTGCAGTACATTTTTGTACCATAATTTCCTTTTTTAAATTTTTGTTTTTGATGGACGATTTAATTGTTTACCCATCAATTTTTAGTTAGATGTGGGCGACAGATTGTCGCCTTTACAAAAACGATTTTCATTAACCGAATTTGTAGTTTGTAATCTGTAATTTGAATTAAGCTTTTTTCTTAGCCACTTCACTAAGGCCAATGGCAAGTGAGCGCATTGGGCTTGTAAGAAGACCAAGTAATTGAGCCACAAGAACAGGTTTTGGTGGAATTTTTGATAGTGCCACAACCTCTGCTTCGGGCAAGAATTTACCTTCTGCTACACCGCCTTTTAGCTTCATTTTATTAAATTTCTTTACACTGTCTGCTAGTATTTTAGCAGGAACAACAGCGTCCTCGTAACCAAATGCCACAGCTGTAGGTCCTGTTAAAATTTCATCAAATTCGTTAGTAAAACCGGCGTCTCTAAGAGCTCTAAGCATTATACGGTTTTTAATAACTTTATACTCAACACCTTCTTTGCGCATTTCTACACGCATTTGAGTGTCTTGTGCTACACTAAGTCCACGATAGTCGACTAAAATAACCGATTTTGCTTTTTGAATTTTCTCTAGTGTTTGTGCTACTTCTTCTTGTTTTTGCTTTAATATTATTGGTGATGCCATATTTTTTGGTATTTATTACCTCCTTTGAATATTTTATAAAACTCCGCCTTGCAATATAAAGCGGAGTTTTATAAAATTAAATGACAAATGACAAATGACAAAAACAAGTATTGATTTATCTAGCGTTAATAATAAAAAACTAAATAAGTCCTAAATTTGTAGTTTGTAATTTGTAATTTGTAATTTATTTATAAATCCGCCTCGGCAAGAAATATTAAGGATTTTTATCATCAAACAATTTAAATCATCTAATATATAATCCACTTGCTTTCTTAGGCAAATCGGGAATTTACTTTTTTAGTTTATAGTGCTTAGTACATAAGGCATAGTTAAAGACTTATTATTTATCAATAACTATAAACTAAGCACTATGCTCTATGGACTACCCTAACGCCGGGTCCCATAGTGCTAGCCACATAGCTAGATTTTACATAGGTACCTTTAGCGGCAGAAGGTTTTGCTTTTACAATAGCGTCTATCAGAGTTTGATAGTTTTCTAATAGTTTTTCGGGTCCAAAAGATTTTTTACCTATTGGACAGTGAATGATTGCAGTTTTATCTAGACGGTATTCTACTTTACCCGCCTTAGTTTCTTTAATAGCTTTTGCTATATCCATTGTAACTGTGCCGGATTTTGGGCTAGGCATTAAGCCTTTAGGACCTAGGATTTTAGCTACTCTACCCATTTGACCCATCATATCAGGACTTGTTATTACAACATCAAAATCTAAAAAGCCTTGCAGAATTTTTTCTATCATATCCTCGGCACCTACTAAATCTGCACCTTCTTTTTCGGCTATGTCTGCTTTTTCGCCTTTAGCGATAACAAGCACTCTAACAGTTTTACCTGTACCATTAGGAAGTACAACTGTACCTCTAACTTGTTGGTCGGCTTGTCTAGGGTCTACACCCAGTCTTACATGAAGTTCGATTGTTTCATCGAATTTTGCTTTTGCTGTATCTACAGCGATTTTAATTGCCTCGTTTGCTTCGTACGCTTTGGTTAGGTCGAATTCACTTGTGGAGGCACGATATTTTTTTCCGTGTTTCATTTTTTTAATGTCGTGGGCTCTGTAAAATATATACTTTACAGTTCCAGCTAATTCATAATAGCTAATAAATCCTTAACTATGCACTTATGCGTTATGAACTATGCACTGACTTTTTCCTCCTTTTATTCAACCACCGTTACGCCCATAGAACGAGCGGTGCCTTCGACCATTTTCATAGCAGCCTCTATTGAAGCCGAATTTAGATCGGGTGCTTTTTTAGTTGCAATTTCTTTAATTTGTTCTTTAGTAATTTTGCCAACTTTCTCTTTGTTTGGTTTTGCACTAGCACTTTCTAACCCTAATGCTTTTTTGATTAGTACTGCCGCTGGGGGAGTTTTTAATTCAAAAGTAAAGCTACGGTCAGCGAAGATACTAACTACAACAGGTATAATTAGACCTTCTTGGCTTTTTGTGCGCTCGTTAAAGTCTTTTGTAAACCCAGGTATATTGATACCGTGAGGCCCAAGACTACTACCTACAGGTGGTCCCGGGGTAGCTTTTCCGGCGGGCAATTGTAATTTTACAAGTGCCATTAATTTTTTTGCCATTTTTAGTGTCGTGTTGGTAGCTGTAATATTTTTGTTACAGTTCCAACTGTTTCTCCTTGTTTATTTTGATTGATTACAATCATTTAATATACAATCGCAGTACAAACGAGGGTCTTTTATATCTCTCTCCTGGAATTGACTGATAAATAAATTACAAATTTGGATTCATTAGTTACTTACTATACATAAAACATTAAAAAATCATTATTTGTAATTTGTACACTGTAATTTGTCGTTTGTTAAATTATTCTCTCCACTTGATACATCTCTAAATCAACAGGTGTGTCACGACCGAACATGCTTACTACAACCTTTAGTTTAGAATTTATCGCATCCACACTTTCTACATCACCGATAAAATCAGCAAGCGGACCTTGAAGAACCTTAACCTTGTCACCAACACTAATATCAGTTTCAATAATAACTTGTTCTAAATTCATCCGCTTAACTTCATCAGAAGTTAAAGCTATCGGGCGACCACCAGGACCAACAAAACCAGTAACACCACGAGTATTAGTTATCATATGCCACATATTTTCATAGTAAATCATTTTTACAATAACATAACATGGGAATTTTCTACGCTTAACGACTTTTCTTTTTCCGTTTTTCTCTTCAACCACATCTTCCATAGGCACAAGCGTTTCAAAAAGACGGTCGCTCATATTGTTTTTTGCAAAAACTAAATGCAGATTTTCTTGAACCATACTCTCGTAACCGCTATATGTATGTAATACATACCATTTAGCACCCGAAGAGTCTCTTGAGGATGCTTTAGGGGAATCACTTTCGTCAGCATTAAGTGCCTCTACATGCTCATCAAAGCTGGCATTAGCAATTTTATCAGCAAGCGGCACATTTTCCTCTTTTTCAATTTCTGCTTGGTCGCTAGTTAATTTTGCTAAATGCTCGTCAAATGAAGCATTAGCAATTTCATCTGCTAAAGGTGGATTTTCTTGCCTTTCTATTTTTGCTTGACCTTCTAAAAGTTCACCAACAGCCGTATCAAAAGAAGAAACTACTTCCTCTTCTTCATTTTCAATTATTTCAATATCGTTAGTCATTATATAAAGTTCAGGCGATAAAATGTCGCCCCTACATCTATTTATTTTATAATTTCACTAAAACTGTAGAGGCAACATTCTGTTGCCCGAACCGTTTAACTCCAAAATTGCCACCAAGCATCTGCACCCGTTAGTGCTCCGTGTCCCATACCCAAAATTATATCCATTATAAATAATGCAATAAAGAAAAATATAACAACACCCAATACGATGCCAAGTTTTTTCATAACTTCACCAAATTTTGGCCAAGTAACTTTTTTTAATTCTAAGGCTGTAGCCTTAAACCATCCACATATACGAAAAATTATATTGCGGCTTTTTTTCTCTTTAACTCCCGATTCGGTTGCCATTATTTAGTCTCCTTGTGCGGTGTGTGCTTTTTACAAAAGCGGCAGTATTTTTTGAATTCCAGTCTTTCAGGATCATTCTTTTTATTTTTGTAGTTGTCGTAGTTGCGTTGCTGACATTCTGTGCAAGCAAGTGTAATGCGTACTCTCATTATTGATTTATCCTTTTGTTAAATATTTTGACACATAAAGTTATTTTATAAACCAATAACTCAAAAAAAAATCGTCAAAAAAAACACCTTGCGGTGCTTTAACTAGAGTAGTTTATCATAATGTAAAAACCCTGTCAAATATTTTTTTGAATTATTTTTGAGTAATTTTTATTCTGTTATTTATTACCACCATCCATTGTTTTGACTTCACTTCCTACCAATTCCATTTTAGGCACAGCAATCTTTATACCGTGTTCGTCAAACAATATCTTAAATTCTCTATTTAAGTCTCTTTGCAACTGCAATCTTTCGGTTTCAAAGCATTTAGCTATAATTTTTAGCATTACACCTTTGTCATTAAATTCCTGTACCCCTTTATAAATCGGACCTTCACTTATAACAGGATATTTATCGGCAATAACAGGCAAATGAGCTACTATAACCTCTTCTACAAATTTAAGGTTAGCTCCGTAATCTATGTTTATATCACAGCTGGCAATGCTACGATGCATTGTCATATTTATAAATACCTTTAGCTGGCTATTATTTATAATTTTAACTTCACCCGTTACACTACGGATTTTAGTAGTTCTAAAACCAATGTCCTCTACTTCTCCTCTAAACCCATTAAAATTTAAAATATCGCCAACTTGAAGCGATTTTTCAAAAATCAAAAATAATCCTGTAATCAAGTCGCCAATTAAGCCCTGAGCGCCAAAACCGATGGCAATACCGAATGCCGCCAAAATAGCCGCTAAAATAGCAGGGTCGATATTCCATATATCAGCTAAAATTATAAGTAATATAACAACTGCAATATATTTAATAGCATGAGCCAGAAGCGCTACCATAGTTCTACCCTGCTTGCTTTTTGCCCGAACAAAAATGTGTATAATAAATTCTAAAATTTGAACGGTAATAATAGTAAGTGAAATATAAACTAATGTCAGAATAGCAGGACTAGCGGAAGCATTATCCCAAAAAAGTAAATTAATCCTTACCCAATTAGCAATAGCAGGATAAGGATAGCTTGCTAAACTATTAACTGTAAATGCAAAAACATAAACCGCCACTATAATAGCAGTAAAAATACTAAACCTAATAATGCGTCTGATTTTTCTTTGGCGTTGACGGCAATGATACTCTATTTCATTTTTGCTCATTTTTTCGTCTACTTCGTTTAAATCAAAAACAACATTCAGTAAATTATTAGATTGTTTTTTATTACAAGGATTAGTTTTTTGAGTTGATTTTTCGCTTTCTTTATTTCGCTTAGGTGTGTTCATGAGCAATATTCTATCACATTTTTTATTTTTGTCTAGCAAAAATAAAAAAACTACCGACTAAAATCAGTAAGTCGGTAGTTTTTTATATAACTTATAAGCCCCTAATCCTTATTACTTAATCATTATATCCTCTATCTTCTATCAATAGTTTTCTTGCACTTGCTCAAAGAAACTTTGCGGATGAACACAAACGGGACAAATGCTTGGAGGTGTTTTACCTATATGAGGATGAGCACAGTTGCGACAAACCCAAGTGATAGCAACGGGGCGACTAAATACAGTTTTGTTTTTAACACTTTCTAATAATCTTTTATAGCGTTGTTCGTGAGTAAATTCTATATGAGCAACACCCTTAAATAAGTCGGCAATATCATTAAAGCCTTCTTCTCTAGCTTCTCGCTCAAACTGAGCATACATCTCTGTATGCTCGTAATTTTCGCCATCTATGCCATCTTGTAGATTAACCTCTGTTGGCGGAATACCGTCGTGTAGGAGCTTAAACCAAATTTTAGCATGTTCTTTTTCGTTATTAGCTGTCTCGCTAAAAAACATTGCTATTTGCTCATAACCGTCTTTTTTGGCACGACTTGCATAGTAATCGTACTTGTTGCGAGCCATACTCTCGCCGGCAAATGCCGCTTGCAAATTTGCCTCTGTTTTTGTGTCTTTTAATTTTTTAGAATTCATTTTCTTTAGATGTTGTTTAGCATAGCTTATTATATTTTTAGCTGTTCTAGCTGTGCGACTCCAACAGTTCTCCTTTTATTTTTTGCTCGTTAGCCCGAACTTATATATTACATATAGCATACAGCAATACTAATTATATCGTCAAATATTTTTTAGTAGAAGTAAGTATCAATAACAGACAAGTTTCGACAATTTTATTAACAATACCTAATAAGAAGCACCTTCAAAAATCCAATAACTAATCATTCCAAAAGCTAAATCTTTTCTATCCCAAAGATAATCCTAGGATAAGTGTATATAATGTAAAAACAGCCGTGATAATTATTGCACCTATAAAAAAGAAATTATCTTTGAGTGATATTTTTTGAGTTTTTGCTGGTTGATACGGACGAACATTCTCGGTCGCTTGAATCTTATTAACATAAGCCAACAACACTAATAATGCTATAAATATTGCTACAATTGCAATATATCCAAAAAACAAATTAAATATATGAATTTCCAAAATCCAACTGCCAAAAATATTGCCCATAAACCAACCATATGCTCTAGCATGAGTCAAATAAACACTCAACGCATTATTTACAAAATGAATAATCATAGCAGGATATACTGACTTTGTTTTAAAAACAACAAATGCCATAATCGCACCAAAAAAAGCAGTGTAGGCTAATTGAGTTATATTTTGATGAAATAACCCAAACGCTACTGCCATAATCACAAAAAACATTCCGCCCCTATACTTATTTCTTAGCACAGTAAAAAGTCCGCCTCGTATAGCAAATTCTTCGCATATCGCAGGCAATACAGCAATAAGAAATATCTGCAAAATGAATAAACCAGGCGAAAATGTTGCGGGCAAAGCAGCGCTGTATCTTGGTCGATTATACCCCAACACACCTAAAAAGATTGCCCATACAGTAGAAATCCCAATAGTTACAAAAATACCAACTATACCGATTGGCACAGCAAGAGCCAAATTATACCATTTAGTGCGATTAAAATTAGAAAAAGCAAAAATCTCTTTAGAATTCATTTTTAGCGTAAATTTATATACCAAAAACACCAACAAAAAGCACACGCCAATTTGAACAAGGATACTAAAAAAAGCCGATATAATCATAGAATTATACGGGTTATACGGATAGCTTTGATATAATCGCCTAGCTAAGCTAGTAGCTAACATACGACTAAATAATAATGCCGCCGCAAGTAGCATCATAGCAAGCCCAACGGCTCGATATTGCCTTCGCTTTAAAGATGCGGCGGAAGGTAAAATAGAAATCCTTTGCATAGTTATTTTTATGCAAAGGATTATCATTTATGATTTTTAATATTCAAAAGCCAATTAAACTCTAATTATCCCCACCAAGTCTAAAATGAATTAGTTTTGTTTGATTAAAAAAGCCAGTAAAGTATTGATTGATATTACAACACTCGCAGTATTTAATAAACACTTGCTTATCGCCAATACACAACAATCCCAAATCTTTTTGCATTAACATATTTGCTATAAAATGATGATTAGCTATCGCCATATAAGATACTAAAAAATGAAGATAATTTTGATGATACCAAGGCTGTATAATCAATGATATTATGTCAGGATTAGTAATGCCAACAAATATAGTATGATGATTATAATCGCAACAGCTAGATATATTCCACCAATAATCTCCGCCATTAAACGATGCTAAAATTTGCATATCTAAATTAAATTTTTGCACTATTTCAAAATTATTACCATAGCACCAACCATAGCGTTGCATAATATGTTTTATACCATAATATATAAACGGATTATACTCTATTATAAATCTAGCTTTATCATTTCTAGGAGCAAAGCAACCATTCTCACTTATACTATACAAAAAGCTAAGTGCCTTTTGCACTCCAGTATGAAACAACGGCTGCCTAAACATAAATATATCATTAGAGTACAAACTATCCTGATAACTTCCGTCAAAAAAATCTATATAAATTACTACATTCTCAAGACAACAAGGCAACTGCTCAATTAAATCCGTTACCGTATCCAAAGACTCTTTACTACTAACAAAAAATATAAATCTATCGGTAACCATACCCTTACCCGAAACGAATAAGAAATTCATCATCTCATCAAAAGTTACCACCTGCCAAAAGATATAGGATTCCATTATTGCTCTTAACGTAGACGACCACTCCGCCACAGACGACCAATCCATGCACCCATCCACAACCAAAACATATCTAATCGGATTATTAGAGAATACAATTTGATGACTTTCCATAAACCCACGAGCCACCCAATATTGCTCCTCCGACTGCACCTGCAAGGTAGTAGCATCAGATAAACCGCCCAAAGCCCCAAAGTCAGTATACTGACCTCTTATATAAATATTCCTAACTGCCGAGCCGTTAAACGCTCCCTCGCCAATCCACTCTACACTAGCAGGAATAGTAATGCCCAATAAATATGTCGTGTTAGCAAAAGCACCCTCGCCGATATACAGCAGCCTATCGCCCAAATAACCCTCGCCAAAAATGATAGCTCGCAAGGAGGTGTTGGCAAAGGCTCCTTGCCCTATGTACTCCACAGAAGAAGGTATTAGCACCGCCCTTATCGGCATTCCCATAAACTCGTACGGCATAATGTGCGTAGTGCTAGAGGAAATAATAAGGGTAAAATCGTTCAAAATGGTAGCATTTGGTCGTTGCATATAAAGAAGCATTGTTTCGAGGCAATCAACCCAAAACACATCATCAGGCGAATTAGGGGTATATTCTAACCAAATTGCGTCTCTACGACCGTTTACAGCAAAATCCCAATGGCTAAACGAAAAGTGAGTTAAGCCTTGATTTGTTCTGTGTGGATTGGCAAGTTGGCTATTTATATATGCCGCAGGGATTGATGCCACAAATAAATCAAATGATGCTATCGAGTTTGTTCTTAATTCTGCTAAAAACACAACACGATTACTCGTTATGTTGTCAACATTCCAGTTGTCTGGGCGATTTTGGTGCTCGGCATAAACTGTAACTTGGTTAGGCAAAGCGTTCGTCCCTATATGCAAAACATTATTAGAAAGTATTATGCTTTGTAGTGAGGTTAAACCGCTCAAAGCTCCATCAGCTATACCTCTAATAGTTCTAGTTAGAGGTAGATTTGTGATGTTTTGCGGTGAGTTGCTTCTAAATCCTACAATCCAGTTGCCCGCCCTAACAGGCTGGTCAGCTGGAGTAGCAGTCCACAATCGAGTAAGATAAAAAGCCCCTTCACCTATACTTATAATGCTAGAAGGAATAATGATGCTACCTAAATCTCTAGCACCTCTAAAAGCATTGTCGCCAATAGTAATTATGCCTTCCGAAAGTATAATATTGTGTATATTATTTCTATTTTGAAACGCATTATTTGCAATATGCCTAATAGGTTTATTTGCTACCCTAGAAGGCACTATAACTTCCCAACCACTTACTAAAAATCTAGTAAGAGTATCACCCACAAACTCAAACTGATTATTCCATACCAAAACCGTACTTTCGTCAAAGGCACAGTCGGCTATATATGTGATGGTGTTTGGTAAGCGAACTGTGGCTAAATTAGAGCCTACAAAAGCCCCCGCCCCTATACGAGTTATAAAGCTAGGTACGCTATAGGTTGTCAGAGTAGTACTTCCAACAAACCCTATCAGAGTAGTGCCTTGAAATATGAAATTATTTGTCCAAGTAACAATCGCATTAGGAGGAAAGGCGTTTGTACCTATGGTACCTACACTAGAAGGCAAAGGTATATTCGTTATAGCTGTACCATAAAAAGCATAACTGCCGATACTAAATAAATTACTGCCAACAGCAAATGTAACTCTTTCAAGATTTAATGCATTTTCAAAGGCTGAAGTGCCGATAGAAGTTACAGTATCTGAAATAACAACACTATTGATATGTATTCTATTAGCAAAGGCAAAAGCAGGAATTGAAGTAATGCCACTAGGTATTCTCACAAATCCGCTAAGCCATCCTCTTAAATCAGTTGGAATATGAATAAATTGTGTTCTAGCATGGTTATATAAAACACCATCTTGGCTAAAAAAATGTTGATTAGTACTCGCTACCGTTATTTGTTGTAAATTAGGAGTATTCATAAAGGCATTAGCAACAATACGAGTTACAGGCAAACCACCAATTTCATTAGGAATGTTTAGATTTATTGCATGAGTGTTTATTAAACCAGTTATTTCAATTTCTGTACCGTTATTTATACCACGAATAAAAAACTCGCTTTCTACAACTTTATAACAATCAACGCATTTTTGCCAATGCCTGTCCCCAGCCGAAACCATTTTTTTGAAGTTATGATTACAGGTAGCGGCATAAACTAGATGTTGACTTCCTTGTAAAGGCGACCAGCTAACATATATTACATCGCAATAAAAGCAAATATGGAAATAACGACTATTACGATTAAGAAAATTAATTTCTTGTCTTACATGTCTTTTGAAATTATGTGTATGGTTAGTATTAGCTACCGCTGCTCCTTGAATATCTTGATAGTGTAAAACTGATGAATTTTGTCCATATCCCATTAACACTTGATGTTCATTCACATTGTCTCCAAAAATCCTCATATCTAAATCCTGCAAGCCTAGCATATGCCCGAATTCGTGCTTCATTGTTGTAAAATAATTATAACTTCTAATATACATACGAGGAGCGATAGGATTTGGATGAAATCTTCCTGCAACATCTAAATTAGGATTAAGTCTTATAGGAACTATTCTCGATCCATTACTAAAAACTCTTGTTAAATTTATTATTCTTCCTGTACCGTCGTGCATATATGTGCTATTCCATATAGCCGCTGCGTCTTCTACCATTCGAATAAATTGTATTCTTTGATTGGCAGTTAACACATTCAAAGTCGCTTCATCAATCCAAAATCTATTTAATGGATTAAAAAGCGGCATCAATTGCCAATTTCGACAGCCTGCGGTTAAATAGTTAGCTGAAAATCCCAGCTCTCTACCAGGTCCGCATGAAGCACCCGTAAAAATACAACCACCACAGCCAGTTCCTTCATAATCTTGCATTCCTATTAAAGGTGGCATTTGATGAGGTTCAAATCCTATTACAGACTGTTCAATTGTGCAACAGTTATGCTGCTCAAGATTATATACACAACAGCTACATAAATCGTGTTCGTTGGTATTGCATTCACAAATATCGCAATAAGCGTGGTTGTCTTCATAAGCAAAGGCAACCGAAAGTAAATTACTTGCCAGCAAAAGCGCTAAGCAAGCGACTGTAGCACATAGCAACAGCCCAATAAATAATAATTGCTTTCTTAAGTGTTTCTTCATTTTTTCTCCTTTTGTTTTTAAAAAATTAAATATGACTAGCTATGATTAAACATATTGACATTGCAATAATTGGTACTAAATTTAGAATTATATTCACAATTTCTCTGCGTTCTTTTGTTTTTATAAGTACAATGCCTGCAAAAATACCTCCAATCAAGCCAAGTACAAAAGCTAAAATCACTGAACAATAAAAAGCTATAGCTATCATTTGAAGCCAAGCAAAATCTGTTACGAAAAAATAGTCTAATATCAATAATATAAAATTAAACACAGTGAGTGTTAATGTTATAACACCACATATTGATAATGGTGGTTTTTTCTTTTTTTTACCTGATACAATATTATCCTTTTCTTTCATTTTTCTCATTAAAAATTATCTCCTATATAATTTATATGTAAGTATATATCAAAAGTCAACCGTACGTTTCTACGGCAAAAATATTCTAGCATACAAAAACTCGCTTGTCAATACCCCACTCCATGCACCCATCCACAACCAAAACATATCTAATCGGATTATTAGAGAATACAATTTGATGACTTTCCATAAACCCACGAGCCATCCAATATTGCTCCTCCGACTGCACCTGCAAGGTAGTAGCATCAGATAAACTGCCCAAAGCTCCAAAGCCTGTAAACTCGCCTTTTATATAAATATTCCTAACTGCCGAGCCGTTAAACGCTCCCTCGCCAATCCACTCTACACTAGCAGGAATAGTAATGCCCAATAAATATGTCGTGTTAGCAAAAGCACCCTCGCCGA
>Ga0136643_10000846_pt1 | contig 35636 bp, 22 predicted proteins | sample TergutLab28metaG_FD_96883 | JGI IMG/M metagenome (GOLD analysis project Ga0136643, IMG submission 96883) | Labiotermes labralis P1 segment gut microbial communities from Petit-Saut dam, French Guiana - Lab288 P1 (version 3) (version 3) | ecosystem: Host-associated > Arthropoda: Insects >...
AATGTAAATGGCATGTCCAATGTTACATGTGTGTCCAAGTGGATGAACAAATAAACTGAAACTGAAACTGCTTATTTTAATGTGACAAATGTAAGGAGCACTGCACATGTGGTAACAGTATACCTGAATCCTCTTCTTCAGAGAGGCAATGACAGCATTTTGGCGTGCTGCCTGCTCCTGTAGCTGCTCTGTTTCCACCTGCAGCTCCAGAGCACGCTGGTCACGATTGCGTAGCTGTCCCTTCATTTCTTGCAGCTGCAATAAGATATGAAAAGCAGAATAATATCACAGATTTAAAAACTAATATATTTATCATCATCAGATCTAGAATTGCTCTGTGGGCCACCAAGATTACTGTAAAATGGATATGAAAACTTCCTCCAGATTATGAAATTAACCACTTACCTTTATCATCATGAATGGTGGAAAAAATGGCAGAGATGCATGGAACTTCTTTGTATGCCATAATGATATGCTTCTCAAGGATGTGGACAACTTCATGTTCACCTTTCAAGTTTTTCAAAATTAGACAACTAGGTCCATCAAGTCATGTACTAACTGTTGCATTCTTAGATATGATATATGACTCACTTTTTTTTTTTTCCAGAGATATGTAGGATATGTATAAGTAAGGTTCCAATAACATTACTTTTTCAGCATAATTCCCACGCACATCAATGCATTTGTCCCTTTTGGCATGAATTTAGAAAACCTGTTACATTAAAAATTTGGTTCTTGCAATTGCAACTATTCAAGAACAACCATTTCCATTTCCTTGTTATTGTAGAATCAACAACCTCCCAAGTAATGCTTCATTTTTCCAAAACCAATTCACCCACTTGTACAACATTTATCCGTCATTGATGTTCTAGTTTGACAAGTGTGATCATTAATGCAAATGTGCAATCAATTATTTTCTAATTCTCTGTACCACTGTCTGGCATCCTTCACTCACACATACAGCAATTTGTGGTGAATTTTGATGTGAGGAACATATTTCGCACACTAAGACCAAATAACATTACAAAATTCTTATGCAGACAAAGTGTTCTGTGTTGATGCCACTGCATGTCAACTGATCCCATAAATAACATCTGAGTAACTGACTGAATGTTGCACCATTTGTTGCAAGTTACTACTACTAAAAGTACTAATTCCTACCAAAAATAAAATGCTTGATTAACATAAAAGATACAGGCTAGGGAACCCTACTTACTGAACTTGCCTTCTATCATATTTTGCATTGTTCCATGAATTTTAGTGGAGCCTGACGTACAGGTAAAATTTAATTTTTGCCCTATATAGGTTCACTATTATACAAGGGTCAAGCTGAACTTTCTACAATCTGGAAACTGCACACCGAGGCTTCTGTGTGTGTGTATATATATATATATATATAAAATTCACCTCGCTAAGCAGTCGGTCCCGCTTGTACTGCAGTGCAGCAATATCACTGCGAAGGGCAGTTGCCACATCATGTGGCATCTCTCCTGCTTCTTCCTCAGCCTGTAATGACAAAAATACAAAGCAAATGTGCTTGCCACATACTGGTACACTGTTTCAGTTCATATTATATTGCTCATGAAACAGCAATTTGTCATAACCCACACAATTCATCAAAATGAGATTCCTGCACAACTAGACAGTTGGGTTACAAACACACCTTCTGTCAAAATATGTTCACTCAAATAATGCTTGTCCCTAAAAACATAACATGCTTAAATATTCTACTGATGATAGGTTAAGTTTTTCCTGTCTCCAGTAAAACTGTGTATTAGTGGGTTAAAGCAAACTTCTGTTTCATGAGCGATATGTGTGAGCATCAGATGATGTTTCAGCCGTTTTTGGTTACTAGTGTTACTGAGGCAAAGACTGTACATTATCAAAGTTGCTACTTAACTAACCAGTTAGCAACAGAATCAAGACTGGATGTAACAAACACAAAACCCTCTACAAACATAGTTTGACCAATAAGCATTTTTACTGTCATTGTACCATTTGATTACACCCTTTGTTACTGACAGCACTGTAAAATAAACCTCAATATTACAATATACAAAAAGTTATGAACTTGAATGAAATCTTCCCTTTGTATTTATTGAATTAACAACTTCTATTGTAATCCAACTAATACAACACCAGAAATGTTCTGACATTATATATTTCTCACATATGCAATATGTTTCAGTTGACCATTTCGGTCATCATTAGATAATATTACAACAATATAAAGGGTAAAACTGAGGAAATACCTCTTCCTCAGTTTTACCTTCTGAGTAGTGCACCACACATACAAAACATCACCTGCACTCTGGATTAGATCTCACCATGTAACTGCTGTATACATCACTCCACAAATACTAAATAATTTCAACATCCACTCTTTTATAAGTATCCATTCTTATCCTATATTATTTTACATGATTATTCAACAGTAACATTTATCTGAAATTATATATTTTTAATATTATGGAGTGACTGTGTCACATTCAACTACAATTGTTTTCTTGTATCAAAAACATCACCCTGAAGATGGCCAGCTTACTGGCCGAAACATATTGGTGAAAATATAAACAAAAATACATTATGAAATTAAAGTGCATTTGTAAGATGTTCATACATTGTATAGAATGGCAGAAGGTTTATATTGTTGTATTAGTCAGACAACTACAGAAGACATTAATCAAAAAGTTATGATTTAATGGTGTAGCTTTTTATGGGAGAGAAGATGGGCAGAACACAGGAGGAGAGTATCATACATTAAGAACATTTCAGAATAATTTACTGTGGAGATTATTTGGTCTGAAGAGAGAGGACATAACAGGGAAGCAGAGAAAACTGTGTGACAAGGAATTTCAATATAATTAGTATGATAACATGAAGGAGTTTGAGCTGCACAGAATATGTGGCACACTGCTGTGGAGATGTCACACACATACACACTTTTAGTTGGGAAACCTGAAAAGTGTGATTATGGACAGAAGTCAGCTGCCTCAGGAAAACGTCTAAGATAGATTCACGTGAACACGGATGTGAACCCCAGATACCGTTAAATGTGGGGGCTACTGTAACTAGACGAACTACTCTTGGCACCTCAGGGACTGCACACCATGCCAAAAATTAGTTAAGACAGTGACTTTATTTTTGCAAGCATCCACCCACACTGATGATCTGGATTCTCCTCCTGTGAAATTAGACCAATCTACGATGCACAATGTCATGAGTGTGCTGCCTTGACAACTCACTCTACACACATATATGTAGATACACAGTTCTTTACCATAATGGCAAACAGAAGACTCATCAACTCATCACACTAAACTTCCTCCAGTTGAAATTATATTTTATCAAAAACAGCACACACACACACACACACACACACACACACACACACACACACACACACACAAACACGCAGGTCAGAAATTACACGTTGTCATTATCTCTAATTTTTTATTATTCATTTTTTAAAGTTCAATTTTGCCCTTTGGTCTTTATCCAGCTCACGTGATAAAGCTGTTCCAACATTTCAGAGTAAAGTAAATATTCATTCACCTTGAAGATAACGACTGAAAAGTGCACCGAAACAAACAGCTTTAACATGCATTGTGGTTCAACACCAAAGGGCGAAGATAAATGTTAGGCACTGTTTGCAAACACTTAAGGAAAAGTTGTTTAATTGGATAACTTTTCGTTATCCACAACAATACACTTACACATTTTGTGCTCTCAATGAAAGGTGTACACTCTGACAGGGTTTTAGCACACTATGGTCCTAAATTAATAAGACACTGAACAAGAGCTACTCTACGACAGGCAGGAACTTTGTTTAGTACGTAATCCTTGCAGAAATTGCGGATATCTCACCAATCGGACCAGAATTTCAAATATGGCTGTCCCGTGACTGCGAAGCAGATACGCACTATATTAAGTTCCACCGTCTTCTTCCCATATACTCAGCACGCATTGCACAAATCTCCTAATTAAATGCCAAAGTTATGGACACGTCCCTAATGAAGAAACACATTGAAAGTCGTAACTTGAATCTATTTCACTTCGACAGTATTTAAAAGAAGGGACGTACTGCATTCTGCGTTAGTATAATTTAAATGTCACTTGAACGTACGGTTTGATATAACCCACCGTGAGGTAGGAGACATATTTTACTTTAACTCTGGCTTCACTAATAGTTATTCAACCACTTAGGTTTTTTTTTTAACAAAACTGATTCAAAAGAGAAGCAAATTGCTAAATTTTAGGTGATTGTCGTGGCGCCCCCTACTTCAGTCAGAAGATTCAAATGAATGAACGCGAATATCCTCGGACTATTTAAACATATGTTTCTATATTGAAATTTCGGCAATAAACACACAACTAACACATTTTACTCATTGCATTGTCCTATCCTCAACTTTGACCTGATAACAACTGGTTTTGGTCCCAGTAACCGGCGAAATAACGTGACATGTAAACGTTCGCCCTGTTACCGTATCGTCACGTGACAGAAGTGGGGCAGAACTGTAATCAAAATGTATCTATTTTAGTTCATATGATGGATGGTCGTCGTATACATCGCATGTCACGTAACAAAAGATCCGCGTTAAATAAAACTAACGTTCGCCCGAACAAAAGAAATTCTGAGTCGGATGGCTGACATTTAACAGAATAATCAGTACGAGAACTCGACTACGGATTTGACTTCTTTGACTAATTTGGAACGTGTGAATTGAGCCATCGGGTACTGAATGACTTTCTATTAATTTCAGAGCTTAGCGTACAGGAACGAAAAAATCGCGAGGAACGGGCAGGAAAGTGTCGCTGGCTTTTACATGGTACAAAAAAGGTAAAGTTGTCCCTGTCTGCGCTATTAAGGCAAGCGAGGAAAGCAGAGGTATGGGTCCACTCATTCTTGGCCTAGGCACTAGAGGGAAGTGAGTGGTCAGCTTCACGCCGCTGCCGTCTTGCCCCCGGAAATAACTCCATGACACACCGAATAGAAGGCTGCGTGGGCACCAGAGACGGTCTGAACGTTCTGGGGGTACAGAATGTACCTGCCGGGATTCGAACCCCGGATCGTCAATTCCATAGCCTAATCGCTATACCAAATATCCTATCCCAGTACTAAACTGCAGTTCACGTGGACAGACTGAATGCAATTACTAAACCACATGGAACTGTCAAATGCGCTTCGCTTCCTGTAACTGCTCACTTTCTCGGTTCCCTCAAGAACGTTAACCTGTGCACAGTATTTTGAATGTACGCGACAACGTAAAAGTAAGTCTTCCCTGTCCACGCCACGAAGCCATATGGGGAAGCAGAGATATAGCTCCACTTAATCTCGGCACTAGATAAAGATGAGTGGTCATCTTCACGCCCCGGCCGTTTTACCTCCTGAAAGGGACACAGATACCTATTGAATAGGAGCTGGGTCGGCCCCAGAACCGGTCTGGACGCGTGGAGAAAATAACTCTTGCGCCCTACGGGGATGCGAATTTAGGATCATCCAGCACGTAGCCTAGTCGTTAAGCCGACTACGCTTATGGTCAGTAACACAAGCCGAACAGCTTCAAAGCGAAAAAAAAACTGGGAGGGACTGAAGAACATCAAGCAAACCTCAGTCAGGGTAAACAGTCCGGCCCAAAGCCACAGTCTAGCTAGCTGGACATTAGTATCGAGCACATCCTTCCACCTGCTAGACAGCTTACATAAATACATGAAAAACATACAAGAAATAAATTTCATGTACAAATGGTCTTTCTGATGATGAACACGCGATGTTAGAATTATGTACAAGACACCAAGATTTGAATTAAAACATTAATTTGAAAAACGTGCATTTTGTTGCTTTCCGTTACACAATTGTGTCACGATGCACGACAAAAAAAAAACATAAAGGTAGTTATTGAACCTTGAATGTGTATTTTCATTTTCGTTACAACTTTTGCCTAAAATATTTCTTATTCTAAGATGAATTCCGCGATACATGATCATAAATGCACATCGATCTGTATGTAACGTAACCGCTATTATTGTCAGAGTTTAACAAGACTTGAATTTTCTCGACAGATTTTCGAAAAACCCTTAAATATAAAATTTTACGAAAACCCGTGCAATAGGAGCCATGAAAAAAGACAGACAGACACGACGAAGCTAACATTCACTTTTCGCAATTTTGCGAACGCGCCTATAACCAGAGTTTGAGGCCCCAAACCATAAAAGTGTCTTCAAATGTGATTTAGCAACTTTACAGACTAATCACCTGTTACCCTACAAGATATCTATTAAATACTTTCTGAATTACATCTGTGTTTCTCATTTAATTTGATCTCTGACTGCTAATACTAATTCAGCATCTCTGTCATAGGTCAATTTCTCGGTGACCCTAAGGGAAACATTCGGATTGCGGCTCCCACTTCGGTAGAAACTTGCTAAGGCTAGAATCTGTAGAATGAGCCTTCATTTTCGTTTATGGGCTTGTTGCAATTCCTGCTGTGCCTAAACACCAAAATGCCTTGCGGTGGAAGCTTGGCCCACTTTGTAGTGCCTTCACACAGCTTTACTCTATCAGGCTCTTAATAAAGAAAGTCTATTTGTATCGATTTACATGTTTCCCACCGCCTAGTTCCGCCTGGCACGGTCCATCGATCGACATTGGTTGTTTACTGTACATCGCGATGAATTAACATGACAGGCACGCTGACTCTACTGGGCTCGATTTACGAACGTTATGAACAATAAAAGTTCATTGTATAGCGATCATTTCTGTCACTATTATGTGACTTATCCGCTTTGTTATATACAAAACCAACAAATATATCAGTCGAACACAACTTACATTTTGTAATAGAGCCAACAGTTACATGTTTGGGCATTTTTAAATCAATTCGTCATCAGGCTGCACAAGAATTAGAGGAAGGTGTAATGTACAAAACTTCAATTAAAACTATTAATGACAGGACTGAACCTTTTCACTACCAGAATTCATAAATACCGTCAATAATATGATTAAGACCTTCTGGTAGAATACACATAATAAAATGATGACTTGAGCTGCGCACCTTACAAAAGCCAATAAACGTTGAGATACTTCGTTTGCCATGTTGACTTCGTTTATAGACTACAAGCACAACAAACTTGTCGGAGAAGTTGCCGCTGCAGCATGGCGATATACCAGAGGGATTACAACACCGCGTTGACACGAAATGTTGAGAGGCATGCAGGTTAAAATAAGCAACAATAATATATACAAAAACTAAACAGTTACAATGAATTCAACGGCTATAAGAACTGAGTAATCTAGTGCTGCAGAAACGTGTTTGGCAGGTACCTATTTAGAACTCAAACAGGGGGCATGTTAACTTGTGGGAATTTGAAGTCTTCCTGAACAAATATGAGGTAGTCATGCATGCTTATCTAAATAACCTGACACAAACTGTTGTCTGTCACCTTATGACAACAACAATTATAAAACAGGGGGCAGATCGGCCGTTTGTACTGCCATTCTATGATCACGAACGTGGTTAGTCATTCTACGTGTCTAAATGCTGCATTCTGCACTGTAAAATAAGTATAACTTTGCGACTGATATTTCTGACGTTGAATAAATCTTTTTAGCTTTATGAGCCACTTTATTAAGGAAAACAGCCTTTATAAACGTGCCTCACTTTAGACAAAGAAACACATAAATCCGATGCTACTCCTGGTGTTGTCACAAACACAGCAGTCTAAGTGTGAACACATGGGCCGCATTGTAAAGGGTTAAGGAATTACTACTCCCAGTGCCTCGAAATTGGGCATTAGGAAGCTGCTTTTTAAAACATAGATATAAAATAAAGAATTTACAATAAAAATATCCACACTCATACAAATATCATAGCTGTTGACCTAGAAATTTGTACAATAAAACTGCATTTCTTCCAAATGCATTTTTCAAAACACTCTCCAAAGTCGTAAAAGTAGAAGAGGTCACTTTAATTCATCAGTGTTAGATTAGGCAAAATTAATAGATGTATTAAGCGATTCTCACCATCTCTGTAGGAATATCTTTACACAGGATCTCGTAAATCACCCAGTCTTCCTCAGTGTCTCCTGCCTTGGCCTCCTCAGGGGTCGCCATGTTTTGCATTCATTTTTCCAATACTTGAATTCACGAACAGCACTCACCCGATTAATTACCACGACTGAGACTGTCGAATCTATTGAAAGAAACGTAAAATATCAGTGCATGCGTCATGCAACGTGTTTTCAACATACAATTCATTCACCAAGCCTCTCCCGCCCCTCCAGAATTCGATTGCGCCTACTCTCTAAAGAACCCAACAGTCATCATTCAAAACAAATGCAAAACATTCGAATCGCTAACAGTAAGCACTAAGATGAATAAGACAGGACTATTTACGTGACATCATCTGTACTTAGTGCAATGCACTGCTCTGTTCGATGTCCATTTCAGAACTCGTGCACAAAATGGAGTACACTGTGGGTAAGTGGACGGTATACACCTGTAAGTGTTGCACGGCTGATTGGTAGGCAAGAGCAAGTAGACACGCGAGGCCAAGTGATTGGACAAAGGCGTACATCGATCGCATTCGAAGTGTAAGTCTACTGCTAAGACAAAAAAGATAAAACTTTGCAGTCAGAGCTACTACTGCACGTAGGTGGCCGGGAGTGCGTAGTCGGTATAGCGACTCGCTGCGGGCTGGACGATCGGCGGATCGGCCCCAAGGCCCACCCATCTTCCTGTACAATGGATAACAGGTATTTCCTGGGGGGTACGACGACCGAAGGGTGGGGCTGACCACTCACTTCCCTCTACAGCCGGGTTGAGGATGAGTTGGAGCTATATTTCCGCCTCCTCTCTGTGCCTGCATAGTCATGTAATGGGGCGACCTTTACCTTTGCTATCGTACGTACCATGGCACGAGGTTCTTAAGCAAAACCGACGACCGCCAATAAAATACCACAACTCTTAGTCACGTGACTTTAAAAAATATTTAGATGAATTAATTTTGGATATGAATGAAAACACATTCCACAACAACGAGGAAGTAGAAATGGCTGTTCAGGTACGAATGTGGATAAAACAGCCTAATTTATATGTACATTTCAATGATTGGGCAATTGCATCGAAATGTTTGGAGCTTACACTGGAAAAATAGTGATACTTCAGTGGAACCAACAAGCTACACTTAATATTTCTCTTCTAATTTTATGACACAGGGAACCCTGCTTTCTGAACATTTTTGTAATAATTATGATGACTCACTGGGAATTCACTATAAATGTTGGAGGAAGTGAGAATGGCCTATTTTAAAGCACTATCCGAAATGATCACATCTCATTCATCATCTTTCTTAAGTGCTACACTAAAAGAAGAGAGAGAAGAAACCATACAAACTGCACCAGCTGATGATTGGTGTGAATATCAATAATTGTGCCACCCCTCTCTTCTTCTAGCAACTGAATTACCGTATGTATACTCTGATTATCAGATAGCATGTCTGTAAGCTTTTGGTTTATCTGGTAGAATGAGCATTCATTCCCAAACAGTCTGACAACAGCTACAAAGTACCACAAATTACAGCAGCTGATCTCCATTACGCAGTGTTCCTAAACAGAGGGTCAGAAATTACAATGTGTGCACATGTATATCTCACAATGGATTTGATTCTATTCCCTATGTAACAGTACAATTAAACTTTCTTTTCATGCATGGTCCATAAAAATAAATATCTATAATATAAAAGTTTTAAATTAATTAATGTTTATTATTTTAATCCTTTTAAATTGCATATCAGATCCTTCAGTATGGTACTGGGAAATTTTATTCCAATCCAAAGTTGCAATGAATTTAACAAATTTAAAATAAAAAAATGGGGTGTCGCGTATGGGACCTCATCGTGTGTTATATAATAAACTAAGTACAGATGTTCAGAAGATCACTTTCAAAAACAACAACAGAGTATGTACCTCAGCTTTAAAATAACTGGCTAAAGTAATTCCATAATTCCATGCAGCAGATTTTTCTTTGAAAAGCTGCAAGTTATAAAAACTGGTCAAAAATTCTCCACTTTATGTAGCACCTAATGATATAGTCTGCACAGTAAAGCACTCACTCACCCATCTGGATCATAATTCACCACATGTCTCTTCCATGTACATCATACCATAGAACTTACTCCATACAACAACTTTTAAAATTGTAATATTTTATTCTCATCGGATATTTTACTATTTAAGCTGAAAATTTTCCAAAAATTATGTGACTTTTAACCATGCAGTGATTTCAACACGTTATAATTGTATTTGTATTCTTGTTCTCATTACCCTGAAGATGGCCACATTAGTGACCAAAATATGTTGGTGGTTATTTAGTTACTTACTCCATGGAGCAGAGTGCTTCTTGCAAAGCTAATCAGTTTTCAGCTAGTCAAGAAATTCCCTGCATTTTATGGAACCTGAAGGTTCATTACACTGTTTACAAGTGCCTGCCACCTGTCCATATGCTGAGTTGTCAGTGACTAATTTGTAATACAATTACATTCATAAATCCAAGTATATTTGTTGGTTCCTTTAAAAATTTTTTACACCCTCAGTGTATGTATGTTCTACTCTCAATGTGCCATTCTAAAGTAAGTATTTAAAAAATACATACTTGTACACAGAAAAAAAAAATTAAAATTGGACTTTATAAACCATAAAGTAACTGGATGTAAACAATTTTAGCCACATGACAGGATACATACAAAAAGATGAACAATATTACATAATGTGGAGCTTCATAGTTCAGACTTTTCACAAATAATAATACTTGGGTGATAAAATCAAAGGATAAGACAGGTGTGGCACACATCACATACTAGAAAGATGAGAAATGCATATGTATATGCAGTCAGAAATTCTGAACTGAAGAAACTAGTTAGGAGTCTTAGGTACAGACAGGTGAATACTGTTAATATGGACTGTTAATAAATAGGATGTTAACTTTATTCAGACAGCTTAGAATAGGATCCAGGTGAAGGCTTTTGAAGAATGTGTTAATATGCCTTCAGTTTCACAAAAGCCAGGGAATATGTTGACCACTTGAGTAACTAGCACCTTCTCCAGAATAATTCCCCAGCATCACATTAGCTTCCATGAATGTAATGTTCAGTGGTGACTCTGTGTATTGACTCCTTTAATATTCAATAATTTTCACTTGGCTCTCAAAGCAAACAATTGATTCTTTAACACCATTAAGAACGTATAGACTCTCTTTGTGCTGGAGAGAGAGTCTAATTTATTGAAAGTAAGAACAACATTTTAAAACATTGTTGAGATCATCTAAACCATTTAATGGTTTAGACAGTGGCTTAGGCCATTCTGCACTTTCTCCTATCAATTTATAAAATCTTTACTCACAGTACCAAATCATGCTGACTGAATGTTTGAAAGATATTTATTGGAACTTTCTTTTTTTATACACATACAATAATTATCATGTAGGTTATAATAACTTGAACATACAGAACAAGCACTATATTGTCTGACAACCAGTCAGACAATTTTTTTCACATTGAGGTGGCTGGGCATAGGTTTGTCATGTATATGATCCAATTCATATACTGTGATGAAGGTTGTAGGGCAATACATGTACTGGTTATGCTAAGTTCTGTCCACAGCAATACTTACCCTGTTCACCACAACACAGCTAAACTTGACAAGATAGGCAATGTACTACATATAGCATAACATTGAGGCAATAGGTGTGGGTATCAGTCAATAACTCAACAATATCTAAAAAGATGTTTAATAAAGGATGAAGTAAACTGCATGTTGTTGTTCATGGAACCATTATTGCAATGGACAAGCAATAAATATTACATATTCTGAGTGTGTTTTTGTAGTCTGAGGTATCCAGCATGAAATGCACATACACCCTACTGTCATCTTGGCCTCATGCTCTACAATATTTTTCCACATTATCTCATACACGGCATGATTTTGAACATAAAACACGAGTTTCAATTTTCTGTACAACTTTTGTCTGAAACATTTCTCATTCTAAGAAGAAATGAGCGAGATGTAATAAGAAATGCCTATTGGTCTTCCTGTAAAGTATCTGTTATTCTTGTCAGATCTTAATGAAAATCAAATTTTCTCAAAATTTCGAAAAATACACAAATTTCACCAAAATCCGTCTAGTGGGACCTGAGGTATTCCATGTGGACAGACAGACAGGCAGGCAGGCAGACGTCACGAAACTAACAGTCGCTTTTAGCAATTTTGAGAACGCGCCTAATAATGCAAAAATATCAGCACCGCCCCAACAAACTATTAAGCTTTAAATGAACACATTACAGTCATATGCAATCAACAGTAGGCCTACTTATATTATAGGCATAACAGAAGCGTCTTCTTGGACCCTCAATATGGAGTTAACACGCTCCACCGAAACGTCGATACCTATTGACCGATAGACATAGTTTCACATCTCATGCTTGTTTCGTCAGCACCGCTCTGAGGCGCTCAAACCATACGTTTCGGAACTTCACTCCCAGCCTGTACGAGGGTTGCGTTATGTGTATAATGTAACAGTATCTACACACCTGTGTCAATAAATGGGTCATACGCAAGTGTAGGTTGGTGGTCGATACAAAATGGCACCGATAGCTAGTCGAAAGTTTAATAGCAAATGGTTTTCTAACAGGCTAATCCACGCATCATGCTCACATAGGGGCATAGAGGTCGCAACGATCGTCGCCGAGATGTTGCTATTCGGAGCGTTCATAGATGGCAGGAAAAATCATGTAATCATGACTTCCTCAACGGTAATTGTACGAGCTTTGCAATGCGTGCTGCCACCATTGGCGTTTGCGTTTGTACGTATTAAATCCGAATCAGTTTATCCTTTACATTATGGTATACAAAATGCATTTCAGACTACTCGAGAAAAGACAGAATCCCCTTGTACCAGACAAGCATGCACAAGGAAATACGCGAAATATGTGATCTATAAATAATGTCACAGAAAACAGGTTAGCTGTATCAGAACCGTGCAATAGGGACACAGATTTACTTTTGCTGTTGTACCGCTAGTGTTAAATGACTGTTTTGAGTGGAAAAAAGAAACCCCTAATTTACCGGGTTGTGTGTTTTTTTTTTTTTACCAAGATTGTTTATATAAACGTATCGCTAGAACATTATGCTGTGCCTCTGGAGGTTCACACAAACACTACAGCCATACATGCAATTATAGTGTTCTTTCGGCTGAAAGTTGATGTTAACCGCCAATTTCCATAACGAACCTTATTCACTACTAAAGTTAAAAGGAACGTTATTTGAATTTTGGACCGGCATTTGTGTATGCTGCGTGTATAAATATTAGGGTAGTCAAACTGTTAACCTCATCTCTTAACCTTATAACCTTCATAACATGGTGTGCAAAATATTGTTGGTTGGTGCTGGACTTACGAGTGCAGTAACGGGGTCGATTCTCCGTAAAATATGTAGGAAACAGGTCTATCTCGTCGTCTGGGACAAAGCGAGAGAAGTTGGCGGCCGAATGAGCACAAGTACGAGTCCTTCAGATTCAGGCTGTATTGCAGATCTTGGTGCCCAGTACATCACAACACCACAGGAGAACTTCACCAAACACAGTGATATCTATGGATCGCTGACAGGGACAAACATAATCGAACCGTTGTGTAGCAAGATAGAGGGAATGAAAGCCCTAGTGGGTGTCAATCATTTTATAGCCCCATATGGAATGAGCTCTGTGGTGAAGCATTTTCTTAACGATGCTGCAGATGAAATTCACTTTGGATATCATGTAGTATCAATTCACAAACAAGGGAAACACTGGCTTGTTGAAACAAAGTCTGGAGTGCAAGACATATTTGATATAGTTATCTTAACAATGCCTGTACCCCAAGTGCTTGAGCTTCAGGGTTCTCTCAATGAACTAATAACTAAAAACTATGAGATGGAGCAGAACCTTAAGTCTGTGAAATTCAGTTCAAGATATGCCTTATGTTTGTTCTTTGATTCAAATTATAAATTTAATACAGACTGGGATGCAAAGTACATATATGATGATGAGATCTTTCGGTATGTTTCATTTGATAATAAGAAAAGAAACAGGCCAGCTTTGCCTTCTGCAGTTGTCTTCCATACAACAATGCAGTATGGTGAAAACAATGCTGACAGAGACTTAAATGATGTTAGGGAAGAACTTATTGGTCGTGTGGAGGTAATGTTTCCAGACTGGCCTCAACCAGCACATGTCAAGTGTCATAGGTGGCAATACTCACAGGTTATAATTCCATACACAGGGCAACCTGGGTGTCTCACTATATCAGAACAGCCATTGCTTGTTGCTGGAGGTGATAGTTTCATGTCATCACATGTTGATGACTGTATCTCCTCTGCTTTTATATTGGCTGACACAGTAGGCAAAATAATCAAAACAGAATCTGAATGAGAACATGTACATGTATTTCATGGATCTTAATTTGGTAGGATGTTGGAGCATCACACCTACTAAATAATGTAAAGGAGCAAGGGCTAAAATAGAGACTTCTCTCTGTAAGACATACAATATATATGCATTATCTTTTTGTACAAACCTATGCTTTCAAAGCCTTTGGTTCCAAAATATGGGGTATACAGTTTTATTGAATGTGTATGTGGAGGGTTTGGGCATTTGTTAGTAACAGAACTTTGAGTCTCGGTGTCTTGAAAACCGAGTCTCAAGGCTGGACATGCAGTTCGATCCATTTGCATTCTTACATTCTGTTTTCCAGACATCTGGTCAGTCCCTCCCTAAACTATATAGATCAACAACATTCTGGAGTTATTCCTCATACATTATGCAATCCACTGCCTGTTTTATGTCAAATGGAAATTTGCAAAAATGATAAAGTGAATGTAGAAGGGCAACCTGTTTGTGCCATAGGACACTCATTACCAATATCCCAGGCAGAAGGCCCTGGTTCAGCCCATGTGCAGTCCTTGTTGGATTCTTGGTGGCAAAGATGCACCTCCACATACTGTCTGACAGTTGCCATTCCACCAGTGCTCCATATTTCTGTATTAGAGGATGGGCAGTAGGCTTGTCAGAGGCTGCAATTCCTCAGCAACAACTGCCACCCCACCACAAGGATAAAAAATGGGAGCATTTCCAACTTGGACTAATGAAATGTCTTGTCAGACCGAACAAAGACAATGTGGCAACACTCTGTGGTCTGATATTTCCTGTAAAATGGTAACATGTCGAAGATGAAACACGTTCCCCATAATATACCTTTTCTTTTAATTTCATACAGCTGTGTATTTGTAATTAGGTATGTACAGTATTAATTGAACGTATTCATTCCTAAAACATATTGATCTTTAGCTGACTACACAGAATATGCCAGCTCTTCAAGTATGGAAGAAAACTGTCACACATTCCATATATACACAAAAGCACATATACCTACAATAATATACACAAAATATGCCAGTCAGACTGACCACAAGCTTAAAAAGTAAATACAACACTGCATTGTAACACTTACTACAAAGTTAAAAGCAGTTATTTAACCCTTCAGTGCTGGCCTTGGTGTACTATATAGTCATGAATGCATTTTAGGATGATACAAATTTAAGACCCCTCCATCCTGGGCATAATTGGAATTTAAGCTGAAATGCCAGTGAAGGGTTAATGTTTTCTCAATTAAGGGGGAAAGTGATCAATTCTTATTCCTCAGTTTAAAATTATGGGTATGGTTCAGCTGTAGGAAGGCCTCAATTATGCTTACTGATAAATTGAATATTTTACCTTGCAAGTGGGTAATGCAGATGAATGACAGGATGCTGGGAGGAAAAGCCCATCATCTGTCACTGTAGTGCTCAAAACTTGCGTGGAGGTTTTGAGGAAAATTGTAATGAAACTTTTATTGATAGTGATTTGTGAGCTAAGCTTCAGATCTACGACCTGAATGTAAAGTATTATGTTCATATGTATGTGTATATTTGTACAAAAGAGGAAAAATAAAATAAATTGTTTTTATGGTGGTGAAAGGGAATACTGTCTGCTTCACAAGTTAGTAAAGGCATCAGCTATATATTTTTGGTTCCTTCCAACTGAATACAGCAGGTTACTCCAAACACTGGTAACCACCTACAAAAATAGATGGTGTCACAATGCATAAGTTTTTAGTTCCTGTATGATTCTGTGGAGGTTATCCAGTAGTTGCCACTGTGTGCAGTAAAGGAGGTAAGGCAGGCAGTCCCCACGTATTTTGATTCCGGGAACTACGTGGAGCTAAGTTGTTGCTTCATACTTGGCAACCTTTATCCCTAGGCCAAGCTGGCAGGATATATGTTACTGAGTTGGTCTCAAAGCCATCCAAGACACGGCAATGAAGAGAAGTGTGTCAATTCTCATAGAAACAATCAAGTCTGTCAGTCCAACTTGGAGCTATCACAGGTCCTAGCAGTGTTCAGATCTTTGATTTCCACAGTGACTGCATTATTAAAATAAACTTGTTTCTTCTGTAACTGAGTATGTAATAAACATTATGTATAGCATTATCAAAAGAAACAAGTGCTGTCAGTAAAATGTATATAGAAAAGTTGAACAATTAAAATATATTAAAAACCTAGAACTGGGTTTTAAGGTGGCTGCCGGTAAAAAAGGACATGAAACCCAGTATTCTGGTATAAAATGTGTGAGAGAAAAATGAGTAAGGGTCTAAACTAACATCTGGAAAAGCTATAATGCACTCAGATAGGTAACAAATTTTCTGCCTCATAATGTATCTGTCACTGTGTTCACAACAGCCCATCTCTGGACCCTATCTGGGGCAAGGTATAGTTACTCCACATCCTCATACTGCTTCCTTCACGTCCAGTTTAATTTTATCCTACCATCTGTATCTAGGTGTCCCAAGCAGTCTCTTCCTCTCAGCTTTCCTAACATAACATATCCTCATTTCCATCAAAATCTGTGACCTCAGAAATTATATAAATGCATATATAACCTGGATTCTAAGTTTACAATTCCAGTGCTGTTGTATCACCTTCCACCTAGACTGATGTAAACAGTTTACAATAACAGCAAAAAAACAGTTTCATGGTCATGACATATGTTGAAACATAAATAAAATAACCTGCAAAGGTTACTCATTTTATGCAACATAGTTGCTCTCTGGCAATAGGAAAGATCACATTGCAGCCATCCCCAGACTTTTATCAGTATTACATGAGCAAGATAGATTTGTATTCTAGTGATGAAAAAAAATTTACTCTCATTACTATTATTATTATGTACAGACATGAAAAGGAAAAGGCCCAGCCTTCTATAAGTACTGCCAATCCTATTACATTGGCTCCAAAAGTATTAAAAAAGACAACAATGAAAGACGGAAGTTTACAAAAAGCACCCTTCTGTGGAACAAATCATTAGACAGGGGTCTAAAACAACTGGAAATTTGTAAGTTTATGCTATTTAGGAACTAACATGGATTATTATGAATCTACCCTCATATATACTACAAATCATCCTGATTCACACAATGCACATAGGCTAATTGCGAATATATTTATCAGTAAGTATAACAATAGTCAGTCAATGGGTTACTTTTCTTCTGGCAGTAGTTCCCAGACTATGCCAACCAGTCTCTCAGTAGCACATAAAACATTTTTAGGGGACACACTTTGGAAAAAGTTGGGAACTAGTACAATTTTAAGTAAAATTCTTACAAAACAATGATACTTATCTGAAAATGATACTTATGTTGCTCTATTAATCTGTTTTGGAAGAAACATATTTTTTGCTCATTTGTATATTGGAGATGTGTTATAGTAATTTCAATTTCCTTCAGAGAGAAAATTATTTGTAAAACAAAGTTTTAGCAGGCAAAGTAAAGTTGATGTCCAGATGGACAGAAAGGGCCACATAATGGAGAAAAATCTATGAGGAACATGGAGTTTATGTATTCTGAAGTTCCAAGGAAGGATTTCATGTGGTGATGAAGTTTGCCAACAGCTGGCTTAGGATGACACCAGCCAGTAGCAGCACAGCAAAACCTATGGGGCTAAGATCATAAAATGAAGAACATAATCACCAATGATTCCTTATGTGATGTGAAACTGTGGGGTCTGCATATGCACTTCTGTCATGTTAAATCACATTATGAATACCCATCTAACAAATTCCTCTTTAGTAGACTCAAATTCAGAGGCTAAATCCATTTATAATTAATCACTTCAGCAGTTTTAATCTAATAATATGGAAAGAAACAAATGTCAATGAGTTGTGACTTTCCTTTCCTTAAAAAAAAAAAAACCCAATGTTTGGCCAAAGTGACATAGAAAGCACAATGGTTTTAACCAATATTCCAATGTACATTACAGAAAAAACAAACTGTCCTACCATATACTCTCTCTTTATACTGGCAACATTTGTTTTGATTTGGGATTATATAAGTATTTCACAACAAAAGTTCTACAACAAACAGAATTTTGGGATACACTATTCCATTTCAATATAAGTACAATAAATCTCTCTCTTTGTTGAATATCTTCATTGTTTCCTGTCTGAAGACTTACAACAATAGTCAATAAAACACCATGTTTGTAAACCAGTGGACACAATGATGATTTATTCACACTGTCATTCCCCACATGTTACAGTGTGTGATGGAACATCTTCAGGGAAAACATATGCTTGTGACACAGAAAGTTACTAATAGCTTTAAGTCTTGAAGCCTTCACGGCAGCAGAACTCAAAGAAATGTTCTCGGGCGGACACCTGTGTCAAGATGTGAGGGTTTTCTGATGTTGGAAAACCCTCACATATTGATGCAGCTCTCTACCTGAGAACATTTCATTGATTACTAATAGCTTTATTTTTTAAAATGTATGTGCATTAAAATATGGTACATAACAAGCATTTATAATTCAAATTAAACAAATATGTTAAAATCCTTTAATCATGAAATCAAATAATATAAGAATGGTTCCTCCGTAACACCACATGTTAATTTACACCCCAACCAGTGTACTGATTTGAGCAAAACAACTATGCCTGCTTCCTCAGCAAAATATACAACACCCTAGCATCAAAGAAGACATAGTATAAACTCTGAAGAAAGTAACAGTACACACCAAAGTAAAAAATACATGAAGGAGAATTAATGCATCTACAGATATCAATACATTGGTTGGGTTTGATTCCACTATTAAGATTTTTAACATATTTAATTTGAATTATACATGATTGATGCTAATTTCCTGTCATAAATACATGATTGCCCCAAAAATGGCCTATTATAGACTGAAACATTGGAAGTTTCAGAGTAATATAAATATATAAATGATTAGAGTATCCTCTGGTGTACAAATATGGTATTTTACCACTTATGCTGTCAGTGTGTTTGACATATTTTTCTTGGACACTCCATTTGTTTTTTCTTAATAAAATGAATGGTGACTGTATCAGTAAGGTACTTCAGATTCATAGCAATCTGTACATTATGATGTTATGTGATCAGCTTCAAGGTTTAAAACTTCCACCGTCACTGTCAAGAGATTTTTGTTCTTAGTTTTGGCTGTACCTGGCTAACATACTGGAGAAATCAGCAGCATCCATTCAGACTTCAAGGGCATATCCACCTTGTAATGAAAAGTTCAAGGGTAATCAACCATTAAATTCTAACATTTTGGAGACTGTGTTTTATCTGCATCATCAGGGACTGATAAAATGACAAAAAGCGTTGAAACATTAGCCAGTAATAGTATGGGCAACCACTTCATCCCACATGTTATTCTCCTACTGGCCACTTTCTAGACAAATAAGAGAGGGGTTTGAGATGTGTGTGTGTGTGTTTGTGTGTGTGTATATATATATATACATATAGACATACCTATGTCACAGTCCTTGCTGATTGGCAGAAACAGTACCTCAAGCCCTGAACTTTTATTCTAGTCTGACCTGTATGACTGCATAGGAGGAATTAAATGCATCCTTCACCATGAAATTTTATAGAGTATCCATTTTCACACACCACACCCAGTGCTGACATTTAATTTCGAATGTTGCATTCCACTTGTTTTCACACCATTTGAGAACCACCAATCAGAATGCAACAGCTTTCAAGGAACACCTGCTACTGCATTTCTAACACACGATGCCTTGAACTAGAAGCAATAATAACTCACTCTGGCAATACCTACAGAATTTGTGGCACAGAATAATGAATCAGATAACAAAACTGTGAGATTTGAGGTTATTAGAGCAATGTTGCTGAAGATTCAAATCATCTGGGATGTTATGCTGTGTTGTTAGACATTTCCTGACATTCTCAAGGACTGTAGTGTCTTCACCTTCAGGGTCAGACACAATTCTTCAATGTCTTGACTCCAAAGATGAAGGTACTATGATCTTTAAAATGTCAGGAATTACTTATCCACTGACAAAGTGCAACATCCCAGAAGGAGAGCATCTTCAAAAAGAAAATTATTCAGGATTTGGCAACATTGCTACCATCACACAGTAACTAATGGAATGCTTTAACTCCAAAAATTTTCTTTTACCCTTAAAGCCAACATTATAAATCAGGATACCACTTTGTTTTAAAATTATCATACAGAATTAATATAGTCAAACAAAACTGCTCGTATCTGGAATGATGATTCATCATTTCAGATAACAAATAAATTACAAAGCCTTTAACAAAAGTTTATGTTGATAAACACTTCTGCTAATCAGTTACTAGCCGAGGCAGCCCTTTTGTTTCAATGGTGACCTTAAAACCATGACAATAGTTCCTAAAGCATTTGCTAGGTCAGAATACAGTTTTATGTAAAGCACTGCATTTCACACATACAATCCACATATGTCATTCAGTCACACCATGAAATGTTTTAACCTTAGTTACATAACCTCACTGAAAATTCCAAGGAGCTGCATAATGGCAGAGTCTTTCTGCACACCAGTAATGTGTTACATAACAGTAGAGATTGGCCTGCTGCAACATTCCCATTCTGAAAAGTTATTTATTGTTACAGTCTGTTTCAATTAAGAGTTTAATTTTGTTTCACATTCTTGAACCACCATGTAAATGTTGACCTAGCTAGTAGGGGGTGGGTCAGGCAAAGTATGGAATGAGAAAAAGGATGTGTGAGGAATAGAATTCTAAGGATAAAATACAAATTTATATTTGCATATTCTGATTCATCATTGAGATGGTCCATGAAGTAATCCTGATCAGGATTTGTCAGGGAGATTATTCATTTTTGCAAGGGATCAGAAATTTTTTGAGACAATCTCTCTGAAACCATTTTCACACAGTAACTGTTTTTGTTTTTAAGTATCTAGATTTCAAAATTTAAGAGAACTGAAGTTTAATTGTAACATACAAGGTGATCAACTTGCATTGGAGGATCACTGTCGTTGTACTATATAATCTAAAGCTTTTGTGACAACTGAATTCAATAACACTTTCTTGGGCTAGCAGCTAGCAAGAAAAGTTTTATTGTACCCTTATCATAGCTTGCGTCTAATTCTATGTTCATCATAATAACTCTACATAAACTGGGAATCTGGAAACTTTTCACTTTTTCCCCACTTTTTGTAATATTACAGCATGATAACACCAGATTTTAAATGACAGAATACTTGTATCTGGAATGATATATTTCATATACAGCACTTGCAAGTCACTCACACACGTGGTCATGAAACCTAAAAGTGACAGGTTCATGTCACTGTCAGAATGGTTCACAGAACACTTACAATTGATATTGGGCACTACTACTGCAACCTGAGGACATAAAAGTAACAGCTATCCATAGGGGATAGGGGGGAAAAGGAAATGAATTCTCCACATTCCTAACCGAGGTAACAAGTGAGGGTCAAGTGGTCAGGTTCACACACCTACCATTTTATCCTCGGTAAAAGAGCCCCTGGCACCTATTGGATCAGAGATCTGTATGCTTATTCATGAAACAGCAGAGAGAAATTTTCACCCATCAGTAACAGGGCAATGTTTATCTTGCCAGTAGCCAGTCAAAGTATTAACTCAGTTATCCCAGTTCAAGATACTCTTACGTCTACGTGTTACTGTGACTAAAAATTAGCCATCATACAACATTAGCACTGAGTGTTCGTTTCTTTAGTTATGCTTTTTTAACAGCCTAAGTTATATACAGGTTGGAGTGGTAGAACAATATGTTCATGATGAAAATCTCAGAGAAGATGGATAGCCATTGCAGGTTTCTGCCCAGGAACATGTACATATGTAGCAGAAGTGATGAGCACTTCACTACAACATTTGGTCTGCAGAATTTCTAGAGGACGAAGGTGGGAATGTGAGATTTATAATTAAAGAATGTTGACACATCGAACACTATCTTGATCTGCATGTACTAATTATAGGTGGCTGTTCCACACTGTTAAGTCTGTATATAATTGAGTGTCAAAATCAGCAATCTACATTTCAGCATATGACAGAATACATCAGTGCATCTTAATCTTTACTGAATGTGGGATACAATGACTGCAACATCCTGTGATACAGGCCAAACACTCATTTTCCGTTGTACTAATACTGTTACCTAAGTTAGAATATGGCTACCAGCACCACAATATGTTTATGCCAGTTTTTTTTAAAGGACCAGTTTGTAAGAACTTTCTAAAAGGCATTGTGAGGACAAACTCCCTGTAAAGATCATGACAAAAACAGTATAAGTAATGTGATGGTTGCACTTCAGGTTTATTAAAGACATTTCTAATCGAAGATCTTAATTTAAATTAGCATGATTTAAGATTTTAAACAGTCTTTCCTGACAGTGATAACAATAGGCCTTTCTTTTGTTTCAAGTGGGTGGTGGGGTGGGGAGAAAAACAAGGAGAAAAAAGAAAAAGACAGGGAGAGGGGACTTTTAGGGTTTCAAAGGAACAGACCTCCTCTTTAGAGTCATATTATCAAAGTGTGTTACTCTCCCTTTTTCAATTACAGATTTGCATATTAGAGACAACAGCTGACCAATGTTTGTGAAATGTAATGCCACTGGACATTACAAAATCCAGTCACCAATAAGAACAAGGCACCCATACTAACTTGTGAGGTGGAAGAAATACCATCCAGTGTAGGACCCAGAAGTTTGGTAGGTGAATTACCTTTGAACAGAAATGACTGTAACTGGTGTTCTCCAGTGTCAAGCCTACATGGGGAAAAAAAAGTGTACATAACTGGTACCAACCTAATGGTGTCCCAAGCAAGGCAGCATGACCAGTGTCATAGGAATACAAGCAACTGCAGCCTTCAGTACTTTACAATTTGATGATTTAAACAATCAGTCTATTTCTTCACATTATTGTGCCCAAGATTTGTCTCAGTCACACTATGTAATGAAAATCTCTACACTGGGAAAATCACAGAATCTTCCATGAAATTACATCTAGTCCATTTCCAGTTACGCATTTCTTTCAGGAACTCATTGTTAATGTTCTATGCTGAAGATGGTGGGAATTCCAAACAATATATTAAGTGTACATTCAAGAGAGAGAGAGAGAATATTTGGCACCATTTGTTTCAGAGGTACAGTTCAGCTTAATAGTGGACTAAGCAGACCATACCCTGCATTAAATTATCATAAGTATGTTGGTAACTGGATGTTTTCTTGCAATTTTATTCAATGGATTTTCATTTGCATCCCTTTTTTCTTTTCTTATACCAGAAACAATACACCAGTTTAAATATGATGTCAGTCTATGGGCCATGTGGTACACACAATGGTTTAAAACATTCATTTTCTCTAATGGCTCAATTTTTAAACACATCTATAAATAAATTCTAAGACATTAAAAATAGTGGACAAATACGTGGTTTGGAAAACCTTTAGAAATGTACATCACACCATATATCATCCGAAAAAGATTCTACACAATGCCATAGAAAATAAGCTTACAAGGGAAAGTGGAGGTCCTCTATTATTGATGTTTCTGAAGTACATATATGGAATATTTTGTACCTGAAATGAAGTGACAAGTTACTCAACAAATCACAGCAGTTACCTCTTAAATAAGATTACTCTTGCTCAGTGTCAGCATACAGGGCATTATGGAATTCCAAATAGTGAATAGATGAAACTCATGATATCAGTCAACAGAACTTATTTTGTGCTCAAATAGGAATTAAAAGTACAAATCAAAATCTAAATTTAATTTCTAGTTTATTCTTTTAACTATTTCTGTGGCATTCTGTCAGCACTTTAATCTTGGCAGGAAGTTACTTTTGGAACACAGAGAGAGATTATATAGTCACATTTCAACTGTCTAAACTCAGTATTCAATGGAAAGCTTAAAATCTACAAGGTTCAGTAGTAACAAGGACATCAAATGGAATTTTATAATGAAGGGAAGGATTATAGAAGGGAAGAAATGACACAAGCAGAGAGCTGGAATTTAGCCACACACAAGCAATTTCCTGACAACAGCAGACATGACTTTATATAGAAGTATTTCAAACTGACAAAATTAAAGACAGGTGCAAAACAACTTTCCAACTAGGCATCAGAGGACAAACAAAACATGAAACTGTGCTAACTGCATACACACAGAACACAGACAGCCAAAATGAGTGTAGGACATCAACTAGAATGAGACCACAGACATAGTGGTTGAACTGAAATGGTAAAACACTAGCAGGAAAACATTTCAAGGCAGCAGACTGGAATGACTGACCATTACAGACCTTCAGAACATGAAACAAAGTGGAAGAACTCCAAGAACCTGGGTTTAGAGGCCTGTTGATGCTGCTAATTCTAATAAGACAGCAGTACATGCATTTTAAAACCAATGTCACCAGCTGTATCCCTGCTGACCATGACACCTGAGAAGGTTCACTCTTCATAACAAAACTGAGCCCTTCAGTCTCACAATGTTAAGACAACTAATGACTCTGTATAGCACACAGGTTAAAATGTCAGCTCACCAACCAAAGTAACAAGTTGGAAGACCAGAGTAAACTTTCATTCCTCATCTCACCCAAAGATATATTATTAACCCAATGGTGTACATCACTGCCAGACATCAGCTGCCATGATAAAAGTCAATACTGTTTACTTATTCATACCTGTACAGAGCTTTTGCAATAATTTAGAGACATTTATTTGCAGTATTTGGATTCATTTTATACAGACACTTTCAGCATGCCAGTGGGTTAAATATGCAGTGCCTGGTAACATTATAATGAAACTTCATTACTGAGTACATGTACAGTCATATAGGTTCACACTAAGTTTGGCTATATGCTCTGAATCTTGGTATGCATCTTGCTTGACAAGAATCACGTCCTTGTTATTCCACAAACAAAGAACTACAGATATGCCGCCAGCAAACTGTTGTGTATATACAGATTACAAAAAGCCCATCTCATTATCAAATTGAACTTGGGACTTCACAAACTCTCATCACTCTCATCCCTCATTGAAACAAACTCAGCAGCTTCCTGGGAGGATTCATGATGTGGGGCTGAACTGCCTTCACTAGGATAGTCTTCACCTGCAAAACAAACAAAATCTTCCTACTCATTTTTCTGTAATACAGTATCAATAGTGAGACTACAAGTTTTACCACATTAAAAATACCATGAAGGGCCTCTGAATTGTTTCTTCTGTCAGAGTTTTGAACTACCATATACAGTTCTGACGCTGCATACAGAGAATATTAAAGAGAGTCAATGAAATAATGTTTTTAGGCACACTGCATTCAGAGGCTGCTTTATGTATTCATGAACAAAGTGGTATCTGAATTTTCAATGCATTTGGTTTAAATTCAAATACAATTTCTTAGTCAACTAACACATTTCATGCAAAATAACTGGAGTTCAGGGTTTGTGAGCTTCACACATCCAGGAACAAATGAGCTATATTACGATATGCAGTAAAAAAACTCAGTTTTTATACTGGTAAATGCTCACCGTTTGAACTTTTGTATACAGTACAATGTTTAGTGTATTTGTTTATATGGAGTCCCAGGAATTTACTGATTGAACACCTACACTACATATGAGTTTCATAATATGGAAGTGAAAGGGAAAAATGTACATGTATAAAAGAAAAAATAAATTGATACATCAGCATTTCAAGGCATATTAAAAATGTGACTTGCAGGTTCCTGTGGCGACCTGACAAATCTCCAGCATAGTCAAAATGACAGCATTACATTACAAACCTGGGTGTGTAGCTGAAGCATTCTCCTCGGCCTGACTGCGGCTCATGGCAGGGTCAATGGCCTCTTTGATTTGGCTGTTGGCCCCTTTTGGGTCAAGGTCAGTAGCCCAGCTGAAGTGCATTAAGGCTAAGTGTGTGTTGCCTAACTTTTTGTGCACCTTCACAAATGAAAAAAAGTTCATCAGGCACCACACATTATATCAGGAATTGGAAGAATTTATTAGAAGCAGCAGCAAGATTAAAGGCGTGTCAGACACAGTGGCTATTTGCTCTGTGCAAGAATTAATTCCACAGCATAATATCTTTAAATCACACGTGTACTACATGGATCTTAAAATGCAGAGGAAAAATAAATAAATGCTAATTTGCAGTATACATTAAGTAGGGGATAAAGTTGTTATTAATGACTGTAGTTGTGACAGAGTTAGCAAGTTACATGTTTGATGCCAAGGGTCAAAGACTGGACATTTTGTTGCATACCGGGATGTGCAACGAGTTGAAACAAAAATACAAGAAATTCAAACAGGTGTTGGTTCCATCTACAATATATGATTGTGTGTGAGTCATATGTCCAATATGAAGGTATGTTAGTCAGTTCACCCTCCTGCAACATTTCAGAGGATGGTCTCCATCAAAGCACAGTAGGTTTCAATAGGTGAACATCCATTTATAGAACATCCCAAGCAGTAATTACCACAGCTTCATTACTGGGTAGACCCACATTACCTGCCATCCAGCACAGGATCACTGTAACATGTCGGTCAGCAGAAGGACAACAAGTGGCTTTGTCTTTGATGATCCACAGGTTAAGACACATACAACTTGGTAACGAGTGCATTAACACAATGGGACTTTGCAGACCAAATATTGCCTTCATGGTTGGCAGTTGATCTGGGGAACAGCCTGCTATAATGTGTACAACTAAGACACCTGGACACCAGTCATCATATGCAGTGTAAATCTGGAGAAGTTGCCATCATGCACAAATGAGTGGTTTGTGAAATATGAATTAATAACTGTATGTATACATACATTATCCTGGCAATCAGGAAGTATCTCCTAAAGAAATCCATTTATAGCAGAGCCAGAATCAGGTTCTTTCCAGTTTGGTGAAACAAAGGTAACACATACATGGTGTGAGGAGCCAATGTAGGGCAGGGGTACCTAAAAGGTATCATATGTAGCAGATGCAGAGAGCATAATTAAAAGCTGCCAGAGGTCCACAGCTACCAGTCAAGAAGCCATTATGTGTCTCACACCTCTGGTGAATGCTAGGTCTGAAAAAATACGCCACAAGATGGATTGTTGGGCTGTGAGATTTGTTTTACTGTACAGCTACAAAGAAACATGTTCTCACACACACACATGCACATTAGTGTCCCCATTTCTGTGTATGAATTTGCATGCCAACTGGTGTGGACAGCACCAGTGGCAAGGCATCTGTAAACTGTAATTTATCGCCCTTCTTATAAATAGGTACAATGATTGACTCCTTCCAATCTTCACACAATTCCTCCTTATTCCAAATCAAATTATTAAGTTTATGGATCTCAGAGCGAACTGTTCTACCCCCTGCTTTAGTCAGTTCTGCTGGGATTTGATCAATACCTGGTGATTTGTGTATATTTAACTTTTCAACAGCCATCTCAAACTCAATGGCCCTCGACTCAGGCAGTAGTGGTTCTGCTGTGTGTATTTCTGTCTGCCTAACATTACTAGCCCCATGTACATTAAACAGCTGACAGAAATGGTTACTCCACCTAGTCAAAATATTGTGGGAGTATGTAAACAAATCACCATTCTCATCCTGTCCTATATTATTTCTAGGCTGCGAACCCTACTTAAAATCCTGATGCCCCTACACAAGTCTCTTCATACTTTTGATCTTGCTGTTAGTTTCATGTTCATCAATGTTAGCTCTCAGATATTCCTTCTTTTTGTTCCTGAAATGTCTACTAGCTTCAAATTATCTAGACTGCTTTGGTTTGGATCCTGTAACCACTGCATTTTAGTCTGCTTCCTTCAATCTAAAAAACCTAACATTCTTCATTAAACCATGGTTTATGCTGCTTCAATTCATACAGTTTAAGACTCTCTTTAGCTGAGATTTTGACGTTCTCTGTTATGTTTTCCCAAGCCCAGATGTCCTTGCTATCACTCAAGTTCTCCAAAGCTGCAAACCTGTTTGAAATCTTAATCTCATACTGTTTCCTAACCTCCAGTTCATCTAGCTTCCTGAAATTAATTCTTTCCACATCACACTTCTGTACTGCTTGTTTACTTACTGCCAATCTTTCCCTGAATTCTGCAACCACTCCACAGTGATGAGTATAACAGTCAGCTCCCCTGAAAGATCGTACTTCGAGTGTAGTTGAATGCTATCTCCTATCTATCAATATGTGATCAGTCTGGTTGTGAGTCTTCATATCAGGAGAGGCCCAAGTGTACTTATGAATGTTTCGGTGTAGGAACATCATGCTCTTTAACAACTAGATTCTTTGATGCAGCAAAGTTTACTATTCTAACACTAATATCATTACTATCCTGATGAAGATGCTCATTCTCAATTGTCAGTTTGAAAATACTCTCCCCTGCCACTTCCGCATTGAAATCTCCTAACAGAATTTACATGTGTTACTTAGGAAAAAGAGCTTAATATACCTATCGCCAGCAATTCACGTGATAACTATTTTGTGTTATGCACATTTCCCTTAATTATACATAACTTCTGGTTCTCTTAGCAGTTATCTTTTATTACTGTGTTTAGACAAAAAAACTGATTCTCATTGCCAATTATTAGTCCCTTAGAATATCCATGTTACTTGAATGAGTAATCACTTTTGATCCCTCTCCTGAACCCAATTCCCATTTCTAGAAAGGTGTTCTCTATAATATTATACTTACTTTTCCAGTTAAGTAATAAACTAAGGATTCTTTAGGAACAATTTCCTTTAACTCTTCCAGCTCTTTCAGTGCCTCTGCATGTCTACCCGCTGCAAAATATATGGATGCCCGATGGAATTTACACAGTGGATTCTTGGGATCATTGGCGATTGCAAGGTTCAAAGTCTGCAGTGCCTTTTCAGTTTTCTGTAATGCATGCTGAACCTGTAGTAATAATGAATAACAATAACACAGACACTTACTTGTTTTTCTCATTAGGACAAAGTGTATGATATGAAACAGTAATAGAACTACTACACAGAAACTGCCTGCAATTTCATAAACACACCTGCAGCCATATTTAAGAACAAGTAGTATAACTTTGTCTTTATTGAAACACACAGCCAGAAATTCTTAAGAACATGCATGTACTTATGTTATAGTTGATATATGGCTTCTCACAATATAATCCAGACAATCACTACGTAAGAAAAAAACATCTAAACACAGCTCAAAAACCTTGTCTCTTGGATTCAAGTAAACATGCTGCATTTCTTGTTAGGTCTGACTGTGTTACATGTATTCTTCAGCACCTACAAACTTACCACTCCTATGTGACAAAGCAGAATTGAACTCTGAGTGTTGATAGAAAGCGCCCGCTTGAAATGTAGTTCAGCTAATAAATATCGTTCCTGCTTTGAATAAATAGTTCCAATACCATACCTACAAGAAAAAGTAAAATTCCATATTACTTGCAACATTTTATCTTGTCTTCAAATCAGAGAAATACTGAATCACAAATCACACTGATGACGTGCGTCATCCCTTATCAACTTTAGTCGATACAGTCCACAGTGTTTTTGAGTGGATGGGTCAGAATGTTCCACCATCTCCATCTTTCAGTCCCACAACATGAAGAATGCCATAAACCTGACCCATACACACACACACACACACAATGGGAAAAGTGGAAGTCTGGTTTACAAGTGAATGTGTGTAATGTAGACATGACTAACTGGGAATATAATGCCCTAGAATGTAGTTTAGGCAGAGATTTACACTTTATTGTTACATGGGAGATCCATTTTACCAAAATCATTCACAGAAAGAAAACCATAAATGAAATACCATACAATCAGTCCATTCTGTACGTGCACCACGAAACCTCTCTATCATCAGCAAGGTGATCCAAAATAAAATATATACTACATAACAACTCATGTCATGAAGAAGACTGGGGAACAAATGGACAAATTTCCTTGAATTATAAACCACAGTACCAGATCATGATAAGCAATCAGCATCATTTCCTTGTCACTTCACACTTTTGGCAAGAGCTCTCTACGACACCTGAACAAAATGCTGGGAGGTACCAAGAGCTGGTTTGGGCAAAATGCAAAACCAAAAATCCGTTCCTTACAGGAATCACAACCAGGTCACTCTATCAATGTTGGCCTGTTTATTGACTAGCTATCCCACTTTGTGTGCAGACCTATGGAGAGAAACAAAGAGTACGAAAAGCAAAATGTAGTGTGAAAAAGGGTGGAACCAAAATAAATCAAAAGAGCAAGAAGTGTGCTGTAACAATCTCACCGAGGTTTCTCAGGTGTTCACGCTCATGCTGTACCACTTTAACTCATTTTCCTACCACTGCCACCACCACCATAGTCATTGTAATCACTATCATCATTTCTGTCACCATCGTCGTCATCATCATCATCCACAGAAATAACATACTTTCTAAATACATGTATCACTCACCAAGCATTGTAATGTCTTGCATCTATCCTCACCGCACTTCTAAAACAGCTCATCGCTTTGTCCAGCTCTTCTGTCGTGACATATTCATGCCCCAAGAGTGTGTATGCATATACAAATGTAGGGTCCACCTGCAACAACATGCAACTGAAATGGTAACTGTAGCACACATCATTTTCTTATACACTGTACAAACATCTTCAACGAACTTACGGTATCTAAATTTCTATATAAGACCAGAAAAACTAAACAAATACTGACATCCTAAGAAGTTGAAATGGAAATATTTTACAAAACTTTTCACAATATGTTAGACCAGCAAGTAAATTTTTGCAATCAACTGTTAATCTAAAGTGTGATGAAGGAAGATACAGTAGAACTGTGAATCTCAAATCATCAAGTATGTAAGACATACTGTCATGGTACACTCTAATATACTGTATTTACTGGAATGTCAGACAAGGTTTTCTGCCTTAAATTTGGTGTTTAAATATGTAAGGTCATCTTACATTTACATACGAAGCAACAAAATGGACCACGCCAAACTCGATTGCTTTGAACTGGATTGTGCAGAGCCAAACCAAGGCCCACATCACCAAATTGTCATTGGAGAGTTGTGCTCTTCTGAGATAGTATGCACGTAAAGTGGTAATTCCTTACCGATGTTTCAGGAAATCCCATTGGCCCCCCCTCTTCAAATGTCAAGAAATCCAAAACAGAGAACACAGCATAGCTGACATTGACACAATCTTTTTTTTGGGACTTTGTCCACTGTTTAATTTTTTAAAGAAGCATTACATTTCAGAAGCCGCCTCTGTTTCCATTTTCAGGCAAAGAAGCACCCAACCTGGTGTACCCCTTAGATTGAACTATTCTCAATCACTGTGCTCCAGAGAAACAGTAACTTGTTAAGGGATGCACCTGAGAACAAATCTAGTCCAATGGTAGTAACAGGAAAATGGCTATTGAAAAATAAAAATTAACTACAAGGCTCAAAAATAAAATCTTGACCAACTCACAAATTAAAACCCATAAAAAGAGCCATGAACTCAGACTGAATAGAACACACGTATTTAAAATTCTTAACAACACTGTGAATCTTCATGGGTTCAAGTATGTTCACAAACCAAGAAATACAACTGTATTATTCAGTCAATGTCGATCACAATGGCATGACAGCACATCTCATTGGAAATGCCTCTGAAGGTTTTTAAGAAGTCCTTTATATCAAATGTAGTGGATGAGAATTTTAATAAAATACTGTGGAATGCCAATGAAGAGGATGGGAATGTTAGAATTAATGTGTAAGGAAGATGAAGTCACTGACTGTGAAGAGGGAGAGAGTGACACTGGTTGGTAAAGGCAGACAGAATTAGCCACATTTTGTGTATTAAGTGTATGCAATTAATAGTCAAATATTTTCCTTAGTATATGTACTATTTTTGGGGGGGTCATCTTAGATTTAGATACATATGTTTTCTTCTGGCAAATGTGTTTTATTTGGAGGATCATCTAGCATTCGGGTAAATACAGTACTATCCTAACATTTGTCTGTAGGTATGTAGAATCTTGAAAAATTTGTCATTTTACTTGTTCTCTGTCTTAGATTTAAGTAAGGTTACAGTGGATACAATTTGTGTTATCATTTTGCCAGTCCAATCAGTGGATGTGTTTAACGTTAACAGACCAAACTGACAGGACCTTCCCAATGTTTACATTGATGTATAATAAATCTAGACAGATATGTCCAGTTAGTACAATATACTTACATTGTGCTTCCACTGAGGGTTCAAGAGAGGATTTGTATGACAAAACATTGTGAACAAACAGAATTGAGGAATACATAGGCTTGACATATATTCAACTATAACTCTGTATTGAATGTTTCTGCAGATAAAGGTACAAAAATATTCCTTAATGCTTTGATCTGTGATATTTATCTTATCTGCCAGAATATATGATATTTAAATGGAATCCTCTAACTAAAAGATCACAAGGAAAACCCAAGTACTGATGGGAGGATAACATCAAACAAGACATTTGCCAAATGATGGTTAAAAATTGGATAACCTGCATCCTGGATCGAGGGAAATGGAAAGATGTTGTTGAGAAAGCCATAACTTTCAACCATTAAAGGAAGTTCAGTGCCTGAAGAAGAAGAAGACGATCTGCCAGAATATATGCTGTGGGTTGTCCATGCTACTAAAATTCCAGTACACATTCTGTTTTGTATATTACGGCATAGTCCCGTCTTCATACCTGTACAGCCCTCTGGAAGAACTTGATGGCACTGTCGTGTTCCTTCTGTAGACTAAAGCAATTTCCTGTGGCACACCATGCAGCAGGAGAGAGGCGGTCCTGTTCCACAAGGGCCTGTGCTAGAGCAGACAAAGCCACTTCTTTCTGTAGGTGCCACAGTGCTGTGCTGTACAGTTCCATCATCTGGCACCTGTATGGTTCTCGCTCCCGCACCTCACTGAAGTATCTATGAAGAAAAAACAACTCCATACCAACAAGATGAAACTCAAAAGTTATTACATAATACGTCTACAGAATAAACAGTGGGAGGTGGAGATGTCATAATTCCTTAATGTGCAATATGAAATGTCTTCCAGAGAACACCACCTTATTTTACTGAAGCCTGGTGACAAGGTGTATGCCCACCACTACCTCAGCCACAGTTTCCATATAGAAACATGTGTGAAAGTTTGAAGTTCACAGCTTTCACACAAATACTTCACACTATTTGACCAGGAAACAACTGATATTACAGACATTCATGACAAGATAAGCTTTAATCTGTAACATGACTGCTTATATACCAGGAAACTTGGGTTCAATACACAGTAGGGCTAGACTGCCTTTTAATAGAGGACCTAACCAGTGATCAATCCAATGGATTCTGGAGGCTTTTCTTGCGGGAGTGAAACTGATCATTCACATGTGTCTTGAGCTGAGGCTATAACCCTCCTATGCACGCATGATGTAACACTTTGGCAACTTTATATATAAGTGCCAAAGTCTGCTATGTTCTGGAGTACATGGTTTCTAAATGTATTCTTTATAATTCTGCAACCTCCATCCACATGGATAAAACTTTTTGGTTGAGAATGTTAAAAGTACACATATTACACTGCGGAGATTTAAGAACTACTTTTTGCCTTCTACTTCATTAAATATGCGTAACAGAATTTATACCTCACACTGAAGTCCACAGCATATGAATACAACTTTTTTTGGTATAAAAACCATTTATAAGATACTTCATTGTGACTAATTTGAACTGCATGTGAAGCATAGGGTCACAGATTGACAGTGCCAAATTTTACTGAAACCAGTTGAAAAGTTTAAAAAAAACACGTTAACAAACAGACTACACATGACATCAATATGTGTTCATACGCATCCAAGAATTTGCTGCAGACAGGTAAAGCAGGCAGTTAAAGTAGCCACAGCTTCAAGCTAATGACGTGTATCTATGTTACCTGACAGCCTGCTGGTACTCCGTCAGCTCATAATAGGCTTTGCCAAGCAATGACAGGACCCAGCCTGTGTTATACTGCTGTGGCGGAAGATTGTTTAAACAGTCAATGGCCTTCCGGCAGTTGAACTGGGACAAGTGGAGGTACGCTGTGCCCAGTTCCCGCAACAAAGCCATCAACCCTTCTGGAATAGAATAAACAACTCTGAGAATAATGCAGATAACAACATGTTCTAGTGGAATGTATTTATTTAACTATGAGATAACCAACATCAAAGTGAAATGCTGTAAAGAAACATAGCTTTCTTACTTGTTCATCTAAAATTCTTTGGAGTAAACTGCCAGTACAAACACAACTCTTTCCCCCCCCCCCCCACAGTTTTAATAATTTAACAAATAAATTGGTCTTGTAAATAAAAAATAAGGAATAACCTTTTAAAACTTCAGAGGAAAGGCAAGACACCATTTCATTAATCCCCAAAACTAACATTTTAAATAAAATACCCCCTGACATAACAAAATTACTTATACCAATAAGAACTATAACAAGACTAATATTCACACAAATAAAACACCCTATAGCCATGGGACTAATACTATTAATACAAACAACAACATGAGTCCACAAAAGGACTGCACTGTGTGAGTAAATAAAGGCCCAGTGTACTTAGAACACCCATCAGAACAACAATGACAGCTGAAAATGTGGCTCTCCTTTCATAAACGCTACTGATATTTACCTAATTCTGGTTAGAGGTGGTAGAGAAGGAGGGAAAAGTGGGTAACTGCCCAGGACCAAGAACGAGCAAGGAACATGTGAACTCTGCACCTATAGCATACCCATGACAGAAAATACTTAAGTCTAACAAAATTAAAATCCCAAAGTTTTATTCGGGTATGCATGCAGCTGTAATGTTATGTAAACAAATTTATACGCAGAACCGTTGTTATTGGGCCTATGTTCCAATTTTTTGTAACAATTTTTTTTGCACAAGTTAAACAAGGATACATTTTTGTCTGAGACAACATCAACGGAGGAGGCTCACAAGAAGTAGGGTTAAAAAGCTACTGTCTAGCTATTGTCAACAAGACTTAGAGATATAAATCGCTGCTAATGTTACAATGGTTACAGCTGTTTAATAAAGTTAAGCTTCTTAAACCTCAAATTCCAACCATTAGGTAGAGGTGCATGACCGCCTCTGTGGTCTAGTGGTCAGAGTTTCTGGCTACAGATACAGAGGTCCCGGGTTCGATCCCCGGCGCTACCAGATTTTCTGAGTAGTAGTGGGTCTGGAACGGGGTCCACTCA
>Ga0136643_10000854_pt1 | contig 35502 bp, 36 predicted proteins | sample TergutLab28metaG_FD_96883 | JGI IMG/M metagenome (GOLD analysis project Ga0136643, IMG submission 96883) | Labiotermes labralis P1 segment gut microbial communities from Petit-Saut dam, French Guiana - Lab288 P1 (version 3) (version 3) | ecosystem: Host-associated > Arthropoda: Insects >...
TGCAGGCCCTACGGCCAGTGGTAAAACTGCAGTGGCAATTGAACTTGCAAAAAAAATAAATGGTGAAATAGTTTCTGCAGATTCTATGCAAGTTTACAAGCATATGAATATTGGCACCGCTAAGCCAACCCAAGCAGAAATGGATGGCATTCCGCACTACTTATTGGACGTTGTTGCGCCGGATGAATCTTTTTCTGTTGCGGATTATACGCAGCTTGCCACAAAAGCCATTGATGATATATTGGATCGGGGGCGTGCACCCATACTTGCAGGCGGCACGGGTTTTTACATTAACGCAGTCATTTATGGCACAGAATTTACGGAAACAGAAGAAGGCCAGCATGAAAAAGATAACGCGCTTCGCAAAGCTTATATAAACCTGGCCAATGAAAAAGGCGGGGAGTTTATTCACCAAAAACTTGAGGCTTTGGATCCTGAATCGGCTAAAGCTATCCACCCAAACAATATTAAGCGTGTTGCACGGGCAATAAGCTATTGCGAATCCACAGGACAGCTCTTTTCCGTCCATAATAAAGCTCAAAAGGCAAGCGTTGCCAAATATGATGTAGATTTTAACGTTTTATCCATGCCGCGAGAAATATTATATGACCGCATTAATATGCGAACGCTTCAAATGTGGGAAGCCGGATTGGTTGCGGAAGTTGAGCATCTGTTATCACTTGGATACGATCCTAAACTTGCATCAATGCAAGCGATAGGATACAAAGAAACGATTAAGTTTATATATGGGGAGTACACAAAGGAAGAAGCCATTGCTCAAATCCAGCAATCTACGCGCAACTATGCCAAACGCCAGGAAACATGGTTCCGCCATCAAATAAGATAGAGAACAGACCATATAAAAGGAGACATACAAAAAATGTTTTATAGTTACTTAGAGTCATATATGGGTATATCCCCGGAATTAATCGACTTCATTCAAGAGGTGGAAAGGGACATCGCCCATCTTTACAAAAACGCAGACGAAATAGCCGCCGTCAACCAAATAAAAGTTCTAAAAGCGATGCAAGACTGTCGTCTTAGTGATACACATTTTAACGATTCCACAGGTTACGGTTACAATGACAGTGGCCGAGAAGTTTTAGAAGAAATATTCGCCAAGGTTTTTAACACAGAGGCGGCACTTGTGCGTTCGCAAATTGTATCAGGCACCCATGCCCTTGCAACCGCACTTTTTGGCAATCTACGCCCGGGTGATACACTTCTTTCACCGGTAGGCAAACCATACGATACTTTAGAGAGCGTAATTGGCATACGCAAATCTCCGGGCTCATTAGCGGAATACGGAATAACCTACGTCCAAATAGACCTATTAGAAAATGGCCTTCCAAACTATGAAGAAATTCGCAAAGCCCTAGCAATCAAGCCAAAAATGGTAACTATCCAGCGTTCTAAGGGTTACTCATGGCGGCCGTCATTTACAATTGCCGAACTGCAAAAACTCATTGCATGTATACGAGCGGTTTCTCCGCATACAATAATTCTTGTTGACAATTGCTATGGAGAATTTGTAGAAACAGAAGAACCTTCGGATGCAGATTTAATTGTAGGATCCTTAATCAAAAACCCGGGTGGCGGCATTGCTGTTGCAGGCGGTTATGTTGCCGGTAAAAAAGAATTTGTAGAAGCTGCCGCACACCGTCTTACCGCACCGGGAATAGGCAGTGCGGTAGGCCCATCCCTTGGCACAACACGGAACATTCTTCAAGGTTTTTTTCTTGCACCACAAACGGTTTCTGCAAGCATTAAAGGTGCAATTTTGGCGGCAGAGGCATTTTCCCGCTTAGGCTTTGACGTAAACCCGATGACAGCTGATAGGCGTACGGATATTGTACAAGCCATAAAGTTAAAAACGCCGGAAAATGTGCTGGCATTTTGCGAGGCAATTCAAAAAGCGGCCCCGGTAGACAGCTATGTAACCCCTGTACCAGACAGTATGCCGGGTTATGCCCACGGTGTTGTTATGGCAGGGGGAACTTTTGTACAAGGTTCGTCAATAGAACTTAGCGCAGACGCCCCAATGCGTGAGCCTTATATTGTATATTTCCAAGGGGGACTTACATCTGCACATTCACGTACAGGTGTCATTTTGACATTAAATTCATTTTTTCCTAAAAAACCATGAAAAAGTGAAAAAAACGAAACTTGGTGATAAATTATGCCTTCCAAATATCTGATAGCTGTGATAGTATTCTTTATATCTACAATTTTCGCCGTGCACACGGCATATGCAAATGATTTTGTACCAATGGAGTGTACTGACTCCACTCTACTATGGCTGGTAAATAAGGAAAACAAACTCTATGCAAACTACGAGCCTGCTGATTTGGTTGAATATGGCGGCGTAAGACTACGCAGTGCAGCACAAAAGGCTTTTGTGCAAATGATAGCGGCAATGGAATCTGATGGTATTTATGGTTTGCGTTTGCAAAGTGCGTACCGTACCTACGCTTACCAAGAAGCCATCTTCAATCAACGCATAGGTGAGTTTGTAGCAAGAGGGCATAGTAAACTGGAGGCAGAGTATAATGCCTCTTTGTCAATACAGCCGCCGGGTGCAAGTGAGCACCAGTTGGGGCTGGCACTTGATGTTAGCATAGGTAATAACAAGCTAACCCAGGCTTTTGGCGAAACCGAGGCCGGAAAATGGTTAAATTCACATTGTCATGAACATGGATTTATAATCAGATATCCAAGCTCAAAAACAGATGTAACACAAATTGTGTATGAGCCGTGGCATCTGCGTTATGTAGGTACACCACACGCAGCAATAATGAAAAATTTGGAATTCACTTTAGAAGAGTATTTACGTTATATTAGGGAAGTTCAAATGTATGTCTTTTGGGGTGAAAATAACGCGTACTACCTGTTGTCTTATAGTCCCTCGCCACCGTTTAATTTTTCCTGTGCAGAGGTAAGTGTTTCCTCGCTGGATATACACAAGCGGGCGTATATCATTACCAGTCTTAAGACGTACCCAAATATCTAAAGATAGATGGGGTTAATGGAAGGTAAGAGTTTTATGAAGAACTTGAAAATTAAATCAAAACTGTTTTTAGGTTTTGGTGTAATGTTAATTGCAATACTTACAGTTGCAGCTGTAAGTATTGTAAGTACACAGCGTATCCGCAACAATTATTCGGATGCACTTGAGTACAATATCTATCGGCATTCTAATTTGCAAGGGATTTCTACGCATCTGATGGATATACGCCGTATAACAAGCCAAATTGCGTTACATGGTGGTGAGTATGGCAATGCACTTGGTATCGAAATAAGTGGTTTGCAAAGAGAGTTAAACAGAGCTATTGTTCATATCGATAATTATGTTGATAGTTACATAGCAAATCTAAACCGTGCACCTAATATAACAGATGATGTAAGAAGTACTTCCAGAACTAACATAATAGGATTACATGAAATGATTCACAAATATATTTCTGATATTACGGAAGCAGTTATGCGAGAGGCACAGAATGGCAACCGTGAAGCTGCTGCCAGGTATACCCGCAATGGTCTTGGTATAATGCGGGATATATACTCATTGTACAATGCAATGATGCATGAATATAATTTTTACATGGACAATGTAGTTTATGATATGAATGCAACAGCTAAAAATTCGATTTCAGTACTGACTATTATAAGTATCATTGCCATTATTGTTAGCGTGCTTGCCACATTAGTTATTTCTAATATGATTACTGCACCAATTACACGCGTTGTATCTTCTTTCAAAAAGGTATCAAAGGGTAAGCTTAATGTAGGACTAAAAGTTGATTCTTCTGATGAAGTAGGTATGCTTAATAAAGCTGCACTCAAGCTGATAGCAACACTTCAATCTCTTATAGATGAAATGGATTATATAGCTCTTGAGCAAGCTAAAGGTAATTTTGATGTATTTATAAATGAGGCAAAATTTGAAAATTCTTTTGGAGATATTGCTAATAAAGTAAATAGAGTAATTAAAGCCGAACCTGATCTTCGGCATAAGGTTGTTGACGTATTTAGTAAAATTACCGATGCAACAGGTCAAGTGCTGTCAGGATCGAAACAAATTTCACAATCCGCAGTGACTCTTGTAAGAGACGTGCGAACTCAGGCCAGCAGTGTAGAGTCCCTAAGCGCATCGGTTGATTTGATTCACAAACAAACACGTACAAATGCAGAAAGTGCTGAACGCGCAAGGGATATATCCGCCAGATCTACCACCCATGCCAAAGAGGGTAATGAGGCAATGAGGCAAATGCTTGACGCTATGTCTGGTGTACAAGAATCTTCGTCTAACATTTCAAAAATTATCAAAACCATAACAGATATTGGGTTTCAAGCAAAATTGTTGTCCCTAAATGCTTCTGTAGAGGCTGCAAGAGCTGGTGAACATGGCCGAGGTTTTGCTGTACTAGCCGACGAGGTGCATATTTTGGCAACGCGTAACCAAAAAGTTGCTTCCGATACTAATGAGCTTATGCAATTTTCTGAAGAGCGTATAGAAGCGGCTGCTAACGTTGCCAGCACAACAGCCGTATCTCTTGATACAATTGTGTCAGGAGTAAGCGAGATTAGCGGTATTATCAATAGCATACACGAGGATTTGTGTGTGCAGGCGAATGTAATTGATCAAATTTCTATTGGGTTATTGCAAATATCCGACCTTATACAATCCAGCTCTGTTGCATCTGAAGAAACCGCCGCAGCTGCTGAGAAACTTAACTCTCAAGCAGAAATTCTTCAGCAATTGGTTGCATACTTTAAACTATAAAACATGAACAGAAAGCGGCGGAGCCGCTTTGTTTTTTATAAGTTTTTCTTTACTTATTATACATTTTTGTATATAGTGCCTAAGAGCATATTTTAACTTCGAGAGGAGCATTGTTGTGGGAACTTCTTACGCAATTGTAGTTGACTCAACTACAGATCTTACGCCAGAATTGGCAGAAAAATGGGGGCTTGCTGTTATACCATACATTTTTACATTAGATGGTAAGGATTATTATAATCATTTAGATTATCGTGAATTATCATCTAAGGGTTTTTATGATACTTTACGCGCCGGTAAATTGGCATCTACAACATTAGTTACTATTCCACGCTATATGGAGGCTTGGGAGCCAATTTTAAAAGAAGGCAAAGATATTTTGTATATGTGTCTTTCTTCGGGCCTTAGTAAAAGCTACGAGCAAAGTGTTATGGCCGCAAAAGAAGCAATGGAAGCGTATCCAGACCGTAAGGTTATTACAATCGACTCTAAATCTGCATCACTTGGGCAGGGTTTGCTGGCGTATTATGCTGCAAAGGTACGTGATGAAGGTAAAAGTTTAGAAGAAAACGCGGCGTACATTGAAGAAATTATAACAAAGCTGCACCACTGGGTAGTGCCGGATGATTTACATCATATGCGCCGTGGCGGACGTGTTTCTGCAACAAAGGCATTTGTTGGAACAATGCTTAATGTTAAACCGGTTCTTACTGTTAACCACGAAGGACGTATTATTCCCGTTGGCAAGGCACGTGGTTGGAGCAAGGCAATTGTTGACCTTGTAGGGCGTATGGATGAATATAAAATGTCTCCAAAAGACCAGGTAGTTGTTATTGCTCATAGTGATGATCCTGATAAGGCACAACAGCTTGCAGATGCTATTAAAGAAAAGCATGGTGTAAAAGAGATTATTATATTAGGAATTGGCCCTGTTATAGGCGCACATACTGGCCCAGGTACAGTTGCAGTCACATTTTTAGGAAACGAACGCGCTAAGGTATAAGGAGGCATTGTCAAATGAACCTTTTGGCAACTCGGAAAGATGAGATTGACGACCTTGATGATGCTTTTGACGATATTGACTGGGATGACGATTTTGACGACGACGAAGAAGACGATTGGGCAGATGACTTTGCCGAAGACATAGATTTTGATTAATTCTGAACAAAATTAGGAGTTTAATTTTCTAAATAGGGCGGAGTTTGTCTTCGCCCATTTTTGATGGAAACTTATAAAAAACTATTTTTTAGAAAACTATTTGCGTGCACAGCGCGCACCCGCAACATAGTGAGGAAGCGTAGCAAGGATTCATTTCTTGCGGAGCGGCGGGGTTTGGGCTGCTCGCCCATGCAGCTTGGGGCAGAGCCCCATTTAAAAGGAGGGGCCAATAATGGCTTTAGTAATAAGAAACGCGATTTTGCATATTTTGCAAAACGATGGAAGACCGTCTGTATTTTCTGACGTAGAACTTGATATTGACAGCGAGATTTGTGAGGCATTTATTTTAAAGCATGTAAAAAAATTAATTAACAATCCGGCTGTGCGTACAGCACAGTTTAAATCGGATGCACCATTCCACACATTGTTGCAGGACTATCAGGAAGGGCAAATTCATTTTAAAGAAACTTCTCTTGAATTTGCAAAAAAAATGGATGAAATAATGCAAAGACATAGGGATATCCCATCATGTGATATGCTTATAGCCAGGGTAGGGCATAAAACCGGAGATTATTTGGCAATTTTGAAATTAACATATCAAGAGGTGTATTCTCATAAATCCTCGGGAACGGATAACCAGCTTAAAAAATGTACTGCATTACCGTTTAATACGGGTAAAGTTGAATATGCGGCTTTAATTGCATTAAATGGGCCGTCTACACCAATTAGTGTAATAGAAAAGCCTGCGGCAATTAATGGCAACCATGTGCTCTATTTTTCCGAAGTATTTTTAGAGTGCGAAACCACACCATCTAAAAAAGAACAGGCAAAATTAATTGACGAGGTAACAGTAGAATTTGTAGAAGAACACTTTGACTCTAATCCAATAATTTCTGCAAAAATAAAAACGGCTATGCTTGAAGAGGTTGAGGCAGAAGAAGGTTTTATTTCTATGGACAATGTTGCATCCAACGTTTTTTCCGGAGAAGAAGAAACACGCGTACAATATGTAAATGTTTTGCGAGATGCGGGCATAACAGAAGATTTGCCACTTGGGGAGCGTGTGGTTAAGCAGCAGTTTGCAACACACAAAATTAAGGCAGAAAATGGTGTAGAAATTAAATTTCCGGCACAACTTGCTGCAGAAGAAGATGAAGTCGAAATTACCAAAAATTCAGACGGAACAGTAACCGTAACATTTAAAAATTTGAGGGTTATGTAAAAAAATTAAATGATAATAAAATAAATAAAGCGTATGTAATACATACGCTTTATTTTATGAGGGAAGCCGACTGCCGGATTCGAACCGGCGACCTATTGATTACAAATCAATTGCTCTACCAACTGAGCTAAGTCGGCAAAAGATGTGTGTTGGTACACACATATTATGCAGCAGAACCACATTGCTTACATACTTTAATTGGCTTATCGTCTTCAGACTTTTCCCAAAGAAGCTTTACACCTGTACGATTACAAGAAGGGCATGTTCCGCGCCAAGCTTTAATTGTGCGGGCTAATTTTCCACGTTTTGGTTTTGGCATGTTTTGTAACTCCTAGTGTTAAATTTAAAATTTGGTTCCAAATTTCTCGTGCAAGGGGCATTATAAGACATAACATTAGGCTGTGTCAATAGCCTTATTGCAAATGAGTGCAAAATTTTGCTAAAGGGCAGTAGATTACTGCCCTTTAGCATGTGATTTAAAAGTCAATTTTATTCGTAAGATAGTTTACTAGTTCAGAAACTTGTACGCGCTCTTGTTCCATTGAGTCTCGCATTCTTATGGTTACGGCGTTGTCAGTCTCGCTATCAAAGTCATAAGTTATGCAGAAAGGCGTGCCAATTTCATCTTGCCGGCGGTAACGTTTACCGATAGAACCGGCGTCATCAAATTCACAATTAAAATGTTTTGACAATTCATGGAAAATAGATTCTGCCGATGGGGATAATTTTTTTGATAACGGCAGGACTGCGGCCTTAACCGGTGCAAGGGCAGGATGAAAACGCAAAACTGTGCGTACGTCTGGTTTTTCTGGCGTACCAAGGTCTTCTTCGTCATATGCCTCGCATAAAAATGCCAGTGTCATGCGGGTTAAGCCAAGGGATGGTTCTACGCAATAAGGGATGTAGTGCTCGTTTTTAACTGCATCGAAGTACTTTAAATCTTCACCGCTGTGTTCCATATGCTGTTTTAGGTCGTAATCTGTGCGGTCTGCAATACCCCACAATTCACCCCAGCCAAAGGGGAACATGTACTCGATATCTGTCGTGGCTTTAGAGTAGAAAGAAAGCTCCTCCGGGCCATGGTCGCGAATGCGCAATGCGTCTTCCGGCATTCCTAGACAGTGCAGCCAGTCTATACAAAATTGGCGCCAGTATTCAAACCATTCTAAATCTGTGCCCGGCTCGCAAAAGAATTCCAATTCCAGCTGCTCAAACTCCCGGGTGCGGAAAGTGAATTTACCCGGTGTAATCTCGTTACGGAAAGAATGCCCGGCCTGGCCTATGCCAAAGGGAATTTTGCGCCTGGTTGTGCGCTGTACATTTTTAAAGTTAACAAATATCCCTTGTGCTGTTTCCGGACGAAGATACACTGTAGACTGCTTATCTTCTGTAACGCCGGCAAAAGTTTTGAACATCATATTAAATTGACGAATGTCTGTAAAATCCTGTTTGCCACATTTGGGGCAGGGGACTTTTTTCTCGTCTATGAAAGCTCTCATTTTTTCGTTATCCCAGCCTTCGGGGCTGTCATTAATTCCGTGCGCCTGCATAAAATCTTCAATAATATTATCTGCACGGAAACGCTCTTTACATGCGCGGCAGTCCATTAGCGGATCATTAAATCCTCCCACATGGCCGGAAGCTTCCCATACGGCGGGGTTCATTAGAATTGCGCAATCTACGCCTACGTTGTAGGGACTTTCTTGTATAAACTTTTTCCACCATGCTTTTTTTACGTTATTTTTAAGCTCTGACCCTAGTGGTCCATAGTCCCATGTATTGGCAAACCCTCCGTATATTTCTGACCCTGGGAATACAAAGCCACGACTTTTTGCCAGTGCTACAATTTTTTCTAGAGTTTTTTCTGTACGGTTCATAATGCAACATCCTTTCAAATTGTATTTCTTAATATGGCGTATTTCTATGACATCTATAATAGACTTATTGCGGAATTAGTCAATAGATTGTGTATTAAAAAAGCGTGTTAAAGGTTTTGAAATCTTCAACACGCAAGAAGCGCAAACTTACTTATGTACGTTAATTTGCCCATTGTCATTAGTTTTGGGAGATGATTCGGGCTTTAGTTATAAAAGCGGATGCTTCCCACATCTTTAAATCTTACTTTACAAGCTTGCGCTGCCGGATTAATGCCTCCTTTTGGATATATTTACTGCATTGTATGAATGAGGCTCTTTTTGTTGCATGTACATAATATATGAAAATGACATTTTCATTACGCTTTTCTTGCAATTTCCTGAAATATTAAGCTGACATGATAGATTTATGTGCAAAATGAACAGTTTGTATTTGGAAGGAATTGATTTTGATTGTTGGGATTGTGATAATAAACATAAATTTTGCAATTTCAAGATGATAATTGGCCATAACAAACATAGCGAAGACAAGGTCTAAGGATTAGACAAAGACTCATTCCTGTAGTAATATCCTTTGAAACAAATTTGTAACAAACCTGCTTTGAATATCAAAAAATCTAACTATAAAATTACATAAAAATCGAGGAGGAATGTATCTATGGCGGAAACGGTTCTTGAAATAAGAAATTTGCGCACATCATTCAGGATTGAGGGTGAATATCATGCGGCTGTAGACGGCATCGACCTTGACATATATAAAAACGAAGTATTTGCCATCGTTGGTGAGTCAGGGTCAGGAAAAAGTGCGATGGCACTTTCAATCACAAAACTACACAACGAAAATTACACCAAAATTGAAGGGCAGATATCTTTTGACAAAAAAGATATGGTGTCTATGGGTGAGGCGGAACTTAACACAATACGCGGCGGACATATCGGCATGATATTCCAGGACTCCCTTTCAGCCTTAAATCCTCTGATGAAAATTGGAGCACAAATAGATGAAATGTTTACTTATCACAAGAACTACACTGCGGCAGAAAAAAAGGAACGTACTATTAAATTGCTGGCGGATGTTGGTATCACAAATCCAGAATTAAACTACGAGTCTTATCCCCATCAGCTCTCTGGCGGTATGAGACAGCGAGCGATGATTGCACTTGCAATTGCCTGCGCGCCGGATGTAGTTATTGCGGACGAACCGACTACTGCGCTTGACGTAACGATACAGGCCCAAATACTTGATCTTTTACGCGATCTGCAAAAAAAGAGTAAAACCGCGATTATACTCATTACACATGATTTAGGTGTTGTAGCAGAAATGGCAGACAGGGTAGCGGTTATGTATGCCGGACAAATTGTAGAACTTGCGCCGGTACGTGAACTGTTTAAAAATCCGCAGCATCCATACACACGTTCGCTCATTGCGTCAATTCCAAGTAAGGATAGCCATGGTGAAGAACTTCATGTTATACAAGGTATGGTGCCGCCACTCCATCTTATGCCAAGGAAAGGTTGTCGCTTTTCACATCGCACACCTTGGGTGCCTAAGCATATACATGAAGAAAACCCAACTTATCATGAAATTGGACCTGATCACAAAGTACTGTGTACTTGTTATAAAGAATTTACCTTTGAAGGGAGTAGTCACTAATGGCACTTTTAGAAGTTAAAAACCTAAAGGTCTACTACCCGATAAGAGGCGGAATACTTAGCCGTGTTAGAGGTTATGTAAAGGCTGTAGATGATGTTAGCTTTACCATAGAGCCAGGGCAAACCGTTGGTCTTGTTGGGGAAAGCGGTTCTGGCAAAAGTACTACCGGTAAGGCAATTTTAGGACTGGAGCCTTTAGCCGGAGGAACAATTCACTTTAATGGCGAAGATATTACTAAGTATATAGGAAAGAACCGCTCTAATTATCGCAAGGATGTACAGATGATTTTCCAAGATGCGTATGCATCACTTAACCAGAGAAAACGTGTACTTGACATTATTGCAGAGCCTATACGCAATTTCGATAAGCTAACGCCTGGTGAAGAGCGCAAAAGAGTTGACGAGCTTTTGTCAATTGTAGGTATGCCGGCAACTGCTGCTGTTAAATATCCTTTTGAGTTTTCCGGTGGTCAAAGGCAAAGGTTAGGTATTGCCCGGGCAATAGCACTAAAACCTAAGCTCATAGTGGCAGACGAGCCTGTTTCCGCGCTTGACCTTTCTGTACAGGCACAGGTACTCAATTATCTAAAGCAAATACAGCAGGAGTTAAAGCTTGCTTACTTATTTGTAAGTCACGATTTAGGTGTTGTAAAGCACATGTGCGAAAACCTTGTAATAATGCATAATGGGCGTTTTGTAGAAGTGGGAACAAGAGATGAGATATTTAACGATCCGAAGCATATTTACACACGCCGCCTAATTGCGGCAATACCTGATACGGATCCTGATAAGCGTATAGAGAACGCTGAACGTAGACAAGAACTCATAGAGTATTTTGATAAACGTTATGACCGCTATTATGGCGAAGGCGGTAAAGTATATGACCTGAAAAAGCTAAGCGACACACACTATGTCGCAAGACCCTAAAGGAGGTATGATTTATGGCTACAACAATAGTACGAAGACTTATCATAATGATTCCTCAGCTTTTTGTAATCGCTGCAATATGCTTTTTGCTAGGGTGGCTTATGCCGGGGGATTTTATTTCATCTGAATTTTTTGGTACGGAAATGACATTTGAACAAATGGAGCAAATGCGTGAAGCCATGGGCTTGAATAACCCCTGGTATCAACAGTTCTGGGATTGGATTACAGGTATTGTTTTACGTGGGGATTTTGGAATGAGTGCCGTACACCACAGACCAGTAACCGCTATTATTGCAGAACGGATGGTTCGTACATTTTGGTTGGCCCTCGGGCAGATTATTGTATCTTTTGGTATCGCCATACCTTTGGGTATTATAGCCGGCCGCTACTACAGAAAAGCTGCGGATAATGCCATTTTGGTTTATGGTTTTATTGGCATGGCGCTACCGGCTCTAGTTTGGTCTATTCTACTTATTTTCTTTTTTGCTATTCGTGTGAGTTGGTTCCCTTTCCGTGGTTCTATTGATGCGACGGTTATTGGCACCGGTATGTTTAATGAGCTTAGGTCATATGCGCACCATTTGGTGTTGCCGGTTATTGCCGGTTCTATTATGACAGGTATTGTTAATATTTACATTTTAAGAAGCCAAATTGTAGAAGGACGCGGTTCTGACTATGCGCTTACGGCAAAGTCTAAGGGCGTGCCGGAGAATGTTGTTTTTAACAAGCATATCTTAAGAAACTCGCTTATACCTCTTGCACAGGGCATTGGTTTTATTGTGGTAACTTTGATTGGCGGTGCAGTGTTTATTGAGCGTATATTTAACTATCCGGGTATGGGTGATTTATTTTTATCCTCAATCCAACGTCAAGATTTTGCTGTTGCAAATGCACTGATACTTATTTTTTCGGCTGCTTCGGTTTTTGCGGTATTGATAGGTGATATTGCATTAACTCTTGTAGACCCAAGAATTAGAGTGAAGTAGGAGGCTTATAATGGAGAAGGATCAAGTTAATACAGCTACTCATGAAGATATTGGGATGGAAGTATTCGAATCTGCTCAGAAGCCACTATCTACTATTGCATTATTTTGGCGGGAAATTAAGGCAGATAAAAAGGCAGTTGTTGGGCTAATAATTGTTGCCGCAATAATACTTTTTAGTATTGTCGCATCTGCCGTAATAACAACGGAGGCAGCCATTGAAATTAATTTAGCTAATCGTAGAGAGGCTCCTTCATGGACTGCTGATGGCAGGTCAGGTTCTGGTTTGCTTCTTGGTGCAGATGATGGCGGGCGCAACATGTTTCATTTACTTGTTGTATCTACTCGTAACTCATTGTTACTTGGGTTTACTGTATCCATTATTGGTATTTTTATTGGTGTAGTTGTGGGTATTATTGCGGGTTTTTACGGTGGGCATGTAGACAATGTTATTATGCGTATTGTAGATACTTGGACTATGCTGCCAGGTATGATGTTTATTATTGCGCTTATACAGTTGTTTGCTAATTTTACTATGGGTCGGTTTATATTTTTACTGGTTTTGTTTTCATGGATGGCACGCACAAGACTTATACGAAGTATGGCTTTACAGCAACGTAATTTAGATTATGTGCATGCTTCTAAAACCTTGGGTACGCCTAATATAATAATAATATTTAGAGAAGTTTTGCCTAATATGGTGTCCATAATTTCTGCTAATATTGTTTTAACATTATCTGCAAGTATTGGTATGGAAACAGGACTTTCTTTGCTGGGGTATGGGCTACCTATTGAAACCCCAAGCCTTGGAACAATTATTTTTAACGCCACTAACTTGACTAACTTACAGCAGCGTTGGTGGATGTGGTTACCGGCTATTGTATTAATGTTTGTTATGATGTTGTGTATCAACTTTGTAGGGCAGGCTGTATCCAGAGCGGCCGACCCACGTCAAAGATCAATATAATTATGTGTATCAACTTTGTAGGGTAAGCTGAATCCAGAGCGGCTGACCCCACGTTTAAGTTTGATATAAATTGCTTATCGCAAAAGTGAGAAAAAGGAGGAAACAAAAATGTTTAAATCAAGAAGTAGCAGATTATGGTGCATGATGGCACTGATTGCTGTTTTTGCATTAGCATTTGCAGCATGTACAGGAGATAACGGTGGAACTCCAGCGGCAGACCCACCTGCAGCAACAGAAGCTCCGGCAGCAACAGAAGCACCGGCAGCTGCAGAAGCAGTTGTACCTGCATATGAAGTAGAGGTTGCGGATGTTGAAGAAGTACAAGAAGCTATTGACGCATTAGCGGATCTTCGTGCTTTGGAGGCACAGTTCCAATACCAATGCCAAAATACTGCTCCAATAATTCAGGGTGGTACATTCCAATGGGGCCGTGTTGCACAAACAGGTTTCCCAGGTTTGTTTATGCCATACTTTAGCCAAGATGCTGCGGATTCCATTGTTGGCGAAATACTTATCTATCCTTTGATGGGTATTGATGATAATGGCGTATACACTCAGTATGGTATCGTTACATGGACATATGATCTTGATGCGCTAACACTTACTATGACAATGCGTGATGATATCCCTACAGTTTACTGGCATGATGGTGTGCCACTTACCTTAAATGATTTGGTATTTGCCTACTATGTTATTGGTCATCCTGAGTATACCGGCCCACGTTTTTCACCAGAACTTGGTGTTTCTTTGGTGGTTGGTATTATGGAATATAACTCCGGTGCGGTAGATTATATTTCTGGTTTGGTATTAAGTGATGATCATCGTCAGTTGACAATTCACTATACAGAAATGCCGCCGAGTATGTTGTTTAGCGGTATTGCGTCACAACCACTTCCAAGACATTTCTGGGAAGCGAATGGGGTTAGCGTAGAAGATATGCCAAGCCACATTGGTGCACGTGATGGGCTTCTTGGTTTTGGACCATTTAGCATTCAAACAGTTGTACCAGGTGAGTCTGTTCTACTGGTAGCTAATGAAAACTACTGGCAAGGCCGCCCATATTTAGATTATATTCACTACCAAATTGTTCATCCGGACATTTTCCCAGAAGTTATGCGTGCAGGTCATCTTGATCAAGGTGTACTACGTATGCTTGACTGGGAAGACCATAACGATATGACAAACGTACAATACTTTGGTCGTGTTGCAAATAGCCAACAATTCTTCTACTTTAACTTAGGGCAAGCGCGCCGTGATGAAAACAATGAAATTTACTTTACAGCACGTACAGACAACCACCCGGTTACAGACCCAAGAGTACGTCGTGCTTTAGGTTATGCAATGGACCGTTTGTCAATTTGTATGGCAGTAAACAATGGCCTTTCTCGTCCGGCAACAACAGTACTGCATCCATTTAACACAGGACGTTGGATTGACCCAACATCTGCCGGTATGTCTATTTTCGACCTAGACCTTGCAAATCAAATTCTTGACGATGCAGGTTATGTAATGGGACCTGATGGATTCCGTTTAGACCTTGATGGCAACCCATGGTATATTAACTTAGCTGTTGCTGATAGCGCTGCAAACCAAATTGTTGTTCCTTTGCACATGCAAAATTTTGCACGTATTGGTGTTGATTTAAGACAATACACAGGTACTTGGGTAGACCATAATGTTATCGTATCAACAGTTACAACAGTATTTGCTGCTGATGATGAAGACTTTGATCCAAACCCAGAAATGCACGCATTTATAATGCAGTGGAGCATGGGCTTTAATCCAAATCCATTTACACTTTGGGGTCATAGCGCAAACTTTAACTTAGGTCGTTTTACAAACCCAACATTCCAGTCAATTCTTGCTGATATCGTATCCACACAAGCATGGGATGATGACTTCCTTGCAGATGCCTATGTACGTTGGGCAGCGGCATTTGAATACTATATGCCTGCTGTATATCAAATGTGGCCGATGGAAATCCAAGTTGTAAACAACCGTGTAAGCGGCTGGACAATGCATCGTGGTGCTAGATTGCATCCGCAAGGTTTGGCATGGCACAGAGTTGGATTTACAAGTGAAGAACCTTATGTAGATTAATATATAATGCGGTATAATAGAAAACCACCCGGACCTAGTTTCGGGTGGTTTTTTTATGGTTTAGGAAGGATAGAACGCTTTTTATTGATATGGAGCTTATAGGGGCGTTTCAATGGTTTTAATTACATAAATTAATTCGTTTTCTAGTGCAGCTAATTGGTCCTGGGATGGAATTTCTTTCTTGGCTAATACACGTTCTACATCAGATGATAGGCTTGCAAGTTGATCTTCTTCTATTAACATTGCCAGCCCTTTAAGTGTGTGTGCTATTAGGTGTGCGTTATCTATATCTTTTGTTTGCAGTGCAAAGTTTAGGTTATTTACTGAATTTTTATATTTTTTTGCAAAATCCGGTCGTAGTGTTCTTGTTATTTCGTCAAGCGCTTTATCTTCGATTTTTTCCGCATTTACTGCCTGTGCTGCTTTAAGTGTTTCAGGTGACTGTTTTTCTTTGATATATTCTATTAAAAGGTCATTTAGCTGCTTTGTTTGAATGGGTTTTGAGATGAATCCATCAAACCCATTTTGTATATATTCTTCAGCTTGGCTTATCATCGCATTGGCTGTAAGGGCGATTACTGTACCGGTATAACCCTTATTACGTATGTTTCGCAGGGTTTCTATGCCATTTATCCCAGGCATCATATGATCCATAAAAATGATGTCGTAAATCTTGCCTTTTTCTACTTTATCTATTGCTTGGTGTCCATTTTCGCATGTTTCAATTTCCAGTCCAAAAAAACCAAGGGAATGCTTTGCTGCATACAAATTAGCTGGAGTGTCATCTACTATAAGCACCTTACCATATGGCATTTGCTCTGGGGTAAAGGTAAACCGCTTTGAGGCAGCGCGGGAGTCTGTTTCAAAACGTTGTAGGCGCATTGCGGTTTCCGGCCCTATTACTTCTGCATCGTTTATCTTTTGTGGTATGTGAATGGCGATTTTTGTGCCTACGCCTACGTCGCTTTCAATTTCTATTTGGGCATCCATCATTTCTGTAAGGTTGTAGACAATGGACATGCCAAGGCCTGTGCCTTCAATAAGATGGTGCTCCTTTTCGTGAAAACGGGTGTATTCATTCCTTAATGTAGTCAGTTGTTCTGCGGACATGCCAAAACCTGTGTCAGACACAGTTATAATTAACATGATTGACTGGGAGTCTATTTTTTTGCAGTTTACGGATATTTCTACCGAGCCAGAATCTGTATACTTAAATGCATTAGAAAGCAGATTAATAACAATTTGCTTTATGCGTAACATGTCTCCGATGAGAGTCATTGGGAGATTTTCGTCAATAATCATTGTAAACTTTATGTCTTTGTTGTCCAAATATGAAAGGTGAATGTTTGTAATATCGTTAATTAAATTAGTGGTTTTGTAATCTTCTACTGTAAGTGACATTTTGCCTGCTTCAATTTTAGATAAATCTAATAGATCATTTGTGATATTAAGCAGCATTGTGGCGGAATTATGAATTTGTGCAAATGATTCTTCTAAGGCAATGGGCAGGTTTGTGTTTTGCAACTGAATTTCTGAAATGCCTAAAACTGCTGCAATGGGTGCGCGCAACTCATGACTCATTTTGGCTAAAAATTGACTTTTTGCTTTATTGCTTTCTTCGGCTATAATTGCACTTTTTGATAACTTTTGCAATGGAGTAAGTACTGCATTGCGTAGGATTATATATCCTATTAACACAGTTATTAAAATAAGCATAACTGAAATAACGAATATGAGAATGTATCGATTGGCAAAATCGTTGTAAATAGAACGAAACACATAGCCGCCAGTAATAAAAGATATAATTATTGTAACTATTGGGATGCAAATATATAGCATACGAGCGCGTAATGCAATATTGCCTGCGCGTTTAAACAGCATGAAAACCCCTCCAAATATTATTTAATCGTACTTGTAGGATGGTAGTTTGTCAAGTTTTTATAGTGTCTGTGAGATTTTTTATTGCTGTTCGGGCAAGCTCGTCACAGCGTTCGTTTTCTGGGTGGCCGGCGTGACCTTTTACCCAGTGAAATGTGACTTTGTGCATGTTAAGCAGTGGCAGTAATTGTTCCCACAGGTCTATATTAAGGGCGGGTTCTTTTTTATTGCGCATCCAATTGTTTTGCTGCCAGCGTAGTACCCAGCCTTTTGCTATTGCGTCAACCACGTAGCGTGAATCTGAATATAGGTCTACCTGGCAGGGATGCTTTAGTGTTTGCAGCCCAATTATAACACCCATTATTTCCATGCGGTTATTTGTTGTTGCGTTATCCCCGCCGGAAAGTTCTTTTCTATGTTCGCCATAAATCATAACTATGCCGTAACCACCTGGGCCGGGATTGCCGGAACATGCGCCATCGGTGTAGATTGTAACATTTCTCATTTGTGATCATTCCTTAATTGTGGATTTCAGTTGGTTGCGATTCGTTACCAACTGAATTTAAAATTGCTTCCGCAAACAGCAAATCTTCTTCGGTAGTTATTTTTATATTCTTGGGGCTGGATGGCACAATGTAGACAGGTATGCCAATATGCTCAGCTACCGTGCTGTCGTCTGTAACTTGGTTTAATATACCGTCTTTTTGTGCTTGAGTATACGCGCCCATTATCATTTCATATGTAAAACCTTGGGGCGTTTGTGCACTCCATAATTGGCTTCGGTCTAGTGTGGTTTTTATGGTGGTATCTGTCACAACTTTTATTGTATCTGTTACCGGCACACATGCTAAAGCTGCTCCGTGTTTCTTTACTGCGTTTATAACGGCTTGCACGGTTTCATTTGCTACAAATGGTCGTACGCCGTCATGTATGAGTACTATATCTGATTGTAACATTTTCAAGGCGGAAAAAACACTATCTGCCCGGGTTTTTCCGCCTTCTACTATATGGTGCACTTTGTCAAAGCCGTAATTCTGTACTGTTTGGGCATATCCGTTGGGCACTGTCACGGCAATTTCATCTATAAAGTGCAGGTTTTGAAATATGGAAATTGTACGCTTTAAAATATGTTCGCCATTTAAATTAACAAATTGCTTTGGAATACTGGCCCCAAAGCGTGCACCAACCCCAGAAGCGGGGATTATTACACTAATCATAAATTAACACAACCTTATCTGGATAAACTAATGATGGGTGGCTTGCGGTAATCATATCAACCCAAATAAAAAATTCTTGCCCAGGTATAATTTCTGTTGGACAAAATACACCGTGAAAGGGATCAAGCACAATAGTTGATGGTGTTATTGTAACACGATATTTGCTATCGGTGGACAGAAAAATACAGGCATCGTTTCCGTATTGAATATTATCGCTTACCATAACCGAAAAAACTGCTGAATCATCATAATCGCAATTTAGCCAAATTGCGACTGCGTTTTCTTCCGAATCGTATGCAACTCTCGCGGTCATATTTTTTTCAATAAAACTTGGGTCTGCGGGAAAGCCTGTTAATAAGTCATAAATAGGCGCGTCACCAATTATAACAATGACTTCCTCAAGGGATTCAGGTGTTAATGGTTCGCCTATAATATAAAGAAAGTCCTCTTCTATTTCAACCACTACGCCAATAGTTTCGTTAATTATTGGCATATAGGGATCCTCATACATACCACCGGCAGTGGCGAATATCAAACATAACAACAGAAGTAGTGCGCGCATGACAGCCTCCTAGGATTCATTTAATGTCATTTTCTTTAGTGTCTCATAATTATTGTTAAAATATTCATATTTGCTTTAAGGGGGCATATAATTATAGGGAATAAATTTGCAAAGGAGACAAGACTATGGATAGAGTTCCATACAGGCGCGTAACGCCGCCCAGAGGCACAGCTAAAACGCGCTCAAATAAAGAAGTTATAACACGTGGCGAGACATTAATAATGCAGTTTGTTGTAGGCGGAATACTATTTTTGACGGTTTTGATGATTTGCCTTATAGATATTGCCCCAATGGTTACGCTGCGCAGTGGAATTGATCGAATTTTGTCTGGCGCTACCACAATAGAAGAGTTTGCGTCTAACATACGCTCTTTAGAAGAATGGATATCTCCCATTCAGCCTAGTAGTATTATAGAACAACCTGGCAGCACTATAGAACAGCTTCCAGTAATTAGCCCCCCAATTCAACCCACTAATCCACCAACGGTATATGAAGAATTATCAAACCCACAGAACCCGGGACCGTTGGTAGTGCCGGGTCTGTGGGATTAGTTGACATGCCAACTACTGTGTATTGGATAAACCCTGTAACAGGGCGAATATCTTCGCCAGCCGGACTTAGGTACAACCCTATTACCGGAAGGCGGGAATTTCATGACGGTGTAGATATTGCAATTCCTGTAGGCACACCTATAGTGGCTCCGCGCTATGGATATGTGCTTACTACAGGCTATTCCGCATCGTTTGGGCGGTTTTTACGTATTGCCCATTCAGATAATTATATATCTTTTTTTGCGCATTTGCATAGTGTGCCGCTTACGGTGGGGCAACGTGTAGAGCAGGGTGAACGGGTAGCGTATTCGGGTAATACAGGTTGGTCTACGGCACCGCATTTGCATTTTGGTCTTTTTAGGAGCGGACAGTTTGTTAATCCAGTTTCTTATTTTGATTTTGTAGATGCTTCTGAACTTGAGTCCTAATGGGGAAATGTCTATGATAGTTTCAATTTTAGGTGTTTTGCAGACGGCAGTCTTGGTACTGTGCGCATTGGTTTTGCACGAGTATGCACATGTGTTTGCAGTAAATTACCTTGGAGGACGTGTAGAAAAAGTTGGGATATTCCCACTGGGTTTTGCGGCGCGCTTTCGGGGACTTGAGAGGCTGTTTGCATGGGAACGATATGTAATTTACGGCGCAGGTTCTCTTGCAAACGTACTTGGGGCGGTTTGGGCCTTTTCTGTATCTCGTATATCATATTTTGGCATACCATGGCTTGAAGATTTTGCATTTTACAGTATTGTGCTGTGTGTATTTAATTTGATTCCCATTTTGCCCCTTGACGGCGGACGAATACTGCATCAGTTTTTAAGCAACCGTATTGGCATACTTCGGGCTAATCGGGTTATGTTAAAACTTGGGACTGTTATTAGCATTCTGCTTATAATACTTGGTGTTGTACAGGTTGTCTTGTTTAATTATAATATTACATTATTATGTGCGGGTGTGTATATTAAGCGGCAAAACAAAACAATGCTCCCAACTTTACAAATGGAGTTTTTTCGATTTTTGGCAGCAAAGAAAAAGCCTGCCAGGGCACGGTTAATGCCTGTAAGAACTGTAAAGCTTTCCCAAAATACAACAGTTAAGCAGGCGTTAAATTATTTAACAATTGACCATTTTACAGAATTTGAATGTGAGTTTGAAAATAAAAAAGAGTGCTTCTTAACAGAAGAAGCACTTCTTGAAAGTGTTTTAGCTGTGGATTCGGAAGTTAATTTACTCCCCTGCAATAGCCTTTAACAAAGTACTATCCCCATCATCGTGGGTATATTCCCAAAACATGATACCGCCTAAACCGGTATCTTTTATATATTTAGCTTTTGCAGCAAGGGAACGTGGGTTATCAAATGTAATAAATTCTCGTGCTTCCTTATCGTATACATATGGCGCTTCGGCCTTTTCGTCATACATAAGGCCGGATTTTTTTATTCGCTTTGCAATGCCGGGGTATCCGCCTTCAATAAATGCCGGTGCTCCATTTACAGGGGCGTTTAAGCCGTTAACATTTTGATACACACGGGCATAAAAGGCTGCACCAAGTACGAGTTTATTACGTGGTACGCCTGCTTTTTCATACATGGTTACTACAGTGTCGCAGGATGGGTTTTCTGCGTCTGATGTAAATAGCGCAGTGTGGTAATTGACCTTATCCCATGGGCACATATCATATGTCATTAGATTTATGAAATCCATTTCCTTTACAAGCTTATTAATTTCCAGTGCATCTACACAGCTTTGCATACCGCCTGCGGCCATAGACAGAATTTTGTTTAGGCCAAGTTTTTGGCGAAGAAGCTGCACCCAAAGGGTATAATTTTCTTTATCATCTGGGCTTGCTTCAATACCGGCTACATTGCTGCATGGATATTCCCAGTCTAGGTCTATGCCGTCAAAGCCGTAGTTGTTAGAAATATCTACTAAGGTTTGAGCCAAAAGTTCGCGGCCGCTAGCCGTTGCAACTGCGGGAGAAAAACCGCCAGCGCCCCAGCCACCTACAGAAAGAATCGCTTTTATATGGCCTTTATTTTGTATAAACTCTCGTATTTCTGTGCTGTTTTTCCAATGATCTACACTGCCTTTTCCATCTTTTACAAGTGCGAAGGCTATGTTTACGTGGGTTAGTCTGTTAAAATCGCCTTCTCGCAGGGTTTTAAACTCCCGCTCGCCGGAAAAAATATACGCTGCTACAATCATAAGTTGATTCCATTCCTTTCAGTCGGGCATAAATAATATAATGAAAGAAAAAGTTCACTTCTTTCGTACTTACCTCCTAATTTCCACCCGAACGCCCATTTCTAACCATTGCTTGTTCTGCTTCGGGTAAATTTGAATATGCACGGTGTACGCTGTCTGGGCTACCTTGGATGTCTACTACCACAATGCCAAGTGTTGTGTCTTGTATCCAATTTGCATTCTGGGTTTGAATATTTGCGTTGCGAAGTTCTAAATATCCTGCGGTATTTAGATTTTGTATTATTACATCTACAGTTGTGCCCTCTACTGTGCGTCCTCTTTCAACTTGGTATAAATCCATTGCATTTTGTATAACTCTTGCAGATTGTATGTCGCTTCTAAGACGTGCTCTGTCTGTCGTTATCAAAAACATGGGAATTAAAATAGCGGCTATAATTGCCAAAAGTGCAAGCACAATGGTTAATTCCATTAATGTAAAACCCTTATTGCCCATGAAATGCCTCCATCATTTGTTATTTAAGGGTATTTTACATCTTTTTGTCGCATTTGAATAGGGTTTTTATCGAATCTGCTGTAAATTATTTTAGCAAATAGTTCGCGGCGTGCAATTTTCACCAAGAATAACACTTCCTGTTGTGTTAAAAACGTCCAATGTGCCCGTTGCATAATAAGTAAGGGTGGGGAAGTTGTGTGAATCGGCCATATTATTAATTAAAATTTTCTTTGTTGCCAACGCGGTTGCGGTTCCGATGTTGATAAATTCGATATTGCCAAGGATTGTAGTAAGTGTGTTAATAAGTAGAGGATAATGCGTGCATCCAAGTATGAGCGCATCTATTTGGCCATGTAAATTTGACAAATAGGCATCGGCTGCAAAACGGATTGCAGGATGGTTTTCCCCAAGGCCTGCCTCTACCATTGATGCAAATAGAGGGCAGGCTCTGGCCTGCAACGTAATGCCGGAACATTTTTCTGCCAAGAGATGTTTGAAGGCATTGCTTTTTATTGTTGCCGTTGTGGCAATGAGCCCAAGGCGCAAACCTTTTTCTGCCAAGGCTACACAAGATTCTATAGATGGGCGAATTACATCTACCAGCAGTAAGCTGGGAAATTCTTTTTGCAGTTGTGTATAAACGGTAGAACTTACTGTGCCGCAAGCGATTACAACTGCTTTTACATTTTTGCTAAGCAAAAAATTAATAATTTCCTTGGCATATGAAAATAGTTCCTTAGTGGTTTTGGAGCCGTAAGGTACACGTGCGGTGTCTCCAACGTAAATAATGCTTTCATTGGGCAACAGCTTGCGGATCTCTTTTAATACTGTAAGCCCGCCAACGCCGGAATCGAATATTCCAATTGGCCGTGGGTCTGTTTGTGTACCCATTCTTACGCTTCCAATGCGATGGAAATCAAAATATCAATCAAATCTTGCCGTGGAACGCCGCTTTCTTCCCACATTTTTACGTATAGGCTAATAGGTGTAAAGCCTGGCACGGTGTTTATTTCGTTAAAAATTATTTGTCCATTTTCTTTTATAAAAAAATCTACGCGAGAAAGTCCCTTACCGCCTAAGGTGCGGAAAATTTGCAGCGCATAATCTTGGATTTTTTTTGCGGTGTCTTCCGGTATGTCTGCAGGGACAAGGGTTTTGGATTCTGGGTTTGTATATTTTGCATCGTAGTCGTAAAATTCATTGCCAGATAAAATTTCGCCAATTACGGAGGCTTTTGCGGCAAGACCAACCCCTAGTATCCCAACTTCAACTTCCCGGCCTATGACAGCTTTTTCGATAATTACTTTGTCGCAAAGTTTAAGGGCACACTCAATCGCAGCTTTTAAGTCTTTTCTATTAGATACCTTGGTAATACCGATGGACGACCCGCCTACATTTGGTTTAACAAAGCAAGGGTAGCCTAGCTTGCGTCCAATCTTTGTCATTGCTGTGTTTATATCTTCGAGGAGTTCGTCTGCTTCAAAGGTTAAAAATTCTGTTTGAGGGATTTTTAACGACTTTGCAATAAGCCGGGTAGTGCTCTTATCCATTGCCACGGCACTGCTTGTAACACCACAGCCAACATATGGAATACCGGCCAATTCGCAAAGGCCTTGTATGGTGCCATCTTCGCCATTTGGGCCGTGCAGCATTGGTAAAACCACATCTATCGGGAGTACTTTAACTTTGTTGCCCACAATGCGCAAAAGCCCACGGTTCACTCTATCCGGGCTTAAAATTGCAGGGGTGCCAAATTTCTCCCAATCGATGTTTTGCAAATTGTCAAGCTTGCCGTCGTACATAAGCCATTTACCCGCTCGTGTAATGTAAACAGGAATGACCGTGTGATGATTTAAAAGAGAAATTACAGATGCCGCCGATGCAATTGATACTTCATGCTCGGGAGAATGACCGCCAAAAATTAACAATACATTTTTCATAAGATACCTCGTTATTTTATATTTTAAACCATTGTATAACATATGCGTCTTGCGGTAAATACGAACCTTAGATATAATCTTAGAAAATTACAAATACAAATATTAAAGAGGAGTTTGTATGGAACAAGAAAAAAAGCAAGGTCTGTTTTCCCGCATTAAAGATGGATTAACAAAGACGCGGGACAATATTATGGGAGGGGTAGAGCAGGTTTTTGCTACTTTCCGTGTAGTAGATGAGGAGCTCTTCGAAGAACTTGAGGAAGCCTTAATTATGGCGGACATGGGTGTTGAAACATCTGTAGCCATCTTAGAAATGGTTCGCCAGCGTGTAAAATCTGAAAACATTAAAGAATCTGAGGACGTAAGAGCAGTACTTGCCGAAGAAATTTCTAAAACGCTAACCGCAAACACAACGCCTTTTGACCCAAATTTCCCTGCGGTATTTTTAATTATTGGCGTAAATGGTGCGGGTAAAACCACCACAGTTGGTAAATTAACAAAATGGTATAAATCCGAAGGCAAAACTGTTCTTGTTGCGGCGGCGGATACATTTCGTGCGGCGGCAATTGACCAACTTGCCGTATGGTGCGACCGTGCAGGTGTAACAATGATTAGGCAGGCAGAAAATTCTGACCCGGCGGCGGTGGTTTACGACGCAACGGCGGCTGCAAAGGCTCGCGGCATAGATCTTTTAATTTGTGATACGGCCGGACGGCTTCATAACAAAAAAAACCTAATGGAAGAACTTCGCAAAATTAATAAAATCGTATCTACACAATTTCCCCATGCCCACCGGGAAGTATTGCTGGTGCTTGACGCTACTACGGGACAAAACGCTATACAGCAGGCAAAGCTTTTTAGTGAAGTTGCGGATATCACAGGTATTATTTTAACTAAGCTTGATGGCACTACCAAGGGTGGCATCGTTGTCGCAATTAAAAACGAGCTGAATATACCTGTAAGATATGTAACAATTGGCGAAGGCATAGACGATCTGCAGCCATTTGATGCAGATATGTTTGCTAAAGCGCTTTTTAATGCGGAATAAAACGGAGGGAAATAGAATGCTAAAAACGAGAGCGGAAATTAAGGCAAATGCAAGGCAGGCAATGAAGGGAAGGCGCGGTACATGTATTGGCGCACTGGTTTTAATGAGTATAATTGTAGGGATGGGGTCACTGTTTGGATATATCCCTATTTTAGGTACATTAATTGTGTGGGCAACGGTAGTGTTTATTGATTGGCCGCTTATGGTTGGTGTTGAAAATTTATTTATTAGAGTTTACAAACGTGAACAAGTTGCTGTAGATAATATATTCGCGGGTTTTTCCGGCAATTATATGCGCAAAGTGGGTGGCATGGCATGGATGCAACTGTGGATGTTTATTTGGGCACTTCCGGTGGTTATAATGCTAGTTGTAATAATAGTGACAATGTTTTATGCGCATTTTACCGGCCCTGGATTTCTTCCATCCCTGTCAACTGTTATGTTTGCAATAATACTGGTATCCCCTCCTTTTATATTGCTTACAGTTAAAAGTCTGTCCTACTCGCTGACGCCATTTATTTTGGCAGATTGTCCGGATGTTTTGGCTACAGAGGCACTTAATATTTCGAAACGGATGACAAAGGGATACAAAGGGCATTTGGCTATGTTTTTTCTAAGTTGGATAGTGTGGTTTATTCCAGGTGTGGCAGTTATAATAGGCGGAGCAATATTGTCGGATGGTTTGGGAATACTGACACTCATGTGGTTAATCGTTCTTGTCTATATTATTCTTGTTATAGTTCATATTAATCCATATTTATATACATCACATGCAGGTTATTATATAGAACTAAAAAATAAAGCCATCGAAGATGGCATAATTGAAGCGCGTGAGTTGGGTATAGAAGAGATCGTAGAGAATACAATAGAAAACACACAGGTAGAACCGATGGAAATAGAAGACATAATACAGGATATAGATAAAGTAGTGGAAGAGATAGATCAGGAACTTTCGTAATACATCATACCAAGCTGGGTGCGGTTTTTTGCATCCAGCTTTTCCATTATTACAACAATATTATTGCGCACGGTGCCTTCACTTAAAAATAATTGTGCCGCAATGTCTTTATTAGAAAGGCCTTGTGCTACAAGCCTTATAATATCCTTTTCCCGAGGTGTTAAGGATTCTAATACAGGATTTACTTGTGGGGTAAGTTTTTTAAGCACGTTTGTGTCAAGCACACTTGTGCCTTCCATCATTGTGGTAAGTGCCTGGGCTATGCCGGATATTTTGTCGGTTTTAAGTAAATATCCATCTGCACCGGCAGCAAGGGCTTGCTGAATGTTTGGACGGTCGTCAAAGGTGGTTAACATCATTATACGAATGTTGGGGTATCGGCTTTTGATTAGTTTTGTTGCGGCAATACCGTCCATACCGGGCATACGTATATCCATCAATATCGCGTCAATTTCAGTATCATTACATATATTTGTGGCTTCTATGCCGTCACTTGCAGTTGCAACAATTGTAAAATTCTCTTGAGAAGACAGCGCTACTTCCAAGCTTTTTCGTATTAACGCATCATCATCAACAATTAAAAGTCGCATATTATACCTCCGGTTTTATTATAGGTACAACACAAACCACACGGAATATTTTGTCCGAATGTACGGCAAGGCTGCCATTTATGGAATTTAACCTGTGCCGCAAATTTCTAAGTCCTGTGCCGGTACTTTTTCTTATAGAAACTATACCATCATTTTCTATACATAGGCGCACAATACGTGGTGCTACGTCTAGCTGAACAGTTACTTTTTCTGGTGATGCATGCTTGGCTATGTTGGTTAATGCTTCATTTAAGCAGGATTCTAGCACGTTCCAAATATGGACAGGCACGCGATTTGTGTCTCCAAAGGACGAGAATGCTACATCTTTGGGAAAGTTATCGCATTTTTTTTGTAAAATTTCAACGCCTAATGTGGCTACTGTTCCTAGGTTGTGGACGGCCTCGCGCACTTTATTTACCCCTGCATCTAACCGGTCAAGAGCGGCATCATACAAAGATAAGGCTTCGGGGTTTGCGTCATTAAAGAGGTATCGTGCTGTTTGCAAGGACATGTATGCTGCCACAATTTCATGGCCTGCATTGTCATGTATCTCGCGAGAAATGCGTGCACGCTCACTGACTACTGTCATGCGTTCTATTTGTGCTGTGGCTTCTACTAGGTCACTTTGTAGGGATTCAAGCTCGTAATATCGCATTGCGTTTGCATCTCGTACAGTGAGGCGTAGTGCGTATTCTTCGCTCCATTTACGTAGAATAAAACCTACACCACCTGCTAAAATGGTGATAATTCCTATAGAGATATCACCGACGTAAAACGCATACACTGCCGCAAAAATGGCAAAGTACATGCCATGAAACATTGCACTAAAAAGTGCTACGCCCAAAAATGCTGGGCTTAGCATCATACATAAAAGCACATCCAGCACAGCGGTGTAACGCATTTTAGGAAAGCGAAAGCGCAGGAGCGTGAGACATAACATAAAAAGCATAAGGAAAAAGTCCATATCATTGCCGTTTATAAGCCATTGTGCAAGAAATAAAAAAAGTCCCGCCGTTATGCATATTATAAATGTAATTTTTGGTGGCGGATGATCATTCATAAATTACACATCCTCTATCTTTGGGGATAAAATCTAAAGTCGTAATTCCATGAAGATTCTGCCTCGCTAAATTGTTCTTGCCATCCTATTACGGCATTTCGCGAGCGCATACGATTTCTTACAACATTAAGCCGTTGTAGATATGCTGCTTCTCGTATGTCTAGTGTTGTTAGATTGTTATTACCTACATTTAGTGTATTTAGCCAGGACAATCCACTTATGTTAAGGCTGGATAAATTGTTCCCCCATGCGTTAAGCGAATGGAGCAAGTAGACACCGCTTAAATCGAGATGGGATAGGTGGTTGTTTGTTATATCAATCCAGTGTAGAAACTGTAGTCCGCTTATATCTAAGTGAGTTAATTGGCTATCGCTTGCAGATAGGGAATCTAAATAGCTTAGTTCGCGCAAATCTAATTCGGTTAATGCCGTATTGCTTATTCTAAGCCCGCTTATGTTATTAGAACCATAAATGTATAAATTAGTAATAGGATTGTGGCTTATATCAAGCCATGACAGGTATGGTGGGTTGCTTGGGAAAAATGCATAATCAAAAATATCTGTTGTAGTGAGATTATATGCTTCGTATTCGTAAAAGGGAGATTGCCATGGACGTGTGGTGGCAACATTAATTATTATGATAACTATTATCAAAAATGGAATTGCAATCCATTGTAGGTGTTTTTTCATTGAAGGCTCCTCTCGCGGTTGGCCAAGTGCTTTCTGAATACGAGTAGATTAACAGCCAAGCCTGCTATGCCGCATACAAGCACCACTACAAAAAGCAAAGTAAAACCTATGTTTTCAAGAATTGGTGCAAGTAACAAAAGTACTGCGGAAGACAGCGCCATAGAAATTATAGTTAATACACCAACGTACATGGGCATTTTTCCGGAAGAAACTACTTTGTCTAGCAGTAATCCTGCAGTTATTATATAGCAAATGTTGCCAATATTGGCAAGTACCCAAGCTACATATAAAGCGTATAAAGAGTTTGTTGTAAGAGCCACAGTACCGGCTGCAATTATAAGGATTGCAGTAATAATGGCGGTGGGGACAGGTCCATAGCGGTCAACAATAATACCAAAAATAATGTGGCTGATGGCGGCTGAAATAATCGCAAGGGTTGCAAGGGTTGCTACATGGGCTTCTGTTGCATAAAAATCGCGGATTGCATAAACAGTGTAGTAGGGGAGTAGGGCGTTAGCTATAACCAAGAATGTACACATTATTATCATGGAGCGGAATAGCGCGTCTTCGCGAATTGTGGATGGGATGCCTTTTATAAATTGTAAAATGCTAAGTGGTACGCGAGGCTCTACGTCTTCGTGTTCGCGCATTAGCAGAAATAATATGGCGTCTAACATGAGAATAATGGTTCCTGTGACAAAAATTATTGTAAAACTATAGGGGAATGCAACCCGGTTAATAATTTCGGGAATAAAAAACCTTGCTAACCCTGCTCCAAATAAAGATCCTATAACAAAACCTATGCCCCGCAGTGCTCCACGTTTTTCCGGTGGTAGAAGTTTTAGTAAAATGGGGGTAAAGAACACGCTGTATGACCCTGCGAATATATTAAACACCCCCCAAAAGAACATGAATATCCACACCAGCAAGGGAGGGTTTACTGCAAGGATAGGTATACATATGGCGAAGACCAAAAAAATTGCTCGCTGAAGGACCAAAATCCAACCGAAGGTTTTGGCCAATACACGGGTACGAGAAGCAATTGAACCGAATAATGGTTGTGCCATAAAAGCACAGATTAAAGCCAATGCCGCAGCTATTGCAATTTGAAGCGTTGATGCCCCAAGATATTCTAGAAAAAAGGGTATTACTGTTGATATGGCGATTAATGTCATTGCCGGCATAAACAACATGCCGTCAAGAAAAAAAAGCGCAAGGTTATATTTTATATCTTTTCTTGTTCCAAACATTTCTATATCTCCTAAAACTGCTATAATAATTAACAATAAAATTATAGCATAAAGCATATAGAAAAAGAAGCTACCGGTGTGGAAGCTTCTTTATGAGGCAGGTGCATTTTTTATATCATTTAGTACGAAAAATTATTAGTACGGAAAACCGCGACGTAAACGGTGGCGGCGTAAACGTGAATATAGTGGGTAACGGCCGAAGTCAAATTCTTCTCTTTCTTCGCGTCTTTCTTCACGCCTTTCAAATTGGGTGCCGTAATGGGTACAACCTTCGTAGCAAGGCCATCTCATGGTGTGTGTCCTCCTTTCGCCTTTTAGGTTATACTATAACTTATGCAAAAGGTGGACAAAGGGTGCTATACTAGCCTACGCTTTCCGCCGAATAGGATAAATGCAATTGTGAATAATCCCATGGCTAATATTCCAAGCCAGTACATATTGGTCATGGTGCCATATACCAGCAGTTCGTCAATGGCACGAGAAGCCCAGTGCGCCGGGAAAAGCGCGCCAAAGTAAAACAATGGAGTAGGCAATATTGCAAGCGGTAAAAATAATCCGCCAACTGCTGCCGTAGCAGTAAGAAGAATGGAAACCCCAGCAGTGCTTGCTTCTTTATCTTTGAAAAAGCAGCTCCATACAAAGGCGAGTCCAATAGATGTTGCAGAGAGAAGAATGTAGCAGAGTACAATCCCAACAGAAAATACAAAACCCCAGTCGTATAAAATGAGATTAAGAACTCCAAGTACAAGGGATAATATAACCATTGGTGTTAATGCCGCAAAAAAGTTTTGTACCAAGTAACCGCGCATAGTTACAGGCCCTGCCAGAATGCGGATAAGCACACCGTCTTGCTTGTCGCTTTGTACGCTCTTGCTCATTACAAAGGCGCCCCACATGATCATCATAGCGGTAAGAAAAAAATGTCTTCCAATATCCATAGGGCCAAAGCCTATATTGCCGCCAAAAATTGTGAGTACAAGGGGAACTGCACAGTTAACAATTAATGAGAACGGATTCATTAATCCATTGCGTAACGCATTTTTATATATGGTTAAATTCATGACAATGCCTCCTGTCTAAAATGAGCGTTTTCTGCTAACTATAAGCACTGCAATACCTACTATTACACCAAATGCTACCAAAAGACCTAAATTCATCATAGCGCGTCCCATATCCATGTATACAGGGTTAATAAACCACTCTCTTGCGGTGCCGGAGTAAATAATTGCATTAAATGCAAATGCATATGGGGTGCTTCTTTCAAATATAAACCTAAGGGCAGTATTGTCAAAAGATATAAAGTTTAAAGGAAGTGTTTGACCAAAAGCCAGTGCAAATGTAATTGCTTCGGCGGTTCTTTTATTGGGTATAAGCAAGAATAATAAAGTACCGAACAGTGTTAGTGATACAGCAAGTACCACAAGGGTTGTAAGCGTTACCCAAATAGTACCTAGGTAAACGTTAAAAACAATCATACCAACAGCTAAAATAATTAAGCCGGAAATAATGGAGAAAATTATACTTGCGTATATATTTGCGAAAATAAATTTACGTAATGGCTGTGGTGAGGCCAAAAGCCTCCAGCGCATATCACTTCTGAGGTCGGTATACATAAAATCTACGACGACACCGGCACAGAAAAACTGGAACATTACCATGTTCATCATCGTTTGAAGTGTTGCGGACATATTGTGGCCGTTGACAATGTGCCTGTAGTCCTCTATGTTTGCGTTGTTGATAAATGAAAATAGGGAAGCAATTGCAACAGGCAGCAATATGAGACATACAAGGCCAATTGGTTCTTTACATATACGAATTAAATAATGTTTGAATACCATATTAAGCGCCCTCCCCATCGCGTAATTTGCGTCCTGTTAATGTTAAGAAAACGTCTTCCAAGTTTGGTTTGTCTGCAGTAATATTTGCTACGCCGCCGTGGCGCATTGCAATTTCCATAATGCGATTTAAATTGCCGCTTTCTGCACCGGAAATGATTAGATAATTGTTGCCGGTTACTGTAACATTTTTAACGCCAGAAATTGCGCGGATGTCTTGTGTAAGTGCATCGGACGCGGTTACGGCTGTAAGGCGAATGGTGTCTTCATGCTGAATACGTCCTACAAGCTCGTCTATTGTGCCATCGGCAATAACGCGCCCGGTATCCATAATGGAAATGCGATTACATATTGCCTGAACCTCTTCCATATAGTGTGATGTGTAGATTATTGTTGTGCCTTCTGCGGCAATTTGCTTGACAGATTCTAAAATGTGATTGCGAGATTGTGGATCTATGCCCACGGTTGGTTCGTCCATTATTATAAGTTTAGGGCGGTGAACCAGTGCACAGCCTATATTTAACCTGCGCTGCATACCTCCGGAAAATGTGCCGGGTTTATTTTTTGCACGGTCGGTTAAGCCGATAAATTTTAAAACGCGTTGTACATTATCGTTAAGTTCCGAACCTCTAAGCCCATACAGCCCGCCAAAGTAGCGAAGGTTATCTATGGCAGATAAATCTTTGAACACGGAAATGTCTTGGGTAACAAGACCCATTTTGCGTCTTATTTCTGTATTGTTAATGTGTTGTTTTTTGCTGAATACTGTTATTTCGCCAGAATCTACCGGAAGAAGCCCGCATAGTGAGCGGATTGCTGTGGTTTTGCCTGCGCCGTTTGGCCCAAGCAGTCCAAGTACTTCGCCTTCTTTAATGTCTAGGTCTAGGTGGTCTAGGGCTACAAATTCGCCGTATCTTTTTACTACGTTTTTCATGCTTGCTATCATAAAAAATCGCCTCCTGATTTTATAATCGATATTTAGAATTCGCTGCTTGCGAGTTCTTATACATGGATTATGCCAGAAGGCGATTGATATGAGTAGTGACATTTGTCACTAAAAAATTATTCTTGCAAAAGCTTTAATAATGTGGGTGCGAATGAGAATTCTTTCACGAGTTTTTCTATATCTTCCATAGCTTTTGGGTTTTTGCCTGCACGGCGGGCGCGTATCATCAGGTTTTTGGGTGTGTGTTCTATGTCTGTAAACTCGATTATTTGGGTTTTGTAGCTTGCGTGTTCTAATAATTTAGCGCGTATTACATCTGTTGCAAGGGCGGCAAAACGCTCTTCGATAATACCGTAGCTTGAAAGAATGTTAAAGTTTTTAGGTTTTATTTGTGTGCGCAATTCGTGCTGGCAGCAGGGTACGGCGTAAATAAGGTCAGTGTTCCATTTAATGGCGTTAAAAATGGCGTGGTCTGTGGCTGTGTTGCAGGCGTGCAGAGATATTACTATGTTAAATGTACCGGGAGTTCTCCAGCCGTCAATTGGTGGGGTGGTTTGGTTACCTATGTCTCCAAGTTTAAAAGTAAGGGATCTGTAATCGTATTTTTGGGCGGCTTTTGTGCAGGAATCTATTACCGATTCATTCAAGTCTAAGCCGCAAATGTGTACAGGCTGCTTGCGAATTGTTGTAAAATAGTGGTATATCAAAAATGTTAAATATGACTTGCCGCAGCCAAAGTCTATAATATTAATTGTTGTGCTAATATCTTTTGTTTCGTCTGCAATAAGCTCTATAAAGCGGTTAATTTGCTGAAATTTATCGTACATGCCGGTAACAACTTTATATTCTTTTGTAAATACGCCCATATCTACAAGGGCCGGAATGGGCTCTCCTTCTTGTATTATATGGTTCTTTTGCTTGTTGAATGTAGTGCCCTTAAAATTTTGAATAGGCGGCGGTAGTGTGGATTTCTTTGAAGATGTAAGCAGTTTGCCTTTTTTTGTAATTCTGGCAGAATGTTCGCGATTATTATCCCATGCGATGTATTGTAGGAATGTTGAGCCAAGTAACTCGGTAATAAAATTTTCGATATCTGTTGATTTCAAATTTTTGTGAAAGACTTGTTTTTTCGTGAACATACTGGCCTGATACATTTTACCGTTTGATATTATTTCTGCGCGAGTATAGTCAGAATTTTTTACAGGGCTTGATAAGATGATTTTATAAATGTTTTCATTAAATGGGAGTTTGATCATTTGGTATAGCTCCTTTGCGGTGTTGGGGAATTACAAAACTCAACTGATTCCATTTTGGAGTCGGTTGAGTTTTAGATGTTAAGATTGTGCTATCTGCTTAGGAGTAATAATCTCCTCTAAATCTTTTAAAATTTGAGTGGCGTATTTTATGTGAAAAACTATGCTAGGGTACCCCCATAGTGCGCGTGTTACAATGCATGCGATAAGGACAAAGGTTGCTATTTCGCCAAAGGTTATATTGAGCTGCCTGCTAAAAAATATAAGTACGGCTAATTGCGCTGCCATTAATAGTATCTTTAGGGCGCTAAATAGGGCACTAAATAAAACAGTTATGTGCTTTTTTGTTTTTGTATAGTTTATTGACCGCCATATTTTATGTGCCAATGTAAGCAGCGGCAAAGTTACGAGTAAAATAGCCAAATAAAAAAGCGATAATCGTAAGTTAAACACAAGCAGGGCAACGACAAAAAGCACATGAAAAAGTAGACATATGTAGTGGTTGTAAAAAGTAAGTGTTATATTGCTGAGTTTTTCTATGTTTTGACGAGCTTGGGCTGTAGTTTCACCACTATCATCAATAGAAGAAGACTGTCTTTTAATAATAGAGCCGAAAACTATCATGCGAATAGGTTTGAAAATTTTATTTGAAAACTTTTTGGCAATTGCATTGTGGGTATTAGCACGTAATCCGCTAAGCCCTATGAAAACCAGCGTTCCGGCTAGGTTTAAAAGCATGGCGTTAGTGTCTTGGTTTATGCCATTATCTATGGCAAGGCCAAAAAAATATGCAATCATAAATAGAAGTAGCGTATCTATTGTTGCAAAAATGAGCATAAGAAAAACCCCATGTTTAAATCCCTTTTCTGCAAGAGCGATTTTAACAATTTGGGGTTTTTCTTTATGCATATTATTCAACTCCTTGAAGTTTCTTTGCTTGGTCTTGTGTTATGCAGTTATCTAAAATTTCATCTAGATCTCCATTTAACACAGCGTCAAGTTTATGCAGTGTAAGGGCAATGCGGTGGTCGGTAACGCGGCTTTGTGGGAAGTTGTATGTGCGGATGCGTTCGCTGCGGTCACCTGTACCAATTTGGCTGCGTCTTTCGGCAGATAGTTGGGAGTGTTGCTTTTCCTGTTCTAAATCATATAATTTTGTGCGTAAAATTTTTAATGCTTTATCCTTGTTTTTAAGTTGGGATTTTTCGTCTTGGCATGCGACAACAATTCCTGTGGGTGTGTGGGTTACGCGTACAGCAGAGTCTGTTGTGTTAACAGACTGTCCACCATTGCCAGAAGAGCGGTATACGTCTACCCTCACATCATTCATATCAAGGTTTACGTCCACATCTTCGGCTTCGGGTAA
>Ga0136643_10000855_pt1 | contig 35477 bp, 15 predicted proteins | sample TergutLab28metaG_FD_96883 | JGI IMG/M metagenome (GOLD analysis project Ga0136643, IMG submission 96883) | Labiotermes labralis P1 segment gut microbial communities from Petit-Saut dam, French Guiana - Lab288 P1 (version 3) (version 3) | ecosystem: Host-associated > Arthropoda: Insects >...
ATGAACGTACACCCTACCATTCATTCACCATTAGGCTTCCCACTAAATAAACTGATTTTAACGAGTAACGATGATGAGATCTCAACATCACCTCGCAATATAGGCATATATAAGATACTCTTTTAGCAAAATTGCAATAACCTGAAGATAGCCGCTGTTGGCCGAAACATGTAGTTATTTTTTGCTATTAAACATCATCATAAATTCATACTACCATAGTTGTGGTTTCATGACTGATATTTACCTCACCATTAGCCACTCGGTTGTACTTACTTTTTCGTTTATTTAGAAAGCTGCTTCCAAACTTAGGAATGCATGATATTTCGGCCTTGTTGACAGAATTTAAAGTAACGATATTCCATGACAACATTTCAGAGCTAACTTAACAAAAAAGTGCATAAATATTCAAATTGTTACCACGAGAAAACATTTAAAAGTCTTGTTGTAGAACATTTCATTTAACGACTTCAGAATTGAGTTAAATATGAAGATGATATTCTGCTATGTTCAACTGGCAGATCGTGATTATGAACGACTCAGTGCATTGTCTTCACGTCACAGTTAATTCGAATCACTTGAGGGTAACTGAAACATATTCGCTTTTCATGAAACTAAATGTGTCAGTTATTAGTGACGACGCAATTTAATTAACTTTTTCAAATGTCCCTTCTCATTTTACGATCCAGTTCCTTTTCGTTCAAATAGCTGGAAGAAGTGGAATCGAATGCAGTACAAATTGTATTTTGAAAGTTATCCCATATGACATGAACATAACGTAACTTATTTCAAGAGTGCAACATTAATAAGTTCTCTCAATAATAAGATATCACAGTGTACTTCAAGAATACGTTACGTATTGTTTAACTGTAACATATAAATTTTGACAATAGTTTTACATGAGTACTATCACAAACATTCACAAGGATTTTCCAGTCATTACGAATACTCAAAAAAAAACCCCTACCTTTCGGAAACCACCTGCTTCAGTTTTCAGGTGAAAATCTAGTTTCTGAAAAGAAACAAGAATGCCGCGTCCATAATGTTTGTTTAATTGCAACACACACATACATTTCTGACAAAGATTTTACATGAATATCATCACCAAAATTCACGAGGACTTTTTCCTTTGTCACCAATACTCAAACCAAAGAGTTCGTCTCGGAAGCTACCTGCATAATATGGATTTCACAATTTGTACTTCTACCCAGTATTATCATGGTGATGAAATAAACAAGAATGAGATGGACTGAGTATGCAGCACAACGAGAAATATGTGAAAAGTGTACTAAATTTTGGTTGAGACACTGTACATAATGAACATCCTGGGAGACTAATGCATGGAACAGTGGTTCATATTAACATGAATCCTCATAAAGGGGGATTTCAGGTTGTCACTCGGCTGCATATTGCTCAAAATAAAGTAAATTTGTGCACTACAGTGGACACAATTATGGATGATTTTTTTTTAGCTTTCAGGTGAGACATCTCCGTTGTATTGTATAGAATTTTATATATATATATATAGTCAAACACAATTCAATTAATGATATATTAATAAAATCATTAATTGAGTTGTGTTTGACTATATATCGTTTATATTTATAAAACATCATGGATCTTCTTGTCCCACTAGAGGCGGGAAAGTCCTGACCATCCAAGTGACTATCAACTTCTCAAAGTGAACTCCGGTACGCTTAATTACTTACTATTTTTTATTTTGTGTGTTTGTATTATTGACTGCATATTTAAAAAGAGATTAATATTTCTGTCTCAGAAACTCATCTGTAATTCGTACCGAGGCCCAACACACATTACGGAAGCTATCCAATTACATCTACATATCGTGTTAAGAACTGTAACAGCCTATACAGTGTCCCACAGTACTCCCAAGAACTACACACACAACAGGTTATTCCTGTATGCTCTTCCATAAATCAGGCATGAATACGTTCAAGGTGGTTCACTTGTGGAATACAGTACAATGCAATACAGTGTACGGTACAGTGTATTTCCCAAATGTCATTAGCCGTAAGTTCACAGCACCTGGATGCAGTCATTGACTTCACATTTATTAATTTATCTATCCACTTATTTCAACATTTCCTGGAAGAAATATTACTCAGAAAAAAGGGCAAGCAGAATTTCACTCTTGTAATTACATGACATTATGACCCCTGTCACTTTACCGTACACGAGCTCCGAAAAGAACAAATAGTGTCCTCTTGGAACTGTCGAGAATCTTAACTATTCCGCTCAGTTTAATGGTGCCGTATTCCTGTAACTCGCTTATAAATTCCGCAAGCCTAGGATCTCTAAGGATATACTTCACTCTGGAAGTAAAAAAATTAAAACTTATTATTCTTCGCGGAAGTAAACTTTGGAAGACATGCGACTAACACAACACGTGGTCTACCGACAAAAAATAGTGAAAATTAAATTAACTTGTACACGGATATACACAGCACACATCAAAGCTAAAGAAATACGTAAGAAAAATTGTCTGCTTTTCATCGACGTATCTGATACTAAAATAAATCGCAGGGTGTGAAGTCTGTGTTTCAGTTTTGAGAATTGTGTAATACAAAGATTAAAACTAGTATGTGTCAAATAAATCTCAAGATATTTCGACAAAACTGTTAAATATATTTTCTGTACAAGAGTCACTGTCAGTAAGCCATTAAATATGACAGTGCAGCAAGTCCACAGTAATTCCAATGCATGCCGCAGAATTGTGTTGTCCACTCGTCTTATGTGGAGTCGGGTCACGTTACTGAAGATTGCTTATTCCGGCTATACACTTTCTTCACAATCACAACACAGAACACTTAGTCTTTACATTATTCAACACAAGCCGAAATATTTCGAAACTTACGCTTCTTGGACTGAGTGCTGTAAGTACCTCCACCCCCAACAATTACACACAAGAATTTTAATATAAAGAGACCGCAATTAACTGCGAGGCCAGACCACTGGAGCGTACTGCCCCAACCTATTATTCGAGATCCGAAATGCAATGAATGCCAAAAAGTTACAGGAATGTGCAGGTGTGGAATTTTGTTATAAGAATGTTATCACGTGCCTAAAGGCGTAACGCAGCGTATTTCAACTTGCAGTTTTTACAAAATAAGAAGGATTGCCTTAAATAAAGTTCATAGGTGCCCGCCGGCCCGCCTGCCTTCTGTCAGTCTGTAACCAAGTATCTCTTCCGAAACTGATTAATATTGTTTTAAATTCAGTATGAAGGATTGTCACTAAACTTTCAATTACACTGCAACATACGCGCATAATAAAAAAAAACGTTACGTACGTACACCGTACTGTTTGACCAAATTTTCTTCAAATTCGATAGGGTAATGTTGGGCTACTATTTAATTTTTAGCATTATTGATCAAATAAAATTCCTATATTACTTGGTGCCAAAAATGGATTTTTCTTGAACATCATAAACCTTACAGGACGGCATATAATCTGGCTATAAACAGCTCAAGAAACACCGATGGAAATCTGTGTACTGCATTAGGGAGGGAATTTTCCGAACCTAAGTCTTTTTTTCGAGTACTTCAGTTTTCCCCGTGTCAGTATCAGTCCACCTAAACTCCACACGTACATTTATTCATCTACCATCGACGCTATGTAATCTCTCCAACAGATAATGTCATTAAATAAAACACCTCTGTCTCTTTCTTTCTTAGTCATAATGCTTCCTTCCACGAAGAAACACGGACTTCAATCGTCGGCGCTTGTGTGTTGATACTCTCTTTCATATTCATGGTATAATCAGGGTGGACCATAAGCCCAAGCAAGCACCACAGCTATTCCTATTTACAGTCCCTGGCACGTGTGAACTTGCCTTTTTTTTTTTTTTACAAAATGCAAGATATAAAGAGAAGATAACTTTTGACGCACGTGGCAACAACTAAATTACAGTTTGAAAGTATGACGAGCTGCAAACGTTGAATTTGTGCCGAACTGCAGAAGGAGTTGACATCGAAATTATCCACCCAAAATGATAAATATGTGAACTTCTTTCTGTTTCATGGGCCTATCTTATTTCACTCAACGCGCATTTAAATTTCAAACAGCGGCATTACTTCAGGAAGACTTTACGATGCGACTCATCGCCATAAGACCTTCAAATTTCTTCTACTTTCATTTTATTACAGGTACTACGTAGGGGGGGGGTGTATAGGGTCTTGCTGGGGAAACCGGAGGGAAAGACACCACTGGGGAGACCTAGGCGTAGATGGGTGGATAATATTAGGATGGATCTCCAAGAGGTGGGATGTGAATATATGGACTGGATTGAGCTGGCCTAGGATAGAGACAGGTGGAGGATGCTTGTGAGTGCAGTAATGAACCTTCGGGTTCCGTGAAATGCGGGGAATTTCTGGACTAGCCGCAAACCAGTTAGCTTCTAAAGAAGGACTCTGCACCATGGAGTAAGTAAGTACTACGTAGCGTAAATAAGGTACCTCTCGCTGTCTGCTTCTTGTCTGCTGTATAGTGTCTGACACAAGGTGTATTTTCCATCCAGCTACGAATTCAAAATGACAAAAACTTTCTAGACACAGAAGCTTCGTATGGGTTACTACATCAAGGTGATCCCAACATCAGGAATAACGTTTACCTTGCAGTGTAGACCACAGATCTCCGCATCTTTAGATTTATCGGTAGGTTTCGGACAGACACATGAGCTGTCTTGGGGAGATGCGGGTGAATGCACGCAAATCACCTTAGGTAGTGCACATTGGCAATTCTGCAACGAACTACAGTGAATTCTTCTCTAATAACTACGAGTAATAGGCAACCGGTCATATCTATGTGTGTGTGTGTGTCTAATATAGTTCTTACCTACTTAAAAAGGCGGATACTCTGTGTTTGAAACTGCCAAAGAAAGGATAAAAGTGTAATTTAATTCACTTTGCAAACGGAGAAAAAAGCATTAAATTCGAAGTACTTTTCAGATTGTATTATAAAATATTTTCTCTTGTGACTTATGTCCGAAAAAAAAATTGGTTCGATAATCACTGGAGTTATGATACAAAAGAAAACATTTCAGGTAAAATTTTAACGATCTTTCTCCACTATAATCAATTCCATTTCTTACGAACCATGACTTGGGTTTATACAACACAAGAACCAATCACAAAAGGGAACTGGTGGGCAACTTGCTTACGAAGCGTTCAGGTATAGTGTGGCAGCCGTGTGAAATATTGCTGCCCACAGTACCGCCCATGCATTCGAATCTGAAAGTCAAGTTTCGGACAATTTCTGTCGCGTCGTTACTTTCACGATTTTAGCCATTAATGATCACATATTTCAAAACTGCTCAAAACTTGTACACACAAAAACGAAGGACAATTCAATTGTCTTACACTTCCAACAAAGTTTGCAGAGCGGCATGTCCTCACGAATTCTTAGCCATAACTCCGTAGCTGACAAAATTTCACGAGACATAATTGTTATTCAAATACTGTTCATCTAATGGACACTTTTTACACAAGTGCGAGAGTGACATATCATTATATTAATATCTACATAACGAAAGATTGGTTGGTTTGTTTATCCACGCATATATTTATGAAAACCAGAAAACCACAGAAAACTTTAAAGAAAACACAAATAAAATTAAACAATACACTGGCCCTTCGAGCTCTGTTATACGGTAGTGAATACTGGACCATTAAGGGATTTGACGAAAGAACAATAGAGACTAAACGCGTGAGAAAAACAGCAGGATACACTTGTACAGGTTAAAAATCAAACACATATATTGCAAAAGAATTAATATAACCCCAGTTTTGGATAATATACAGGAACACAGAAGAAACTGGTTGCAATATATAAACAGAATGCCCCACACACGATGAATGATAAGACGTGAAAAATCAATACAAAATCTCAATGACCCTATCCGAAATAGAACCCACAGTGCCTTAACCAAATGCTACACCACGTACCCCAACTGCCCACTGTTTAGGTACTTACTTTATTTTAATAACAAGAAATTAGACGTCTCGTGTTGAGAAAATTAAACTTGTTAATGAAACACATAATCACCAGAAATTACTTTACGCCAGTGATGTACACCTTGCAGTCAGCCAACATTCCAACGTGGCAAGGGGTTTTACCTATTACTAACCTTACGTTTGTCACATAGACTTCTTTTATTTATAAGTATACACTCAGTAACATTTAAATTACCTACATATAAAACACGATACCCACTATTTTTTATTTTAATACGGGTACCGTGTATCTTCTATTATTTTTTATTATAAACAACATACGCACAATTTTTGACGTTTTGCTGACCGTGCATCTCAGTAATTAACCAACTTGATGCACAAAATTTTTGTCTTACAATAAGTTTATTTCATGTGCTCGAAAAATGTAGAAGCATGAAATAAACTTATTGTAAAACAAAAATTTTGCGCATCAAGTTGTTTAATTACTGAGATAAACATATGCACAATTATATTATAAAAATATATATCACAACAGTCTCTTTGATTAATCTATACTCCTACATGTTTCGACACTTTCGTGTCATCATCAGGGAGTTTACAACCAATGCCTTTGTAAGTTACAAACTTTCTTCAAGTTGCAGCCCATTTGTAGACGTTACTCATGTGCTGGTTTGGTGTGTGGGCTGCAATTTGAAGAAAGTGTGTAACTTAGCAAGGCACTGGTTGTAAATTCCCTGATGATGACACGAAAGTGTCGAAACATGTAGGAATGTAGATTACACAAAGAGACTGTTGTGATATATACTTTTATAATACGATCGTTCATTTGTTGGTTATGATAAAAAATAAAAAGTATTAAGAACTACTCGTGGATAAAAACTGTTATAAATATGCATGTTCTTTATTCCATGAGGGATTTGAGTTTATGAAGACGGTGAATATTATGTCTGCCACTTTCTGGTATGTGTCGTCACGCAGTTTTGTGCGTACATTCCTCCGAAATATCGACAAAAACCCAATAAACAAAATGTCGTCCTATCACGCAAGACAGTAATCTTTCTTTACTTCCGTACACACATTTCTGCCAACAAAAGATAATCTCGGTAAACGTAATTATTAATTATGCTGCGATCTTCATTCTTCTGGGATGTTACGCAGTTTAGATTGGTAGTTAGTTACCGATGTTTCGGGATAACTTATCGGCTACATCTTCAAGGGTCAAGCAGTGCAAAAAGACTGGCATTATTAACTATACTATTCTCTGCCTCCGCTGTTGACACGGCATTTTCATATAACCACTAAAAAATCTCTGTAACACTCGGAGAAATTGGACAGTGTGGTCTTTGGAAGGAAAACGGATTTTGGATTTCAGGATTTTACAGTTTATAACCAAATTCCTGTGACACTAAAAAAAACAAACAAACGCAATGTTGAAATGAAGAGGGAAATAAAAAGGTATGAAGAATGAGAGGAATAAAAGAAAACGAATAAAATAAAATGGCGACCTCATACCGGAAGCCATTGTGAGACTTCTGAAATAAGTGTTCTAGCAGGTGCATTGTGTTGATCACTAAGACATCTGATCCACCGTGAAAGAACGAGTCACTTCTTGGCTAGCTCGTTCTTGTCTCCTGCAGACAATGGGCCACAAGCCAATATCTCAAGGAAGGGACCACGAGGTCGTATGAGCGACGTAAATATTGCACCAATCTGTGAGTGGTGTCCCCCACAGGGGTAATCTAATTGATCAAGCTGCCAGATTTATGATTGCGGTCCAAATAAGCAGCAGCAAAATGCCTTGGTTCCATAATGTTCCGTCAATCAAACATAGAAACAAAATACATTAGAAACGGATACTTATAACTGTCTAATACAGAGGCCACAAAATATATTAATTGATCCGAAGAAATGAACGTGTTGCATGATTGGGTCTATGTAGTTTTAAAATAAAGTGAAAAACTTTGATATGCAGTGTGAAAAATCTTTAACGTAAGCCAGACTTTCGCGCAACAATATAATCACTGCCTGCAGACAATATGTTGAGTAACCAAGACCAAATACCTGTAATTCCAGTTCTACTGCGTAAATCGATTTGTGGTGTAATGTTTAGAACCTGGAAGCATCCAATTCTAATCTTAAATCGCGTTGTAAATTTGGCTCTGGCCATTACCATTGTTCGGAAGGTTAATTGCTGGATTCTCTCTGTAAAGCCCTGGTTTCAATTCCGGTTTCTTCTATATTGGATTTCTGGTGGCACGAAAGATTAACAATCGTCCGTTTATGAAATCAACGTTATAAATACCTCAGAGGGTCAGGGAACGTCTTCAACAATTTTTAGTTCCATAATAGCCCGACAAACGGTAGCTGTGATAATGTAATGTCCAGCGCAGGTTACCAGTATGTCGCATCCTAATCTGGAAGAATCAGGCAAACCAACACAGTCTTTCTTGTCCACAAAAATAAAACGCCAGATGGATGAAGACACTTTTCACTTTCTGAAGACCCGCGGATCTGTATATGTAATGCTGATGCTTGTAAGTAACAAACTGAGATCTCATATAAACCTCATGCTGTACGTGTGAAGGCCAGACGAGATCAAGACATCAAACGCACAAGACCATCATGTCACGCGTAATGCCTGGATATTAACTACAGCTTTTAGACGTATTCTAGAATATTCCCACACACCGGCGGAACTGTCTGGGCGCAAGAAGCTTATATTTACCAATCTCGTCGCCATTTCACTACAGTACATAACTGTAATATCAGCTAACTGTTATTACAGTAGTAGCATTTTTAGAGGTGTGTTTTGTGTAAACCATTCAGCCCACACGGCTTCTCCTCTTACGAATAATCGTCTCAGAGCCGTTAATACGAGAAGCCAGTAAGTGTAAATTAATGTCATTCTGGGGAAACATAAACTTTCACGATGACAGCATTGCAATGAAAACCGCGCCTGATTATGTGAGAATGTAGGTACAGCTATATACTTTCGTGACCTCAGCAACAGATGGAGGTGAAAGGTCAGTTTCGTAAACGGGACGCTTTACCCTATATGTTGGAGTCCCGTTCGAGAAGTACTCTTATATGTTTTAAAAAATAATTCATAGTTACAAAGGATAATTCCGAATTTTAACAGACCTACGGCCCTAGTGAAAATGCAGAAGGAAAGAATAGGAACAAAGACAAAAATGTATTTTAAAAAAATGTTATGCCTTACTGTAGCGTCTGACCTGCCTTTATAAATTTCTGACAGAACTGGCTGAGACCATTCGCAAGTTTCTTAAGTTCCTTCTCAAAAATTGTGAACTGCTTCTCGAAATGCCCCAAGATACCCCTACGTTTCCATCTCAATGGTGATTCGAGAGCCTTCATCCATTCCCTGCCGACTAATAAACTTCTGAGCTGCACTTCTCACAACTCACTCTTTACGAGAACATGTGGTATGGGGGCAGGGGGAATAAATGGCCACAGAAGGAGGGCTTAGACATATTGCAGTCCACATATTGTTATAAACGGCAACATTAAATGTACTGTGGCTTCAGTCACCAGCCCCCAACCTCTAAAGATATAACTCGAAATGGAAAGCACTTTCGCTGGAAGTCTGGCTGCCCGACTTCGCGTTGGCGGTCGATGTTTCGGCGGCGGAGGAAGGAGAGTAGTGACGGATGGGGTAGAAAGGCTTAGAGGCCATTAAGCAACAAAATCGCCTATGAATCCAGCACTACTTTCCCATAGTCGCATACAAAAAAATATTTTTTGGGTGAGAACTATATTTTATATGAGAACAATGGAAAACTTACGAGTCAGAGAGTGAATGAGTAGAGTGAGTGTATGAGTGAATGAGTTAGCGAGTGAGTGAATGAGTTAGCGAGTGAGTGAATGAATGGAAGAGTGAGGGAATGAATGAGTAAATTAGTTTAGTTAGCCAATTGGTTAGTTAATCAAATAGTTAGTTGGTTAGTTTGTTGTTTAGTTGGTTGGTTGTTAGTTATTGGGTTAGTTAATTAGTCAGTCAGTCAGTCAGTTAGTTAGTTAGTTAGTTAGTTAGTTAGTCGGTTGATTAGTCTGTCTGTCTGTCAGTCAGTCAGTCAGTTAGTTAGTTAGGGAAACGGTGAATGAGCGACAAAGTGAATGACTGACTTAGCAAGCAAATAAGTGTGCGGCCTGTATGACTTACTGGTACACCGTCGTCCTCAATTTGTCACATAAGCTAACTTGCATAAGTAACTACGATCAACAGCAATTAAGGGCAGCATGGTTGCTGAACTTCAGACCAAGAACACACTTCCACAGCTACTACAGCACAGTCCTTTTGAGAAACTGACAGTTATCAAGCATATAAAAGTGCCCCTGCCTTCTTCTTTTAAAATCCGAAGGTTTATTGCAGTTTTCACATGAGCCTCTCAGCTAGGTTTAACCTAAATCATATTAACCCAGCTAGTGCTTTTATCAAATATTTCCCTAAAGCCATTTTGATTTCAACCACCCATGTACATTTAGACCTCCAAACTGATCCTTTCTCTTTGGGTTTTCCAACTAAAAATGTGCACATATTTCCAACATCTTCAATACGCGATACATTTCCTGCCCCATTCAATCACCTTGATTTCATCAATCCAACGGTGTTTTATAGAAAATACGTACTATTAATCTCCTTTTACGAAGTATCTGTTACTTCCCTACGTCTCGTTACTGGCTCCCTTGGGCCCAGATACTCAGCTCAATGACGTCCAGTTACATCTTTTAAAGATCAGCCACGTAGTTTCGTATTCATGTAAAATAGTGCGTAAAATTATAGTTAAACATTATATATGTGAATACGTATGTGAAGTTCCAAAAACAAGGTAACAAACGCTCTGATGCACAGAACTTTATTCTGACTTCGACGTTTAACATGACAGGTGGGGGTAGCAGATGGTACACATCAGACCTCTATGTAGTAAACACTGGCTTTTAAACATTATGTCCCACCATGGCATCCAGGTTTGTATTTTGGGTTAGAAGTAATCGGTGTCAAGTACCTATAGATAGAAGGTGACAGCTTGCTTCACATGGGCGTCTGTTGCAAATAGCTTGCAAGCCACTTGCTTCTTAACAGGTCTAAAGAGATTTAAATCGCTGGGTCCCACTGTGTCAACTGGATTTGTTAATATGTCACTGCACCACGGCTGGGAGACTACTGACCAACCTCCCTGCAGTCTCCATCTCGCGCCCCGTGATTTGCATTTGGTCCGCTTAAGACGCACCCGGCTAGCAAGGGAATTGCAGCAGAAGCCTAAGTGAAGAAATTTGTCACCTCTTGACTATGGGCACTTGACACAGATTAATTCTACGCCGGGATACAAACGTTGGTGCCACGGTGGGACAAATACTTAAATATCACCGGTGACTATGCGCACGATATGTTACCCATGTGCTATAAATAGGTCGAATTCAGAATAAAAGTCCCCTTAAGTTGTCAGTATCAGAGAGTTTGTTACCTCTCATTTTAAAATACACTAGGTTATGAACAGAAATGTAGCAAGTATTTTCAAAAATTAACATGCCCTAAATTCGTAAGCATAAGTAACCACTCTCCTGTTGAATTAAAGACTGGTGTATTCTCTCGTGTCATAAAATTAATGTACTCTTAAATCTTGTTGTTAAAGAATGCGTTCATAATATAATATTGGACCTGACAATGCACAGCTACTCTGTGTCTGGTGCCTAATGCGACCGCTTTAGACACGTAGTAATGAACTTGTGTTCTCTGTGGAAAAGCAGTTAATCAAAATTTGATGTACGGAAACGCATAGATACAATTCATGAAACGTAAACTACAGACAAAACAGTTAATCTAGAATCATACGCTGCTACCGACACTAAGATTTGTGTCAATATGTTGAAGGGAAGTGATGCGAAATTATCGCGGAATGAGAAGCTAGCCAGATTTAACAAGAGTTTCCGCTGTGGGTTCCAGTCAGTCGCTCTTGAGAATTAAGTGACCAAGCGGTCACATCCTCGTGCTGTCGACTTGCCATGTGTGCGCGCTGCTTGATACTGACGGGGAGCCCCCCCATGGCCATCGACCAGGTCTGCTTGTTGATTTTCACCGACAAGCCGCTGTGAGCGCCACGTGCCACTTTCTGCGCCGTCGCGACGCTCGCACCGTCCTACTCACCCCCAAAAGCAAAAACAGGGATACCCAATGTAATAAAGAGCGGACGTGCTGGAAGTAGAACATCAGTGCAGTGGTAGCCGTGCACAAGTCTAGTTGTGATCTCTCAGAAGACGTCGTATCCTGACTGTCAATTGGAAAACCTCTTGACAAATCAGCCACTTCGGATATTCCCGGAGGAGGACAACTTCTAACACTGTGAAGCAGAGGTGATTACAAATATATATTTTTGATAGTCATACATCTCTAAGTTAGTGTTATTATTTATATGTCAAACGAATTTAACATCTGCTTTAATAACAGAGGTCTATAATTAGCAAGTGGATAGTTAAATTCTTACTATATATAAGTGCGTTATTTGCAAAAAAAAATTTAAAATACACGAGTAACATGATATCAAACGTAAAACTGTATTTAATATGTCCAAACTGTATCAGCAGGTAATTTCACATTAAAGTAACCTATATGCATTTAACTATAAATGAAATTTCACGTGCAAAATAAAATAACGAGTACCCAAATATCTCTAAATATAAACCACATCAGCCACTACTAAAATTAAAAATTTTTATTTACACAGAGTTAGGAGGTATTAATTTGCAATTTTTTGCGAAATAACTACGACAAAAGACAATAGTATTAAAACGATGTGGCAATGGTAGAAGCCATTATTCTACGTTACTGTCCATAATTTTGTTTCTCACAGAAGTACCCTGAAGGCATTACAAGTATAAGGATCAACATCGTGTTGGAATAATTATATATCTATATTTACATGCCAGATACAGAAAACGATACACAATAGACGCATACCAAACTACTATATTCCTACGCAACAGAAAATGTTACATACAACTGATGGTATAATGTGCAAATTTTTACGTAATTTGCACATTTCTAACGTTTGTTTTTACTGTAGAATTGATACATGCTTCTTTTTCACATGTGCCAATAATTCAGATAGAAAATATTGATATTCTAGTACAAGGAAAGTCTAACGAATTCCGTGAATCCTGTGTTCCGTATTGTATTGTATACACAACACGTCTTCTTGTGCTATAATTGTAAGCTTTATCTTAACAAAGAGTACAGAGAGGCGTATCCTGTAATAAAACTCACATAAATCAATGACGGCAAACAAGTTGAGATTCAACTCTGTGTGATCTCATTTGATGTTTCGAAATTCTGGTAGAAATCTCAATAATCAGCACACACAATCAGAAGTTAAAGTAGCCGCCGATTAATGATATTCAACCGAACCTAGAGGGTGTTTATTTATTTTTTTATAGACACCAACTGTTTAAAAATATGTTACACGTTTATATGTTCTGGAGGAAAACTACATTCTGTGGATAAATGGGCTTCAAATCCAAATTCGTTACAGATAATAAAACGATAATTGAAATGTACTTCAATTCCTACAAAATAATTAAGATAACGACGTTCAACATCAAACTGTACTTTTTACCCATAAAATCCTTCAGATTTTACCCTAAATGTTTTCGTAACGTAACTGAAGCGCTGTATGTCAATCAGGTCTACTAAGGCTGGAACGTTTTCCTCTGTAATTAGACATACATACAAGACACCTATACCTTCATACTAATCGGTACTTTTAGTCGTCCCCTCACATTCTCGCACTGCATCGTAAGAAAATCCTATGTAAGAAATGTTACCAATAGCAAAGAAATGACTAATCTTCAAAGGCGTCAGAAAATACGAAAAATGATAAACGGTGGATTCACTTCACAAAAATCCTTGTATTTCTCACAGCAATGAGAATGTGTGCGCTTAATGGTGGCGAAACACTGCACATGATTATAGGCACTTGTGAGATGCACAATTAACGGTTCCTGTGATGATAATTTATCAGAAAATTTTTATGTACACACCCACACGTAATTTCATTTCACGTTTATATAGATGTAAAACCCCTAAGAAAAATTACCTTACTGAAAACCCAACTGAAAGATACTGGACTGAAAAGAGCTGTCCTCCAACCTGTGAAAAAGAAATCATTTTTCATTTTTCTGGCGCGCACATCTCTTCTTAGTTATCAGTAAAGTAAAATGTACATACTTTTTCCCGCCATGTTTTTGCCAGACTTCCTACCGACTAGTAAGAATATTATGAGAGTGCATATGAAAAGGTCAAGATAAAAGTTTTCAGTGTATGGCAGCTGATCATCGGATTGAACTAAATTATCAGGCTCAGAACAGGCACGAATGACAATATCTTGTTAACATGGCAATAACTTTTAGGGTGCCATACAAAGCTCGGAATTTATTCAATAGCAGAGGTACTACTAGCTTACTGAGAAAGAATGTTCGATGGAATTAGTTGGCAGTTGATCTTAAGGCGATGATGTTTTTTCTCTCTTTACTTTACATTTTTCACAACGAAGCTGAAACATTAGGGGCCAGTTACCACACAATATTAAATCCACTTTTAATCTTCAATTCCGGTGAAATCTTTGTGTCCTAGTAGATGAATGTTCTTTAATTAGAAAGTGTCAAGTACTTTATTTTCTAATACTGCTAGTACTCCATTTCAGATACATATAAAACGACGTCTGTGGTGGCCAGGTTCGAAGTTATTGCCGTCAACGTCTTAGATTCACAAATCTGTCATTTTAAATTAATTCTGTCTCCTTTTCGCATTCCGAACACATACTGAAGCAACTAACTGGCCTTGATAAAAGGTGTGTGGCGCAAGTGAATAAGCCAAGACTCAAAATTATGTAAATACCTAAGAGTGGTTTAGCCAAATTGACTGTTACACGGCCAAATAATTTTGTTTCGAGTTTAGGTGCATTATGTATGACAGAATGTCACACATTGCGCACATGGCCAACCTAGCACAACATAAATCATCCTTAACTCAAACCCGTCCTTATTAATTCACTCTCGCTCTTAACATTTCCAAAATGCAAACCTTCTGCCAACCGTGAACTTCTCCTGCGCAGAACTTTCAGACTCTCTTCGCCAGAATATCCGCTGAGGCGCATGCGTATGTATATGTCAAAGAGAATTCGGGCTGGAATTCATTAAGAAACTCAGTAAGTTTCCTCAAACCTTCTCAGAACTGTTTACATACACCAGACACATGGGTCTTCGTGATAAACATTCAGGAGTCATTTCCTTGTGTTTTGGCAAAAGTGCTTTTCGATCGGCCAAACAAAATACACTCTATATAATGCTGTACAAGTAGCCCCAATATAAATTACAATATATTTTGAAGGGGGCTTGATAAAACTGCAACAGTTTAATTAATACTGTAAAGACCAAATTTTAATATTTATTCAGGAACTGAGTGTAAATGAAGCACGTTCGTCTGCAAGTAGAATGTTCCAATTTCATCGTAAAAGGTGAATCATTCCCCGTACCGGCCTGGACAGGCCTTTAGGGCTCCAGACAATCGGCACATGAAGGTGGCAAGGTTCTCAGCCCTAGGCACCGGCCGCCTTTACCCCCCAAAAAGACACGCCTGGAACTCGTTTCTGCGAGAGGCTGAGTCGCCCCTAGAGCCACAGTCAATAAAAAAATAACTCCATCGGTAATCGAACCCACGACCTTCCGGCATGTAACGCAGTGCTTCAACCAACTGCGACACTGCGCAACCCTGCAATTTTTATCGCGAATGTTGTGTTTCTGTACAGTTACGAAAGCAACCCCATTAGGAAATGAGTTTAAACTCAGAACACCAAAATTGCAGGCTTGTTTTCTTTACGATCTTTACGAAATCCGGTTTTCATACTCAATTCTCTAAAAAAAAATTGAAATAAAAAAAGTCATGTCTAAAATATTTCATTCTAAAACCAAAACACCTTCTTATCCTAAAATTCTGTAATCGCAAATTAAATATGAAAATAAAATTGTTACGTTTAAAATGATGCATTCTAAGATCCGAACATCTTTGTAACCTACAACTGGCTGTTTAGGCGCAATGTAACATCACCACCTCAGTTACACGGCGACATTCCGACCTTCGTTATGTAAATAAGAAGTCATATGAGACCACGTAATAATTTTTTTTTGTTTATAGTTCCGTGCATCGCTGATCTATATTAATAATTGTACAACGAGGTGCAACACAAAGCAGTATATTTATTATTCTGCAAGTTCACTCTATATGTTTGTGGTGTCAACCACACCCATCATCAAGAGTACACAAAACTGTAACTACAACCTCCGGTACTGGTCATATTTTTTGTGCAGCTACCTCCCTCCAACGTGGCCAAGCTAGCTTGGCCACATTGGAGGGAGGTAGCTGCAGTTTTGTGTAATCTTGATGATGGGTGTGGTTGACACCCGAAACATGTAGAGTGAACTTGCAGAATAATAGACTGCTTTGTATTGCAACTCGTTGGACAATCATTAATATACTTAATAATTTATTTATATACAGTCTTAAAAAATCTTCCATATTTAATCTCAGTTATGACGTCGGACACAGCGTCAGACGTCCGTATAAATTATCGACTGCCTTCCTGTAGGTTAACGTCTTTAAAGACTAGCTGGTCTAAGTAAAATAATCATTCGGTAGTTAACTAGCGCCCGTTGAGTTACTATTATACGGAAGTCACTTACCGCATAAACCAAAATTACTGTGAACTCAGGAAAGGTACTCAACAGTATAATTCTGCCTTTTATAACTAAGAAATTACTCATTCTCTTAATGTTAGGTTCGATGACCTACCTAGACGACCAGAATAAGTCTTACTTGCACTGGAAATGGCGAAATATAACTTTAGACTCTTGTCTTTTCGCACAGAATTCTATCAAATACAAACATGACAATGGATTTTATAAAATATTTAACACAACAAGGGTAAATTACGCGTGGCATGTTTTTACCACAGTAAAATAGAGGATGATTAACATGCTGGATCAATTATCTTTCAGTAAAAACTGCAAAAAAGAACTGTCCCTTAACATGCCAAGCTCACACGGAGGGGAGGAAGAGGTTTACCTCTACCCATGCCCGACTCCGACGCTAGACGAAGTTGGGTGGCCAACGTCACGCTCCGGGCATTTTACCGCCGATAAAGGAGCCCGTTACACATCGTGCAGGAGGCTGGGTGAGCCTCGGGGCCGATCTGGATGGGTCCGGAAAATCTCCCCCACCGGGGTTCGAATCCTGAACCGTCCGGCCCGTAGCGAGTGGCTACAAAGACTACGCTATACTGGGCTCCAATAAAAGTATTAAATTTAATATCTAGAATACGCTTCAACATCCTGAAAAAAAACTATTCCAGTCTAACACATTCGGAAGCAAATTCTCACTGTTTTAGGGTAGACAGTGAAGTTCTCACACACGTGCGCGTTAAAACATATCGTAGATTGTAAACTTCTTATTCAATGTGATGAAGACGAACCACAGAAACTGCTCAATAAAAAACCCTTACACAAATAACGCTACAACCAGCGAACGAACATCGAGCACAGTGCGAAAAATTTTTTCGAATAAAACTTGAATCTCAAACCACAAAGAGAAAGCCGTCTTGAAAAATGAGCACCAGTTCGTTACATGCAGCCTACAGTGTAATTTAGGCCTATTACAAGGGACGAATTTGAATTCTGAGCTATTTTATACTTTATACCCAACTTCAACATTCGGCTTAATTACCTGCATTGATTCATATTATTGTATCTATGAAAAGGTGCATTACAATAGGAATTTCGCCATCAGTTAGAATTAAAATGCCAAATTATAAACAGATTTGTTGTATCTGCTATTATTACTATTGAAACACTCTCGTCACTACTACCACTACTACTACAATTACTACTACTACTACTACTACTACTACTATTACTACTACTATTACTACTACTACTACTACCATCACCACCTCCACCATAAATAACAATTCAGCTGAACTCAATTTAACTCTTGTTTTTCTACCTGCTGAATCAACAGCCTAATGGCCAGCTGCAAATAGCAGTAACACTTACATACAACGAGTACTAACAGAAATATAAAATAGTAATAACTCAATTCAGTACTTTTTTATTAACGTGCTGGCTTGACAGTTCAAGTACCAATTACCAAGACAGCACAAATACGCAAGTTACGAACAAATACATCGACAAAAAAAGACCACAAAAACAACAGAATAAACCAAGTGCTGGACCTACAGTCCCTTATCAATCCATCATATTTCACTACACTGCTACTTACGCACGTACGCCCATCACAGGCCGTGTAAATGACCAAATATAAATTGTACATTAACACATAAAATGCTAAGTTATAATGAAAAATGTGCGGAGAAGAAAACAAACATAGATCAGTAAATATGAGATTATACAGTATCATACTAACATTAATATTAATATAAAAGTCTTAATAATAATAGTTTATTATTATTATCATCATCATCATCACCACCACCACCATCATCATCATCATCATCGTCGTCATCATCATCATCATCAGCAGCAGCAGCAGCATCATCATCATCATCATCATCATCATCATCACCTCCTTTATGCATGGTATTTATACTTATATTCCTCAAACACAATATGGCCCTAAGTAATACAGTGTTGCATTTATTCTGTTGTTCCTATTCATGGTGCTTATAGCTTTAGTCTCAGTGTTGTTGGTGTTGTTATTATTATTATTATTATTATTATTAAGAGTTTATTCATGACCTCTATTTGTCTCTTCATCTTTTTAATGCTTTGCTTTCTTTTCAAGTGTTAATTGTGTAAAATTTACGTGGTTTGTGCTGTTTATGTAATTGGCCCTCGGGTTGCTGAACTAGCTTGACTGAATTCCATTAAAGTGAACTTAATTACACATGTATATTGTTTTTCGTAAGATACATCCGGCTGAATTTCCAATTCGGAAAGAAAAACACTGACAGTAGTTGTTCTTAGTAAAAAAGCAAAAAATCTTGGTCGTATATCCAAAACAGGGAAAAGATTCTTCCTTTTATTCAAACAGTAGTGTTTGCTGAACCCAGACAACACAATATATCATTTTCGGTCCATTGCAATAAGTGAGATGGGGTAGTTTTTATAGGCAATTATGTGATTTCCGTACCTCTCAACAATCTTAGTTCATTAAATTCTCTCTCTCTCTCTCTCTCAAGTATCCCATAGATATTCAGTTGTTTCTCTTTAACATGATCGAGATGCCATACTCCCCTTTTTTAAATTTCCCCAGGAGAATAGCCAAGGTCACTGAGGACTCATAAAATTGCTAGTGAAACAGTGAACATAGCACGTGACAGTCATTTTAAATGACATACTTCACTCACATTAAAGTCTTTCATTTTATTAAAGCGAAGGAATTTTGGCCATAAACACTTTAAAGCAGCTAGACATGGAGGAACACTCGCAGGCCCTCTCTGTTACCATATCATGCATTGCGGGGAGAACCACATTCATGTTTTATACATAAATATGTGTGTGTGTGTGTGTGTGTGTTTGTTTGTGTGTGTGTGTGTGTGTGTGTGTGTGTGTGTGTGTGTGTGGCTACTCAGTATTCCACTGACACAGACTGCTGGCGAAAGACACGCTTATAAACATACGATCGTTACAACTGACCTATAATAAGAAAAGTGTTCCAAATTCCTCTGCTAAAATCTTCAGATGCTTCGTAACCTAAAATGTGAAGTGGCCTCCAAAAGCCACAGCGCGTCTAAATTCATACACAAATACTATAAAACGGCACTGTGTGTAACAAATGTCATGTGACGTAACCATTCTCAGTAAAGTTAAAACGTTACTTCATACTTAAAGTCTTAATTGTTGGTCAGACAAATAAAACCCACAGGCACCACACATCAAACATAATACACGGGTAATCTCACAAATGCTAAAAAGTTCCTGCACAAGTAAAACTAAATTATGCGAATACCAGTACAATAATACTTAGTGTAGCTGCCCCATAAATTTTATTAGTAGGCACATAATAAACATACACCGTAGAATGTGGGAAAAAATGTTATTTTTACCTAAATAAGTAGTGAGATAAATAGTATCGATATTGTGTCATTTCCTAACGAAGATAAAATTAAATTCTGCTCATAAGTACCATCAGAATATAAAAAATCTTAATTAGGTGAACTTCGTTAGATTTAAATGCACAGTAATTTTATAAAACGTAAATAAATTATGAAACGTAATCTGAAGTGTTCTGCCAATACACAAAACTTTACACTGAAGTTCCTCTATCTTATTGTTGATAAAAAAAAAACTTGATGCCTTAACATCTGTCAACCAAAACCAACAAGCGAAAAGTGTTAATGAAATTACTTTGTTGCTACAAGCTACAAGTGATAACTGATCTATCGGACCGTTCTGTGTCCGTCAAAGATAAGCGACTTTAGATGAGGAGTCTTACTTCGGCAAGTCAATAAATGGCAAATCCATGAATCATAAAAAACCACAAACGATGATAAATCAAACATACAAAATAAAAGCATTCCTCTCAGTTCTGACAGATTGGGTGTTTGGATTCGCTATCTCTTTAAGCTTTGGAACATATAAAAATTTCCTTTCCTACCTCACAGTATATATATATATATCAATTTCAAAGACCAGCCGGTCAAGGCTGTTCTATAAAATAGTCACTGTTTGCTGCCATAATAAAAATAAAATATAACGTGTGAGTAAAAATGCAGACTTTATTTAAATCTGAAAACAGGTAGTGCACGTAGCAGCTACAGTACTTTAAAGGATTAAATAATATAATCAAACCATCGCCAATTCTTTAGTTTAGACTTTATGAACGAATGAATGAGACGATCCATCCACTCGTATACATATGCATAAAGTGCCGTTTGCTGGTGTGGCTGACACGTACAGCCAATGATTTTATTTTGCAACGTAGCAGTGCGGATTCCCGGGAAGAGAACCTGCTTCCCACGCAAAGTGCAAATGCCACTCAACCCCCGGTACATCGGCAGGGAGTCTAGCGTTCTCAATGGAAATGTTAAAACCTGAACCCTTGTAACAGGTGTTAAAATCCCATTGTGAATAAAAGCATGATTCACATCGCAGCTGCCTCCACTGAAAATGAACAGGAGTCGAAACAACGTCAGATATTAATGCGTAAATCGCTTACTCAAGTTCTTTTTTCAACCTAAACTGTTTATCCTGGAACGAAAAACACCAAGCTAAACCTACACACACTGCGAATTATGCTATAATATGGACGAAAGAGTCACTCCCACTGTGTTACGAGAGAGAGAGAGAGAGAGAGAGAGACAGAGATAGAGAGAGAGAGTGAAATAGACAGCCAGTGAAATACGACTTACGTTTGTTTATTTTCAGTGGTCCTGCTCGTCTGTATACAACTAAAATTACCAACATGAAGACCGAAGAAATGACGAACATGCCCAGAGTGCGAATTGCCATTCTGGGGAAGATCAATGTGGGCAAATCAGGTAAGTACCTGCTCATCTTGCTATGAGAGATTAGGAAAATGGGCTGTATTATATACAGTATAAATATTATACTGTACCTTTCGAATCTCAACATACTTAAAGGTCGGCGCACTTTCGTTACAGGAAACAATACAGACGAATGAAGAACGCACTATAATTTTACACTCTGTCGAAAGCGAGGCCTTAGGTTTTTTGCCCTTTTTATTGCCTATATAAAACCAGTTTAATTTACGAACTATGTAGTAATTCAAAGGTGAGATCATCCACCAGAACAGAAAAGATACGAAGGTGTGGTACACAGGTCCTTCTTTGAAAAACATTTCCAAGAAAAGACTGACTGCGCGTGTGCTTTATACCTTACCGCATAAACTGACTTCAGATATATGTCGAAACCTTTGAGTTTAAAAGCACAGAAATTATTATGAGCTAATCTGTCTTTTCTTACCGATGCCTAGAAGTTCCATAGTGGGAAATGTGTTGTGATTTCCCTTTTGCGGGCACAAAGAAACACAAAAACTATTCAGTTATATATAAAGTTGTTTAAACTGCAATACAAAACAGGCCTCTCCATTAGTGGGTAAAGGCCTTATCGACCTAATACAAAATAATAAGAAAATCAGCTGAGGAACCTTGCCTCACAAGTTAAACACAGGGAGAAAAGAACGGGAAAATTTTGCTTTTTCTCCGTTGATATCCCCACATAACGGCAGGGACACAAATTACGGTTGTGTCGGAACAGCGTACTGGAAATAAAATTTTGATGTAAAAAGGGTAGAAGTAACAGACATTCAGAAAGTATCAAAATCATAAACGTCATGATTTATACTCCTTCCAAAATATTATTAGGGTGAAGAATTAAAACGAATGAGGTGGGCGGAACACATAAAAGTGATGGGAAATTAACACAGAATTCTAGTTGAAAGACGTGAATAAAGAATTTTATTGACGAAATCTACACGGATATGACAGGCCAATGTCAGAATGTATCTTAAATCCATCAAACTAAGATGTGTTGAACTGTTATTATGAGATACTTAGAGCTACATTACGATAACTTTAAAGCATATTACGAAATTATTTTACTTTTCTTAATTTACATGAATGTATTTAAAATTTATTTTGTGTGTTCAGTGACAGAACATACAGCCAAGACATGTAGTGCACGTCACGCTGGCACTGACCGTGTCATCAGCTATTCTGTGCGATTTTTCTCAGTCCGTCCAAGCAAATGACGGTGCAGCGCTTAGGATTATGCCATCATCACTTCCTTTGAACCCTTTCACGTTATTATATATTCATAATCACACTATACACGCTTTGTTACTGTCAGTGTCGCTAAACAATTACAAACACATAGCAAATGCAGACGCAGCGCAGCAACGTGTGAAAGGGGAAAATGGCCATGAAGGGTAACTACCTCTGGATTTGGTACGAGGCGGTCACCACTTGTTTAGGACTACTGACGTGGAATTAGCCTGCAATAACGAGGAAAATTACGTCATGCTATCAAACAGTCAGCAACTCAATACAGATTCGATCCACATGCGTCACGGGCGCAATCTTTAAGAAAAAACAAATGTGCTTTGTCTCTAAAGATGATCGCAGCCTCCCTTCTACACTCGTGCCTTCCCATATAGAGCACTGCAGTGTATATAAAAATATAACAGCAGTGAGCAAAAGAGGAATGACTCACTGTAGCTGGCTTTCTTTGTCTTCAATTTGAACTTCCTTTATTCAACATGTGAACGAATGTTTATCTAAATTTTGTGTGTTTACAGCTCTGACGGTCCGGTACCTGACCAGAAGGTTCATTGGTGAATATCGCTCAAACACAGGTAAGAGCACTGCTCAGTTCATCATATGTGAAGACACTTTCAAGGTCTAACAAAACATGTGTCTAACTAATAATACCATACGCAACATAGGAGACTGTAATAACACGTCGGAATGATTAGCAATGCAGTTGAACGTTTGTGGTGTTCACATCTTCATATCAGCCTCCAGTTAGGTTAGGTTGCCCGGTCTCAGTCATGCCTGATAGCAACATATCCACTTTCCACTACGTTACTAGGGTGGAAAAAGTAAGTACGATGGCATAGGTGGGCCATATAGAACGCATTGGAGAGATGTACGAAGTATTAACTGGAAATCCTGAATGGAAGACCTGTGGGATGTGCATGGATACTGTACTGCTTCAGCCTCAAGAACATAAAATGGTAGGATGAACTGGGAAGGGTGTGAAAGGATTCAGGCGTGGCATAGTTAAGGCACTGCCGTCCTGGAGGGGGTGAATAAAGATACAGAAGCATTTAGAATAATCGCCCTTAATATAATCCGTATCGAGGCCGTGATTCTAGCCAGTAACCTTCCGAAAATAAGCGATGTTACCATCCGAGCAAATTTGTTGGCTTATCTAGACGCAGATGAGAGGAATATATCAAACTGACTCCTACGGACAAGGGTGCGAGAAAGTAGACTAGAATCAAGTGGTTCAGGTTAGTGTCCAGAGGCAAGGGCTTGTCAACACGGTACTAAATTTTCGCGTTACCGAAAAGGGAGAAAATACCTTAACTAGTTAAGTTAAAATAATATTTTCCAAGAATGTTGCTCTGTATATTTGCTAGTTCATAACAGATGTGTTAATTAAAGACGCACAACCCCTGTCGATGAAACATGACCAACACAAATGTTCTACATTTTCCAATGACAAAGAAGAGAACTTTTAGCAGGATGTGTTTGGAGTAATAAAACTCAAAACAGCCAACATCTTTGACACAAAGATTTAAAAATCAAGCAGAAGAGGGAAAAGAGTAGAATATTGCGCCAATAAGCTGCAGTCACTCAGAAAACCACACACTTGAAAAAAGACATTCGGAAGAACTAAACTTAAACGTTAACACCTGTCACCAGGTGAGAATGTGTTCTTTTGAATGGAGGCCGTAAAGTATCTGTATGAATTATACATCACGAAGAGTTAGATAAGATAAAGCGGGGTAAAGACGAGATATAAAATTGGTCACGACGTAAAAACTATGGATATGAAACATGCTCTGTTTGAGAACAACAGACAATAAGAAGAAATATGGAGGAACTCTCATTCAGCCGATATAGGAAGGATGTTTGTGTGTGACGTAAAAGAAACGAAATCCGGCCACATACCGTTCTCGGATACATTCCGAAGATCAGGTGCATGTTATTACATACACCAAACCTTCACAAATTTGAACACAACAGCACACAGCAAATTTACGTAAATTATTAATTAAAAAGTCCCGTTGATAACTCAATCATAAAAAACTTCTACATTAAAAGAAGGTGTCGACTGATGTTTAACGACAACAGACGTTGGTGAATCTGTTATGCCTAAAAGTATGCAAATTTCGAGGCCGTCTGACGATTAACTCCATCCGACAGACACTTAGAGCAATTGTGTTGTCAGTAAATTAACGACATACACACTTAATCACAAAGCATCTCCTCATGAATAACTACATCTAAATATTTCAGAACCAACGCATAGAACCCATTCTTCACATTGACTGTGCTTTCTAAACAGAACTGAGTTTAAAAAAACAGCAGTTCGCTTATACAGGAAACGTTTATTTTTAATGCACGGTAAGTAAAATCGTTCGAATGAGGATATGAACCTGAATTCTGGGTCAAACAGCGTAAATCTGGCGTCGTATGAACCTACACAAGTGCCAAGTGGACCTCCACACTTGCAAAAAAGAAGTAAAACGTTCTGGCAACATGTGTTGCATAAATTACAAACAATTAATAATGTTGTCGGTGAATATCCCGGTGTTACAGTTACGATGGAATTCCTGTCCCCTATTCAAACGACCCCATCTTCGAAGCTAGGTCGGGAAATTGACTTTTTAGATTCAGAACTGTTTTGACTTTTCCTGTGATTTTGAGACGTGTGTCTGGGTGGTAAGATTAAAAGTAGGTCACGAACAATATTCTCCTGCTTATTTTCCAACTCAGAGTTCAACAAAATCCTATAATTTCTACTCTACTCTGTCTAACTACCGTTTGTACTTGTCAGACGAATCTAATAATTTGTGTCACTAAAAACGCCACAATATTAGAAGATATTTTATTGTCCAACATCGGTCTAACTAATTTTAGGCTTTTCTTGTAAAGTAAATAAATTAACATCTCACGTGCAGACCAAGTCTATTATTGACTTAATATCAGTGTCTAAACCGTGCGTCCGATTTTTATAAAACTCGGTACAGTGCAAGAGTTATGCATAAAAGTCTGTTGAGAAATTAACATTCATAGATCCGTGCATCGCTAATATATTCGCAGAGTACAGCCAACAAGACGCAACGTTTCACAATTTATTTATTTCTGTAAGACGCTCTACATACTTCAGACGGTTTTTCCGTCCATCATCAGGAGCTCAAAACTGCACATACAGCGTCAGGTACTTGTCAGACCAATACTGCTACCTGCTGCTAGCCGGCCAGGCTCGTAACAAGTAGCAGTATTGGTCTGACAAATACCTGACGCTGTATGTGCAGTTTGGAGCTCTTGATGATGGACGGAAAACCCTTCTGGAACATGTAGAGCGTCTTACAGAAATAAATAAATTGCGAAACGTTGCATCTTGTTGGTTGTACGCTGCGAATATTCTGTTGAGAAATAGTGAGCTTCGTGCAAATCGATACAAAGACAGTCACACTTTACTGAAGAACCTTAGATAAATTTATACTTATAATTTCCAAGTTTCTTGACCGATTTCGGTGACATCTGATATATCTGATCACATCTGATATATCAGACCACATAATGTCGCTGAACTAATGTGGGTTTTGCAAAACTCATTTCAGTGAATGCTACACTCTACAGAAGGACGTAAATAAATTTTTCCCTTTCTACTACAACTTTCATCAGATTTTAAAAAGACATATGTAGAGGGCATAACCACAAGAGTTTACTGATTGACTGTAAGTTTCTTGAAAATGGCCGCAGGGAGAGGCGTATATTATTTAAAGCGCACATGAATTTCTGTCCGTACTTACTACACTTGTCACATTTGGATGACTTTCGATGTTAGCGACGGACGCGTATCGGTTTTGAGGGGCTGTGAGTTTCATAGCAGTAGGCTTAAGTAGTGCCGTACTTTTATTGCAGCCGTATATGGAATTACATTAACGCGTGTACCGTGAAACCTTATGATATTCTGAAAATTAAGAAGGCCCTCGTGAAGTCTGTGTTATAGTGCGTCACAAAGGACATCATTTGTTCTCTTGTCTGAGGGAATATCATAAAAATGGTCAGAAAAAATTTTACTTCCTAACGATAAACCTTCATCTTTACCACCGATTTCGCCGCCGCCGCCATGACCACCACCACCACCTTTATTCCAGACATGGAAAACCTTTCTGTTCTGACTTCTCTATACCATCTCTTGCTTAGCTGACCAATATTTCTTCGTCCTCTACATATATACAGTGCAATGGAATGTGTTCTTTGTTTTTAGTATTCGCGTAGCACTCATTAAAACTTCACACTTCTCGGAAGTCTGCGTTAAATATTTGCTATAGTAAGTACAACGCGCTTACGTAAATGCACAGAAAGTAGGCCTAGACAGGAAGTATCGTGTGTACACAAATTATGCTCATATAGCACTATTCGTGTTTCATTATAACACATAGTTAAAATGATGTCTGTACCACGGTAACAACAAATGTTAACAGAACTTATGCTAATAATAATAAACATTCACCTTCTCTACAAATACAGATGTAGACTGTAAATCTCTTTTACTGCAAAAACAGTTCTGTCTTTTGAAAGCGGTGCGCAATAGAAAATATTACCAAACCGAAAACAAAAGAATTAATTTTTAAATTACTGTTTCTGTCAGTTTTGATCAAAAGAAAAGTAACCAAGTTTTATCTTTGCAGTCATTACGAACTGCCAACTTTATGTCTGTTTCTGCCGGTCTATTTTATTCTCCAGCGAGTCCAAGCCCATCCCTTGGCAATTTCCCCTCACCCCACCCTTAAAGCTATATATAACAGATTCCACAAAATTTCCTTAAAACCTTGCATTTAAACTGGTCTTAAGCTTGAACTATTTCGGTGAAGAGACTTCCTACGCAATTTAAATGACGTCAGGCTGAAAACCACATATTTCGTGAGTATACAACATTTCATAAACATCTGAATTTGGCAGGGCGATTGACACAGTAAATAAACAATTCGCCAGCTCTACTGAAATCCCGAAGTTCATCATACAATAGAATAGTAGACTTTTTCATGCTACTAATTTAAAAAGTTTTCTTTATGGGAATTCCAGCCTGTGTTACAAATACACAATCTGTTATGTCAGGAATGTTCTAGTTAGTCTGCATAACATATCTTGACCTTGAAAATGGAATCTGGAATCTTAATTCATCATACAAACACAAACCCAATGCTTCCCAGTTTCATAATCTACTAAAATACATCAAGGATTATTCTACTGTTATTCTTAACCTACAAATACAGTAGCTAATGCCATTTCTTCGAATTCAAACTCACTATCCACACCGCAGGCGCTTCATATTTGGTTACTAGCAAACTGTGGAAGATTTTGAATTGTATTCATTTCTTTGCCGATTCACGCATATTTTTCCTACAATTGCCCATCACATGCAATTGCTGAAAACTTGTCATAACGTTCTCAGGTTTGTAACGGTGTAAATAAAATCTACGTTCATATACCATGTGCGCAGTTTAAATTCAGATGCAGGAAAATAAAAATGTTTCGGAGTAACCCAGTTTGTCAGTTGTTGCCATAATCTTTCCAGCATTGCTGTTGATTTCATGATCATTTTTATTTTTCCCCACTGTCGCTTCTGGCTTCCTTCTGTACCCATGGATACAACACTAATTTAAGAAGCGACTTTTCTTTCCAAATCCGAGAGAATTCACTACACATGATCATCGTGCTCTAGTCCGTGCTATGGGTCTGCAGACCAATGCTGCACCGAAGTCTCTGGTTAATCCAATTCCTGTTTGTTTGTATAGGCATAACTGACCGAACGTGATCCTAAATGATAAATTTCGTTTTGACCTGTCGTTAATAAAACCAAGCAGCAAGTTCACATTGCTGCAGTTTCGTGTGTGTATATATATATATATATATATATATATATTCTTCTTAAAATAAACCTCAGTTTCATTGTCTTAATATTGCACATCACTATCCAGCTTCCAAGATATATAGAATTCATATTTAATCTCAAATAGTGAAGATGCACTTATCGTAAGATATTAGAGTCCGAAGTTGCAACAGTGCTACTTGCAATCCCGAGGAGGCCAAGTCGCACCCAGGATTGTAGAGTCGATGATGATGATGATGATGATGACACGCAATCCCGCTTTGTGTTGAGCATAACAATTTTTATCCACCTCGCAAAATAACACTCCAAGATCCATTTCAAGTTACTGTCCCACCTCCTACTCACTTCTCCGAATGGCCATTTTAAGAAACTGCTATGCTGAAATTATAGTCGCATATGCATTTTCTGTATCCCTTATCCAATCCGCATTGGCAGTTCATCGTGGCATCCTAGATTTTAATCTTCTAATGACAGTAGGTGACTCGTAAAAATGACGTATCTACTTAAAAACAAACTGTACTATTTACAGTGTATGCAGATAGACATATATATATACATATGAAGTGACAGGAAGCTTTTCTAATGGCACTGTATCGTTACACTGTGAACCTGTCTAACCGCTACACTCTATGCAATGCAATGCACACGGAAAAGAGAGATATGAGAATTAAATATCGGATACAGGCATTTTCAACACTTCATATCCAAAGGAAAGGTGCATTTTGTAGTACAGATAAAGGGTTCGTAAAACTCCTAGCTGAAAATAAAACATAAGACAGGATACTATGTGTGAAAACAGCAGGATACTAATGAAGCTCTCAATACGGACGTCCTCCATACTTCATTCGAAAGCTGCTAATTCAGAGAAGGTTTCAAGTCTTAGGAAAGGTACAACCTCGCTTGGAAAAGTGCAAACTCGTGGTGAGTCTTCTCCTGCAACCCAGTAACAAACAAGCACATTGGCTTCGTGTAACCCAAGACCAGTGTTGACCGTCATATGAGACAATTCCTCTCCGGACTTACATCGAGGTACACTTGTCTGGCAAAACCTACGTTGTCGCTGTTTTGTCGTACAACTGGACGACTATTCTAGACGACAGAGAGGCTGTGTATAATGATTTCCATGAATTTCGTTTCGAGATGAGCGCTCTTTCATTGACCTGTCCCTATTTTATAGCTCATTCTAAACATTCAGACAAAATATTCAGATACCTAGATCTTCATAAATGTGTTTGCAGTGCTAATCCGTACGTTGATTTCTTAGCCTCATAAGCAGGGCATACTCAATGATTCTTCGCTTCATCGTTAAGCCTTTTCTATAAAAATCAAATCCGCAACTACGCCCATTTGGTAACGACAGGATTGGAAGTTCGCAGTAATAATCACCAGTGTTTCAGTCCGTACTGCAGTACCGACATTTAACGAGAAAGTACCTCTAAATTATTTACCACAAGCATATTATATGAACAAGTCTTCTGAGAACTTCACAATATTCCAGCGTGTATATTCAGTAAAGTCGTGACTTCAGTGTGCCTGTCAGAAACTATGATATGTAAGCATGTATTAATGATAAAGTTATTTACGGAAACCCTAGCCAGGGAAGAGAACCGTCTGCTTTTCTCATTAAACGCACAAAGTGTATGTTACTAGAATCTGTAATTTGTAAACGAAACCTATTTACAAATTATGGAAACATAACAACAAGACAATAAACTTCTTCGTTCACATTTTTAATATAAGGGTACAAAAGTTTTCCAAAAATGAGCCAGTTCAAAGTTCTAGGCGCAAGAAGGGTGACAAGAAAATTCTATACAGAGGTCCCACAAATATTAGACACCATCGTACAAAATTTAGTCACCACAGCGACCTGACGTCCGGTATGCTTGAATCCCTGATTTAATTACCTTGGCTTCAGTAATAACCTAAATTATCTCGGATACAGACTCTTAAAACATTGATCAATATATGATGAAATGATTCATGATCACAAGTTCCTTGGACAAATTTTTATGTTCCATTCTAGTTGTTTGTTATTCCCTGACATCCATAAAAATAATATGCGGAATGTATTAACTTTCGAGCAATAGTATCGAAGTTTATCCTAGCCAGGAATGGAGCAAATATTATACACTTCCCAACATATTTAATTTTCGTTTTCACGTGCAACATTTTATGTAATTCAGCAACTACATTCGGGCCGGCTGTACAATTATATAGATGTAATCCATTCCGACTCGGAGTTGTATTTAAATGGGAACTCGGTCTCCTTCACAGTCCGTATAAAAAAAAAGAGACACTACTTGAGTAAATTCTGACCTTTTATGCTTACGTTCAACAGACTATATCTACCGTCATAACGGTTTCTTTTTAACGTAATCACAAAATTACATATTATTTGTTTAATTGATATTAGGTTTAGCAGGAAATCCGTAAAACCAGATTTCCACTTCTGGTTCATACATCTTATGTGATTTTGTTACGTCACAGGGGCAGATCCGATAAAGTGAAATTTATGATTTACTAACATTAGGTATACTTTAAAAAGTATGGTAACAAATGGTAGCGAATGATTTAAACTTGAAGACTTCCACGTCGATAGCTTATTTATGTTTTCTTAGCACTGCCGTTTTAAAGAACAGCATAATATCCACTTGACTTAGTGCTAATTAAAAATTATGACTTCAAATAAGTTTATAAGCCTATAAAAAATAAAATATATTGCGTACCAGAATCGAAGATGTCAGCTGACTGGCTAATATCAGATTCCTTTACATTACATTATATTTAATATAAATACTGTAATAAGTTTTACTGAAACTTGTAAATGAATTCACCCTTTCGAAGGTCGTCAAGCCACGCACTCGTCAAAGGGAAAGACTCCATGCGGAGAAAGTTAATTGGTACACGTAATATCTCGAGATTTCTAGGCGACCTGTGGTGTGTCACACTGTATATCACGTATATGTTTGAAGTCAAAACGTCTTGGGATTTCAGTTGAAACATTCGGAATAGTATATCAGAAACAGCGAAGGCTCTTTTTTAGAAATACATAAAAATGTATGAAAATTTTGTTTTGATAATTGAAAACATGATTAGTATATTTAATGATAATTAAAAGCCAAAGATTGACATATTCTGCGAATAGCAATTATATTCCTCTACAGTTTTCTATACGAATGAATATACACACAACTTGACAAGAATTATGGTATCAGTACACGTGTATCTAATTACACACAGATCGTTCACAGTTTTTCCGAAGAGTAATAAACTTCAATGGTAAAATATTATTATTAAAATGTGGGTACTTTACTTTCATGGCTTGTTTCTACTGTTGCTGGTAGACGCTCACACTAGTGTTCCATTCCTAATTTTGCCCCTGTTTCCTTGCATATATTAAAGTGCAGTTCAGAACACACTATCAAGTCTTTCTTTATTGTTCTTTTGCCAGTACTGGGTAAGCTGACATAACGTAGTCTAATGCCTCGTCATAGTTTTGACTAAAGTCGGTATTTCAATATTTTTTTCATGGTATTTATTTTGCAACGCCTCGTCTTGTGCTGCTATTAATTCAGTTTCAGTTCCTGCTTTTATATATCGCCTCAATAACCACAACAATGTATCTTCTTCACTCAAAAGCTGCCTGTCTACATTGTAATTTACTTTTCGTCCATTATTCTTTTTTCCCCATTTTTTTTTATAAGGACTCTCCTAATCTTGCTTTTGCATGTTGTATGCTTTCTTTTTCATGTCACTGCATTCACTTATTTGGTTTAATTCTTCTACAACCTTTGCTGCTATTTTGATTCTTAAAGTCATATTTGGTTGATTATTTTCGTGGATTGTAATAGATAATATTTACAAATCGGTCTTCTCCATATTTTTCTTTCAAATATTCTGCAGTATTTCATATCTCCGCTTTCTATGTTGCATCAATCTGTAACAAGTCTCGTCCGTCTATTCTTTTTGCATATACCACGTACGTATCAGCTTTCGTGTAATACACTTTATGCATTATCAGCATCTCCCTATTTTTCTTGCAGGGTTTTGTATTTCTTCTCATCTCAAATTAATTATACCAGAACTCCATTAGACGGCTAATGATCCAGTTTTAATTTTGTTTTCGCCATTCAACCCGGATTTCAATATCCTCCTTAATCTCTATGTGTATTCAATTTTTAATCTTTCTTTCGCTGGTTGATTCTGTATATCTTCACTTTCCACAGCCCTAGGTACTTGAACGTTTTTGTTTGTTCAAGCCTTTTCCTATTATTATTATTATCGACTACTGATTGAGGATTGTTATCATCCTCATTCTCATAGCCACCTATATCATTATTACTTATAACATTTTTGAGTTGAATTCGACTGACAGTGTTGTTTGAAGCTCCGAGTTGAAAACTTGGTTAAGTTGTAATTTCTGTGATAGGCACAAAGAAATGCGTGTTTTGAGTAAGGGATTTTATTGTAATATGTAAAAGTATTAATATCAGAAAGAATTAATTACCACATAAACTTTAGTTAGAAATCGAGTCCAGTGAACTAACATTTTACATTAAAGTCTAAACGTAGGCCACTGTGACGTGTGTATAATTAAATCTGACTCACAACAAATAGCTTGTATATTATAGTAATGAGAGGAAATGATGTGCAATATTTACCAAGACGTTATTAACTCTGGAGTATTTATTCCTAGGAACAGAAATCAGTACTTTCTGTTATTGCACACAATACAAATATCTTGGCACAAATCAAATTCGAACGACATTGAGCCAGTACATGTTTAGTCACCTAAGTAATCCCCGTGGTTTGGTTTGTACTAGTTTACTGGAGAGGTTAGTCCTTGTAACGTTCATTAGTCACGCTGGAAGTCAGAACATCTAGTCAAACGCTTTAACCTGGCCACCGTACAGACAGGAGCAAGTACTTAGACTGCTCCGTGACGCTTCTATATATATTTTACTGGGCACGAGACAACATTTGGGACCTCCTGCTGAGAGAAAACAACCACTAGGTGGTAATGATGCCTGAGACAGACAGGTACAGCCTAAAGAGGCGGGTACAGTTTTATTTATTATTCAAATAATTTCCGATCATTTCTTAGTTCTCTGCAAATCCAGTCAATAACTCCATTAAGCAGAGTCCTTGAGTCGCTTTAATAACCGCACAGGTAGTCTATAAATACCCTGCCTTTTATGAAATCCGACAATTCACAAAAGCCAGCGGATGGATACTAACCTGCATTACTTGAATCCCTTTCACATGCACACAACCTATTTATTTACATTAATTATAAGAGTACGCTTCCATCTATGCCTCGGTTTGTCAAGTGGCCTGTTTCTGTCAGGTTTTAAGACTAAAATTCTCAGCGTAATTCTCATATCTCATCTTTCTGTGTGTTCAAGGAAATTTCGTCGTGTTTTTGGACAAAAAGTTTGTATCTTTACCTATAAATAAATTAACGCTAATTTAATACGTATTTCTTTTTAACAGAAAGTACGCCCAACTGTCAAGCTATTGCGTGTTCACGTGTGGGGCGAATTAATATCACGTCCAGGGCACCTTATTATGCCCGCCAATTTCAGTGTTTTAATAGGGAAAAACACAGATATAATTTTATCTGTGTCCGTTATGTATTAATGCATGTAAGCTACACAAACTTTCACAGCTAGTGTACTTTTCCTTAAATTACTTCCGTCTCTACTAAATTGTTAGGAATGTCTTCGCTGCTTATTGTATTGGTTCCTTATTAATTTCAGCGAGAAAATGGGTATGTTATGTGTGCTGAATACAAGGTAGTACATTCAGCTGGGCCCTAGACACTGATATAATGGTGTGCCTCAACTGGTTCGCTGGCGCCAGAGATTCCTGGCAGGCAACGTACGGGACGAGTTCGAAGGAACGCTCTAAAGAGCGAAAACTAACTTATTCTAAAATTAGTTCAACCAGTGTGCAAGTATCCTGTAAGGCAGGAGAGCCATTTACAGGGGCGTGAAGTCACGAGCGGAGGCCGAGACAGGAGGTTCTCACAGTAGTAACGCTTAACATGTAAGTCTTCTGCGATATGACCCCGTATCATCTGGTCAACATTTTCCGATGTTTTCAAAGATCGTACTGCCTTTATCTTCACGGTAAAGCAGTCCAACAAGAACGAGTGCGAGAATAGTTAACCCTGCAGATGGAAGCCAAAAGACCTTTCGAAACCTTGATAAAAACTTCCCAGTCGACAGGACAAAACATTCCTTAGGACGTCATTCTGCAGTCTGTTGCTAATGTTGGATGATTTTTTATTCATAAATATTAATAATTATATTTCTTCAGCGAATTACCAAGGTTATGTTAACAACTTGCTGCGAATATTGTGACTAGAGGCTGTCCGACCTGCATCACAGTTAAGATTGTTGAAACGCAAGTATAAAACACAGATAAAATGTAAATAAATATTTTTTTATTACTGTGCTCACCCCAGCTCAGATATTACGAGGTATGACAGATAATCTTCAGACTGGACCCTGAATGCAAGACGAAGTCTGTGAAGAAAATCGGGTACGTTAACGAATGTATCTTTACAGATAGCAATGGGAATATATCTTTATGTACTGCTCGTAGTTACTACAGGAAATGAAACCAACGAATATGATATTGGCAGAGGGGGCATGGAAAAGGTGCGAAATGCATAGAAAATCTTAGTCGGAACCTAAAAAGGAAAAGCTGATGCCTCGTGTGAGGAAAGTACGCGAAGTCGTGTGCGCATATATATATATATATATATATATATATATATATATATATATATATATATGTGCGCTTTTAAAATCATAGAGGTGG
>Ga0136643_10000858_pt1 | contig 35439 bp, 12 predicted proteins | sample TergutLab28metaG_FD_96883 | JGI IMG/M metagenome (GOLD analysis project Ga0136643, IMG submission 96883) | Labiotermes labralis P1 segment gut microbial communities from Petit-Saut dam, French Guiana - Lab288 P1 (version 3) (version 3) | ecosystem: Host-associated > Arthropoda: Insects >...
AGCCTACACAACACAACAAGTACTCGCTAGCTCCTGAAGATGGACGTATTAACGTCTGAAACATGTTGAGCAATATATAATAAAGCAAGTGTCATCTAGTTGGTCAACCATTATTCAAATACCGTAGTTGTGTTTTCATGACTGATATTTACCTCACCATTATACTTAAAGCAATTCTTACCTTTTACTAACGAATTGTACTAGGTAACGTATGTAAGATTATTACTCGTAATATGCTTCAACTATAGGCATTTAACATCTTCATGTTGTACCATTACACAAATGAATTATTATCAGGCACTGCCATTATGTAAGGTTACTCAGTGAAGATAGCTAATATTTATAGCCGAATCATTTTGAAGTAATAATCTATGTATATTAAATAGTGCAGTTATTTGGTAATAAATATAATTCTTACATATATTGTAGGGAAATCTTAAAATATAAAATACTTGAATCTTGTAACTTACAATTATGTGATGGAAGGTTGTATATGTATTTGTGAAGGCACTTTTATAGAATGTGACGCTGTTTAGTTAGCAAGAAGTGTACGGATGTTTCAGAGAAACGTACTGATTTTGCAAACATGTATCCTGATGATGTTTCCAGCAGGTTTCTTTGAGAGATTAGTGTAATTCTGCCATAGTATACGGGGTCAAATTTTAAGTTTTTAAAACCAAAAATGTCGAAATAAATATTGTTGTGTTTAATAAAACAGTTATGTCTCGGAATCTGTATCGTTACGTAATTGCATTAGTGAAAAATTAACTACAAAATGACAAGGAAAAATAAGTTGTAGCTGAATTTACGTATTGTTAGTGACATTGAAGAAAGGAACAGAACATTTCTAAGCACTGTAAGGTTACGGGCTGATATTTGGTTCCGGGACCTCCAGAATATGAAGAAAGATTAGAATTCAACATAAAAATAATTCCGCATTTGGATAAACATGTTCAAATAACCTAAAAAACAGTCATTCCTAAAATAAAAATTGCATCCTCCAGAAGTAAACAACGTTCTAATATCGCACCTTAGCTGTCTGATTCTACAATATCCAGGTCAACAACACAAGGTTGGGTGCGGATATCTTGGTAATGTTGTTGTAGTGTAGAGCTGAACGGAGGGTTCTAACTTACGCTGATCTGAAAGGGAGACGTTATAACTTTTCTTTGTACCGGAATATATATACATAGGATGTTAGAAATAATGTTCTTCCGAAGTCACTACTAACACACATCGTAGCTCTAAACTCTACCCAAGGGTGCAATAGTTTCCGTAAAAGCACGGTATTCCGCGTGTCAGTTTTATAACAAAAGAGATGTCCTTCAATCCAGTATCACTGCAGTCTTTAACAAAGTATGTGAATAGTTGTTCAAACACACAAACATTTTACGTCGTCTTTGGAGGATAATGTTCCGATCTTCTGACAGTGCTTTATGTGATCATGATGCGGGCACCAGTCTGAATCATATGCTATTTTTCTAGATAATTTAACCCCTTGGTACGCCAAGCTATAAACCAACGTAATCCCCACAAAGCACCAGGATATGACCTAATAGATGGCACATTACTGAAACACCGACCACGAAAAGCCATGGTATTACTGACAACCATCTTCAACAGTATGCTTCGCCTTTGCTACTTTCCCGTCCAATGGAAATACGCACAAATTATAATGATCGCCAAGCCCGGGAAACCGCCCACAGAAGCCAGCTCATACAGACCGATAAGTCTCTCGCCCATAATGTTCAAAGTATTCGAACGACTCCGCAGACTGGACGAAAAGATACGTATAGACGGCCTCCTCCCTCTACATCAATTTGGATTTAGAAACAACCACTCTACAATCCAACAATGCCATAGGGTTTTCAACAAAATCAAAGAAAGCATCGAAGGAAAGAAAATGTGCATCTCAGTATTCCTAGATATACAAGTTTCTGACAAATTATGGCACAGGGGACTACTATATAAATTAAAACTTCATATCTCCCTGACCATCTCTACCTTCTCCTAAAATCCTACCTAAGCGAACGCTATTTTCAAGTCAAAATCGATGACGAACTGTCTATCACCTTAGATCAGGAGTACCACAAGTCAGCGTCCTGGGACCGCTACACTAATTGCTATATACTGCCGATTCCCCATCAACAGAGGACACGCTCATGGCGACATTCGCGGATGACACTGCCATATTGTCATCAGATCCTGACCCCGTAAGCGCAACTCGAAAACTCCAGCATCATCTTAACCTACTCAAACAATGGCCGGAACAGTGGAGAATCAAAGTAAATCCAAGTCCGCACAGGCAACATTCACTACATGACGAGACACCTGCTCGCCAGTAAATCTCCACAATACTCCCATACCTGTCAAAAAAGAAATAAAATACCTAGGTCTTCACCTAGGCGAAAAACTAACGTGGAAGACGCATATAAAAGTCAAACGATGCCAGCTGGAACTTAAAAACATGAGCTGGCTAATAACCGCACTTTCACAGCTATCACTAGACAGCAAACTGACCGTATAAAAGGCAATACTGCGACCCATCTGGACCTACGGGATAGAGCTATGGGGATGCAGCAAGCCATCCAACACCAAGATCCTCTAAATATTCCAGGTGAAAATGCCCAGAATGATCAGCAGTGCCCTCTGGTACATCTCCAACCAAACCTTGCACTGTGACTTCGAAATCCCGTACGTAACGGAAGTGGTCATAATCAACGCTACCAAATACAAAAACCGCAGCACTGAGCACAGGAACCAGCTGATCAGAGCTCTCTTTAACCCCTCATTCGACAGACGACTCAAAAGTCTATGGCCGGAAGACTTAGCTCAAAAGCACAACTGCAGTGAACCACCGATGGATGGTGCCTGCCTCACGACCTTTTCTTACCTTAAACTCACTAATTACTCTATCTGATTGAGTAGATTGTAATTTGTAACATACAATAAAAAATTAACCCCTTGAAGACGAAACACGATTTGATTATTTAAAGACGCATTTCGTACCGTGCAGTAAAGTCTCGGTTATGGGACCAGTCATTTATGTTGAGTAAAGGAATGTCGCTGTTTGTTCTGAGGTGCGTATGGAAAACGTAAGTATGCCTTGCGGACAGGAAGCAATATTTGTGGATGTTAAACGTGGATATAAATAAAGATACCGCTGGATTTAAAAGATCAAATCGCAGATTCAAAATCTTGTTTCCTGACAAGCGCGGGAATTTAGAATTGATTAGACTTGTATCGCTTGTTGAAATAAAACTGTTGCTGAAATATCTGGCTTAGGAATATATTTCTTTTCACATACAGCAAACCAAGAACGAAACGACCAATGTGGTAATCAACATCATAGTCGCGAGCTCCTGATGATGGGCATAGTAATGCCCGAAACATGTTGAGCCTGTAAGAAGTGCAATAAAATAATAAGTGACATCTAGTTGGATTTTTATTCTTCAGTTAACATAAAAAGAAATTTATTTTTTATAAACATACTGCATAAAGTCGACTTTCCTGAAATTAATATCTTATTCTTATTTTTGTACTTTATTTGAGTTTTCATGCGAAAAACCGGGTTTCCTAGAAACGTTATTTGGTAAATGAATTTGAGAGCTTCAAATCCGATACTGAATGCCACGCTTGACCTGACAAATAGTGCAAAATATGTTGGTCTCTATCATCAGCATAAAATTAACCCTTTTCCTGCTAACTTGGAGAATACGGTGAGCTTCTAATTACGCCAGCAAATGGCAGATGGGATTTATTTCTGCGTTTAAAGGTTTAAGTTAAGCATTTTCAGAGAGGATTAAGAACACCAATGTTGCCACGCTGTGTGAAGTGTCTACTGCCCTCGTTCACTCAAAAACTTGGATCTTGAGCTACAAAGACTTAGGCATACACGCTGCTCCCTACAGATCTCATTTTCTTTAAATGTGCGGGCCTCGTCATCGGCCGAACCGCGGTCAAAGGAATCTCATCAAATACTTTAAGATGTCAGTTCAGAAGCAGATGGCAGATAAGGAACAAGTGGTTCATTTTAATGGTGTTTTGTGAAGACGGTTTGAAAGTAATTGAATTTTTGAAGTATAAAGGAAAAATAATTTCACGGATTATTTCTAGATATGTAGAAGACAAAGGAGCACGAAGGGGATTTACCAAGCAGTGATGCTTCTCATTTCTATCTGTGAGATATCTTTCTTGAGTGTTGAAAGCAACACAAATTTAATTATCCTTGTATCTCTGTTACTTGGGTTTTCTTTAGTACTGCAAGGAAAATGAAAGTATTAACTCTAAGTACTTGAAGTCCGCTCCCTTTCCAGACCTGTCTTCGGCGTAGCGATACATCAGGGCGTGAGGCTGCGAAATCTTTTTGTAATAAAACATAGGCTTCTTGTGTTATGTGTGAGTCGTACGCTGAGCATAACACACGACATGCTGCCACAGCACCAAATTAAAATAAAGAATTAAATCACTGAGTGTTTTAAACTGTAATTTTAGCAAGGAACAAAGCATGCTCCCTGAGGATGATCGTACGATCGAAACATGTAGGAGTGTTTTAAGTGTTTTAATGTAAATTTTAGATTATTAAAGACTATGTATGTGCATTTGTTGGTGTGTTACTTAAATATTAGGAAGAATATTTGAAGAGAATGATGACTTTTCAGTCTTCTAAAAATGCTTCAGTTTCTGTTTATCTGTTACTGAGAATTGAATATTTATCAATTATCACTCATGAAAACATTATAGTGCTTTAAAATCTCAGCAAGTTATATCCGACAAATAGAAGTGAAACTTTTTATCGAAACGAAGGAAATATTTCATAAATATTTTAGGGTCGCATAATAGTTTACTAGTTATCTGTACGAAATACTGCCAATATTCAGCTGCAGGAACATTTTAGTAATTACTATAAACGTAAAAGTGAAATATTAATATCGGGACAGATTATCATTATATATTAATCTATGTTAGTTTTATATAAATTATTATAAAACAAATAACGTTTGTTTCTATAAAATAGTTGTCTGTTGGGTCCCGATCTTTTTGATACTTTTATTGATTCTGAAATTTTACTTAAAATGAAATAAAAATTTTTATCGTTGTAATTATTAGAAAACTATAAAATATTTTTTTATTCGGGACTTGTACGTTAAAAGAGAATTAGTCGTCGTTTATGCGTTTCACTTTCATTTAAATTTTATTTCTTCTTATTTATAAAGTTTGGAACATTGATTTTACATTAGTATTATGCAGGTATATTATTTTTGTAATAATAATTACTATATTTACATATATATGTGTTATGTAGTAATTTGTTGTGTTCTATGTGTGATTATTTTTTTACATTTTATTGTCCTGTGTGTTACTGATCTGAATGTTTCATTGGCCAAACAAGAGTTTTATGTTCGTATTCGGTAAATTTCTTACCCATTACAATGCTATAATGCGTTTCATTCTAGAATCAACTAAATACTTTGACATACAATAAACAGCCAACGGGTCTATTATTTATAGAACCACAACGACTATTTTAAAATAAAAAAATCCTACACGCTTTCATCCAGTCCAAAATGTCCATTAGGAAAACCCACGTACAATAACCGTCTACAAAATATCACACCATCGAACCCTCTCCTAATCCATCGAATTCGGTCTGCACCCTCACATCCTATTTTAACTTGAATTTCTTCCCATCAGAGTTCTGGTGTTCCAAGCTATCGATAAACTACTAGTTTTCCGTCATTAAATATTTGGCTTTTCCTGATCTTTGGTGTCCTAAAGTCAACTGTCCTTTCCATTTTCCTTGATTTGATAACCTAGTAGGTTAATATTTCTTGAATAATATAAATTATTAAGCCACTTATTATGAACTTTTCTCGAGTCTACCTCCTCTGTCTTAGTTCCAAACATTCTTTTCATTACGAAAGTATAAAAAACTTCCTATTATAAACTAAATAACAATTTGCTTTTAAATTACATAATTAAAAATCTACAAATTCTTGAAGAAACTGTCCGCATAACATTTTACAGAAACGAAGAAACTTGTAATATTAAGAGGTTAATATTATCTTAACTATCTTATGTTTAAATGTAACCTAATTCAACAAATGCTGTGTAACAGGGAGAAACTCATACGAATTTACATCAAGTGTAAACAGTGTAGGCGTTACTGTTTGTGAACAGACTCCATACTGCAGTGACCGCTCTATCTGAGTGTATAACAGTGGGGTGTAATCAAAGAACGATAGAAAATTAGTGAGGGGAAGTTTGAATTACTTAATTGAATTTTCTGGTATCATTACCAGATATCCAATTAATCCGAACGTCGAATTGACAATATTCACTTTGTGACAGACAGTAATAATTACGTGCCATCTAGTTATTTCTTGCCACATTGTTACCTCAGATTTTATCCGTTACATAAATAGAGATATTTGTATGTGTTTCTGGAAAGGAATTTTTTGAAACGAAAATGATCACGAGAGGAATATTTATAAGCCACCGCTGTAGTTTTCGTCTGCACCAATTTAAATTACCGGTTCAAAAAATTTATCATCTTCATTAACATTATTTTCAACTTGTTGTTTTAAAGTAACATATCGATACGTTGCTAAAACATGTCTATGGATGGAGTCAAGCATCAATGTTATTTTAAACTGTTAGTTTTGTCACTGTCTGGGAACAATATTTGTGTAAAAATCCAGTTTTCCTGTGTATAGAATAAACTTCACGCGGAAAGTAGCACATCTATCCTTAAAATCAAAATAGTATCTTGCTCTGGGTCACCAGCGGACATCGACTCACATGGAAGAGGTCAAAATTTGTAGTTCGGACTGTGTACAAGTGTAGGTTAGAACCTGGTTAAGAATCATAAGGTTCGTCATCCCCGTTGTGTTTATAATTGTATTTGTTTTTAAGATTATGTTGTTTTCCACACTATTGTTTGCTAGTTTACTTCCCTTACCTAATTTTATTAAATCCTATAATAGTTTTACTTCAGATACTGAACTGACAAATTATGAAAATCTAACTTGATGTATTATAATAGTAAATATAATAACAAAATAATTAGATCAATGAACCCACTATAACTATAGATACTACATTTATATAAAGTTGCACACTGTGTATTTATAAGCTAAGTGCACATGTACATACAATCTCTACAAACATAAGATGATACAGTATATCCAACTATATTAATCTAGAATGGCAAAAATAGCAGAACCCATGTACCCACACCACCCATCCTACACAACACATACGAGATCTCGTACCCACTTCACCTCTTACCTCCCCACTTCATGCCGCCCACATAAGTCGAGTATAGCTGCTTACTAAGTTTTTTCATTTCTCAACCTGAAGATGGCCAATGTAAAGTGCCGAAACATGTAGTTGTTCTTTATGTAATAAATTCTTTACATATATCTACCATTATAGAGTTGTATTAGACAAGCATACACACTCCAATCTTGGTTAACAATCAATCTGCATCTCATATATCGGCAATCATAAACTTACGAATCAATGAAAATTGCTAATCGATTGCCGATTCTTTAGTTATTGTTAAAAGTACCGCTGTAGAAAGCGAAGGAATACTATTAGTTATACCGTTTTTGTCGTCTTTTTCATCACCACCACCGTCATTATCACTACCGCCGTCACTATCTTCACTATCACCAGGATACTGGACAGAAACTTCATAAGCGAGGAACTCTGTATTTTTTATAATTCGCCAAATAATAAATTGACCATTTTAATGTATACGAGATAAGCAAAACAGTAAAAAAGTGCACAAAACAAATTAGTCTTCAAAACCACATGGAAGAACGGAAAATGTGTGTATACGGTGTGGGTGGTAATGTTAATAAGACTAACTCAATGGACAAGTGACCAGTTTGAGAAGCTAATAATATCTAATTTTGTTAAGAAATTCCCAGCATTTTATAGATCCCAAATGTTCATTTTCTTACTTGCTTGCTTACTCCATGGAGCAGAGACCTTCTTGAGAAACTAACGGGTTCTCAGCTAGTCAAGAAATTCCTCGAATTGTGTGGGACCTGAAAGTGCATTATCGCCTTTGCAAGAGCCCGTCACTTCTCCCAACCCTGAGAGAGATCAATCAGTCCTTGCCTCCCCATCCCACATCCTGATGATCCATCGTAACATTATCATCCCATCTACGCCTGATTCTTCCATGCGGTCTCTTCTCTTCCGGTTTCCCCACCAAAATTCTGCATGCATTTCCCCTCCCCTGTATGTGCCACATGCCCCATCTATCTCATTCTTCTCGATTTAATCACCCGAATGATACTTGGCGACGAGTACAAATCATTAATCTCCTCATTATGCAACTTTTTGCCTTCCTTTGTTACCTCGTCCCTATTAGGCCCATTACAATGTTCAAACAGGCCTGTCAGTTTTCTTTATACAAGGCCACATCAGTCTAGAAATTGCCCTTGATCTTATTTCTTGAACATTAGTTCAGTATTTTCCACCCTCTACACTTATGCCTTCCAAATTGTCCCTTTCAAACTGCTTTATCACCAAATTCCAGTAGGCAGCACTACTCTTCCCCAAAGTGTAACTTACCCCACCCTTCTGATCCTTTTTGATTCTTATTTACATGAATCTTAAAGAAGTTGGTTTGGGAGTGCCGACTGAATTCATGAGGCTTACGAAAGGGAATATTGTGACCTTTGTGAAAATGGTAATTAATTTTCAAGCTCTAAATGTGCATATGATAGTTGAATAAAGAGAGACCAACTTGATGTCACTTGCTTTATTATTTCATTTTTTATGCTCAACATGTTTCGTATGTTAATGCATCCATCCTCAGAAGCTTGCGACTTATTTTTAAAAAATGAAATAATAAAGCAAGTGACATCAAGTTGGTCTCTCTTTATTCAGCAATCAAGATGATGCACCGTCCAATAAATAATATAAGATGCATGTAATAATTTAATGTTTGAGCGACTAGCAGCATCTCAAGAAGGAAGTCGTAGAATTTCCCTAATTCGTCATCATGAATCTTTCGTTAATTTATTCACTTAACAATAGTGTAAAAAATATTTAAAACAACACCGATGCAGATATGTTCTGAAAACTCAAAAGTATGAAAGATGAAAGCTGGAATCATACTATTTTGAATTATATTTACCTCTGCATAGGAATTATGTTTGCAGATATCCCAACTGCAGAACACTCGTCACACTGGTGTAGTGAGTGAATGTACACTGAATGTGTGTGGCCGCAGTCAAAATAAAAATTGATGAGGGTGGATAAAGGGAGTTTACACAAACCACGATGCAATGATTCTGGATGAGTTAGTCCTCAGAGTAGTTTTAATTGGAACAGCAGTGGCTTTTTGGAAGAGAATCGCATTTTATGGATGTGGAATGGTGTGTTGGACTTTTCGGAAACTGGTACATGTCACATGCATATTTATAAAGTTTTGACTACGAGCACGTAAGCCGCCCTTTCACGCCATTCAGTACAGTGTACGTGTAATGGAGATAATTTACTGTGCGTATTTTAATGGACTATCAAATCCTGACTTTTTTTTTTTACAGTCAGTTAGACAATTCTTCTCACAGGTACCGAATGATGTTACGTTAGGAAAGTCTTTTTGGATGCTAGGCGTATATGCATTAATATGTATGTATGTGTTTGTTTGTGTGCAAAACGTGATTAGCAATTTTGGTACTTTGAGTGAATGCTTTTAATTTACATGTATTTTTAGGTGCCTGATAAAACTGCTGTAGTTTTGAATTAAACATGTCATTCCTTTGTTCTCTTTCCGTCTGTAAATTTGTACTGAAAACAAGTAGACTGCAGAGATGTTTAATTCGTACGTAGTTCATTATCGTTTCACAACAGCATTCCTCTTCACGTTGTACAGAATAATGTAACCTCAGAACGTAACAGGTTGATCAGCCTTTTGTGAAAATTTGTGACACGTTATATATATATATATATATATATATATATATATGGAATATAGTGTGTACGAGTTACTTTTAATATTGACGTTTAATATTTCTACCCCAGGGGTTTCCATGCGTAAAATCCGTTTTAAAATCTAGACCTCTGTATTAAACGAATAAAATCACTCATTCATAAATTTATGAATAAAGAGTGATTCATTTGCTAACACAGTTAAATTATTGACCTTTATAACAAAGAAGTAATGTGTTCTGTCTGAAGTAGGAACTGATTTTTTTAAGTGCTTAATATGAATTTAATACTCCTTGAGATTGACGCGAGCTACTAACCTCACATGTATTATTTTCTTACATTCTTAAAGTGCTGGTTGTATGTTGAGTGGCTTCAAGAACGCAGATAATAATACAAATTGACGTACTGTCTTCCTGTTTAAATTTTTTATCTAACTTTGTGTTTTATTTGCAAAAACTTGAAAGATGTGAATGCATTTGAGAGCGGCCTTATTCATCCCTCTGTCAAATTTGTCAACAAATTTGATTAATCAGGGCATGGGACAACTGAGTACGAGTTTGCAATAGAATTATTTTGATTATTTTTGTCATATGTAACTCATATCATTCGTAAAAATAAAATTATATTTGACTTTTCAAATCACAAAAATATCCATTACAATTTTTGTCCTAACGCTTCACTAAACTGTAAATGCAATTATTTTTAAAAAAAAAGTTAAAATAATCTCTTGAGAGTTTCAGTGTGTTATCAGTCATCCAATTATTCCTAAGAATAAGAATGTGATTCTGAAAGAAATTAATACGCAAGCCTGTAACATATAATGAAGTTTGAAACAGTTTTACAGGGGCAGAAATTCTGTTCCTCTTAAGTAGCTTAAAACTAGCATATCCAGAAACGTCTGCAGGCTTGCTGAACATAGAACTCAAGAAACATCTCATTTTATTCACAGAAGAATTTAGACGAAAATGCAGAACGTGTGAATGTTTGTGAATTCACACAACGAACAGTAAAATAAATCAATGGAAGATTCGACTGAATACTAACATCTTAAGAAACCCATTGAATTCTGTCTTGTATTTCAATGACGTGTAAAGTTACTAAGTGGTCGAGCAGAATGTATCTGTCCGTTTTCATACATTTCTCTAAAAACTTAATAGTTTTATATTATTGTTATGGAAGATTTATATTAAATGCTGATGGAAATATTCCTCCTTCCTGTCACTCTCGGTAGAAATGCAATGGAAACTCTGCAGGTTGCAAATAACGTGAACAGCTCTGAAGTTACAGACACTCTGAGGGCAATGCTGGACAATGTAAAAAGAGACAGGCGTATAGATATTGAGTTTCATTTGTAATTAAGCAGTTCTTTTTCAGTAATCATCAAATCAGAAGTTACACGTATAAAAGCCTTAGTAGGTTTTAGACCTATCTTTTTCAGACCAAAGTTGACATTACTTGCAGTCATACTGAATAAAGTTCTATCAGCTTTACTTTCGTAAATTTATTACTGGAAAAGCCCATTGCAAATCTCCTCATATGTTTGTATTTACATTGCCACAAAGAACCATTTTTATCACAGAATTAAAAGAGAAAATATTTATTTCACGAATGGGAGTAACTTTTTAAATTCATACTCCTTTCTCTGTTAGAATAACAAATTTGATTCACTCTTACTTCTTTCCACGAAAGACTTCGACATTTTACACATAGAATAATATGTAAAATTGATCAGAAATTCAGTACGGAGTAGCGTGCCTACATTTTCATACGAGTAGGAGGTACACATATGTATAAACGTCTATGTCCACTGTCGTAACTGAGATTAATAGATATGTAAAACTTTTAACATTATGTTTTATGTGCTATAAATAAACGCTCATAACATTGGAGATTACAAAATATTAAAGAACTGTTTTCTTGACTCTATGTTCTTAAGAGTAGAGAAATTCTTTCCAGTCTGATTTCCGTAATTGTATCGAATATTGTAAAAAGATCTTCTGATTTCCAATAAATAATAATTTACACAGAAAAAATGCCTTTACACTTTTACACATTACGACGACATTTTTAAAATAGAAAATAATCTTCAATGTGTCTACAACGTATATTTAATTATTAATAAAATTTAAATCATATATTAGTAAAACGTATAAGCAAAAATTTCGAAACACCTTTACTTGTTTTGCAAGTTATATTTCATATTTAAATATTAAAACGTGTTATTTAGCCCAGACTGCCTTGATCCAGAATGGTTGTTTACTGTCATTCGTTATTTATAAGCCCCAAGTTTATTATTATTTACTAACAATAATGACCAGGTCTAATTTATTATTTTGCTTGAGTTTCATGGATTCTGTTGGTGCTTTATTTGTGGTACATACTTTATCTTTCTCTCTAATTTTGTTCGCTGCGACGATATATGTAATTTGTATCTTTCACTTGTTTACAAGTCTTGGTTTTTAGATATCGCTTGTAACAAAGTATGTTGCTTCACTTGACTTGGTGTAAAATACCAGCGCAAGAAATAAAGAAAGAAGCTCTCAATATTATACTGAACGATGAGATTAAGTTATTGCATACAGACAAACAGTGAGTCAGCAAACAGCTTCAAGAAGCACATAAAATGGAGCAAATCTTAGTCCTTTATAGGAAATGCTAAACAAGATTAATTAAACCAAGAAATAAAGAAATGACCACGTACTCAAAATTGAAATAAGCAAATGTTTAGAAACTTAACGTAAAGTGATATTACGGTAACCAACTGACACTAGTAACCCACGATGTTAAATTAATCACCCGCAAAATTTTATGGAAATATGGAGCTTCGTAATGAAAGTGTACAATAAAATATTCCTCCTAAAATCGACAAGAAACAACTGAAGAAAATAATTTAAAAAATTAAGCTGCAATAACTGAAGTACTTATATGTGAGCAATAAGTGTACTGACAGAATAATGATGCATATAAAAAAGCGTAGAAAGAACAAAATCACAGGAAAGAGAAAGAAGTAATTGTGAATTAAAAATGGTGAATATCATATTATATACAATTATGAAACAAATTGCACATTGCTAAACCCTTCGAAGCTAACACAGTGGTAAAAAAAATAACATTTCTTAAAAATTCAGCGGTTTGCCGAAAAATGAAGAAGGAAAAGATTATATTTATGGAAATGCAGCATTTCAAAGGAATGTAAATGTGGTTGAAAGGAATGTTTATCAGTTACACATAGAACTGTAATTAAAATAAGTTAATCTCCGAACTTCGATACAAAAATTTTAGTAAGATCACATAAAAACGGATTACGTTATTTGCATTATGACCCCTTAACTGTAGTTCGATTCTGGGATTTTCCTAGAAATTGGTGAGATGAATTGCTGAGGAATCGGAATAACTTGGTTCGAAAATGTATGAAATCACAGAATTATTATACAGATGGCTAAAATAAAATATTACACTTAATTATGCTCCCAGTGTTAATGATAAAATATATCGAATAATGCGCAACGGAAATTAAAAAATTTAAATCGTGAAATATTGCAGACACCTCCAATTTGTACATTTATAACATTTGTAACGAGGTACACAACACCTCACAAAACAAGTACCATAGCCCGTCAAAGCACAACTTTCGTCTAGCAATTATAAACAGCAGCTACATATTTCGGCTACAAAGTCCCCATCATCAGGTTGCACGTATATATCAGAAGGATAAAAAGGAAATTACATAAGTGTATTTTACTCAGAGTAACAAATTATTATTAGAAGAGAATTCAGTTTACAATTAAAGATTCTCAACTCTTGGAAGAGCAAGAAAAAACCTTAAAGTTCGTATCAGCAACAAACGTCCTCCGACAGTCCAGTCGTTCTTACAAATGTCGTTACTAGGCACCTGCTACAAAGTCACATACTCATTGCTCCACAGCGGAGGCATACAGGGAAGATACGACGATACCCACCTTAGGAATTACGGTCATATTAGGTGATTTTACCCTAATGCTAAGTGCAGTGTCAATAGTGTCAACGTAAAAAGTAGTTTTGTGTTTTTTCACCGTGAATTTTAATATAATTATGCAACATAAAACAACTAAATGCACATTTTTAAAATCAATGTTTAATTTTTAATTTTTTGGGAGTATTAAACACACTTTGCTACCTGTTAGACTGCCTATACTGATGCCTGTAAAGCTTACTGCATCTTAACTGTACATACAGCCGTTTTCCTGAAGTTGAACCATCCACTTCGAAACATGTATAAGACATTAAAAAATTAAAAATTAAAATATTACATTAAGAGTTGAACATTTCGTTGTTTTATGCTGCGTAACTGTATAATAAAAAGTAATAATAAATGGCACATAGAAATCATAAACATGTCATGAAGACAACTACTGTGTGCCTAGTCAGAAATTTTAAGTGGCATATTTTTATTCTTGGTGTTAAATAATAATTTGAAAATAAGTGCGTGTGTGTCAAAAATATTTTATTTTCATTTACAATTAATTCCCCCCAAAATTGGCAAGATTTCTGCGTAGATATGTTATAAAAATATTGAAGATGGTTCAATTTGACACCCGCATGTCTGATTTATGTACAGGTTTAATAAAATTTCATATTTGGTGTACGTAAATTGTGCCTCCTTCCACTAGAAGAGCACTGAAAGTGTAATTACAAAATTGTTACATTTAAAAATCCTGCGCCACTATAAGCTTATATACATTCTGACTATCAGCTACTCAAGTGTCCTAATAGAGGATAGGAAATTGTATGCGTTATAGGCAAATTGCATTACGTAGAGAATTTGTGCTAGCCAGTACGTTTAGTTTCTCTAAGAGGAACTGGATCCTTCATTCATTGCCTTCGACCCAATGTAAAACGTTTCCATTTCGTTCTCTTTCTTTTTAACTTTCTGTGTTCTCTTTTATTTCTGCTAGTTGTCAGGAGTCTGAGAGACGGCAACACAAACATACAGAGAACAAAGTATCAGACTGACTCTGAATTCAGTTGAACTTTTGGGGAATGAAACGCGACTGTGATGGAACGCTCTGTAGTGCACTATTGACACAGAAAAGGAAGATTGCTTGACAGCGGGGAAGAAGATTGAAGGAATTTAAGTTTCTGCTAAAAAGAGTAGAGGATTATTGGTTTCCTTCGCTTCCGTTGGATTTTCAGGTATAATAGACATAAATGGTCTCACAATTATGCGCTTATTTTAACTGTATATGATATATTATACACACCTCTATATTTGACGAGATTACAAATTAAGTGTAGAGATGTAGTGAAAATTGTACGAAAAATATAAGAAGAAAAAGAAAAGAAGAGATAGAGAGATAGAGAGAGAGAAAGTAGAAGAAAACAAGAAAGTTGAAAATTTTTATACTAACGTAAGTGGCAATAATATTTGCCATAAGGATTTTTCTTGTCAGTTCGGAGTCGGAAAAAAGAATCTACCCCAATGTAGGGAAATACGTTAGATTCTGTTGACTAAATAAAGGTAAAGAGCGTCCTAATTTCAGTATTTGAATCTATAGGTCCATAAAACTATCGGAAAAATTTTCGGCTTTATTTCTCTTATTACTGAAGTACGTAATTTTGCAAATCATGCCTATGCATAGTATTTGCATGTGTACTTCAGATTTTCTACTAATGTGAAATAAAGTTATGAAACAGTACTGACAACACAACAGAACAAAGATAATCGCAAATAAATTCATGTTAACTCTAAAGACGTCACGAAGGAATACAGCGGAGCTCACATGTAGTTCTACACGTCTACCTCTGGAAAAAGCGTTAGGTTTACCCCTGGGAAAAGCGCCACTCGTTATCAATTGGATAATGGGATTTTGTGGGCCCCAGTGCGGATCTGTATAATTTGGAAAAGAAATTACGTGTCCTTCCAGGAACTGGAACCACTATTTCTCAGTTTTCCAGTCAGCAGACTGATCGTTATACTGACTACCCTCCCCCAGTTTACAAGACAACAAAAAGAAGTTGGAATTTGTTATTTCAAATAAGTTAAAAAGTTTTAGTATTATTTTCGTTATTCCAGAGGATATTTTGGATTACAACTACGGTTTCGTCTATTACGTAGGTTCTTGCATTACACTATTGCACATGTGACAAGAGTCGTACGTATGAAGTTCGATTTTATTATATTCGACATTTAACTCTTCAAATCTACAAGAAACATTCCCATCAGCAGAATAAGACAGGCACTGAAATTTTGTTTTATGGGTCAGGAGATTTTAAGAACATATATCTCTATATCTCAAGATAAGTGGTAACACCATTTGGCAGAATCGTCGAGGTGCTAAAAGTCGGTGTTGTAATAAACTTGTCTTCGAAATTTCATCGCTCCTGAAGTTCATAAACGCGTTCATAAAGAAACGTTACAGGTCTCTTTCGTAAGATTACACATTATTTGTTTATATAACTTTAAATATTATTGTCCCGTTACAAAATTGTAATATCTCATGATACTAACCCTTCACATTAAATTAACTAACATGTATTGAACTAATTAGGCACTTTGCTGGTTTTTCTCCGAATAATTCCGATTTCCTCTGTTACTAATTTTCCACCAACGCTTCTTAACAATATTTCATTTATCTAACACTAGGCTTACGTAATATTAGAAACTGACAGCGTCTTTAAATAAACAGATGCTAAAAAGTCAGAATAAATTTACTCACTTCAGTAACATTAGCGTCTAATGGTGCTACAATGAATAAAACACAAGAATTACTGAGTAAGGAATTGCTGCGTGGATCCAGGAAGTGCAAGACGAAAGCAGCATTCAGGCCGTGATTTGAACTCGGGGTTCCCCAAATAAAAGATGTCCTGAGTAGTCACTATGTTCGGAGGACCAGTAAAATATTTGCAATATTCATGTATACAGAGTTACATGAAATGTAAAATAAAATATGGCTATTAATATCAAAATTGAAATTGAAATGTGTTTGACTGTAAAAACTGAAACATAAAATAAAATGTAATTTACAGCACAAGTATAAATATACTTTTTGTGTGCCCGGTAGCTCAGTCGGTATAGCGACTGACTACGGGCTGGACGGTCCGGGATCTAATACCGGTGGGAATGAGATTTTCCGCCAGTCCAGACCGGTCTTGGTGCCCACCCAGTCAGCCTCCTGTAAAATGGGTACCGTGTCTTTCCCGGGGGTAAAGTGCGGCCGAGCCGTGCTGCTGACCACTCACCCCCTTCTATTGCCACAGTCATTGAAGAGTAGAGCTACAACTCTACCCACCCTCTGGGCCACACCGGGCCTGTAACGGGAACACTTTACCTTATATATATACTTTTAGGGTTATTATGTTCCTATCTTTGAAGTTCGTGTATTCTATGGAATAAAATCTCATGTTTCGAAAATAGCTCAGTACGAAACGATTCTCAGTATTTCGAGAAATTACTGATTATTTTTTCTTTCCTGTGTAGAACCAAACACATTAACAGTAAGGGGCTCAGAAGCAGTATGGCCTCGTGCGAATTATGTTTCCCTATATATATATATATATATATATACTGTAGACTTTAAGTTTTACTTGAATTTTCTACAGGTTTTAAATTACGGACGTAATTTAAGAGAAGCCAAGAAATTTGTTAATTCGTGTGGTTGAAGGACGTAGGTAATTTATTTAAGAAAGAACCCAATTTAAACTTCAAAAGAAGACTCTTACATGACATCAGTTAAAAATATTTCCCATCACTCTTCTTATTCCTAGCTATGATACTTCAAATGTTCTTTCCATTTCTCATCACTACTTCCACACTTCTGATCCTATCTCCTTAATTATAAAATCTTTTTACTGAACCCCCTTCCACTCTAAACAAATTACGCGGTTTAATGAATTAAACTGGTTACGTAAGTTCCTTACAAATATTTCGTTCGCGGAAAAAAAATTTATTTCTTTTAGGTTCCTACGAATTTAAACAGCCGATTCGAAAACAAATATAAATTTATTTATAAAATCGGAACTCCAACGGTATATTTAATCACACGGGGTTTCTTATGGCTTTTCTAAGGCGCGAAATTATTTCGTTATTTGGGAGGTGCAGAACACCGACTTCATAAACTGCCGGTAATTTTGTGTTGATCATTAAACAACGATATGCCGATGACGAGCTTCTTAAGGGAAAGGAATGAAGTTGCTTCCAAGAACCTGTCACAGAAATGAATTAGCATTTACCAAATAGTTATATGTTTTAAGCTGTCGACTCTAACAAAGAAGTCTACTATGGATTCCTAGGAGCAAATATAAGGATAATAAATTTTTTCTCAAAGGTTTTGAGATGTAACATACTCTTCGGAGACAAAAAAATCACAAATTTCCGTATCAAATCAACCACACACAACAATTTTTATCAATTTATTTACGTCTGCGTGTCTCTGCTCTAATTGTGAGCCATCATCAGACCTTCTATATAGGTTGTTCCAGGAAAATTTACATACTGTTGAAAGGCGGTAGTATAGCTTTTCAAATTAAAGTGCGTTATATATGTGCCAAACTGTTGAAAAGTTTATGAAATAAGAAAGATCATCAGCCGTGGAATGCTTACGTGTATATGTATAAATAAATAAATAAATAAATATATATATATATGTGTGTGTGTGTGTGTGTGTGTGGTTAATATAACTCTGAAGGTTAAAAGACTGAAGGTAGGTAAGTCAATAAATATAGATATAAATATAATATATAGGTTGCAGTATACTAGTTACGGTTAAGCTACCGGATCCAGTAAGAGTGAGAATGCAGTGTGTGAACAAGTGCAGTATTCTTTTTTAAGAATTCTATGAAATTCTGTGAAAGAAATTCGACGTGTTGTTCTGGTAGAGATAAAAGAGTAAAGTGACTGCAGCCCGCAATAAATTGAATGTAATCTGCAAGAGTAAGAAAGGAATCACAAATTCTTCAGAAAATAAAAGTAAAAATATTACGTGTTATTGAAAATATTGATATTGGTAAGTATTAACAAATTGTCTAGAATTTTTAGCTAATATTGTATTACAAAAGTATTCAATTACTGATAAAATATTACTTGTAGTTCGTTATTTTCTCTTTTATATATATATATATAATTTCTGTAGTGTTAAGTGTGTCTCTTTCTTATCGAAATATAAATTTTCTGTAATTATATTTGAGCAGTTTCAAGAAAATGTTGCGCAAATTTAGGCTTCTTATTAGTAACAGTTGTAATTATTTCAATTATTATTGTATGGAATATTTGCATGTAAATTATGGTAAGAATATTTTAATGTTTTTGTTTAACCTTCAGCTTCCATAATGGTACGATGTGTTCTTGACGTCTGTGATACTCTTAGCTTCTCAGATGTTTCTGTGTTTTGTGTAGTATTTGCTGGGAAACAGTAATGTCTGAACTTCTGCATGCAGTAAAATAGTTTGAATTAATTAACAAACCACGTAACATAAACATGTTACAAAGAGCAGATCTTAACACGCACCGTACAAGAAAACCACTGTCGTTCTGGAAACGCGTGTCTTTCTCTTTCTTGTAGCTCATGATATTTCTGTCAAAGGACAAAGTTTTGTCCGCACGCCATTCTAGCACAACATTTTATGCAGAAATAAGCAATGCTTTTAAAATATCTCCACACTGTTAATGTAGATAGAGGGCCAGTAAGATTCAGTGTTCTCTCTTCCTATCTTTAGATTAAATCTGAATCTTCTACAGAACAAGAAATTATATCCGAAACGAAACCTAACAAATATACAATTTTTTCAGAAAAGATTAGTTTTGATAATGTGCGTAGAGTACAACTTTTCTAACCTAATAGGGCTATTTTCGTTGTTACACCGTGCATGTTGTCGAGTCACTCAATTATTATACCAACCACTGCACATATATAAAATTTATAAAATTTACACATTAAAACGCTCCGACATGTTTCGGTCCTAGGAACATCATCAGGGAGCCATATCGTCCTTGCTAAAGTCACACTATAAAAAGTCAGTATAATTTCGCTGTACCAGTTGGGTATTGTGGCAGCAATAGAATGCACATCTATAGCAAGGCACTCTTCACAACATAACATTACACAACACGGCATGCTGCCACAATACCCAACTGGTACAGCGAAATTAATGTGACTTTTTATAGTGTGACTTTAGCAAGGACGATATGGCTCCCTGATGATTGTTCTAGGACCGAAACATGTCGGAGCGTTTTAATGTTTTAATGTGTAAATCTTATAAAATTTATATATTTGCAGTAGTTGGTATAATAATTGAGTAACTAATAGGACTAATTGTGATGCCAGGCATTTACCACACAGTTATGCAAAATAGAAAATTATGGGTGAAGAAACCGAATAAAAGGAATCATTTACATTTCATGCATTTCATAACAGAATAGTTTTGAAATATGCTGTAGTGGATACTCTGTGAGAAGGCCGACAGAATTATTTTGTTATAGACAAAGTGTAGTAGCAAGACCTTGTGATCACTACAATTAGACAAGGGCTGTAATAAATGTAGGAGTATATCTTGACTGGCTAAGCGGCTAAGAGTTCCTCTGTTCTCGGTGCAGTGTCTTTAACTACGTTCTAAAGCCAACAGACCTTTATTAGTTTCTGAGATTTTATGGCAAAATCATTGCTTCCGAAAGATATATATATATATGTGTGTGTGTGTGTGTGTGTGCGCGCGTGTGTGAGTGAGTGTGTGTGTGTGTGTGTGTAGAGAGAGAATATTATAGTTCATAAAACACCAATACGGATGTTGCGTCAGTAAGCAACATTATATTTCTTCTGGCATTGTCTCTCTTTCTGACATTTAATCATACAATTTTATTTGTTTTTCCAGTTTATTTTTGACATAACTTTCAAATGAGTAATTTCTTGCCAGTATATAAACCTTATTACATTATTTTAGATTATGCATTAATAATGTACACATTGTGCACTTCCAAGCTTGTATTACACATAGACGAATATAGATTATTATTGCTGCAGGAACCACTTAAACTATATCCTTCTACAAGTGATGATTTCCTCTATTTTGCGAACAGACCCTATGATTAATGAAGAAAATGATATTAAAGGAAGCGGGAATACAAAAAATTACTTTTCCTGCCAGCTGTAATGTATTGACGCGGTATATACGTGGCTTTAATAGGATTTAAAAATAAGAAGGCCAGTGAAAATACAAGAGAAAAAAATGCGTCAGTCCCTAACTTTTTTTATTTATTCATTATGTTTTCAGTTTAATTTTTAACAAGGGTGAAATAAAATTTTTGGTTCGATGTTTTCTGTAGAATATTTCACCAAAATATTAAATTTTCACCAAGAAAATATTCACTAAAGCCACTGAGTGTGGATGTACGTTTACGCATTTAAGTTTATATACGTATTAAATGCTGCAATATGGCTACATGGAAGGAATTTAGAAAATCATTCCCGTGAAAATTTTGAAATATGAATTCAAAATTTTCAGTAACGTTTTATTTGTTTTGTTCGGTACGAAGTTTCTGTCCTGATCCCACAGTCTTTGAAACGCAAGCTCCAATTTCAAAGTCTGCAAAAGTATAATGAGTAGGAATAACTGAAAATTGAGGAGAATTGAACAACAGTATTCTATAGGGTTTTCAAAATTGTCGTCTATCAAAATATTCAATTTATTGCCTTCTATATCCGGAAGTAAAATTACAAATTAAGAGTCCCTAGTCAAGAAAAGAATATGCAGGGATATTGGAAGTTTACGTATGCAGCCTGCCGCTCCTACACTCACTACCTTTCCCTGTTTTCGCCCAGAATATAACACATTCTATGCCAAAGTCAAAGTAAATTGAGACAGAAATGAAGCTAAAATACAAGTGAGAAATTCTGGCAGCAGCAGAAGCAGCTGCTAGACAGAGTAAGATTATTCGTGTTCATCATTTCTCTTACACAACTAGAGTTGCGGGTGGCAAATGATGAGTTAAAGCTTTCCAAAACGATGCTTTTCCATACGAAACGGTCCTGCCATAAACAGTTATTATCAATGTCTCTTAATCGTAATTAAAAATATCAGCACAACAGAAACGGTTGCTTTCATTTACATAAATTAAGACGAATTACTTAAAACTCGGGTTTAGCTTAATTTGTCGTCATCGGATTTTTGTTGCGTGCAAAGAGAGGAACCGAAATATAGTTGGATAATTCAGTGTGTTACAGTGTAAAGAAGTACGAAAGTTAACTTTTGCTTATTTTGAGAAGAGTAATGCTATCTTACGTAATGTTTGTACTCGCGAGTGCACTTTAATAATTACGAAAGAAATGAGTGTGGTAAATGTTCGAAGGTTGACTTACATATACGTTACGTGAGGTGTTTAGTTCGTGTCTCATACACAACACACAGACCAACCAGTCATTATTCCGCAAAGAAACACCATGCGAGTAATAAACTCTATGACGAAATGTTGACGTTTGTCGTGTTACAGAGAGTGACACATATATATTAATAATTGTCCAACGAAATGCAACACAAAGCAGTCTATTTATTTTTCTGCAAGTTCACTCTACATGTTTCGGGTGTCAACCACACCCATCTAGGAGTATATAAAACTGTAACTACATCCTCCGGTACTAGGTAGCTACCTCCCTCCAACGTGGCCAAGCTTGGCCACGTTGGAGGGAGGTAGCTGCACAGCATAGCATGACCAGTACCGGAGGATGTAGTTACAGTTTTATATACTCCTGATGATGGGTGTGGTTGACACCCGAAACATGTAGAGTGAACTTGCAGAAAAATAAATAGACTGCTTTGTGTTGCATTTCGTTGGACAATTATTAATATAGATCAACGATGTACAGAACCATCAATATAAAATTACACATATAGTTGCCACTAGGTTTCGACGGCTAACTCAAATCACTGTGAAAACGTGGTACTGAAATGCGTTAAATTATTTTTATCCCCACCCGTTTTAAAATCTCTAAAACTTTCTCCTCCTATGGAAAATGTATGTAATGAGAAATATGAAGCAAAAAAAGTAAAGGAATGTAGTGTTGCCTTAAAGAAAAGAGTTTCCCAGATGTTCAAGTAATTCCCTTTATTTTTTGGAAGTAAATATTTCAGGAAAATATTAACTATAAAATATGAATGTAAGGAAGTGGTTGAAGGATGAAAATACAGAACCAATTATTCAGCATTACTATTCAGGCTATTAAAATAGAGTAAAATAAATTTATTCAGCTTTGAACTTGGATGAACCATTGCTGATAATGGTAAATTATCAGCGTTAATGCGGAACGTATAATTACAAAAACTTCCGGATTTAACTTCTATATTTATATGACAATTTAGAGTATGCAATAGGGATTAATATTTTCAAAACTAAATGTAAATAATATTGAGTTTCAGATGCATACTCAACTTAAAATTTATTGCTTCCAATTGACACTACAAAGAAATATACCTCGCAAGCAAGTGTAACTGCATAGTTTTATGCACACTACTGTATGACAGATACAGTTTCTAAGGATGATGGCAACAATTGGCAGTGTGAGGCCTGTTGATGGAACTTTTGCAAGGACAAATGTTGCAAAAAACTACCACCCATTACATTCCTATCCATAAATTTTGATTTATGATTTGATTCGATGTCAAATGATCCACTGTTAAATATGTATATAAATGCGTTTAACGAAGTTGCAACCCCGAAATTTTTGTTGAGATTTATTGTCTCATCCTTCTTTCAATTATAAAATATTCTTCTTATAGAGAGATTCTAATGTTATATTTTGGACATTTAAATTACTTTACGAAGACATTCCTGTTACCGTTGTGTAGATTCACACAAACGATTTTAATTAAGAAGTAGTTTACCGTTAATGGACGTTAAAATATCTTTTGCAGACTAAACAAAATGAATTTTATCAGGTCACTCTCGGAATGTTAGTTCTTTCATTCACGAAATTTACGGTAATATATTTATGACTTTAAACGTCTGGTAGGAGCTGAAATTTACGGTGGCCATGCAATAATTATTTTATTTATTTAAATTTAGAAATAAATAAATTTACAATTTAATAAGATACATGCACGTACATGTATGACTTAAAATTGAGATATGCTTGTCTCATAGTGTACCAGTCAACGTAAATTTGTTTACGCACCGTAACATTTGTAGTGTTTATTTTAAAATTGAACATTTGTGTACCCATCTTTTTTTACCCTAACTTCGACAAACATGTAAGAAAAATTTGTCTCCAAAATCTTTACCGTTTTTTGCCTTCATGTCGCCTGCTCTGTACGTTATATTACACATTATTTCACTGGGGAAAAAATTCGCTCATGTGTTGCAATTTCACCACCTGCCTGTAATTAGTTTTACATTTATTAATGTCCGTAATTTTCCCCGTCTGAAATTTGTGTACATTAGAACAGAGTGCTTAGGAACACAGAACGATGTTGCGTATTGAAGTTAAGTTTAATTTTATTCCACAATGTTAATCTGAGGAATTACAGCACCTTATATTCAAAAACGCTTACGTACATAGGTAAGCTGTGCGAACTGCTACAGTTATCAGAACAAAGTGCACTGCTCTCCGAACGTTGACGATTAAGCCAAAGAAAATAAAACTGAGAGAACATACCGCAAGCTTTTGAAAGAGAAGAATGCTTACACGGTTTTAGTCAGGAAATCTCAGGGCCAGGGTGGTGAAAATGTAGTTCAAAAATGTTATATTAATGTTAATTTTAAGGTGATGGACTGTGACGGTGAGGATTAGATTCTTTGGACTTAAGACAGGGAACAGCTTCGGATCCCATAAAATGGTGACGAATTTCAGGCTCCATAGGAGGCAAGGAATTTTTGACTAACAGAAAGACTATTAGCTTATCAAGCAGAACTATGCATCGTGCCGTACGTAATAGTGCATTTGGCAGAGTGAGAATTTGAGCCATGGCTTAATTAATCAGCGTTTAATTTACTACTGAATAAGGATTAAATGTTGTCAGAGAATGCATATATAGGGCAATTTAAGACCAATCGGTAACAGAATAATTTAAAATTGCAGAATTGTAGTTCTATTTAATTGCTTTTTGATGTTTTACAATTCTAAAGAAAGCTATATAGACCTACAGCCTACAGTGTGTACGTAATGTTTCATACTCTCAAAGAAGCAAGATCACAAAAAATATTTTGTGTTGTTTCTTGTAACACGAAGGAAAACGAGGAAGCTGGAGTTACCTCTTCCTTTGTTAGAAATGAACTTGTGGTCTAGCAACAAGAGTGAATTTCTTGTTCGAAGAAAGTGTTTCTTGTAATCGTAGAATGGGAAGTAAAATTCTCTAACTGTGTAACAAGCAAAGTTAAAGTCGATTTCAAAGTTTGTAACTCCGTTTTCTTTTTTAAGATTTTAACACTAAATCAATTCCTCAGTCTGCATGTCTTCATACACTAAACCGTACTTATTCATACAGAAGATAAGGCACTTCATTTACTCAGCTTTCCGTTTCTGAAAGTAATCTTTTCCATTCTGCTAACTTGTCATTGTTTTCGAAAATCCAGCTATACTTGACAGTTATGTGTCTGCCCCTTAGACATAGTGAAGGTATTATCAGGATGGTATACGTATATGTACATTTGTGTGTTTGGGATCTTTAATCCCTATACTTATAAAAAAAAAGCAGTCTTTTTTTCGAAAGTTCCAAGAGAGCGCATCCTATACATTTTTCCTGAGGACATTGATTTTCTCCATTTGCATATTGGTGCGTTTAGTGTCCGCATCGCTTTACCCTAAAACAACTAGGAACAAATCATTTTTATATGGCTCATTGATTATGCCACTTAAATAAGGGAAAATCAAATCCCTGCAATACACAAATTAAAATTGAGAACTTTATAATTGATATGATGTGTTAATAAAATTATAAATAAATTCATGAATCAGAGCCGTTCTTGATATACTCATAATTTGCTAACCAATCAATAAATACCACACTTTTACTGAATCTGGGGATTTGTTGCTGTGTTTACAAATAGATCAATTGATCACATCTTGAGCCATATTGTCGCTTGATCACAAATCCACACAAAACTTTAAAATTCGTTTTGAGTTATCCTCAATATTTTATGTTTTCTGTTAAATTTATATAGTCTTCATAATGCATTTTAATATTATGAACTTTCTTTCAGTGATTAGGGTACAGGCTGGAAGAAATAGAGTGTTCGAGTTCAATGTCTAGGGCATCAGAAATCTTTCCTTCACTTCCGAATCGAAAACAATTTATGTCTTTTCCCCGAATTAAATCTTGTGTCCGAGGATAAGAATGCGTGAAAATATACATACACTCACATATTCGCTTTCGTTGCTTTGTGATAGAGCAGCTGAACACCAGTACCTGTTAACTCTAGTTGGATCTTCTTCAGATTATATCCTATTATTCCCAACATACAAAGACTTACGATTTTTTTTTAGTCTGTTAATGAGTAAGTCTGACCTTCTGATACCAGATTGAAAGTCCTAAAACCTGTTGAGATGTTTCTTTATCCTTCAAATGAATACACTTTTGTCTCCGGATTTATCTTTTACTTTTATTTGTAAGAAACACAAGACGCAAAGCCATGGAACTGGGGTCTCTGTTGGAGCTTACAGGATATCAACAAACCAGAAAGAGCTGCTTGTAAGAACTTCGTTTTTCATGTCACGCCCGCTTCTACGTCGTCTCTTGTTTCTTACTTGCGTCACATTCTGGGGTTTCTGCTTTGTTGTTTCCAATTCCTTAGTAAAGCTGGAAGAAAAGTGGGGATGGTAAAGAAGAGTCAAACAGAAATAAACGCTGTAAACGAAAGGCTTATGAGAATAAAGACGCTTAACTTCAGCACTTCAAGTTCTTCTTTTCCAAACAAGAACCACACAATCGGATTAAGAAAGACCACATTTATTCCGTTTATATAAAAATATTCTAACATTTCAAGAACAGCTGGCCTAACCAGAACTTAAGTATTACACTGGAATTCTAACGAGCCGAACGGCAATATGTTAAGAATAACATTAATATTCTTCGAACGTTTCACTTACCAGCATTCACTGCACGAACTCTTGCTTTTCTTTTATCAAATACACATCCATTGAAAGAAGAAAAGGAAGTCTAAATTGTGTGTAATGGCTTTGTGCTTAGAGAACCTGATAAGGTTAAGCAAGGTAAAGACGTCACTGTGCCTGGCAACACGTGAGAAGCACAAATGGTTCGCACAAAGAAAGCCCCATGCAGTCATCTAGACACTCAAATTAGACGAAGTGAGTGGAGACATTCGTGCTGCAGCCACACCTGGTACCTATTTCATAGAAAGCTTAGAGATCCCTGGGGTCAGTCGGATAAAGAGAAGTCCTTGAAGTCTCCATTGGCCTTCAATTTGCTGACTTATATGCACTGAATCTTGACAGCTATGATCAGAAAAGTAATGTTTTTACTCGAACAACTTTTAAGCAATCAGGTACTATTCCAATTAAGTAGAACAGTTTTTAAATGTTTATTACTTTTTGTGATTTCACGTTATTACAGCAATGTTAATGAAGGGTCAAGATTTTTTGAGATATAACACTTGATCTTTTTTTAAAACATTTGCCAAAGTTTCGGTGGAACATTTTGCGTATATCTGTATGATTGTCTTAGAAATGTGAACTTCTTAGACTACCTTGATAATGGGAGACAACACCCTTCGAGAGAAGTCCATAACTAGAGATGCACACACACACCACACACACACACACACACACACACCACACACACACACACACACACACACACACTCTCTCTCTCTCTCTCATATCACAGACTATTCCGAATCTAATTCAAAATTTGTCATCTTTAAAAGTCACTTTTTGTAACAAACCATTTAGAATTAATTGCTTCTGAGCATCATACAACAGCATTTCAAAGTTTTCTCTGTTCTTCTACAGAAGATTTGTGAATATTTAAAATTCTTATATCTCATTACAGGCACGTAAAATGTCATTAAATATGTTTAATAACTAATTAATAGAACAAGAATTAAGTAGGCAATCTTCATCCTCCCCGACTAAATCTTCGAAAGTTTTCATCCATATATGTAACACATTTTAACGTAAGTGTGCGGAGTGTGCCGATGCAGAGAAAGTCCGCCATCACCCTTATTGCACATGAGAAATTAGATGTACACTTACCAGAATATTTCATCATTTGCCAAGCAATGCCAGGTGTGGAATTTCCTAATTTTCCAATGTTTCTGTTACGTTCCATTTTATGTGGATTTGAATAATGTAAGAAGCTTTCAATGTTAATAAAAATCCAAACAGATGCAACAGTATGCAGATATTTATTTACTGCAAAGTCACTCTACATGTTTCGGGTGACACAGCACCCATCATCAGGAGTACTAAAAACTGTAATCGCAGCCTCCGGTACAGGTCATAATACTGGTAGAGCTACTTCCCTCCAACTTGTCCCGAGTGACACCCGACACATGTAGAGTGACTTTGCAGTTAATAAATATCTGCATACTGTTGCATCTGGTTGGATTTTTACTAACATTGAATTACGATGCACGGAACCAAAAGTTTGAAAAGAATTTAAGGAACTTTACTTAACGTTTCGTTTTCAATTTACAAACTTAACGCATTTATGGGAATTTCAGGTTGGAAGATATACGAGTATATATTGTAAACAGGTGTAATAACGCCGAATTACTTTCGCCTGCAAATAAGTGTCTGTGTAAACAAAAGGGCATTTTGCGCAAAGGTTTCAACAGTAAACTTCTTTGTATCTGCAATATTGTGTTTTTTTCTATATTTGGAAATAATTAAATATTTCGTAAATTGTTTAACTTATTCAACATAATTGTCAGTGAATCATTACTGTTGATTGTGAATATGAAACCATACAGCTGAAGCAGTCTTTCATAAGAGGAGCATACTGTGGTTCTGCGAACCGCTCAAGAGTAACCATTTACCTTGTTGCCGAGAAACTCGTTCAGAACAAAGCCCTTAGTAAGACACATTAACAAGTATTTCCACCGTTCAACACAACACACTTAAACCTATTTACTCCCCACTGGGTCGTTCGTATTCTGGGTAATAGGAGTGGGGTAATTTGGGAGTGTGTGCTAAAATAGAAAAACTTTTGGAAAAGTACAGCTGTTTTCTTTTCCTCTTCCCACATTTTTGTCTTTCTTTCTGTCCTCTTCCGGCACTGTTCCTGTTTTTATGCATCTGCTCAGTCACGGTTTCAGGTTACGAATGTACTTTGTTACGTGGAATGGTAGAATGTTGTGTAATGTTAGGAAATGGAATAGTAAAGCATACAATGCAGTGGAGTAGGGAACGAAAATTCTAATGTTCGTACAAGCCTTCTGGGACATCTAACTGTGCAGAAGAGTTTAAATTACCCGCGCGCGCCTGTATTGTGTGTGTCTGTGTGTGTGTGTGAGTGAGTGAATAGGTATGTACGTATGTGAGAGACGGGTGGAGGGAATTAGGAGTGACGGAGTACGGTAGTTCTGCATGCTGTAATTTCGACTGTTTGATAAGTACAAAAAATCAAAATTGCTGCTAAGTAAGATTGTAAAGAAAATTCTTAATGGGTATAAATGATTCTCTGCAGTAATTTTTGGTAACTTTTCCCCTTTAAGTTCCTATGTAAAACTTATATAAAAAATCTGAAAACATCCCTAATGTTACCCATTAATTTAAGGTTTGTTTCTTGCCCTGCGGACGAAAATAGTTTACATATTATAAAGAAACACCTGAATAAAATATCTGTTTTCGTAGCTCGGAGACAAGAAGTAAATGGTTGAGAAAATTTTAACACTGTAATTTTCAAAGGTTTGTTTTACTAGTCGTGACGAATTTAGAAGTTTAGTAAGTAAATGTAAAGTGTAGAGAGAATATTTCGGGAAATTAGGAGAGAATGGAACAATCTTACACACTCAGTGAAAATAAAAACAGTCTTGTAACTTTCCCAGGTTTGTGTTTATCAGTCGGCATTTTTTAGTATGGTAATGAACTCTGGGGTTCCATAAAGTAAGAGAAACATCTTAAATTGCTAATTAACTAGCTGAATCTCAGGTGGACTCTTCTCCATTTAGTTGGACAGTGGCTTATCTTTCGATTTCACTACTGCTGAGAACTGCGTAAATTTGACAAATTATTCGTGGTTATATATCCGGCTGAAAGAGTTCTAGATAGTTCTGCAGAACCAACTTTTTAAAATTATTTACTTAAACCGAACGGCTATTATTTGGAAGATTGATACCTCGTGCTAGCTCTATGTTGAAGCTCTGCATTTCCCTAAACTAACGAAATTGAAACTGCGACTACTGAGTCCATCACAGAGCTGACTCTGACGGTTCAAATCTTTGGGATGTTACGCCATGTAGACCGGTAAACAATTACTGCAGTTCTTGTAGTGCTCTTTGAAATTGTAGATACTAACAGTACAGTCTTTCGAAACTCCAGTAACTCTTCACCAGTCCACACTTTGTATAATCACATTAGATAAATATCAGGTGGGGCAGAACAGTGTGTAGTTTTATGTAAACGTCTAATTGGATATGACGAATTACATGAAACCGGGAGAAACGTTTTATGTTTTTTGGTGCTATAAATATTATTTTTTTATTTGTATCTGGAATCTGCTATACTAAGTACTTTACCTAAAAATTATCCCACCCGTCTGCTATTAACGGGGGAGTGTTCCTCGCAGTTACTGATACTCAAAGATTCCGTTTTAAGAACCGTAGTCTACACCGTTTCAAAATACGTAATTGTTTAGCGGTTAAGGATATTTGAAAGTAACCGTTGCGTGTTGTAATACAACATCTCAATCTACATGTGTGAGGAGCGAGGAAACCAACCAGAAACCATAGAAATGTACGGAAATTGGTAATGCATACCTTTGGAATAAGCGTCCCAACATTCCTCGAAGCACCGTGGTAATAAGTAATACAGCACATACGTTTGGCTTTAGTGTGGAATATTTTCTAGAAATAAACTCTAGGTTGAAATTTGTCATATGTTAACAGCAGCCTGGTATTTAAGTAGCTGAACGTCAAATGAAAGAGAAAGAGGACCAGCGGAACGATATTTCCAATATCACTAGACACTAGCTTAGATAAATATAGATATATTACGCTGTTTTTATTAATTTTCTTGTAATTACCGAAATTTCGGTGTAGCGCAATAATCTTCATTTTTATAACCGAGCAGTCCTAGACGAGACGGCTATGATAACTGGAAATTTAGGGACTTTATCTTTTATAGCTATTTACCAATCCACAAAGAGTTTTTTCTCAAAAGTCTGTAGTATTTAAAGAAATGTATCTTCTGTTACGAAATTCTGTAATGCCAACATTTCTTATACTGTAACTTCGCTTGGAAAAGTATCTGTGTGTTTCAGGAAAGGGTCAGTAAGATGTCATTGAACTGATGACGTATACAATAAGCGTAACAATCTAACTGGCTGCCAGTAGTTTGCAGTTGCGTATTCCTCACAAAACCCAGAACTTAGGCTAAGGGCCTGTAAGATTCCCAAAAATAACTACTGGTGAACTTATGACCACGCCAGAAAGAAAAGTGTAAAACTGGTGGAAGATTTAAGCTGTTTTACATTCCTTCGAGAATTTCTATAAATTGATAAGTAATGTAATTCAGGAATGTTTAACGAAGCTATTTTGAGCAATATCTTCTTTTGTGTACAGTTCCATTTATGTTATTGAAACCTCTATAACAACTCTGGCAAAAAGAAGAAAATACATGATGTCTGACAGGTGTAATATATTTGATGCACATACCAAATATATTGGATTCGGTAACTGAAGTAACTTTCGAGAGCTTTAGAATTCTACAGAACAAAGAGCAGAGACGGAAGAGCACATCACTTCATTGTGGTTTTATATATTCGGTGAAGACAAACTTAAGCGTCGAAGAAATGGAAAAGATTTCCTTGCAATACTGTAGTTGTTTACCTACTCTTCGTGGGTTTCACACGTTTCCTTTTATGTCTGAAAAACTGCATCAATAAGCACCCCCTTTGAAGTAGGATTACAGGTTTTTTAATGCTTGTTCAAAGGACTTACTTTCGCTTAGATCTAAAATACAATGGGACACTTAAAATTTATTGGAATAGATCTTTTTTTATCAAACTTTCATTAGTTTACGGAGATAAATTATAATAATTCTTGAGAGATATCATGACAAAACAATTAAATTTATAAACACAAACTATATAAATCCTCGCAGCATGACTATTAAACTATGTGAGCACAACGGTACTAGTAATAACCACAACAAGCTTCAGGTTATTCTTTTACAATTTATGATTCTGCTCAAACGTCTATTAAAAAATGAGTTAATATTTTCACTTAAAAAGACTGCGAATTAGTGTATTCCGTGACGGAATACAAGCACTTATCAAGGAGATGTGTTATATTCTAACTTCTTATGATTTAATTATGCATGGGTAAATATAATGTCATTCAACTCATACGTAAAGGACGGCTGTCCCCGAAACAAAGTACTCAAAACTCACAATTTCTCAAATGTATTGTGTTCGTATTTCGTATGCTGAATTCTACATAATAAAATAAAATAGGGACGAAAATTAATTTCTGTTCTCAAGCACAGCATGGCATTCACTGCACAAATTTTCAAGCAACTAATAATTATTTAACAGCTTTGCGTATAACTCAAATATATTCTTGAATTTCGGCAAGCAGTAAGGAAATTGCGGGTAGAAATTCATTTATTTTCTTACGTGAAGTACGGATTTTGCTGCACGGATTTTCAAAACCTCACAGATTTAAATGGCATTAGGTGGATAATTTTTATATTGAATGTCACCCGAATGTTCGTGGTATGTGGAAGTTTTGGGTAGAAATTCATTTAAGTTCTTAAGAAAATTGTGCTAGTTTCTGAGTTTCGTTTAAGAAACCGAAACTCAGTTCGGGCCTGCGAATTTTTGTATTGAAATCCTATACTGAATTTCACGAAAGTAAAATAATTTGGCAGCTGTTAATAAGGTCGTTAACAGAAATATACGCTGAAAAATGGAATCAATATAAGGCGGATTATTCTTTTTGATTTTTTCAGGAAAACGAAAGAATTAAAACATTTTGAGATATAAGGAGTTCATTACTAATCTTTCATAACTTCTTCGTTTCCGTTTTAGAAAAAAATACCATTTTTTTAATAAATTATATTGATATACACCAAATTTGTTAAATTTGTTAGGAATAATATTTTTGTTTCTAGTTAATAATTCACGTATAGTGTTTTTGGTCCTGAAAGAGATTTTGAGATTAGAGTTTTTGAATAACCAAGTGTTTTCTTTAAAGTGCTCGGACTGGCTGTCTTTCACGTGAAGCCTACAAAGCAACAAGGAACGGGTGGTCCTTCCCAGCGGGTACAATTTTCAGGGTGTGAATCCGATCTCATATTTCGATCTAGTGTCGAGATGAAGAACAAGTGGAGCTACATCTTCACTTTCCAAACTTTCACTGTTTTACAAGGACAAAGGTTTAATTGTCTATCACAGTTGACCTAATCTCCAACAAAACTGACTGTATTTACTGAAGTTTCCTAATCAGCAGTAAATCTTAACGATTCGTCACACTTCATGCAAGTGTAATCCTGAAATCTGTCTTTAGAGAGAAATCGCTTTTCTCAGTAGCTGAAGAGGGTGTAGGTATAATGTCTTAAGACGTTGATTTATTCAGCCCTCTAATTGCACATTCTTCAATTCCTACAGGTTCTGTGCCTGTTTTTTGTATTTAAATTATTCATCATTTTCTCCACGTACAAAGCTTCCGCTCTTATCTTCCAACCACAGCAAATGCACATTATGGTGAGCGTTAACCATATGGAAATTCAAAGCATTTCCCTAAAATCTTCTTCAAGTTTTTCAGTCTCAAATTTCATGTGATTTTACAGGCTTTCGATTAATATTTTTTTGCAATATCTAAAGTCTCACGCCTGTGCAACATAATAAATGCCAAGAACCTTCAAGTTCTATAAAATGGCCATTAGAGGTCAGCTGAAGCGGTAATATTGCAGACTCGCATTTGGAATACTTCAAGGTCTTATCTCGTCAGAACACCATATATGCTACCTAAGGTTCTGAAGTGTGCCATCCCCGTCGTGTGTTTAAATTATATGGTTAGGTAAATTCAGTCAAAAACACAACTATAAACATGTGGTAAATGATGGTGTTTATTAGCAATGGAAAAACTACATGTTTCGGCCTATATCGGCCATTTTCAGGTTTTGACAACTTTCTTGCTAAAAGAGTTTTATATAATATGCCTAAACCGCGTGGTGATGTTGAGATCTCATCATCATTTTATGTGATTTTGTTAATCTATATTTGGCGGGATGTCTATTGGATCAATGAATTTGTAGGTAGATGGGTGTGGATCATTCCGGTTGGGTAAGTGTAGGGTTAGGAGGAAACTGTGATTGCAGGTGTGGTGTCTTATATGTTCCTACCTACAAATTTATTGACCCAATAGACATCCCACCAAATTTAGCTTAAAAAAATCACATAAAATGATGATGAGATCTCAATATCACCTCGCGGTTTAGGCATATTACATAAAACTCTTTTAGCAAGAAAGTTCTCAAAACCTGAACATGGCCACTATAGGCCGAAAAATGTAGTTTTCCATTGCTGATAAACACCATCATTTAGCCATATATTTATAGTTGTGTTTTTGATTGAATTTACCTCACCATATAATGCTACCTCAGGCTATTCATTGTTTTTGTCAGTCTCGTTTCTTATTTACCGTTAGCTTGATATAGCTTATATTTATTTCTGTTACTCTATAGGCTAATGCGACCCAGGACTATTCGATCTGCGATTCTCTGGATTATGTCCTTGTAGGTAATTGATAGTTCGTTCAAAGTGAGGGAGGAACATAGGCTGAGCGTGTGTGAGATTACAGCGTTAAGGAGAATATTCGGACCTAAGAGGGATGAGGTAACAGGGGAGTGGAGGAAAGAACAATGACCTGTACTCTTCGCCCAACATTGTTGGGGTGATTAAATCGAGAAATTTTATGTGGGCTGGGCATGTAGCACTTATGGGAGAGGACAAAGTTGTGTACAGGCTTTTGGTGGGGAATCCTGAGGGAAAGAGACCGGTTGAAAGAACTAGGCGTAAATGGGAGAATAATACAAAGATGGCACTTCAGGAATTGGCATGTAGGGTTATGGACTGGAGCAATATGGCTCATGATAATGACAGGTAGCGGGCACTTGTGAATGTGGTAATGAACCTTCGTGTTCCATAAAATGAAGAGAATTTCTTGACTAACTGAAAACCGGTTAGTAAGTGCTGATAAAACTAAGTACATGGTCATGTCTCGAGATCAGAATGCAGGGCAAAATCACAGTGTGGGGATTGATAATAGTACCTTCGAGAGGGTGGAAGAGTTTAAATATTTGGGAACAACTTTAACAATCCAAAATTCTATTCGGGAAGAAA
>Ga0136643_10000859_pt1 | contig 35409 bp, 24 predicted proteins | sample TergutLab28metaG_FD_96883 | JGI IMG/M metagenome (GOLD analysis project Ga0136643, IMG submission 96883) | Labiotermes labralis P1 segment gut microbial communities from Petit-Saut dam, French Guiana - Lab288 P1 (version 3) (version 3) | ecosystem: Host-associated > Arthropoda: Insects >...
ACAGAAACCACATATTCCTGCCAGTTTCAATATGTATTTGGTAATCAATAAGTGAGTAATAGCTATCAAAGTTTCAAACTTCTCTGGCCAATATCTGCGTAACCATTGAACTTTGGATATAGGTGTTTTGGGTTATATCGTTATAGTCTGACCTAAGGAACACTCTCCCGAAGTTAGGTCCTTTCCTCCTGGGACACCCTGTATATGTTGCGAAGCAAAGGTTACTACACATTCATGAGATTATAACACCTCCAACTTGCGAGTTTTTTGGCTTTCCCCATGGCACAGTTGGGGTCTTTCAATCTTCTGGGATAGTGTGCCATGTTACTGGGAACTGGCACCCACGTTTCAAGAGAGTGTAGTGGTATTGTTGTCAAGGGTTATATATCTAGTGTTACTGGACAATCCACCACTGAAGATGGAACCACTATGCTGTCTTCCAACGTCATACACCAATTACCAAGGGATACACTACCACACATATAAAAAAATAAAGACCTCAATTCCCTCTTCAAGACACACCAATTCCACCTTGTTCGTATGAATCTAACATCCCTGATCCACAGAAAAACATGACTAACCAGCATGGTTTAATTAAAATTAAATTAATCAATTAAAAATCTAAACATCAACTCATCAAAATATCCATGTCAAACTGCAGCCTCTTCCACTCTTCAAACCTATAAAAAGAGTTTTTACATGTGTAAAAGGCACCATAACAAGACAGATAATTTAAAAGTGGAATCAAAAGAGAGGGTCCAACTGCAAGCATTTAGATTCTATTTGCAGTTGAGAATCTAAGACACCATTTCCACTGCTTGCACTGTTCAGATAAAAATAATGATATGCTTGCCATTGTAATGCCTGATGCCATCTCAGAAACATGCATTCTCAAAACTTATAGCATCAACATACCTGTAGCTGTGGCACCACTGTAGCTGAGTTAGGTAGTGAAAAAACAACAGTATGATGAGGAGGTGGGCGAATGCCTTCTATTGAAAGCTCCTTAGCAACTAGTGACTGACGAAGAAGAGGTAAGCTTTTCTGCAACAAGCAAGTTACGTCACAAGCAACTTACGACACTGACATAACCATACTGAGACCATTGGACCCCTTCCACATACCCCTCCAGCTGTCTACCCATTTTGTGCATACAAATGTTGGTAATGACAACCAAGTGAAAGCCTTTGTTAGTGACAGGTTTGGAGGCTAATCTGTGCATGTGGGCCCTTATGTTGAGCAACTCAGTGATCCACTGCTCAGTCAGGTGGTTGTACCTCCAAGCATGACCATAAACAGGAAGAATGCTTTAAGATATCAGATTCATGATAAGATTTACAAGGTTTACTACCATCATATTGTCCTCGACTTTCAGAAATGTGGACTGTTTGGCAAGTAGTAATTTTTAAAGTGCTCGATTTTTTGGTGGGGATCAGGGTGTGGTTTATATGGTACTGTTCAACGCATTTGGGGATACATATGAGGGCAGTCCATAAAGAAACCAAACTTTTTTTAAATTTATTTTTTGTTTTACTTACAACTTAATCAAACTTTTCACCTTCAAAGTACTCCCCTCCACTCTTGATACATCACTCCCAACGTTTTTTCCAGTTCCGGAATGCATCCTGGAACGTGTTTTGGGGGATGGCGCGAAGGTCCCATATCAAATTTTCTTCTATCTCCTCTACCTTCTGAAATCGGCAACCTTTCAATGAGGATTTCAACTTCAAGAACAGGAGAAAGTCTGCGGGGGCCAAATCTGGAGAGTAGGGAGGCCGGGGGACAACAGTCATCTCATGCTTCGTCAAAAATTCATGGATAAGGAGAGCATCTGTCAGCAGACGCGGCACAAATTTTGCGTCAACACAACACATCTGCAGTGTGTCGGTCAAAATTAGGTGGCAAGAAATTTTACAGATTCCTACTTCTTCGGCAACTTCACAGACAGTTAGGCAACGATTTTGACGAACCACAGGAAGCACTTTCTCAACGTGATCGTCGTCCATTGACGTGGAAGGCCGTCCAGATTTGGGGTTGTCTTCGACGGACATTCTGCCTGATTTGAAATGCTGGTACCACTCGTGACATTGCGTATGGCTCAAACAATCCTCTCCATAAGCCTGTTGCAACATCTGAAAAGTTTCTGTAAAAGTGATTCCCAATTTGAAACAGAATTTGATGCAAACGTGTGCTCCTCAACATCCTTTATTTTTCAACTTGCAAACAATCACAGAGTACTCAACACACACTCATTCAAGCGCGTGTAACTCAGTGACTAACTGACGTGGCATGATGCTGCTAGTGTCAGAATAAAGCTTAAAGTCCCCGCTACACAACGCCACCATTGTGAGCATGCTGCGCGCTCTCGCTGGCTCGGTATTTCACAAGTTCGGTTTCTTTATGGACTGGACTCGTGTGTGTGTGTGTGTGTGTGTGTGTGTGTGTATACATAAAATACCTGACACTGTGCTGGTAATCACTCAGTTAAAACATATGGTAAATAAACTACACTAGGGCATGAAAATCTTGTTTGAATCTGGATCCCAGAATCTTGTTTCCTCTCTGGGTTTCTATTGCAATGATTAAAACTTAAACCTACCAATACTGCTGTTGCTGGTACTGTGTATGTGTACATGTGTGTGTGAGTGTGTGTATGTTTAAAGTTATATAATGCATGTCTTGCATTACATTTGTCATTTCTTATCCTAGCAAATGAATGACAGATTTAAAATGGGAAGCTGAGCTTCCACTGGGCCTATAAGAGGGTTCAACTTGTTATGGCAACCAATATCACAAGAATCAATGTAAATAAAACACAGTACTACAACTTCACCTCACATTATTTGAATATTGCTCCTTGATTCCAATGTCAGCAGCAGGGAATTAAATTAACACATCCTGCATCCTGTCTCAGGTAAGCCAATATTAATTTTTGTTAGAGTATACAAGAAACTGTCTTTAATTAACAACCAATTTCAAAATTCAAAAGGCAATAACAACACACATATCATTATTGATGTTCAGTTCTTCTTGGTTAACAGGCACTCTATGCTACTGAAGCAAAGCACACACCTTGAGAAACCCAATAAGGCAGGGCTGTGGGGAAGCATTGAGCAACCGTTCCAGGCGGTCACAGAACTCCTCTGGCTCCACCTTGGTATCAATAAGCTCTTGAATTAACGTTCTAACGTTTCTCTCCACTGACTTGGGTTCTCGACTGGACAGTTCCAGAAGATTTGCAAGAAACTTCCGACATTTCTCTTTGGTAGTGTCCACCGTATGCCTCTGCAAAACAAAGCATTCTATCAATAGGTTCATAAATTATCTAGCAACATTTATCAATAAAGGTTGTTTAAAACTATGATCTCACATGCTACTCTATTTGTAGTACATACTTTTTCTAGATGAGACTTCTGTAATTTTACCATTAGATGTCTTTTTTCATTAAGTATATCAAAATCTGCTGCTGTCAAAGCTACTACCATCACCATGTCACAATGAGACAGAAGGAGACGTATTTTGCAGTACGTGCCTTACGAGTCATTACTCAGCACCAAGTCCTATAAAACCACAAGCTATGGAAATGCAGTGTTGTACTACAACATCATCACAAAATAGCTGTCCAACATCTGCTTCTGGCTTCAAATGATTAAACATCTTAAACTATGCCTTAACGGCCAATTTATCCATCACTCTCCTTGGTCTTCAGTTTGCCATTACAAAGTAACACTAAATCATCTATATCTACAGCATTTCAATGCAATGCCTTTCAACTGCTCTGCTACAACTCAGGTGGTGATTCATTTGCTCATATTTTGCACTCGTATTTTGTGGTTAAGGTGCAACAAAGCCCACTGGCTGAAAACGATGAGAAATATTGTACTCCGTTAAACTGGAGAGTGATTTCACAGAACAGAGGGTTAAGTAATTTCTTCTTGTATTTAATACTATCCTCTTGTGTCCAGAAAGGCATTTTATAGATTATTATTACTTCAGACCTTGTTGTTGAAGACTATTTCCTGCCAGAGATAAGGAGTTCTGACAAACAGTATGTATTTGTCTAGGATTTAAAAAACAATCAACATAAACTGAAAATACTATGTGCCATCACAAAATTTCTGGATTGCACGGTGACCTAGCAGGCAGAACTTGTTCAGCCTAGTTGAAAGAATGCACCTGCAACTACTTTTATTATGGAATACTGTTGCCATCATACACAGGATGACAGAAAGTACATAATGATACAGACTTTCCCACAGCACTCACTTCCTGAGGCAACAAATTTCCCCAAACTTCAAACCCTTCAGATCTCACTCCACCAGACACAACTTTTAGATGGGTGCATTTCTGAAGATTCCATGGCAAAATATGGAAATACAGGAAAATATTACACATGTACTGCACTGTACACATGACACCACATGAAGGATGCCTCAAAACCCTTACCTGCAACTAGAAATGTGCCTTTAACCTGACAGCACTCACCTTCAGCATGTCCTACAGGTTAAGTTTAGAGGAAAGTGTGGGTCATTTGGGTAAGCGTTCAGCACTGTTTTATAGAGGGTCACACTATTTCACAGTATCATGTCACTCACAGACAATGGCAAATAATTTTTTGGGTGTAATTAAAATTTCGAGAATTTCTGGTACGAACTTTTACGGTCCAGTACACAGAAAATCAAACTATACCTACATATTTCAAAATCAGTAATCAATCACGTTCTGTTATCCCAACCAACACACCCATACACACCATATTCACAGAAGTAAAACATGAGGTTCCTAATTCATCATCTCAAAAATGGTGAGTTGCATTATAATCATGCACAACATTAAATACATTCTGTATAGACATTTTAATGCAAACTGGAGACTGTAAACTACAGTCATATTATAATCAAAAAAATGTTGGAATATATCCAGCTCTATTTGTAGTCATGGCTCTGCTTTTGAAATAAATTTTATGATACACATATGTCAAACTTCTTTGGTGTCACTAATCAAATAACAGTCATGCTCAAAGCTAAGGTATGTCACAGTTACTAGATGCCACTCTGTGGCAACTGTGACAAACTGAAAGTACAGTTTACACTATAAGTGCTAACCCTACCCGTCTGTAGGTGAATGGTGTCATTATTTTTTACTTCACTTTCGCGAAGTGTCTACAATAAACGATCCACTAAAAAAACAGTAAGTCATGTGAGCAAGCAGTGAAGCAACGCTTTTCGATGTGCAGATTATTTCATTCTTACAAACTGCCTACGATGCCAATATTAAATTAGCATCATACATGAAGTCAATAACTGCATATCATCAAAGAAATAACAATCTTCCTTGGTTCAATCTTTGGCAATGGAAGGAAAACAAAAGGAAGAAAAACAAGGAGCACTTTCTGAGGCAAATATTACCATAAAAAAATTTCTGTGGACTTACAGATAACCTTACATCTAAGGTCATTTTTATAGGGATACAGAATATTTATTTTCCTGATATGTGCCAAAGAAGAGTTATAATCAATTGTTCTACCATGACACAAGACACATAAAAATATGGCTATACCTGCACAGTGGCATTCTGTGTGACAAGAGCAGGTGGCTGAGTGGGCTGAATTACAGCAGCGGCAGCAGCACTTGTAGTCGCTACAGTGACTGCACTATGCTGGAAAATAGTACCAAAATTAATTATTATGAAAATACCATTAATTATGAAGAATGTAAGTATCAGAACTTAAATATTTGTGTTCATTGGTTATTTGATGATTGTGGAAAACATGTCTGAGCAAGAATTAACAGCCACGAATTGATCTTACTGGGCTCCCTCAAAAATTATTAAAATCAAGCTATTTATTACATCACACAAAACTAAAAATATATACTACAATGACTAAACGCACGGTGCTAAATGGTTGTGAAATGTGGGCAATGACAGAGGAAATGAAATCATCCCTTAAAACATGGAAATGGAAACACTAAGAAAGATATATGGCCCAATAAAAGATCAAAATGCCTGGAGAATCTGAACTAATGAGGAAATGAAGGTTATGCACGGAAAACCAAAAATACTGTAACAATAATAAAAGTACAAAGACTAGAATCAGCTGGTCATCTGGTAAGAATGGCTGATGACAGAATGAAAAGGAAAGTATTTCTGAGGAAAATGGATGGAGAAGAAAAGCAGAATACCAAAATTAAGGTGGTCAGACTGTACTGAGAATGAACTGAAACTGATGGGTGTCAACAGATTGAGGAAGAAAGCATAAAATAAATGTGTATAGGCTATCCTTCTGAAGGAGGCACTGATCAAACTCTAAGGACCACACGCCAATGAGGAAGACATGGGTGGCATACAAGCCATGTGTATGTTTGTCTCCATGTGAGTGGTACCCCAACAAAGAACAGTCATATGTATATGGTCTGACCATATCAGCAAAATTAAATCTGCCTTCAACTAAGGTTAGGCACACATCATCATCATCATCATCATCATCATCATCATTACTACTGACACTGTTATCGAAAATGATTATCGTATTTACCTAACTTTACAGCAATATGCCAATTCACTAGACAATTTGTTTACAACCTGGTGGTCAATGAACATGAATACAAAATATCTTAAAAAATAAATCTAGTGATCACAAGTCCATGCACACAGTCCCAGCCTTTCATTGAGTGATGCAGGTGAACTTCCAAACACCAAACCTATATTCTGGTAAAGTGAATTATATGGCAGAAAGCCCCTACCATGAGTGTAAGGGATTAAAACACTAATTTGTTTTCACCATCACCCCACCAAAAATGAACCATACTAACACATTTCACCTGGCTGGACTAGTAAGAAACATACGTACTGGCAGCCAATTCACTAATAAGGGTAAGTTAAGGTCTTTCTCAAAGGAACCTCTGCTACAAGAGCTGGGAAATTACTCAACCTAAGCAGTAACCAGCTAAGATAATGGCACAGCTGATAACAGGGAACTGTCATTTAAAAAGACATCTTTTAAAACTAGGGCTGGTAGACAGTCCTGGGTGTGGCAGATACTTGAAACGGCCTCACATGTTCTTTGGAACTGTGAAGCACTGGTGGCATAAGATTTTTAGACACCTCAGTCGTCATTTTTTTAAACCAGGTCATGTCAACATCTATGTCAGCAAGGTACTGCAATTCACTTAAATTGTGTGGCTGTTGAATGCTCAAGTGAACGCCCACATAAAGGATCAGAAATGGTCAAAATGCAAAGGTTGCTGTGGTGGCAGCCCTAATGTATTCTACACATATAACCTCAAATGAGAGCACTTTATGAGAAAACATTTGGGGTGAAGCTCAATCAAGTAAAGTTGGTAATGCTGGACATTACACAATGACAAACTTCATGATTCACATGACAGAGCAGAAAAATCTAGGAAATTAAGACAGCAAGAAAATGTAAGAGGGAAGAGGGCAGAAATGCACAGGATTTAGGTAATAAATATGCAGGAAATCAGAAACTTGGTATACCAATGGGGACATGGAAGAATAATTAGTAAGATGGACCTTAGGAAACTTGGTGGGTACGAAGACGGGTAAAAGAAACTGGATCAGGACCCCATGGAGTCCATTGGCAGGTTTTGGTATCAGCTGTGTTGAAACGTTGATCAATAAGAATTATTAATCAACTGAAATCATTCTTGATTTCAAACTTTGTGTTGTGAATGTTATATTCTTTCTTTTGGGTGATTCCCCGGCATCTGAATTTTATGTGCTGACGTTTCAGAACACTCTGTGTGTTCCAACTTCATAGGTCATATGAACAAGAAGACTAAATGGAACAAGATTGTTAGGGTATTTATACAAGTAGAGATCTGGCTCAAAAGAAGTCTAAGCCAATCATGAGGAGGGACAGGGAGGTGGCGTGTCTGAGTGCACGAACAGGCTGTGGAGGGCAATGGCCCCATGTGGAGGCCTGTAGTAAGACAAGGCTATGAGGTACAAACAGCCCCATATCGGAGCAAGGAAGAGGAGCCAGTAGACACACACAGCTAACACAAACAGAAAAATCAGCTGTAAAAGAACACAACAATAACCAGGACCATACTATTAAAATACAGGATACAAAACTCCTTTCTACAAAAACCGGATACATGGACCAACTCATCAGAGAAGCCACTTAATTGGAAATGCATCCACACAACATGAACAGAGAAGATGGACTGATCTTAAGCATATCTTGGAAACTCCTTCTTCACAGGCTTAAAGAAAGGCGACAACCTCCTGAAACAAAATAGTTAGATCACTATACCATCCCATGGCTCCTGCTCCGGCATGCGAGTGTTGCTCCCTTACATCCATGGCTTCCTTCAGGCCTCCACTTGGAGCTGCTGCCCTCCACAGTCTGTTCCTAGACTCAGACACCCCCCCCCCTTTTCAATTGGCCCAGATTTCTTTTGAGCCAAACCTTTACTTGTGTAAATACCCTAGCAATCTCATCCCAGTTATTCTTCCTTCACTTGACCTATGAAGATCGAACAGAGTGTTCCAAAATGTCAGCACATAAAATTCAGACAAAAAAAATTCGACTTAATTCACTGTTACATACTCAGACAGCAATCTTTGCTTCCAAACTCTTGTCATAAGTATAGCTTGGTATATGCAAATGTACCATGCCATGAAGATGTATGAGGCAGGAGAGGTATGGGTCTTAACCTCCATCCTGATGAGGACAAGTATCAATTTCATATACCAGCTCCTTATCAATGGGGAAAAAGCAGCCACTGCCCATTACATGGGAGGCCGAGTGGGACCCAGAGCTGTAGTGGCAATGTGTCAGGAACTGAACCCCAACTATCTGGTTATCCAACCTCTGGGCCTGTCACTACACTGACTCCACTATTCCAGCCTTCTAATTATTGTTTTACCCTGTTGGGGTGGGGATGTAAATTGTAGCACATGGCTGATGAAGAACATGTTATATGAAAAGAAAAAGATAAAACTATTACACAAATTGCACTTTTTGGAAAACACAACAGTGAAAAATTTGGCATTTCTTAAAATGCAGCTAATTTCATTATGGTCTATAAAGTGAAAATTCTGGGGGTGATTTCCTACATGCATTCCTGCATGCAAAGGGAGGTGTTTGAAGGGTTAATATTCATATCCACTAAAAAGTCTTCCATCATGGAAGCAGATTACACTTTTTTTAACCTTTACAGTACGAGCGTCCTAGCCGTAGGATGGCATTTAAATTATTTAAAGACAACTGGCGTGTGAGAGTCCTGCCAGTAGGACAGCCACAGCCTCAGCCATTTAAGTATTTTGCTCTCGATGCTGTGGGATATTAAGGGAAACTTCACTCATTCTTAACACTACTCTAGAAGTTTTTTCCCAGCTTCATGCTCCGACTGATTTACCCCTTGATTGAAAACCACCTGTATGCATTTTTTATATGACGCTGTTTGTACCTACAGTCAGTAGGGATGTAGTGGCAACAATGCAAAGCCCCGCAAAATATCTGAACTGATTGTCGACAATGATAGTGACGAAGCGAGAGTATCAAGCGACGTCAGTTCAGTTGAGGGAGGTTCTGAAAGTGTGCCAGGGTTGTCACAACCTCAACCTTACCACGAAACAGCCAGTTGTCACGAGTCTACAGTCCACCTTTACGTATGACATTCTTTTCGCTAGGCATTTAAATTTTAGCACATGGTTTACAAAAAACATTAATATTCCGGGAACCAAAAAAGATTAATTGATTAAACGGCATTTTTCGGGAAATAAGACAGATATATCTACGTGTGTTCAAGAAAGCAGTAATAATTTTACTTCGTGAATGGACAAACAGATTGTATGGAATATGCAAAAATTTCAGTTTGTTTTACTTACATATTGGCTTGCGTCCCCAGGTTTCCTTAAGGAGGTCGCACCTGATGTTGTTAGAACTGTGCCTCTGTGTGGTAATCTTCAAAACATGTTTTTTTAACACACAGTCCCACTTCACACTTACGGCACTTCACGAACTCTTTCTGTGTCACACCCCTGGCCTTACACACACGACACCTCAGCTGCGTCTCAGATTGGATACGCCAATGTTTGCTGCCGCAGACTTCAAGCCTGGCGACGTGTGATTCAACGTTAGGTGATCTACCTAATGGCCTTGGTATTCTCTGTTCTGGTCCAGCATGTGTCAACATATTCCTCACTAGGGTACATCAAAAATTTCTATGTGACATTTTCTTACCCCCACATGAGGAATGAAGAATGTAGCTATTGAGAATGGCCAGGTCTAGCAGATGAAAGAACAATTTTTTCATCCACTTGAATGTGCGACGTCTGATGGAGGAACTGTTAACCATTCTGTCACCCTTATCCACATAGCCCATATGATAGTTATAATCCATCACAATTTGCGTCTTTATGGCTTTTCCTCCTTCACTGTAGAAATTACCGTCTGCTGGGGCACTGTGAATATTAGTCAACATGCATATGTCTCTCTTGTTCCGCCACAGTATTGCCATCAAGTCAGCCCTGGTCCGTACACAAATGTCTCCCCTTTTCAGTTTTGTTGTCTTTGGTCTTAGGTCTTGTGGCATACCTTTCCTGTTTGGCCTGACAGTGCCACAACAGTAAATCTGTTTCTTCACCAAATCATCAAAAAATTCAGGGGAAGAAAAGAAACTGTCCATGTATAATTTGTGCCCACATCCTTCTATCTTCCCCGTAAGTTCTGTCACTGTCACATGAGTTGATGTCACATGCTGTGCCATGCGCTGTCTGTCCTTCCCCCAGTATACTTTCATGTCATACGTGTAACCAGTCAAGTCACAAAGTTTGAACATTTTGATGCCGAAACGCTTGCGTTTTTTTGGTATGTACTCTTTGAAAATCACCCTTCCTTTGAAGGAAACAATAACTTTGTCAATAGCTAGATTATCGGAAGGGTTATAAAATTTGGAAAATGTGGCATTTAGAATTTCAAACAGGTCTCGTATCTTCCATAGTCTGTCAAACTTTTTGTCTGTCATATCAGGTTCATTCCTGTTGTCAGTAAAATGTAAGTAACGAAGGATGTGATGGTATCGGTCCCGTTTCATCATGGTGCCGTAGAAAGGTGTGTATAGCTGATCCAATGTTGACCAGTAGTCTGTCAGTTTGTCTCTTACACCATGTCCCATCTGTATTGTCAATGCCAGAAACAAATATTTCGGCTTCAGTAACGTCAGGTTCAGGAGAGGGTCCATCGTCAAGTCTGTCTATGTAATCTTGGTAGTAGCGGTTAGTCTCCACCACCAGCAGTGATAATTTCTGCAAAATACAGAAGAAAAACGCTAAGTGGACTGGAGCCGTCATTTATGTGGGAAGCTTCATTGTCCTTCTTTCCTCTGGGGCCCCCTGTATATGTGTGCGCTACACTGCTCTGAGGGCAAGAGGGGCGTGTCCACTGTAGGGTTACTGGCTGTTGAGTCTGTTCACCTGGCACACTATCACCAGCATCATCTTCGTCAGAGGCACTGGACGAAACTGAACTTTAGACTTGTGACAACTGGCTGTTTGGTGGTAAGGTTGAGGTTTACAACCCTGGCACACTTTCACAACCTCCCTCAACTGAACTGACGTCTCTTGATACTCTCACTTCGTCACTATCAGTGTCGTCAATCAGTTCAGATATTTCACAGGGCTGCAGCAACCTTGGCCTCTTGCTTGGTTGACTCATTATGCCACCATTCACACCGACTGGCAAATGATTACTGGGAAGAAAAACAAGCTCTCTATGCAACACTGGATCTAAACTCATCCCGAAGTCTGAGAAACGAAACGCAATATTGTCCAGCTCTAGATGAGGCCCTTCAAAGAAAAGGATGGCAGATAAAGTTCTGCTTATTGTAACCTGTCACCATATTATCGCTGTAACCTAAGTGCTGCACAGATACACTCTCAAGACTAAACAGTTAATCATTCACAAGCCAAATGAATAAAGCAGGAAAAATAAGCTTTGCATTGTCACCACTACATCCTTACTGGCCATAGGTACAAACAGCATCATATAAAAAATGGATACAGGGAGTTTTCAATCAAGGGGTAAATCAGTCGAAGCATGAAGCTGGAAAAAACTTCTAGAGTGGTGCTAAGAATGAGTGAAGTTTCCCTTAATATCCCACAGCATCAAGAGCAAAATATTTAAATGGCTGAGGCTGTGGCTGTCCTACCGGCACGACTCTCATACCCCAGGGGATTTTAAATAATTTAAATGCCATCCCACGGCTAGGACGCACGTAGTGTAAAGGTTAAATATTAATATGTTAAAAAAACATTATGCAGTGACAAACTTATTTATTAATAGCACCTGTATGTTTCACAAGGCAGCATTGAGGAAAAGGGCCCAACTCACGCTGCCATTGTCAAAGTCCTTCTCTCGAGTCACTAACAACAGATGTGCAAATACACAGCATATCTAAAGCAGCATGTTTAAAATAACAGAACAACCCCACACAGAACAGCAATTAGGCAGAAACAGATTAAACAAACCTGAGAAGAAACAAATGGAAGGAAAATGTTAAATCCTGTATACACTACTCTAATACATGTGTGGCTTGGATGTAATGGACATCAAACCACTAATTCAATGCAATCAACACTGTTTCTGTACATTTTTTCTGCAAACTGGTAACACAGCTTAAAGAGAAGCTTCTGTTTTTTAAAGTGACAAGTTGCAAGCTGCTTGACAAAATCAGGTCTACGAATTGTGAATTCAGATGCATAGACATGAACCCTGCCACATTTTAGACTGTTTCAGACTGACATTCTTACAAATACCAGGTGTCACAATCACCATGGTGACCTAGTACCAAGTATCTGTGAAGAACCTACTTACAGTTGGAACTGACTGCAGCCGATATGTTGCACCAGCAGGTATAGTTGCTGCAGCACTGCTTGGTGCAATGGCAGCACCCGGTGTTGTGGGTGCTGGCCCCACACGTAACAACTGATACTGACCATTCTCTGTCTTCAGAAGCAAGTGGCCCTGTGTTCCAGGTTGAAGGCCTTGCAATGTCTGTAATGTTATTTGCTGAAATAAAGCAAACACATGATTAATGCATTAATCATATACCAAGGGGCACAACTTGGAATAACCACATGGTTTCCCATCAAAACTATGATTACAGCCACCCATCATTACGTCTTGTATTGATCCACTCTAACATAAGTGCGTTAAAGACCATCAATGTAGGATTTTACACTCCTAGCCACAAAACCAAAATGGGCCCATAAAGTTGTCAGACATCTCCTACCATCTCTTACAAGAATGAATCCAGTTTTTGTGCTAATACCATTACACATGTATACACAGTTTGCGTGTCACAACTGTGGTTCTGTGCTCATTATGTTACAATTACTTGTTTAAATACAGTACCTTACCAACAAAATAAGCTTCTCACTTGTGGAATTCAAAATGGACAATGACAGACATGCAATGTTATTACTACTTTGTTGTTACTAACACTGTTTATTGTCACTGAAACAAGTAAAAAGTCAACCCTAAATATTCCTGTTATAATTTCACAGCACCCTTTAAACTTTATGACGAGGGTGGCCAGTTAGACAAGCTTCAGGAGCCACATTACTGGAGACAACTAAGGCAGGAGCCATTAATTAATGAAATAGAACATCTTTACCTTATTTGATGTATTCTTACTTTCGTTCCTCCAACTACAAGAGGTTATTTTCAGTTAGTTATGCGCATCCTTGTGTTTTAGAAAATCTTTAAAATGCCGTTCACAGTCAGCCTCATGTGCATCTAAATAACTTGAATACTATTTTTACGCACAAACTGCATGAGCTGCATGCGGCTTGCAAGCCACACTATGGACATGCCTCAGCTATATCAGATCATTAACAACACCACAAGAGGAAGCTTTTACCATAAGTTAAGGGTTACATATGTTTACCACCTTCCTTATAAGTACTTGACCAAGATTCTCTCTCCAAGAGATAGCAGAAACAACCATTCATTCACTTCACTGGCACATGCAGAATGCAACGATTCCTTGCCGTTCTCAGGAGTTTCTTCCATTCCTCTCTGTTATATACCCTCTCCTTCCACCCTTTTCCACCAACTGGCCTTCCATCCTCCCTCACTTCATCTTGCCACCTATTTCTTGGTCTACCTCTTGACCTCGTTGTTTCCAAATTTACATATAATACTTTTTTTGGGAATTCTATTTTCTTCCATTCTCTGTATATGCCCAAACCAAAGAAACTATAACTTATTATAATTGCAGCCTAAATGGTACAGTCAGTACAGTGACTGGCTAAGGGCCCATGACTTGGGTTCAACTCTGGCAGGAACAGGGTGTTCCCATTTCCACCACACCGTGACTGATTCTGGAACCCAGCCAACCTACCCAATGGGGACCAAGGGCTCTTTTCTGAGGTACAGCTGCCCAGCACAAAGCTACTCACTCATCTCCACCATGTGCTGAAGTTTAAAAACATGGGGAAGTTTCTACTCCCTTATACTTTCATGGAGGGTGTGCTGCTTAATTAGGCACAGGGACAACTTCACTTCTGTAACTTTCATGGATAACATTATGGATGACAGAACACACAACATGTGCATCAGAAAACCCAAGAAATAATGGACAAACCCCATGTTTTATATCTTACTACATTAAATTAACTGACTTCCTGACGTTCTTTCTTTATCTCGTGTAAAATCCTTTCTTCTCCGAGTTTTCCCCACCTCTGGCTAGGATGACAGGGAACTGTAATGAGATCTTATATACAGCATAAAGTAATCTATGTCCACCGCTATTTTGTTGCATGGCAACCATTTAATGCAATGGTTCCAGAACTCTTTTAGCCCAAGCTCCCCTGAGGAGAAGAGAAAACTTTGGAAATCCTCTGCAAACTACAAAAATAATTCATAATGTAATTTATAAACTTCACACAATAATTATGATTTAATGAAGCAGGATGACAGCTGTGCAGTATTTTTCCTATTAAAGTTCATATCTGTAATTACTGTGGCCATTCAGGACAAGGGCTAAAAGTACTAAGGCAATTTTTTTGCTGATCCATTTTTGAGTGGCCCCCAGAGAAGTGTCACAGCCTCCTTGGGGGTCAAGCATGTCACACAGTAAATCTAATCACAGAAATGGATAAAACCAATAAGACTCAAAGGATTAAGAAAAATTATGTCTCGAAAGTAATACAACAAAGAGCATCACAAACTTCTTCAACAATATTTACTGTGGGTCAATAAAACTCAGTGATAGAGAACAGTACTACAGGATGACAACCAGCAAAGTAATACACACTGTGACATAATGTTACGAGAATTTAAAAGCATGAATAATCACACATGAAAACAGGTTGTACTTTCTCTTACATCTGTTTTTAAAGGAATCGTAATTTTAAAAAATAAAGATTAACACACATGGCATGGAAGTTACAACAACAGTAGTCACACTTTGGACATCAAGTGCCACTGACATATGAAGCACATTGATTACAAACAATTTTCTTTCCACACAGATGTTAACACATCTACTTCGGACTTTAATTAAGTGTGACCTAATACTACCAACCACATGCTCCACATGGTGACCATTTTCACAGTACTGTCTCTCATATGCACACTGTGAACGGCACTGGGGTCTACACCAGCAATATACAACGAGGAACAAAATACAGTATAATGCACAATATGAAAAAGCTCAACTGTTAATCGAGTAATTTAAATTGACTGTCTAATAACAATATCACAAACAATGGTGCAACTTGACTGCAACATTGGATGCAACATGTCCTATCCAACAGAATCTGGAGATGGCTCCAATATTTTTGGAAAATTTGTAGACCCCAATGCTAAACTTAACCTAAGAAATTGCTACTGATAATGAAAATAAGTGTCTCCTAACTAATAATTTGTAATAAAATTTGTAAGAGACCGCTGTATTTCCCTGCATGAATAAACTGAGACATTATAACTAAATGAACAATGAAACATTCAACCTTTTACAGAGAGAGAATTTTTTAAATGTCCCCACACATCCCTCCACACTCAGACTACTTCACTTGATGACAGGTCCTGCAGCGAATGCTGTTATTACAATCCATGATTAGATGTCCACAAATTTTACTTCAGCGCACTGCAGTTCCTATAAAGTTTTGTATGCATCATATTTGTAGAAGTTAATAGGAATAGTTTCCTTCAGTTCAAAGACATGCATCACATCTAACAACATGTTGTTCATCATATATCAAAGGTGTGCTGGTGTATATGTGCACAATACATTCCAAATCCTTTCTTTCAGATTGTCTTCAGAGTGAGGACTGTTGTTGTTTTGTTGTTATCATCATCATCATCATCATCTTCATCACCACCACACCACCACCACCTTTATGCAGGGTATATACAATCATATACCCGAAACAAATCATGTTTCTAGGGTATATAGTGTTGCTGCTGTTTTGTATTTAAAATCTGTGCTACAGGTAATGTTATTTTACATGTGAGAGTCTGGGAATTTTCCACACAGGGTTTTTGTTTTCCAGGTGTTCAGACCTTCTTGTTTTATTGTTACATCACCTTCCATGCTTTTAATAAAACTTATAAAAAAGTCTAGACACAGCTTTATTAATACTTTGTCATCAGCAACATTTTTCAGCTTTGTATGCCATCTTCAGGCTGAATACACAATTGTGGTATGAACTATACATTACAATGCCATAAGTGGTTTCGATGAGATCTTGTCTCACATCATAATGGAATGTTATAAGAACATGCATTAAATCAATTTTTAAAAATTTGTGAATTCTGTAAATTAAGACAAGATCTCGTCGAAACCACTTATGGCATTGTAATATATAGTTCATACAATTGTGTATTCCGCCTGAAGATGGCTTACAAAGCTGAAACATGTCACTGAAGATACATTATTAATAATGCTGTGTCTACATTTGTTTTTATAAGTTGTATTTATAGCACATTCAAACACAGCGGGGAAGCCTTGTTTAAAAATTCCACATTCTGATCACTTACAAGGCAGTGTCAAATGAAAACCTTAAAAGTGTGATACCAATTCAAAACACAACTCGACTGTCTTGTAAGTTGCCAACAATGATACTCATGGTTTGAAGAGTGGCCGACAGGTGGCAGTATGATGCAGGAATGCAACACGATGGAGCAGTAGTAGCGTAAACTTGGCGGCCCCACTTGCAACATGCACCAAAGAAGAACAGTGTTGTCATCTGTTTTTCAAGTAGTGAAGGGGTAAAACCCATCGAAATTCATCGACAAATGGAAGTCCAGTATGGTGATGCATGTCTGTCACCACAGCATGTGCACAAGTGGACTAGGAAGTTCACGAACAGCATTAGTTCTGTAACAGACTCTCCTTGACCTGGTCAGGGACACCGAGTAGTGACACCAGTGGCCATTGCAGCAGTTGAAGCCATCATGAAGGAAAATCACCGCATAACAGTGAATGAAATAGCCACACATCTGGATATGAGTCATTGATCAGCACACCATATCGTCCATGATGTTCTGCAGTTCCATAAAGTGTCTGCAAGGTGGGTACCCTGCCAAGTGACTGCAGAATTGAAAGAATGATGTGTTGATGCCTGCCAGGAACTTCTGAAATGCTTTGAAGCAGAAGATGATGGCTTTCTAGGAAGAAATGTTATGGGAGATGAAACCTGGGTCCACTACCACAAGCTGGAAACCAAGAAAGTTAGCACAGAATGGAGCCATACCTCCTCACCAAAACCAAAAAAATTCTGCACATAACCATCTGCAGGAAAGGTTATGCTGACTCTCTTGCCTCCAGTGACTTTCATGTCTTTGGACTGCTCAAAGAGGTGAAGGGAGGCAAGTCTTTCAGGTCCGATGAAGAGACATAACAGGCAGTACACGAGTGGCTGCGCTCTCAGCCAAAAGAATTTTTTTCTACAGGTATCCATGCACTTCCAAAGCGCTGGAAAACTTGTATGGAACGCAATGGAGACTACATAGAAAAATGAAGTCATTTTGTACCTTTTGTGTTCAATAAATTACAAGATAAAAAATATATAAAGTTTTCATTTGACTCACCTTCATAGTTTTCAGGGGGGTGTATCCTTCATCTGCCTGCACAGCCAGTCTCATTAGGCATTCTTCACTTGATCTCCATTTGTTCCTTATATTTCTAGCTTACGTTCTGCACAATCTGTGGATATTTACTCAGCCTCATCCTCCTCCTTTCTGAGGTACATACTATCTTATTATAGATGAACTGGGATGGAGGCAACAGAATTTTGCTGGCAGTCCACTTGTAAGCTTATTACAGCCCTCAAGGTCTGTGTCAGTCCACTTGATTTTTCCAAAGAAATAGGTTAGTATAGGAATTGCCCATGTATTGAGTGTGATGATCATGTTTTTCACAAATAACTTGGTCTTCGAAATTGTTGTAACTCTTTCCCTGTACTTTTTGGTAAAAATCTTCTTTAGACAGTTGTCGTTAACTTTATGATTTGTGGTATCCTAGATATTTGTATGTTTCTTCTGGCTGCATTTCCACAATAGCCTTATATTTCTTTTGGTGATGTATGACTTCACCTTTTCTAATGTTTATATAATGGCATAACTGTCAAAAGCTAAAATCTTAATGTCACTGCCAAAAATTATTAGAGTATCCATCAAAGAATGTAGCTTTTCCTGTGTTTCTCCATGTCTTCCACTTATAGAAGATGTGATAATCTCCTTTTATTTTGCATATTAAGCTTGTATCCCATTTCAATAATGTTTAATAATAACAACATGGGGTTTAAAGCCAGACAAAACCATACTAGAGAAAATGAATCCCCTTGAAAAACTATTTCTTTTGAAGCTCACCCCAGTGTTTCCCAAACATTTTTGTTCATGGACCTCTTTTGGCTTCCAACAATACCCAAGGATCCAAATATCCTTGCTTACTTAAAAATGCAGTGTGTCCACATGATAAGTATAAAAATTAAAAACTGATATCTCAGAACTGATTTTAGATACTAATACATACCAACAGCATAAATAACAATGCAGTGCATGATTCTGACTTTAATTGAAATGACTGTCATTCACTTCGTGCGGCCAGGAAATTTTGAAACTACATATTCTAATGGTCATACAAAATAAACATATCACCCATTAAAGAAGTTCCTTAAAAAATAAGTCAACTTCAAAGCAGCTATTACAGAAATATATCCACAGATCCCCAGGGAACTGACAGCAGATCCCTTGGGATACATGGAGCACATTTTGAGAACCACTGTTTTAACCCTCTTCCCAAGTAAAAATTATACAGGTTCAGTACTGGCAAAAGGGGACACCACAATCCCAAGCATATTATTCTGTCACCAAAATACTCTGTTAACAGCACACATAACTGCCTTTCTGAAAATAGCATATCTTCTCTCATAATCAAACAAGTGTTAAAACGTGGTTTCAGAATGTGTACCACACAAATAACAATTTAAGGTCATACAAAACACAAGCCCAATTTTCCTAAATGCACTCACAGCACAGCACACACAAACCTAAACATTAAGCCACGACATTATGTGAATAAAAATGTTATTTTCTGCAGGCCAGCACATGTTATTATGACAGTTTATATAACCAGTTAGATAAAAACCAAGCTCCATCACTAAACATAATGAGTATGTTGTCTATTTCTCTAGCATGCATCCATTGAAGGTACCAAGCACACAGAACTCAATACCATACAATTTATTAACTGAACTACAGCTGTCTTATATGGATGTAAATGCAGTAGTTTTTTTCTCATGCTGACACACAACCACTTGCTGTAAAAATCCAACTATAGATTTTCTGGTAGATGTTTCCACTCTAGAACAAATTTTGACCAGTTTTTCGTCACTCAACGTGTTCTCAGTATCTTAAATATAAATCCATGACAGCATGTTCTGATAATAAATTTAAGGTTAAAGCAGAGCTATGAATTGACATGATTTCTGAAATAAAAATGGCATGTATTTTCATGTAACGTACCAACTACATGCACTTACAATGAATGATATTAGTTACTTTACTGTAACGTGTTTCAGCATGACAATGCCATCTTCTGGGAGTAAACACCACACTTAAAACCAATAAAAGTAAACTAAATTATATTTATAAATTTTATAGTCTTGAGTATACTCTGCTGCTAATACTAATATGTGAATACTATATGCGAAATTTCTATGTATTGTAGATGTTATGCATAATTCATATAATAACACATTTAAAATATGATATATATTTAAAATATATAATATAAAAATATATAATGTAATGTAAATATATTATATAAATATAAAATAAAATATAAATATAATATATAACGAAAGTGCCGATTCCCACAAATGCATGGAGTAAGCAGTTTTAAAATTAAAAGTGGCATTGTTAACTGCCCTGAAAATGACTAAATGGGCAACCAAAGCAGACTAATAACAGAAACCACAAAATTCCATCTATACACATAGAACCACCAACTGCAAAACATAAACTATCAGTATGGATCACACCTAATAGCTCACAAACTGACAGCACAATCACTCCCTAAATTCATAACACAAAAATAATCAAGTACAGAATGTAAACTTACTCCAGGTTGTCCAGGACGTGCACCAACCATATGCTGAGTCCCAATTACAACTCTGGGTGGTAGTCCCTTCTGTCCTGGTTGAGCAGGCGCCGCTGGCCTGACAGCATTCACATTGACAATCTGCACGTTGGCCGGCAGTATGGTTGTAGAAGGACTTCCTACTATTGTCTGAGGGGTTCCAACAGTATGTGTAATAGGTTTTGCTAACGTCACAACTCCTGACATTCCTGATGTTGTCGTCGTACCAACTGCTGTGTTTACATGTGTGCCAGTCAATGTCATTGTGGTATTTACAGTCATTGGAACAGACACTACACCTGCACCTAGAGGAGTCCCTTGGGTAACGTTTGGATTACCAACGTTAGTTTTTATTACTAAAGCTGTCCCAGATGGTTTCCCATGTTCAATACCAATGACACCTCCAATTTGTTTGGTTACATTACTTCCAGCTTGAGAATGGGTTTGAGACACTACACTTTGAACACTCGAGGTAACTGCATTTAAAACAGTGTGTGAAGAAAGTGGAGCAAGACCCAAATTACCATTTGGGAGAGCTCCAGCCGGAAAGGCAACTCTACTGTTTATATTTACTCCACCGGTGGTAGTCAAAGTCTGGCTGCCTGCGGGATAAACTATTTTGACAGCTTCATGTGACTTAGTTAGATTTGTGAGACTTGATTGGGTTGCACTGGAAGTTACTTGGTTTATGTATCCACTAGCGGGAACTGCACCATGCAATGATGCAACAACCGTATTCACAACATTTGAATGTACAACGTTACCACTCTGAATTGTACTAGAAGTATTGGTTTTATTTGTGTCTGAGTTTAAAATAATATTCAAGGACCCTGATCCACCGTTCGTCACACCATGTTTCTGTGTGGAGACAGTGCCCCCATTAGCTATTGCACTGTTCATATGATTTTGATTGATTGTAGAAGAGGGTACTTGCTGGCTGGAAACTGCAGGTGCTGTGGTAACTAACTGTGTCTCCAACGATCCCACTATAGCATTGACTGCTGATTCATCGACGTCAGTACTGAGAGCTTCCTCCAGAAACTTAGCCGACGCCATTTTCTGACGAGATCTAACTGTAAACTGAACTGCGCATGCGCCAAACTCACTTCGTACCCACAGTGCATTGCCCCTAACGTAAATTAAAATGTGACTGCGGGAGAGCGTTATGTTTACGATATCAACAAATAATCTCGTAGCGCCATTTAGTCTTTCTGCAATACATACATTCCACTGCCTGCAAACATAATGTAAAAAATTTGTTAACGTCATATGGTTTATATGCAGCATACTATTTTAAAATAGTGTAATCGCAAAACTTATTCCTAGGCACTTCACAGTCCACGTCAGCCGCCATAAACACTTGAAACTCATATTCCTCACTCATGCAGCATTGAAAACACCTGAACGTCTACACCGAGAGTGCACCGAAGACCTCGCCAAACGATAATGAAATCTGAGAGTCCATAGAGTAGGCCATGCTTCAATTGAAATAACCTTGAATGTAAATATCCCTGTCGTTGTAACCGACCAGTACTAACAAAACCATTTCTGATAGATCGTATGAATACTTATTGAGACAAATTAGAAAATAATTTTTAATATTTAATTGTCAGTGATTTGGATGTTACTACGAATTATCATGTCTCAAAATTGGAAACGCTTTCGTTCATATAAATAGCCAGAATATTAGATCCAGAACACCTTCATTGAACCTCAGCACACCAACAAATCAAACTTAGAATCAGAATGTGTCTACATTCCCAAACAACCTGTAAAGGACCACGTTAGTAATGTAGATCATGTTACAATAGGACTGCGTACCTTACTTAACCACAAATGCCAATATAAATACGTAGTTTAGCTACCTTTAGCCCTGTTAAATTATAGTGGTTTTATACAGAGTGCAGCAATTCTGTAAATAACTTTGTTTCGAAATGTATACAGTATTTTAGAATTTATTCCGATCGTCTGGAAAGTCCATATCCCAGATCGGAATCCTTGATATGCAGTGCTATAAAAACCCCGAAATTCACAGAATCTGTGGTTTGTTTTGTCAAAGGACAATGCAGATTTCTTGAATGAAAACTATTTATTCAACTGTGCGAAGTCGTTATTTATGTAATTACGAAATTTTTATACATTGCGGTGTATTTTGACACTCATGTCATCTCAAATAATACTATTTAGTGTAAACAGTAGAATGAGTAGTCAGTGATTGTGAAGTTGTTGTCGAATTGAGTATTCCCATAGAGGGATTGAAGAAAACAATGAAAAACGTTTAGATATCCGGTAACCGGGCAGAAATTGAATCAGGCACATCTTGAATGTTTAGTGTAGAGTGATGCTATATTATACTACTATGATCTTTAAAATGTGAATGTGAATGAATGACGTTGCGAAATGCTGGTGGAGGGAGATCATTGAGGAACCTCGAGAAAATTCACGTTTTACAAAGACATAATTTGAGACAGGTGTTACATGCCTCATTTAAAATTCGGGAATATTATTTCTTTTGTGCCGTTAAGTAATTCAAAACACTTTATGACTAAATGCCAAATTCCCTATCTCTTTAGTCTTTATAGAAAATAATTCGTGGTGTGCATCGCCAAGTCATAAGAAATTCCACCAATGTGCATTTATCATTCAGGGCACATACTTTTGTCTGTGAATTGTAACAAGACTGCCTATAAAGAGACTTAATCCAAATTATTCAGCAAGAGTACTGAGTTTAAGAAATCACTTTCTTGTACATAACAATCTCAATTATTTTAGAGATTGCTGTCAGTTATGATCTACTGTGGTTGGAGATGCAAGATTTTTCATGACCTAAAATAGAAGTTCAATCTTTCAGTATGTAGGTCATTCTGGGAAAGTTACTGCAGACACAAGTTGTTTCAAGGAATCAATGAAATTACTCAAACTGCACAGAGTCCTGTGCATTTTGAGTACTTTTGTTCGCATCTTATCATAATCACATGCACTTTTGGTTCCAGATATTAGATTTTCAATTTAATTTGCTTTTGTAGCCATGAGCTCTCAAGTACCTTCAGCACTCCATGTTTGTTCCTTCACAGTTTGCACCTATGGCAAAAAAGAAACACTTCTCAACACAGACCACCAACATGAATAAAGTATTTTTAGCACACAGAATGTCTTCACTTAATCTTTCAGCTGTTCAGTCAGTTTTGATCAAATCTGACAAAGGAGAGTTTCTAATCCAACTGAAGACATCTAAACTATTTTATTTACCGAGTTCACTGCAACAGATATTTGAAATCATATTCCCTCTATTCATTTAAGGCTCTGTTTCTTAGTGTTATCCAGTCATGATCCAGATTAGGTTAATGGCTTTGTCTGGTGAGAAATAGATTATAAATTTAAAGTAAGAAGCATATATCAATATAAAACATGTGACATTTTAATGAGATTAAGATAAACATATATGTTTGACATCCTTCTACACAAGCCTGAGTTTAGTACTGTAACTCCTCTTATGGCTGTTACACATAACTGATTCACTCTTTATGATCTTATAAATTCGAGTTTTTCTGTGTTTTGTGAGGTATTCCTTAAATTGAGAAAATTTTGCCAACCATTCTGCAACTTAAGCCAAAAATGTGATAGTTTTGTTTTGCTAATCCAATAATTTTTTGCTGTAGTAAATTGTATCACGTTTGTAACATTGTCAAGCAAACATTGTTACAGTTTCACAAGTGATTACAATGACCACCAAGTACTGCTTGTGTTACACTTACCAAAGTAGTGTGAGTTACTAATATGTAGATTCATGAAATTCTTCTGCAACCCATGGGTTGACAAACACTGCTTTAAGGCAACACAAAATTATCCACAGAGCAGCTGAAACCAAGTTCATATTATTATGAAACTACTAATGCATGTGATGAGTGTCAATACCTATCAGCACTTGAAGATGAGGACACTACATTACCATGAAAAATTTGGATCTGTAGGTACTGAAATTATACTAAATTAATTATTTTCTCTCATGGCTCAACATCCCTAATGGGCCTAGGACCCCTCTGGATGAGTGACAAAATAACAGGCAAAGGTATAGTTTTGTATACCTTAATCTTTAAATTTTTGGATAGTGAACACTGATGACAAAAGATTCTGCACCAAATGATAGCAAGCATTCCCTGACTTCAATCTGCTCTTATTTTCTTCCTCAATAGAATTGATTTGTTCCCAAATATTTGAACTCTTCCAACATTTCAAAGGAACTATTATCCATCTTTATGTAGTGACTCTGTCCTGCATTCTGTTCTCAAGACATGACCAAGTACTTAGTGTTATCAGCATTCACTGCTAGACCAATTCCTTACTACCAACTAACAAAGCATCTGTGTTTTTCTTTATAGAATGTACACTTTCACCCAGTATATTAACATCATCAACACAAACCAAAAGTTGATGTGTACCATTTAATATTAAGCCATCCTGGTTTACCTGAACCCTCCTAATGGCATATTCTAAAGCAAAGATGAAAAGCAATGGCAATAAAGCATCTCCCTGCTTCAAACCATTCCTAACGTCAGACAAATTTTTGCCTACCCAGGCTCTGCTATAGGTTTCATTCAGACACATTTTCATTTGCTTTACCAGTTTCATGGGGATATCAAACTCAATGAGATTATTATACAAGACCTCCCTTCTATCTGAATCATAAGCTTTCTTTAAGTCTATAAATAGCTGATGCACTGCTTCATTGTATTCCCATTTTTTCTCAAGTATTTGATGAATACAGAATATACGATCAATAGTTGATACGTTGCATTGAAATCCCCAATAATTTCCTCTGCGTATGGTATTAGCCTTGACAGTAGGATGATGGATACAATTTTTGTACTAGGATTAGTTACTGTTACACTAGTATCATTTGCACAGAGGGCAGTTGTAGTGTCTTTAGCTGCTTTAGGTAAATCGATATTAAATAGCAAGAACAACGGGTCTAAGAACAAACCTTGCGGAACCCAATTTTTAACTGCATTAGCTTTTATATTATCAATAAGTACTCTTTGATGTCTTCCATTAAGATAAAATTTTATCAATGATTGAAATTTCCCTACTATTCCATAAAATTGCAGTTTATCTAATAAAACTGAATGATCTACACAATTAGAAGCTTTTTCTTGGTCACAGAATATGCTTCCTACTGACATTTCATTATTCATAGAAGCCACACAACCACATCCTAAGGTGAATAGCTCAGCTGGGTTACTCTGCTGTATGATGCATATAATATGACAAAAGAGGAGGCAAGAAATTATAATTGAAAATCATTTCTATTTCATGATTTTTAATTGAAAGTACTAACAAACACAACAGCAATATACCACTTTATGCTCAATTTCAGCAGGAATTGGGTAGGATGTACAAGCATATATTAGAAGAAAATTTAATGATGTTCTTATGGAAGTTTTGGTGGGAAAGATAAAAACATGTACAATCCGGGAAAACAAATTGTACGGTACCCACACCACGCATATTCTTACATTCACCATATCAACCAACGAATGAACTCAATCAAATACAAACCATAAAATCCAATTCATGGCAAGTATCAAAATCCTACATGTTTTGGTACTGAGATGCCATCCTCAGGGAGTCTACGAGAACAACACAATACAAGTTCCAAGCCAGGCACTGATCATCCTCACTGGTATCATTAGATATTTTAATGATACCAGTGAGGGTGACTGTAATGCATAAAATATTTTTATGATACCAGTGATGGTGATCAATACCTGGATTGGCGTGTTGGATTTGTATTCCATTGTTCTTGTAAACTCCCTGAAGATGCGCACCCTGGCACCGAAACAGTAGGAGTTTGATTATTTGTCATGAATTGTACTTTATTAAGTGCATATGTCAGTTGATATGGTGAACGCAAATAAAACATACTTTCAAGGTACACTGTACCTGTGTATTTATTACTGATGCTGTAACTGGCCACTGGGCTGTTGAGTTAGCACGTAAGCAAAAATTAAACTGAACTGAATTATCACCACCACTGCCAGTGGAACAGCTTAAAAATGGTATGACCTACACTGAGCATGCTCACAAGGCTGTTTTTAATCCAAGCCACAACACTCTAAATCATTATTCAAATGTGGCACATATAGTAATAGATGCTTTGGCATGCTGTCATGGAATTTCAGATGCAAACTTCAAGTGTGCAAGCATGTAACCATGGATTATTTTTCTAAAAAGGAACCCATTCAACTTATGTTGTCAGCCTCAATGAAGATCTTCAGGCAGAACAACAATCATTACAAAATTATTAGGTTGGGGGAAAAAAAGTCACATAAATATGCCCTTTTTTTAAAAATAAGCTAAATATATTTTAACATAAAAGAAGACTGGAAATGCCAATAAAATGTTCAGTAGTTCAGACATTCATATGGTCCCTATCCCTCCCGTTTTCACTATTTTGACAAGGGAAAATTCCATCATATGCACCTACCAGATGGAAAACACATTCCTGCAGTATGTAATCCCAAACATACAATTGTGTAGCAAGAATGTTACTGAAATTGTCACCACAGTCTTCCATGATACTCACATGTAGATTGTCAGATGAACAGTGAGTTCACGATTTACACAAAGTATTACCTGTATGATCAAAGACATTACAAACACGCTTTCTCTTGTTCTCATCCATGATGCAAACTGATGGGACTACAAGTTTGTAACAAGGGCATTCAAAGATAATAATATGAACAATGTGAAAACACATAAATTTGATACAAAATAATGTTTATGTCTAGATCATACATTCAAAACAAACTGTTATATCTAGAAGTACTTGGAAATAACGGTATGTCTCCAAAAAAACATAAGGATTACCGTGACTTGTACACACCTATGTGCCTTCCCATCATAGGAATGCCTTACTTCATCAGTGATGTTAAATGATGCAATCTACACTGCAGGTAAAAGACAGAAAAAACATGGTACTTTCATTATGTTTGGTTAATACTTGTAGCATATACATTAGATACAGCTTGATCAAGCAAGAGTTGAGAAGGAACATATTCCTATCACACCAAGTGCAAGCTCAACATTATCACTCAGCATTTTAAATTTCTCATTCCTTTGTTCTATAGCAAACACAGACAGTGCCCAACTAAATGTGATATACAAAATGCTGAAATACCTGGGCCTTGACCTGAAATACATGAAAGGAGAACTATTCATCATGTCTGTTTCTCAAGGAGCCAGGAAGAATATAGAACCAACATTATTTACATTATTTCAAGAACCAGTGAACTATTATCATGGAATCTGGTATGGTGATACACTGAACTACCACTGACCACCAGGACTGTAACAGTACAAAATTCAAGGTTCTCACAGTGGTGGTGATGATGACAATAATGATTCAAGTCTTGTGGGATACAGTGTATTGTTGACTGGCAGTTAGATTTCCCCTTCTTGGGCACCTGGGCATTTGGACTCTGAATATGAAGGAGGCTGCAAATTCTTCCAAAATGCCAGTAATTACTTATCACTTGACACATCATATCCCAGAAGGCATGGATGACTGTCTTCAAACTGGAACAAGCACTCAGATTTACAGACCTCAAGGAAGAGCTGACTCACAGTGAGCCTACTATTTTGTCATAAGTTCAAGGGTCAAGCTTCATCATGGCAGTATGTGGGTGAGTTGTCAACTTCGTTACTTTTCCCCTACTGGATATGGACCCCATATGATGGACGCTGCTGAAAGGTGAAAAATTCCTGCCCCTGCCACAAAAATACCATGGGTTATCCTCCACAGCCAACTATTCTGTGAAACAGACATGTCTTGGAAGAACTTAAAATTCATATTCACATATTAAATACTGCAAAATTTATGTTCATTTGTGATACTTAACAGTGTTTCATTATACATGTGTTACCAAAATCACTGAAATGAACTATCAAAAAGTCTTCAAGAAATCAAAGCAAGTTTGACTAAATGTGGTTCCAAACCTCTTTTTTCCATTCTTAACTCTTACTGAGCATAGCCACAAGGTCAATACTGTACATTCAGCTAGAAAGGTTTTCATCACTTGAAGAATTATCCCTACGCAAAGATGCTCTCTTCTCTATACGTATGCACTTTGGACACTGATGATTCTTCTTAGTCCAGCAATTTCGATGAAACACTGTGCAGCATTTCGAACAAATGGCTGCCACCAAGTCAAAGGGGAAAATCACTTCGTCATTATCACATAGTTCACACACAAATCCCCTTTCATAACACAACTGCAACACACAGAAAGACACTTGCTAGTTAGGTCCTCTTACTGCATTAACATATGTACTATCTGCACATTTATAAAAATGTCAGAGTATGGTACTCATACAGACTGGTAAGGCTTAAATGTAAAGGAAATGTTGTCCTGTCCAAACCAAGAAGGCATATAGGGGGAGTGAAGTATAGCGCCAATCATTCTTAACCTCAGTCCTAGATGGAAGCAAGTGGTAAGACTCATGTCCCAGATGCTTTACCCCCAGCATAACAACCCCTGGTACCCAATAAATAGGAACTAGTAATGTTCAAAAGTGCTTAAATAGTTTCAGTTCTTCTCATAAACTGCAGCAGCTGTCTTCTTGTAAATGAAACACCATGGCAGAAACCGACAGTTTATCAGAATGAAATCTTACATTGAAAACAGCATGGCATCTGTTAGGTCTTACATAATTCCACAACGAAAGCAGTTACAGCATTAACTGCACATCCAACTCAAAACATGGAGGATTGCTGAATTGTTTCTTAGCATGGCACCTACCCCTGGACCTGCCTTGTGAGTGTGTCCCTAACAGGAGAATTACCTCCTACTAGTACAACTTGGCTACTGATACATTCAGGCTCTCCACCAAGACAAGGTCATGCAATATGTTGGTAGAGGGAACCACTAATTCATTTCCTGCAAGTCTGTCACTGGTTTCTCACAACATTTTTATTACACACCTTATTTTCCAGACCAAAAAGTGCACTGGGCAATAAGACACATCAAGGTTTTACAACTCAAAATTAGGAAAAAAATACGTTATATACATCTTAAGTTCAAATTCAGAAATACTAACAAATGGCAGTGTAGTATAAAGGTTCTATTGTTTACAGGATTCCCTAAAATCTCCATCACTATCAGACTTATCACTACCACTGTTTTGGCCCAAAATTTACCCATCTTCTCACTCCCAGTTTGCCACCTCTGCTTCATGGTCAGGCCATTTTGCAATATAATTATGAAAAGTGTTTATTTCTTTCTGATGTCTTTAACTCTTCCTCTTGCCTTCTCCATACACATATCATTCACTGGTTGGAGGCTGACCCATATGCCTTTTGGCTATTCTCTAACAATGCTGTTACAAGCTCTACAACACTTAGTTTTCAAACCACGGTATACAAAATCACATTTCCTGCATATTCTGAGAACAAATGTATTCTGAATATACTCATTATCAGTGCATGCTACTGAACAACGAGTGCAGGGAAAAACGCAGCATTGTGTCTCTCACTTCAAGGATGATTCACATGAGAAACTCTGTTATCCCTGCAGTGAATGTGGAATGTCCATTGCTTTGAAGGTCATACTGGTGCACCTTCAGACCATAATACGTAGCAGAATTTTGCAGAGTGTTTTCCAGCATAGCAGCATGGCTTATGGTCCAGAACATAAAGCATGACTTACTGTACTTCATACTTGCTGGAGTTTCTTAAAATTGCCATACATCTATCACTGCTCTCTCACAAGTCAGCACTTTCAAAACATTTATGCAGTAAGAGCCAAGGTACATTTCATTGCTTCACATGCCATTACTAGCACTGACATATATATACAAAGTATTTACAACTTTTTCAAAGGTTTCTGACTGTGTGGCACAGTTATTGTCCAAGTGCAAGAATGGGTTGTCACTGTTATGACTTGCAGTAGAATACCGTCTCCCTTTATTGACTTCATACATGACATGGAAAATAGAGCATTCTTCCTTCCAGTCAGCAAACTAAAGTTCATAACTTAACCTTTCCTCAAATGAACCATGGGGCAGCCTGCTTCATGTAGACCTGCACATTTTTGCTAGCAGTCTTTCCTTCATGCACCAACTATTTGACAAGACTCCTTGGGAGTGATAGGTCTCTGACTGTTATCATCCCTGCACCAAGACATTCAGCACATAAATCCACTATACTTATTTCCAGAAGCCTGAGAAACATTTTCCTTTGCTTATTTTATATTTACATTTCTTAATAAAAACAAGTCAGAAAATGACACCAGCTGCGCAATTTGTTACGAAGTAGTAGACTCCACTATGTTTACACACCTCGCTACAAGCGTCTGTTGTTTGTGTAAATTCACATGGGAGGTAACTCACTACAAATAACCCTGACAATAGCACACACATAAATGTGCCTTTCATTTTCAATCACAGTATACATCATGAGACCAGTGATGCAGAAAAATCATAACAGAGTAACTCCAGCACAATCTATAATGCAGAATGTACAACAAAAAACTACATATTTTAAGCAAAATGCTCCAAGCCTGTAGCCAAATTGAAATTGGAGTTTCTAAGAGTGTGCATAAAGCAAAGTAGCATCTTTGTGTGTCCTGCACTTACTTTACAATCCTCTCTGATGTGCTTGATAAACACAGCCTGCACCTTTCGCAAATAATCCAGGAGCTCACCAGAGTTCACATCAATGAGATCTTGTAGACTGAATGAATCAACATTCTCCATGAAGTGCTGCCGTTCCTGAAGTTGCCACAAGAGGCGTGTCTCAGTGGCACTCTTGCATGACACAAAATATTTCTTCATTATAAGTATATCTTCTCGTATTTTCTAAAACAAAACACAGAACATTAAGCGCTGTATATATATCATTCATCAAGTAACTACATTCTTAACCACACAACGATATGTTTCAACTGAAAAGTTAGTGTTAAATATAGTGAGAAAATGACAGCAGTAAGTAGGTAAGCATCCAGAAGGTAGCAGTTGGCATTACCTGGACATACTGTGAAAACAATGAAAACATCAGTCATGATAGCTAGTATGGGGCGAGTGTGGCAAAATGAGTATAGCATGCAATGGATACCTTCACTTAAAAGATAAAATAACTAGCACCATCAGTTTCTTAACACTACTACCCCTCCAAAAACCAACCTCCGGCATTCCAATCGCAGAGGGGGATAATGTCTGTAAGCAGCTCACAGAGGCAATGGTCCACCCAAACCAAGGTGTGAGGCATTATGCTAAGGGCTGCATGGCACTGGGGTGGTGATAGCAGTGTCACTAACAATCCCCTCGGGGCACCAGACAGCACCTCGTTGTATTTATGACTTCATCCGTAAGAAGCTCTGCTGATGGTGACTTATTTCCCCATTACTCATGGGACTCATACAGAGAAAACATGATATAAAAACCTATCAAAAGCAGGAACATTGTGGTTCAGAAGTACCTGCCTAGCTTTGTCAGCAGGGGGCCAGCCAGTCCGGTGAACCAACCCAGGGAGCTGTTATTCCCAGCAAACCTATAGCCGTTGAGCATTCGATGGAAGCCAAGGACATACAGGCATGAGATGTCCCAAATATGTAAATTATTTTTTAAATTAATGTGCATCATATCAAAGCTGCAATGGCTCTCCGTTTCCAAAAACTTGCTATGGGGGAGACAGATGGAGCACTTATTCTGGAACCCTGGGTTTATTGGGACCGAATAAAGGCATTACACATATGAGGAGGACAATGGTTTCTTCTGCACCCAGTACTGCTCCTAGTTCCTGCATTTTTGTCAGGAACATAATTCATGCTGTTCTGTGTCAGAGCTCTGTTCTAGGGATGTGATGATGACTTACACTACAGGAGGGAACAAGAAGGAAATTGAGAACTGTGTTCTTCTGGGCTATTATGCAGCCAGCAGTGCTAATTCCTTACTGATGTTTAACGACAACCTATTGGTCCCACCTTTTAGGCTCTCCCAAAATGTCATTAAGGAATTAGTACTAGTCACTGCGTAATAGCCCAGAAGGGGGCAATTCTCTTCCACTTTGTGGCGGAAGCCTGAAAACACGCAAGAGGGAACTTATTGTAACCTGGCATACCTCCCGTATGATTCAGAAGAACCATCCTTGTCAGAGGGGTTAAAGAGAGTCACTGACTACTGCAGTAGGAATAAATTGCAGCTCATCATTCAATGTGATGCCAATGCACGCCACATTATGTGGGGGACCACAGACATCAATCCATGAGGAGAATGCCTAATGGAATTTGATATGCTGCATATTGCATGCATTAATTAGATGCACAAAATATATTAAAAGGCCAACAAATGCAGTTTATGGATGTAATTTTATTGTATAGTCGTCACCAACAGTTTCTGGCCATTCATGTGGCCACCTTCAGGGTGGTGTCCCTACATTACTCCACAGTTTTAAAATCATATAGTTTTGGTTTGGAGTAACAGTTGAAAAACAAAATGAAATAGTGATGAGTACAAAATATCAGAAGTAAAAAATTGTTATTTGGAATATGTGGTGTGATGTACTTAGAAGATACATGTGGTTAAGTATGCATGTGTGTCTTTTATGAACATCACTCCACAAACTGTATACAACAATTTTTAACTATTCTGATATTCTGTACTCACAACTATTTCATTTTATTACACAACTGTGAATTCTAACCAAACTCTATATGATTTTTAAAATACGGAGTGATTTACACACATTATAATTATATTTGTATTCCTGTTTTCACCACCGTGAAGATGGTCACATGTACGTATTTCATGCCTAACAGAGTATGTGGTTAGCACACATCTTAACATTTTTAATAAGGGTAATAAGCCTGCTTTTGTAATTACTAACAGGAAGGAAGTTTAGACTTGACATTACAGACTGACAAGAAAGGGGACCTAATGATTAACTGGCATGTACCTGATGAGATCTCTTTATCAGACCACAGATACGTAACATTTCAAGTGGGGGATCTGGAAGTTACCAGGCTCACCTATTGCAACTCCAAGACAGCCAACTGGGAATCCTATTGTGAAGGCCTAAAAGCAAATCTAAGAGTCGTGTCATGAGCTATACACTCAGTGCACGATGTATAGCTGGCTGCTGACAGAGTGCAATAGGCCATCTTCTCTTCCAATCACCAAAACTGTCCAGACAGGATGCATCTCTTGCCAAGGAAGGTTCCTAGGTGAAACATACAAGTGAGCTGCTCAACAAGACAGCTCTTTAATAAAGCTAAAAGAACAGGGGACTTGGGGCTCATAAAAGACAGCCTTCACCTGTTACGACCAAGAGAGATCAGAAAGACCAAATGGTTCTCTTGGAGGGACTACTGTCAAGGGATCGATGACTTACCTGACAGACCAGACTCATCAGGATCATGGCTAGTCAGTTGGCCAAAAGAGTGGGATCTATTAAACCACACGATGGACAATACACACGATTTGGAAAAGAGACCCGGAGGGAAGTACACAGAGTTCCTTTAACAGGGTCTGGTGGAGAAGTAACCTTGTAAGGACAGTGGCAATCAAACCTGAAAGCATTTGGTGCTCACATGGAGGACTGGGAACTGTCTAAAATGGTCAGTGATCAAACTAAAATAAAATGGGCAATATGCACATTTATACCATTTAAATCAGCTGGGACTGATGGAATTGTACTTGCACTCTTGCAACAAGAAGTCAATCACTTAACAACTCATCAATGCCGTGTCTTTAGACCCTGCCTAGGAAGAATTATGTATCCAAAGCTTGGTGGCAGGTCAAGGTGACATTTAACCCTAGGAAGGCCCAACTATACCGAGGCCAAGGAATATCGTCCTATTAGTCTAACATCTTTCATGCTGAAAACAATGGAAAAATTGGTGGGCAGGCATATTAGAGATGAGATTTTGGGGCTACATCACCTACTTCAATACCAATTTGCCCACCAACCAAAAAAGTCCACCAAAACAGCACTGCATCATGTGATCACATATATAAAGGAAGAAGTGAAAAACAGGGAAGTGACACTTGGAGCCTTCCTAGATATTTAGGAAGCTTTTGATAGCACCTCATTTGACACCATAACAGAGGCTGCCAAATGGCATGGGCTTGGAGAAACAATCTGTTGATGGATCAGCTCCATGCTGGGTGGCAGGAAAATAACCACCATGCTTGCAGGAGAAACTCTTGAAGGGTCTGTGGCCAGGGGCTGTCTGCAGGGGGGTGTTATATTGCCCCTGCTGTGGGGCCTGGGTGGATGAACTCGTAGGAGGACTCAATGGGAGTGGCTGTTATACACTGGTGTATGCAGATTACACCACTACCCTCATAAGTGGAAAATACCCAAACACTCTCTAAGTGCTTTTACAGGAGGCTATTAGTATGGTACAACAGTAGTGTGATTGGACTCAGCTGCCTATCAATCCACAACACAGGTAGGAGTATCTATATTCTTTCTGAAACTCTGGCAGCCATCAAGGCCCTTCACAGTTTCAAGATAAATTCCAAATTAGCCTGGGACTGCCATCAATCCCTGATGAAATTGGCAGAACATAACAGGTTCCAACTGGTATGGGTGCCAGGAGACATGGAAATTAATGGAAATGAAACAGCTGATCAACTAGTCAGACAAGGCTTGTCACATCCACTCATATGACTTAAGTCTACGTGTAGTATAACTGCTAAGGTTGCCAGGGGGGGGGGGGGGGGGCTTGGGGGGGGGAAAAGACACAACACTTTTCAGGAGAACGGGCAGCCAACATGGGAAAAAAGGAAG